>WBZU01000063.1_pt1 | contig 121846 bp, 120 predicted proteins | sample 5204311 | NCBI WGS metagenome assembly WBZU01 (sample SAMN12344359, study PRJNA552823) | activated sludge metagenome | biome: Activated sludge suspended growth; feature: Nitrification reactor; material: Wastewater; isolation source: activated sludge from nitrification reactor of wastewater...
GAAGTAGGTCCCAAGGGTTGGGCTGTTCGCCCATTAAAGCGGTACGCGAGCTGGGTTCAGAACGTCGTGAGACAGTTCGGTCCCTATCTGCCATGGGCGTTGGAGAGTTGAGAGGATTCGTCCCTAGTACGAGAGGACCGGGATGAACGCACCTCTGGTGTATCTGTTGTCCTGCCAAGGGCATTGCAGGTTAGCTACGTGCGGATCGGATAACCGCTGAAGGCATCTAAGCGGGAAGCCGGCCTCGAGATGAGCTCTCCCATCCCCTTGAGGGAGTAAGACCCCTGGAAGATCACCAGGTTGATAGGCCGGATCTGGAAGGGCGGCGACGTCCGAAGGAGACCGGTACTAATGGGTCGAGGGCTTGACGGTTTTTTTGATTCCTTGCCGAACTTGGCTCGGCTGTGCAGTTGCCAAGGCCCGCGGAGGGCCGGTTTCCACCAATTTCCGGTGGCTATTGCGAGAGGGAAACACCTCTTCCCATTCCGAACAGAGCAGTTAAGCCTCTCAGCGCCGATGGTACTTGGCCCGCAAGGGCCTGGGAGAGTAGGTCGCCGCCGGTTTCTTGTCACATCGGGCGTCCCGCGTCAGCGGGGCGCCCGATGGTCGTTCTGGCGCGGTTGCGGCGCGTGGCGCGCCGTGCCGCGCAACCCGGGGCGGCGGGCAACCGGCGGCAGCGGAGTCACGCAGATGTGAGCCGGCGACGGCACGGTGCCCGCGCGACGGGCGCGCGCGGGACGTGCGAGCGGCGCGGCATGGGGGTGCGCGGCGGGGCGGTCCTGCGGTGCCGGCGCGAGCATGTCGTCGAGCACGTCGCCAAGCGCCCGTCCAGCCGCGGTCAGGCGGGCGGCGATCCCGCGTGCGACTGGGCGCGCGGGGGCGGCGGGGCGGGGCTCGGAAGGGGGCCGCAAGAACATGTGTTCGTACGGTAGGGGGGGCGGCGGACGGATCGCCGCAACCAGGCCGGGCGCTTCGCCCGGATGAAGAAGAGGCCCGGAATCATTGGGCGTTTGGGGCGCCGGTCTGCAACGAATCTTGCGGCGCCGCCGGACTAGACGGTGCTGCCGAGCGAGGACCAGACGTCGAGTTTCGTGCGCACCCGGGCGACGACGTCGGCCGTGAATTCGGTGGTCGATGCGTGCCCGCCGAGGTCAGGAGTGCGGACCCCCGCGGCCGTGGCCTCGAGGACGGACTCGTACACGGCCCGGGACGCTGGTTCGGCGCCGGGGTGCCCGCCGTCGGCGGCGTAGTGCAGGACCGCCCCGACGGCGAGGAGCATCGCCATCGGATTGGCGATGTCCTTTCCCTCGAGCGCCGGCGCGGTGCCGTGGGGCGCCTCGGCCATGGCCACCCGGGTGGCGAGGTCGTCATCGAAGGCCAGGAGCACGGATTCGGCGCCCGCGATCGAGCCGAACATCGGCATCACGAGGTCCGAGAGGCAGTCGCCGTCGCGGTTGAGCGCCGGCACGACGAGCGGTGCATCGGCGGCCCCCGAGATCAGGCCGGCGTAGGTGGCATCGATGAGGACCGGCTGGTACGGGACCTCCGCATGGCGGGCCGCGGCGGCGTCCATCTCCTCCTTCAGCATCCCCTCGTAGACGGGGGAGACGGTCCACTTCGGGCCGCCGTACACCCTGCCGCCCATCTTCTTGGCGGTGCGGAAGGCGTACTCGGCGACGGCGCGGCACGTGCCGCGCGTGATCCGCTCGGTGCGGAACGCGACCTCCTCCGCCGCGCCGGCAGTCCCCTCCCGCCACTGCTCGGCGCCGTAGGCGTCCTCGACGGCCATGCGCACGATCGAGATCGGGAAGTGCACGCCGGCGACCGGAGTGACGGCCGGGATCCGGCGGCCGGTGCGGATGATCACCTTGCCGTCGACCTCCTCACGCAGGATGCGGTTGGGCGAGCCGACGTCGTCCGCCCCTTCCGGAGTGATGGTCGCCGCCTTGAGCCCGAAGCCGGAGGCGCGCATGGCCCGGGCGGCCTCGTGGACGACGGCGTTGGCGGTCGCGCGGCGGTTCGCGAGGGAGAGATCGAAGCGCTCGACCTGGAAGTCCAGGCCCAGGACACCGGGATCCAGGACGCGCAGCGCGGCTTCGAGCAGTTCCTGGCCGGTCTGGTCCCCGTCGAGGACCGTGATGGTCAGGCGCGCGCTCACGCGGTCGGGTCCGGGCTGCCGGCTTCGGCCAGCAGCACATCGGATTCGGCGGCCAGGGCGCCGATGACGAAGGCGAGATGCTCGTCGAAGTCCACGCCAAGGTCCTCGGCCCCGCGGCGCAGGGCGTCGCGGTCCACCGCCGCGGCGAAGCTGGGGGTCTTGAGCTTCTTCTTGACCGACTTGGGCGTCATCCCGTCCAGGCCGGCGGGGCGCACGTAGGCGACCGCGAGGATGAAGCCCGACAGCTCGTCGACCGCGTAGAGCGCCTTCTCCAGCTGGGAATCGCGTGACACCCCGAGGGCGTCAGCGTGCGACGCCACCGCCCGCACGAGTTCGGGCGGATAGCCGCGGGCCTCGAGCTCGGCGAGCGCCATGCGGGGATGGCCGGTCTCGAGGTCGGGGTAGCGCTCGTAGTCGAGGTCGTGGAGCAGGCCCGTGAGGCCCCACAGGTCCTCGTCCTCGCCGAAGCGGCGGGCGTAGGCGCGCATGGCCGCCTCGACCGCGAGGACGTGGCGGCGCAGCGAGGGCGACGCCGTCCACTCGCAGAACAGGGACCAGGCCTCGGGTCGCGAAAGGGATGGCGCCATGGTTGGTACCCTAGCCCAGCATCCGCGGGCGGCCGCAGCCTACGTGCCGCCAGGCTGGCCGCCCCCGCGGACTGTCTCACCGCCCATGGAGAAGTTCGTCATCGAAGGCGGCGTTCCGTTGTCCGGCACGGTCGTGCCGTCCGGAAACAAGAACGGTGCGCTGCCCATCCTCGCCTGCTCGGTCCTGACGACCGAGGAGGTCGTCGTACGCAATGTGCCGCGCATTCGCGACGTCGAGGCGATGCTCGCGCTCCTGTCGGACCTCGGCGTGACGATCGACTGGCGGGCTGACAACGAGGTCGCGCTGTGCGCGGCCGACGTGGACCGCACGACGCTGGATCGCGACCGGGCCGCCCGCATCCGCGCGTCGTTCCTGCTCGCCGGGCCGCTCCTGGCCCGCTTCGGGCGCGCGGACATGCCCCCGCCCGGGGGAGACGTGATCGGACGCCGGCGCCTCGATCCCCACCTCGACGCCTTCCGCGAGCTCGGGGCGCAGGTCGAGTTCGGGCGTGACATCGCGCTCACGGCGCCCGGCGGGCTGCGGCCCGGGGACGTGTTCATGGACGAGCCCTCCGTGATGGCGACCGAGAACGCGCTCATGGCCGCGGCGCTGACGCCGGGGACCACGGTGATCGGCAACGCCGCCTGCGAGCCGCACGTCCAGGATCTCGCCCGCATGCTGGCCCGGATGGGCGCGAGCATCGATGGGATCGGCTCCAACGTCCTCACCGTCACCGGACGCGGCCAGCTCTCTGGCTGCACGCACGAGGTCGCGCCCGACCACATCGAGATCGGCAGCTTCATGGCGCTGGCCGGCGTGACCGGCGGGGAGGTGCGGATCAAGGACACGGTGCCCGACGATTTGCGCATGATCCGTCTCGTCTTCCGCCGCCTGGGCCTCCACTCCGAGCTCGACGGCGCCGACGTGGTCGTGCCCGGCGGCCAGCGGCTCTCGATCGAGCGTGACGCCGGGGAGTACAAGGCAAAGATCCAGGACGGCCCGTGGCCGGCGTTCCCCGCCGACCTCACGTCGATCGCGATTGCGCTGTCCACCCAGTGCCAGGGCTCGGTGCTCGTGCACGAGTGGATGTTCGAGAACCGGCTCATCTTCACCGACAAGCTCGTGCTCATGGGCGCCGACATCGTGATGTGCGACCCGCACCGCGCGATCGTCACGGGCCCGGCCCGTCTGCGCGGGGAGCGCCTCGAGTCGCCCGACATCCGGGCCGGCATGGCGATGCTGATCGCCGCGCTGTGCGCCGAGGGCGGCAGCGAGATCGGCAACGTCCGCCAGATCGACCGCGGCTACGAGCGGATCGACGAGCGCCTGCGCGACCTCGGCGCCCGGATCGACCGCGTCGCCACGGAGCCAGTGCACGCGTAGGCTCGCCCCGCGCGAGCCTCGCCCCGCCCGTCCCGAGCGACCGATGCCCATGGACGACCCGACCACGCCCCCGATGCACCCGATCCCGAGCGGGACGCGCGACGTGCTGCCCGACGAGATGCGCGAGCTGCGCGCGATCACCGGGCGCATGCTCGACGTGTTCACGGCGCGCGGGTACGGCGAGGTGGCCACGCCGGCGCTCGAGTACGAATCGACGCTCGCCGTGGCGGGTCCCGGGGCGCGGCCCGCCTACCAGCTCTTCGACGAGGCAGGCGAGGTGCTCGTGCTGCGCTCGGACATGACCGTCCCGATCGCGCGAGTCGCCGCGACCCGGTTCGGCACCGCCGAGCCGCCGCTGCGGTTCTGTTATCTCGCCCACGCCTACCGCGGCGTCCGGCCCCAGCGCGGCCAGTCCCGCGAGTTCCTGCAGGCGGGGATCGAGCTCATCGGCGCGCCGTCTCCCGACGGGACGGCCGAGGCGCTCTCGGTGCTCTGCGAGACGCTGGACGCTGTCGGGCTGGAGCGCTACCGGGTCGGCGTCGGGGACGTCTCGCTGTATCCGGCGCTGCTCGACGCCGTCGGCGTGAGCCGCGCGGCCCGCGCCCCGCTCCTGCACGAGCTCGAGACCCGGGACTTCGCCGGGCTCGAGCGCGAGATCGCCGGCCTCGGGCTCGGTCCCGCGGACGCCCGCTCGCTGCTGCGCGTGCCGCAGCTGCGCGGCGGCCCCGGGGTCCTCGACGAGGCCGCGGGCCTCGCGGGCGCCTCGCTGGACGGGATGCGCGCGGTGGTCGGGCTCCTCGACTCGCAGGTGGCGAACCGGGTCATCGTCGACCTCGGCCTCGTGCGCTCCCTGGACTACTACACGGGCGCGGTCTTCGAGGTCTACGACCCGGCCCTCGGGGTTCCGCTCGGCGGCGGGGGCCGGTATGACGACCTGCTCGGCCGCTTCGGGCGCCCGCTGCCGGCGGCGGGCTTCGCCCTTGCCGCCGAGCGCGTGCACATCGCGCTGGCCGCCGAGGAGGGGGCCGCTCGCGGATGACTCCCCTTGGCCTCACCGTCGCCGTGCCGCGGGGCGCTCTGTTCGCGCCCGCGCTCGACGCGCTGGACCGGCTGGGCGTCGACACCGCCGAGGTGCGCGCAAACGATCGCAAGCTGCTCTTCGCCGAGGCGGGGATCATCACGATGCGGCCGTCGGACGTCCCGACCTACGTCGAGGCCGGCGCCGCCGACCTCGGGATCACCGGCAAGGACGTCCTCATGGAGCAGCGCGAACGGGCGGTCTACGAACTGCTCGACCTCGGTTTCGGGCGCTGCCGGATGATCCTCGCGACGGTCGCGGGGCCCGACCCGGCGGCGGAGGCGCTCCGGCGCCTGGGCGTGATGCGGGTGGCCACGAAGTACCCGCGCCTCGCCCTCCGCCACTTCGAGGCCACCGGCCGCCAGGCCGAGATCGTCGAGGTGAAGGGCTCGGTGGAGCTCGCGCCGCTCACCGGCCTGGTCGAGGCGATCGTCGACCTCACGGCGACCGGGACGACGCTCGAGGAGAACGGCCTGGTCGAGCGCGAGGAGCTGGCGGTCTGCACCGCCCGGCTGATCGCGAACCCGGTGGCGCACAAGCTCAAGGCTCCGGCCATCGATCGCGTCGTGGAGCAGCTGCGTGCGGACTGAGCGCTGGCCGCTGGGGGATGACCCGGGCGCGCTCGCGGCCCAGGCGCGCGCACTGGCGCCGGACGCCGCCTCGGTCGCGGATCCGGTGGCCGCGATCATCGCCGACGTCGCGGCCCGAGGGGACGCTGCCGTCCTGGAGGCCACGCGGCGCTTCGACACCGGCGGGGCCGCGCCGCGCCCGCTGCGGGCGGCGCCGGAGGAAGCTGCCGCGGCGCTGGCCGCCCTTGACCCGTCCGTGCGGGCGGCGCTGAAGCTGGCGATCGAGAACGTCGGCGCCGTCGCACGCGCCGGGGTGGGGGAGGACCGTGAGGTCGCGCTGCCGCAGGGGCAGCGGATCCTCCTGCGCGAGGTGCCCGTGCGCCGCGCGGCGATCTACGCCCCCGGCGGCCAGGCTCCGTATCCGAGCACCGTCGTGATGGGTGCGGTCACGGCGCAGGCGGCCGGGGTCGGCGAGGTGGCCGTGTGCGCCCCGCCGGGCCCGGACGGCGAGGCGCATCCCGCCATCCTTGCCGCCTGCGCGCTGTGCGGAGTCAAGGAGATCTACCGGATGGGCGGAGCCCAGGCGATTGCCGCCCTCGCCCACGGAACCGAAAGCGTCGCGGCGGTGAACGTCGTCGCCGGACCCGGCAGCCTCTACGTCCAGGAGGCCAAGCGCCAGCTCTCCGGCCGCATCGGCATCGACGGGTTCGCGGGCCCGAGCGACCTCCTCGTCGTGCTCGATGCGGCGGCTCCCGCTGAGCTCGTGGCCCTCGACCTCCTGGCGCAGGCCGAGCACGGCCCGGCCACGGTCGTGGCGGCCGTGAGCGACGAATCCGCCGCGCTCGACGCGGTCGCCGCGGAACTGGCGCGCCTGGCGCCAGGCCGTCCCTCGGCGAACCCGGCGGCGGCGGTCCTCGTCGATGCGCCCGATCTCGAGGGGGCGCTGGCGTTCGCGGAAGCGTTCGCGCCCGAGCACCTGGAGCTGGCGGGGCCGGCCGCCGAGGCGCTCGCGCCGCGCGTGCGCAGCGCCGGCTGCCTGCTCGTGGGCCCGGCAGCGGCGACCGCGTTCTCGGACTACGTCGCGGGCTCGAACCACGTGCTCCCGACCGGCGGGGCGGCCCGCTTCGCCTCGGGCCTCACGCCGCGCGTCTTTCGCCGGCGGATGTCCGAAGTGCGCCTCGGCGAGGCGGCGGCGGCCCTCGCCGGGCCCGGCGCGGCGCTCGCGCGGGCCGAGGGGTTCGTCGTGCACGCCGAGTCGATGGAGGCCCGCATGCGCGAGAATGGGCGGCCATGAGCCGGACCGGCGAGATCACCCGCACGACGAAGGAGACCGACGTCCGGCTCACGCTGGGCCTCGACGGCACCGGCGCCGGGGAGCGGCGGACCGGGGTGGGGTTCCTCGACCACATGCTCGACCTCGTGGCCCGCCACGGCCGGCTCGACCTCGACGTCTCCGTCCGCGGCGATCTGCAGACCGGCGCGCATCACAGCGTCGAGGACACGGGCATCTGCTTCGGCCTGGCCCTGGACGAGGCGCTCGCCGACCGGGCCGGGATCGTGCGCTACGGCGCGGCGACCGTTCCGATGGACGAGGCGCGGGCCGCGTGCGCGGTGGACATCTCCGGCCGGCCCTTCTGCGCGTTCGAAGCCGATCTCCCGCCTGGAGGCATTGGCGACTTCGACCACGACCTCGCCGAGGAGTTCTTCCGGGCGGTCGCCTCCAGCGCGCGGATCACCCTCCACCTCCAGGTGCAGGCCGGCACGAACGCGCACCACATGATCGAGGCGGCGTTCAAGGCGTTTGCCCGCGCGCTGCGCGCCGCTGTGGCGATCGACCCGACCGAGCCGGGGATCCCGAGCACGAAGGGGACGCTGGCGTGAGCGTCCGCATCGGCATCGTGGACTACGGGATGGGGAACCGGCGCTCGGTGGAGAAGGCGCTCGAGCACGTCGGCGCCGAGGCGGTCATCTCCTCGGACGCCCTCGGCCTCGCCCGCGCCGACGGCCTCGTGCTGCCCGGCGTCGGCGCGTTCCCCGCCGCGATGGCGCGCCTGCGCGCGCTCGAGCTCGACGAGGTCGTGCGCGAGCGGGCCGCGGCGGGCGTGCCCCTGCTGGGCATCTGCCTCGGGATGCAGCTGCTCTTCGACTCCACCACCGAGCTCGGCGGCGCCGACGGCCTGGGGCTGCTCCCGGGCGAGGTCCGGACGCTGCCGGCGGGCGGAGAGCGCCTCCCGCACATCGGCTGGAACCTCGTGACCTGGCGGCGGGCGTCGGCCCTCACCGCCGGCCTCCCGGACGCCTGTGCCTTCTACCACGTGCACACCTACGCGGCGGCGCCTGCGGACCCCGCCGACGTGCTGGGGGAGGGCGACTACGGCGGGCCGTTCGTGTCGGCCGTGGCGCGCGAGCCCGTGTTCGGCGTGCAGTTCCACCCAGAGAAGTCCTCGGTGCACGGGCTCGCCCTGCTCGAGAACTTCACGGCGATCTGCGCGCGCGTCGCTGCGTGAGGCCCGCGTGATCCTCCTGCCGGCCATCGACATCCTCGACGGCGCTGCCGTGCGCCTGGTCCAGGGCCGCTTCGAGGACAAGACCGTGTACGCCGACGACCCGCTCGCGGCCGCCCGCGATTGGGTGCAGGCCGGCGCCCGCTACCTCCACGTCGTGGACCTCGACGGCGCCCGCAGCGGCGAGCCGCGCAACCTCGAGCACGTCCGGCGCATTGCCGCCGCGGTCGACGTCCCCGTCCAAGTCGGCGGCGGGCTGCGCTCGCTCGCGGCCGTGTGCGATGCGCTGCGGGCCGGCGCCGAGCGCGTGATCCTGGGCACGGCGGCCTACACCGACGTGGAGTTCCTCGACGACGTCGTGGCCGCCCACGCCGAGCGGATGCTCGTCTCGGTGGACGTCCGCGGCGGCTTCGTCTCGACGGCCGGGTGGACCGAGACGACCCAGATGCCCGCCGAGGCTGTGATCGGCCGCCTCCAGGACCGCGGCGTCTCGAGCTTCGTCTACACGAGCGTCGAGCGCGACGGGATGCTCGGCGGGCCGGACCTGGACGAGGTCGGGCGCGTGGCCGACGCGGTCCGCGGCAAGTTCATCTACTCCGGCGGCATCGGCACGGCGGACGACCTGCGCGCCCTCGCCGGGCTGCGGCAGGTCAACCTCGCGGGCGTGATCGTCGGCAAGGCGCTCTACGAGCGCCGCTTCACCGTGGCCGAGGGCCAGGCCGCGCTCGCTCCGCGCTGATGCACTACAAGCGCGTCATTCCCTGCCTCGACGTCGACGCCGGGCGCGTGGTGAAGGGGACGAACTTCGTGGCGATCCGGGACGCCGGCGATCCGGTGGCGATGGCGGCCGCCTACGACGCGGCCGGGGCCGACGAGCTGGTCTTCCTCGACATCACGGCCACCCACGAGAAGCGCGACACCATCGTCGAGCTGGCCCGGCGGACCGCCGACGACGTCTTCGTGCCCTTCACGATCGGGGGCGGGATCCGGTCGGTCGGCGACGCGCAGGCCGTGCTGGACGCCGGCGCCGACAAGGTCTCGGTCAACTCCGCCGCCGTGGCCCGCCCGGAGCTCGTGGCCGAGCTCGCCGCGGTCTTCGGCGCCCAGTGCGTCGTGCTGGCGATCGATGCCCGCCGCCGGCCGGCCGGCGGCTGGGAGGTGGTGATCGCCGGGGGGCGCGAGCCGACCGGCCGCGAGGCGGTCGCCTGGGCCGCCGAGGCGGCCGGCCTCGGGGCGGGGGAGATCCTCCTGACCAGCATGGACCGGGACGGCACGAAGGACGGCTATGACCTCGAGCTGATCCGCGCGGTGGCCGCGGCGGTCGACGTGCCCGTCATCGCGTCGGGCGGCGCCGGCACCCTCGATCACCTCGTGGCGGGGCTGCAGGCCGGCGCCGATGCCGTGCTCGTGGCGTCGATCTTCCACTACGGCCAGCACACCGTGGCCGAGGCCAAGGCAGCGCTCGCCGCGGCCGGGCTGCCGGTCCGCCCGCTGCCGGTCGCCTGACCGGCTGCGAACCTGTCTCAGGGCTGCCGGACGGGCACGAGGGCGTGCAGCGAGGTGTAGCCGGTGAGGAACAGCCAGCGGCCGTCGGTGATCACCGGGTCGAAGCCGCCCTTGGGGAACGTGAAGACCTTCTTGCCGGTCCGCGCGTCGAGGCCGATCGTGCGGCGGTTTCCGAGTTCGGCGAAGTACACGACGTTCCCGACGAGCGTCCCGCCCCCGGAGATCCGCCCCCCGGCGCTGTAGGACCAGCGCACCGATCCGGATTGCGCGTCGAAGGCGTAGAAGCTCCCGTCATAGGAGCCCGCGAACGCCGTCGGCCCGAGGCCGGGGACGTCGGCCACCACGGGCGCGGCGTAGACGTAGTTGCCGGTGCGGGTCGCCCAGGCCAGCTCGCCGTCGCGCTGGGCGAACGAGTACATCCGCCCGTCGGTGTTGCCGAGGTAGACCCGGCCGAACCGCAGGGCCGCGGTCGAGTAGAACGTGCCGGAGCGGCCGAAGCTCCCGCCGTTCGTGCCCGTGGACCACACGCGCTTGCCGGTCTGGGCCCGCACCGCCTGAACCTGGCCGCCGTAGTCGCCGAAGTAGAGGTTGCCGTTCGCCAGCGCCGGGCCGCCCTTGACCGCGCCGGCCGCCTGGTAGGCCCAGAGGGTCTTCCCGGTGCGCGCCGAGAGGGCGTAGACGGTGCCGCCCTCGGTGCCGAAGGCCACCTTCCCGTCATACAACAGCGGTGAGGACTCCGTGCGGCTGCCGAGGTCCTTGCTCCAGAGGGTCTTCCCGTCCCGCGCGCGCAGCGCAACGGCCCGCCCGTTGGCACCCTTGCTGCGCTCGAGGATGGTGGCGTAGACCACGCCGCCGCCGACCGCGGGAGTCGACGCGGCCAGCGACCCGAGCTTCCGCCGCCACTTCACCTTTCCGGTCTTCTTGTCGAACGCTCGCAGCATGCCGCCGTCGTTGAGCTGGTAGAGCGTGTCGCCCTCGAGGGCGGGCGGGAACTCGAGCAGCACCTCGCCGGACACCTGCCACTGCTGGCGGAACGGCGGCGCCGGGGACTTCGGCTCCTGGAATGCCCGGATGCGCGACGGGGTCAGGCCGTAGCGCGGCCAGTCGTAGGCGCGCGGCTTCGGCGGCGGCGCGGCGGCGGTGGTCGTCGCCTCGACCGTGAACTCGACGTCTGGGTTCGAGACGTCGCTCGGCTCGCGGAACAGGAAGTAGGCCGCGACGGCGAGCCCGGCAAGGGTGGCGAGCACGACACCGGCCACGATGAGCAGGCGCTTGCGGCGGGGCGACATCCGGGCGGATGGTAGAGGCCCCGCCGGGCGGGTCCGCCGGTCCTCTGCGGGCGCGCCGCGGGCGCGGCGGCTACCGTGGCGCCGTGCCGCCCCCACCGCCCGACGTCCTCCTGAGCCGCCTGCGCGCGGCGCCCCACGCCCCGGCGGTGCTCGATGCCGCGGCCCGCCTGCCTGGCGTGCACGTGGTCGGCGGGACCGTCCGCGACGTGCTGCTCGGGACGGCGCCCGGCGACCTCGACCTCGTGGTCGAAGGCGACGGGCTTGCCGCCGCCGCGGCGCTGGGCGCCCGCTTGGGCGCGCCGGTCGTCCCCCACGAGCGGTTCCTGACCGCGACCGTCCTGTTCGAGGGCCGGCCGGTCGATGTCGCCACCGCCCGCACGGAACGCTACCCGGCGCCGGGCGCGTTGCCGGAAGTGGAGCCGGCGCCCCTCGCGTCGGACCTTCGCCGCCGCGACGTCACCGTCAACGCCATCGCGGTCGCCCTGGGCGGCCCCGATGCCGGCGGGGTCACCGAGGTGCCGGGCGCCGTCGAGGACCTCGAGCAGGGCGTCCTGCGCGTGCTGCATCCGCGGTCGTTCGCCGACGATCCGACCCGCCTGCTGCGGATCGCCCGCTACGCCGGCCGCCTCGGCTTCGATGTCGAGCCCGGCACGGAAGCGCTTGCGCAGGCGGCGGCCGCCGGCGGCGCGCTCGGCACGGTCGCCGGGCCCCGGGTCGGGTCCGAGCTGCTGCTGCTCGCCGGCGAGCCCGCGGCGCCGGCCGAGCTGCGCTGGTCCGAGCGCCTGGGCCTCGCTGCCGCCCTGCATCCGGGGTTCAGGGCCGACAGCGAGCTGGCCGCGGCAGCGATCGCGCTGCTCCCGCCGGACGGGCGCCCCGACGCTGCGGTGCTCGCCGCCTGCACCCGCGCCATCCCGGCGGGAGCGCTGGCGGCCTGGCTCGACGCACTCGGCGTGCCCGCGGAGGTGCGCGACCCGGCGGTGGCCGTCGCGGCGGGATCCGAGGCGCTGGCCGCTGCGCTGGGCGCCGCGCGCCGGCCGTCCGAGATCGCCGCGGCCGTCGCCGGGCTGCCGCCGGAGGCGGTGGCGGTCGCGGGGGCGCTCGGGCCGGCCGGGCCGGCGCGGGCGTGGCTCGACGACCTCCGCCACGTCCGCCTCGAGATCGACGGCGCCGATCTCCTCGCCGCCGGCGTGGCGGAGGGGCCCGCCGTCGGGCGGGGGCTTGCGGCCGCCCTAGTCGCCCGGCTGGACGGCGCCGCCCGCGGGCGCGAGGAGCAGCTCCGCGCGGCCGTGGCCGCGGCGAGCCGCGGGTAGCATCCCCGCCCGATGGTGCCCAGCCTCAACGCCCTGCGCTGGACCGGGGAGCCCGGCCACTACGAGGTCTACTACCTCTCCGCCACCGACCGCGCCAGCGGCGTCGGGCTGTGGATCCGCTACACGATGCTCGCGCCGATCGGCCAGGAGCCGCCGACCTGTGCCCTGTGGTTCATGGCGATGGACCCGGCCGATCCCGCGGCGAACGTCGGCGCCAAGCGCACGTTCCCGATCGACGCGCTCCACGCGTCGGCGGAGCCGTTCGAGCTCCGGATCGGGGATGCAGTGCTGACCGACCGCGGGATGGCCGGCGGCTTTGGCGACGTGCGCTGGGATCTCGAGTGGGAGCCGGGCCCGGGCGGGTACGAGCACGTCGCGCCCGTGCTGCAGCGCGCCCGGATCGCCAAGACGGTCCTCGTCCTGCCGCACGCCGATCTCTCCGTGCGGGGCACGGTCGCCTTCGGGGGCCGCGAGCTCACGCTGGGCGGCGCCCGCGGCGGGCAGGCGCATCTTTGGGGCACCAAGCACGCGGCCCGCTGGGCGTGGCTGCACGCCAGCGATCTCGAGACCCCGGCAGGGGAGGCCTGCCCGGGTGCGTTCGTGGACGGCGTCTCGGTCGTCGTGCCGCGGTTCGGGCGCGATGTCGGGCCGAGCACGCCGGTCGTCTCGCGCATCGGGGACGCCGACCTGCTGGCCACCTCGCCGGCGTCCGTCCTGACGGCGCCGAGCCGCTTCACGCTGACCGGCTGGGATTTCACCGCGACCGCCGGCGCGCGCCGCCTCGTCGCGGAGGTCTCGGCGCGCCGCGAGGACCTCGTCGGCGTCACGTACCACGACCCCGACGGGGACCTGGCCTACTGCTACAACACCGAGGTGGCGGACCTCCGGCTCCACGTCTGGGAGCGCCGCCGCGGCGCGCCGGGCGGGTGGGCGTTCGCCCAGACGCTCGTGGCGCCGGGCCGGGCCCACTTCGAGTACGCCCAGCGCACGCCCGTGCCCGGTTTGGAGCTCGCCGTCCGATGACGCTCGCCGTGTCCCCGTTCCGGGAGACCGGCGGCCGCTTCGAGGTCAGCCTGCCCGGCGCCACCGCGGCCTTCACCACGCGAGCCGGCGGCATCTCCGCGCCGCCGTACGACACGCTCAACTTGGGCCCGTGGACGAAGGACGATCCGGCGGCGGTCGCCGAGAACCGCCGCCGCGCCGCCGCGGCGGCCGGGGCCGAGCCGGCGGCGCTGGCCCAGGGCCGCCAGGTCCACGGCGCGCGGGTGCTGCGCGTGACCGGACGGCCGGGCCCCGTGCGCGACGCCGACGGCCAGGCGACGGCGACGCCCGGAACCGTGCCGATCGTTCTGGTTGCCGACTGCCTCCCCATCGCGATCGCGGGCGGCGGGGCGGTGGCGATGCTCCACGGGGGCTGGCGGGGCCTGGCCGCGGGCATCGTGGCGGAAGGCGTCCGGGCCGTGCGCGAGCTCGGCGTCCCGGACGCGCCGCTGGCCGCGGCGATCGGGCCGGGCGCCGGCGGCTGCTGCTACGAGGCCGGGGAGGACGTGCACGCCGCGTTTGCCGGGCTGGGCCCGGACGTGCGAAACGGACGCGCGGCAGACCTCAAGGCCGTCGCCCGGCGGCAGCTCGAGGCCGCCGGCGTCGCCACCGTCCACGATCTCGGGCTCTGCACCCTCTGCAGCCCGCCGGGGCGCTTCTTCTCCCACCGCCGCGACGGCGGCGTCACCGGACGGCAGGGAGGGCTCGCGTGGCTGAGCTGATCCGCGGCCTCGAGGCGGCGCGCGTGGCGGAGAACGTCGCCGCGGTGCGCGCCCGGATCGCGGCGGCCGCGGAGCGCGCCGGCCGGGCGCCCGCGTCCGTCGAGCTGTGCGCGGCCACGAAGTACGTCGCGCTCGAGGAGATGGGGGTGCTCGCCGAGGCCGGGATCACGCTCTGCGGCGAGAACCGCGCCCAGGATCTCGAGGCCAAGGCCGCCCGCTGGGGCGACCGGCTCACGTTCGACTTCATCGGCCACCTCCAGAGCCGCAAGGTCAAGCAGGTCGTGCCGCTGGTGCGGCTCATCCACTCCGTGGGGAGCGACTCGGTCCTGCGCCGCCTGGAAGCCGCCGCCGCACCGGACATGGAGGTGCTGGTGGAGGTCAACGTCGCGGGGGAGGAGTCCAAGAGCGGGGTCGCCCCCGACGACCTCGGCGCCTTCATCGCCCGCTCGCCGGTGCGCGTCACCGGGCTGATGGCGATGCCCCCGCTGGCCGAGAGCCCGGAGGAGAGCCGGCCCCATTTCGCCGCCGTGCGCCGGCTTGCCGAGGCTCACGGTCTGGCCCGGCTGTCGATGGGCACGACCCAGGATTTCGAGGTCGCGGTGGAGGAAGGGGCGACGATCGTGCGGATCGGCACGATCCTCTTCCGCTGAGCGGCGGAACCCGCGCTACCCTTGCGCGGCAGGGAAATCGCCGCTGCGGGCGAACCCTCCGCATCGAGATGGCTATTCGCGACACCTGGCACCGCGCCCTCGTCTACTTCGGTCTGGCCGAGGATCGCTACGACGACTACGACGAGCCGGCGGCTCCGCCGCCGCCCGAGCCCGAGGCCGAGATCGAGGAGCGCTACCGCGAGCGGCCGAACGTGCGGCGCCTCTCGGCCCGCCGCCGCCGCGACGAGATCGACGACATCTTCGGCGACGACGAGGGTGGCGGCTCCGAGCGCCGGACCGGCGTCCTGCGCCCGGTTCAGGGTTCCGGACGGTCGAATGGCCGCTCCGGCAACGACGTGCGCGTGCACCTCGTGATCCCCAAGAGCTTCAACGACGCCCAGCAGATCGCCGACAAGTTCAAGGACTCCATTCCGGTGATCCTGAACCTGCAGAGCTCCGACACGGATCTCTCCAAGCGCCTGATCGACTTCGCGAGCGGCCTCACCTACGCGCTCGACGGCGGCATGCAGCGGATCGCCGACAAGGTGTTCCTGCTCACGCCGCGCAACGTCGAGGTCTCCGCAGAAGAGCGCGCCCGGCTGATCGAAAAGGGCTTCTTCAACCAGAGCTAGTGGCGGGGACCGGCGCCGACGCGCTCGTGGGGGCGCTCGAGCAGGCCGGCGTCGAGGCGGTCTTCGGGCTGCCGGGCGTGCACGTCCTTCCGGTGTGGGCCGCGCTGCGGGAGTCGCCGATCCGCCTCGTCGGGACGCGGCACGAGCAGGCCGCCGCCTACGCCGCGGACGGGCTCGCCCGCACGACCGGCCGGCCGGGCGTCGCGATCGTGACGACGGGCCCGGGCGCGGCGAACACCGTCTGCGCCGTGGGGGAGGCGGCCGCCTCGGGCTCGCCGCTGGTGGTGATCGCCACCGACGTGGCCACCGGGATCCGCCGTCCCGGCGTGCATCGGGGCGCGCTGCACGAGACCGCCGCCCAGGCGGCCATGTTCTCCCCGTTCGTCAAGGCGGCGCTGCGGGCGGAGCGCGCGACCGAGGTCGGTCCTGCGGTCGCCGCGGCCCTCGACGCCGCGGCAGCGGCCCCGGCGGGGCCGGTGTGCGTGGAGATCCCGACCGACCTGCTCGGAGCGGATGCCCCGGCCGCGCCGCCCCTCGTGCCCGCGCCAGCGCCCGCCCCGCCCGATCCCGCCGCCATCGCCGCGGCCGCCGCACTGCTCGGCGCCGCCCGCCAGCCGCTGATCTGGGCGGGGGGCGGCGCGGTGCGCGCAGACGCCGGGCCCGCGCTCGCCGCGCTGGCGCAGCGCCTGGGCGCGCCGGTGCTCGAGACCTACGGCGCCCGCGGAATCATCCCGCCCGGCCATCCGGGCTGGGTCGGCCTGCCGCCGCACATGCCCGAGGCCGGCAGGCTCTGGGACGAGGCCGACGCGGTGCTCGTGGCCGGCAGCGACCTCGACGGGATGTCGACGCAGAACTGGCGGATGCCCCAGCCGCCGCGCCTGGCGGTGATCGACGTCGACCCGGTCACGGCGACGCGCGACTACCCCGCCGATGCCGCCGTGGCCGCGGACGCCGCCGCGGGTGCCGCCGCGCTGGCCGCCGCCCTCGACGGCACCGCCCGGGCCCCGTGGGCGGACCTGGAGGCCGCCCGAACGGTCGCGCACGCGCGGCTCGCGGCCGAGGCGCCCGGCGCCTGGGAGCTGCTCGGCACGCTCGCCGCGGTCACCGGCCCGGACACGCCGGTGTTCGCCGACATGGCGATCCCCGGCTACTGGACCGCCGGGTTCCACGCCTTCGCCCGCCCGCAGCGCCTTGCGTATCCGGTCGGCTGGGGCACGCTGGGCTTTGCGTTCCCGGCGAGTCTCGGCGCGGCGGCCGCCGGGGAGGGGCCGGTGCTGTGCGTGTGCGGGGACGGCGGGTTCCTGTTCGCCTGCGGCGAGCTGGCCACGGCGGCGCAGGAGGAGCTGGACGTCTGCGTGCTCGTCGTGGACGACGGCGGCTACGGAATGCTGCGCTACGACCAGGCGCGGGCCGGGGCGCCGGCGTTCGGCGTCGACCTGGCCGCGCCGGACTGGATCGGCCTGGCCGCCGCGTTCGGCGTCCCGGCCGAGACAGCGCCCGACCTCGGGGAGGGCCTGGCCGCTGCCCTTCGCCGCGGGCTGGCCGGCGGCGGGCCGCGGCTCGTGTCGGTGCAGGCCGAGCTGCCGCCCCCGCCGACGACCTCGCCGCGCTGGTACCGGGCGGCCGCTGCCGGATAGGGCGCCGGGCCGGCCGGAGCCCGGCGGCGAGGGCCCCGCGCCCGGCGCACGAGCTCCGCTCGCGTACCATCCCCGCCCATGCGCGTCGGCCTCATCGGATCCGGAAACATGGCCCGTGCCCTGGCCCGTGGCTGGGGCGAGCCGGTGCTGTGCACCGACGGCGGCTCGGGCCGGGCGCAGGCGCTCGCCGCTGAGCTCGGCGGGGAGGCCGTTGCCGACAACGTGACGCTGGCCGAGCGGGCGGACGTCGTGGTCCTCTGCCACAAGCCCTACCAGCTCGACGCCGTCGCCCGTGAGATCGCCGGACGGACCCCGGCGGTGGCGTCGGTGCTCGCGGGCGTGACGACCGACACGCTCCGGGACGCCTTCCCGGCCACCGAGACGTTCCGGCTCATGCCGAACACGCCCGTCGAGGTCCGGCGCGGGGTGATCGCCTACGTCGCCCGCGCCGACGCCGACCGCGCGCTCGAGGCGGCGGTCCTGGAGCGGTTCGGGCGTCTCGGCGAGGTCGTCTCGGTGGACGAGGCCCTGATCGACGTCGCGATGGCGATCAACGTCGGCCCGGCCTACGTGGCCCTGATCGTCGAGGCGTGGGTCGACGCCGCCGTGCGGCGCGGCCTGCCGGCCGAGCTGGCATCGCGACTCTGCGTGGAGACCATTGCGGGGTCGGCGGAGCTGCTGCGCGCCCGCGGGGGCGACACCCTGGCGGTGCGCCGGGAGGTCACCTCGCCACGCGGCGTCACCGCGCGGGGCCTCGACGCGCTGGAGCAGGGCGGGCTGCGGGCGGCGCTCTCGGACGCGCTGGACGCGGTCGTGGATCCGCCGCGATGAGCGGAGCCGTCTTCGCCGTCACTCGCGGCGACCTCGCCAACTACGCCGGGGCCCTGATCACGGTCTACTCGCTCGTGATCATCCTGTACATCCTCTCGACGCTGATCTTCTCCTTCGGGGGGCGGATGCCCTACAGCCGCTGGTCCGACGCCGTGCTCGCCTTCCTGCGCGACGTCTCCGAGCCCTACCTGCGCCTGTTTCGCCGCTTCATCCCGCCCCTGGGCCCCGTGGACCTCAGCCCCGTCGTCGCGCTGATCGTCCTCACGCTCGGCGGCCAGCTCGTGGTCAACCTCATCCGGGGCTAGGGCGCGCCGTGGCGAAGGCGTGGGCCCGGGTGGCCGCCGTCGTGGTGGCCGTGATCGCGCTCGACCAGGTGACGAAGGCGCTGGTCCGCGGCTCGCTGGCCCGCGGCGAGGAGCGCGAGATCCTCGGCGGCGTCAAGCTCGTCTACGTCCGCAACGACGGCGTCGCCTTCAACCTCCTGCAGGGCGGCGGCTGGCTCGTGACCGCCCTCACGCTCGCGGCCCTCGTGGCGCTCGTCGCCTTCTTCGCGACGCACACGGAGCGGCCCTACCTGTGGATTCCGACCGGGCTGCTGCTCGGCGGCGCCCTCGGGAACCTGGCCGACCGCGTCCGCGACGGCGCGGTGACCGACTTCGCCAAGCTTCCCCTGTGGCCGGCCTTCAACGTCGCCGACGTCGCGATCACCTTCGGCGTCATTGCCCTCGTCCTCGTGCTGGAGTTCGGATCGCGGCGTGAGTGAGCGGCGCCTGACTGCCCCCGCGGAGGCGGCCGGGGAGCGCCTCGACCGCTTCCTCGCCGGACCGCTCGGCTCGCGCGCCGTGGCCCAGCGGCTGATCGAGGCGGGGCAGGTGCGTGTCGACGGGGCCGCCCGGGGGAAGCAGCACCGGCTGGCCGGCGGCGAAGAGATCGTGGTGGACCCCGCCGATCCGCGCCCGCGGCCCGAGACCGGCACGGCCCCCTACGGCATCGCCTGGGAGGACGAGCACCTGCTCGTCGTCGACAAGCCCGCCGGGGTGGTCGTGCATCCGGGGAGCGGCGTGCGCTCCGGGACCCTCGCCCAGGCGCTGGCCGGCCGCGCGGCCGGCGGCGAGGATCCCGAACGGCCCGGCATCGTCCACCGCCTGGACCGCGACACCTCGGGCCTGCTCGTCGTCGCCCGCTCCGACGCGGTCCACCGCGCTCTGGCCGCCGACCTCGCCGGGCGCCGGATCCGCCGCGAATACCTCGCGCTCGTCGAAGGACTGCCGCCGGCCCGCACGGGCACGATCGATGCGCCCATCGGGCGGGACCGCCGCCACCGCACCCGGATGTCGGTGGACACCGACACCCCGCGCCGGGCCGTCACGCACTTCGAGCTCGAGCGGCGCCTCCCCGCCGATGCGCTCGAGCGCGTCACGCTCGAGACGGGCCGCACCCACCAGATCCGCGTGCACTTCGCGGCGATCGGCCACCCGGTGGCCGGGGATCCGGAGTACGGACACGCCGGCCGGCACGGCCTGGAGCGGCAGTTCCTCCACGCCGCGCGGCTGGCGTTCGTGCACCCGGTGACCGGCGCCGAGATCGACGTGTCGTCGCCGCTCCCGGATGACCTCGCCGCAGCGCTGGAGCGGGCGGCGACGGGCTGAGCGCGCGGGGCGCCTGGCTCTTCTACACTTTGCCGTCAACCATTCGAACCGTCCGGGGTGCGTGTCGCGGCCCCTGCCCGGCGAACTGCCGGGTCCGCGAGGCGCCGGACGGAACTTCTGCAGCACGACAAGGGAGTAGCACCGTGGCTCATGTAGGACTCAAGGAGCTGCTGGAGGCCGGCGTTCACTTCGGCCACCAGACGCGACGCTGGAACCCCAAGATGCGCCGCTTCATCCATGGCGAGCGGGACGGCATCTACCTCATCGACCTGCTCCAGACCGAGCGGCTGCTCGCGAACGCGCAGGAGTTCTCGGAGGGGATCGCCCGCCGCGGCGGCACCGTCCTCTTCGTCGGCACGAAGAAGCAGGCCCGCGACGCCGTCGAGGAGGCCGCCAAGGCCTCGGGCATGCCGTACGTCAACCACCGCTGGCTCGGCGGCCTGCTGACGAACTTCCAGACGATCTCGAGCCGGATCAAGCGCCTGCACGAGCTCGACCGATACGAGCAGGAGGGCCAGCTCGCCCTGCTGCCCACGCGCGAGCGGATGGCCGCCCTGGCCGACCTCGGGAAGCTCCGGGCCAACCTCGGCGGCGTCCGGGACATGCAGCGCGTGCCCGACGCCGTGTTCGTGATCGACCTCAAGACCGAGGCGATCGCCGTGCGCGAGGCCCAGCGCCTGCGCATCCCGGTCATCGGCCTGGTCGACACCAACTGCGACCCGGACGGCATCGACTACGTCATCCCTGGCAACGACGACGCGATGCGCTCCTGCCGGCTGATCGCCTCCGCGATCGGCGGCGTCGTCGGCGAGGCCCACCGCGGCTTCGTCGCCGAGGAGGAGGAGCGCATGCGCCGCGAGGCCGAGGAGCAGGCGCGCCGCGAGGCCGAGCAGAAGGCGCGGCGCGAGGCCGAGGAGGCCGCCAAGGCCGAAGCCGAAGCCGCGGCCAAGGCCGAGGCCGAGGCGGCTGCCGCGGCTGCCGCGGCTGCGGCCGCTGCGCCCGCGGCCGCTCCGGCGGCAGAGGCGCCCGCCGCGGCCGCTCCCGCAGCCGAGGCGGCACCGGAGCCCGCGGCGCCGGAGCCCGCAGCGCCGGCCGAGGCGCCCGCCGAGGCCGCTCCGGCGGCTGAGGCGCCCGCCGACCCGGCTCCGCCTGCCGAGACGCCCGCCGAACCCGCGACCCCGGCCGAGCCCCAGGAAGGAGCCAGCGCATGAGCGCCACGATCACTGCTGCCGACGTCAAGGCGCTCCGCGAGCGCACCGGCGCCGGGATGATGGACTGCAAGAAGGCCCTGGAGGCCGCCGGCGGCGACATGGAGAAGGCCGTCGAGGCGCTCCGCGTCAAGGGCGTCAAGGACGCCGGCAAGCGGGCCGAGCGTGCCGCGTCGGAGGGCACGGTCCAGCCGTACATCCACGCGACCGGCAAGATCGGCGTGCTCGTCGAGGTGGACTGCGAGACGGACTTCGTGGCCCGCAACGACGAGTTCGTCGCGTTCGCGAAGGACCTCGCGCTTCACATCGCCGCCGCCGCCCCCCAGTACGTCTCCGAGGACGACGTCCCCGCCGACGTGCGCGCCGCCGAGCTGAAGATCTACGCCGAGCAGGCGGCCGACAAGCCCGAGCACGTGCGGGAGAAGGTGGCCGAGGGCAAGCTGCGCAAGTGGCTCGAGGAGGTGGTGCTGCTCAACCAGCCCCACGTCAACCCCGACAAGCACGACGGCAAGACGATCGAGCAGCTCCGCGCCGAGCTGGCGTCGAAGACCGGCGAGAACGTCGTCATCCGGCGCTTCTCCCGCTTCGCGGTCGGCGAGTGACGCAGGCCGGTAGGCTCGCGGCCGTGGGCGAGCCGGCCTTCAAGCGAATCCTCCTCAAGCTCTCGGGCGAGGCGCTGATGGGCGACCTCCCGTACGGGACCGATCCGGCCCGCGTGCGGGCGATCGCCGCCCAGATCGCCCGGATCCGCGAGCGCGGGGTGGAGGTGGCGGTCGTGGTCGGCGCCGGGAACATCTACCGCGGCATGGCCGGCGCCGCCGCCGGCATGGACCGGGCGACCGCGGACTACATGGGCATGCTCGCGACGGTGCTCAACGCCCTGCCGCTCCAGGACGCCCTGGAGCAGATGGACGTCTACACCCGCGTCCAGTCGGCGATCACGATCTCCGAGGTCGCCGAGCAGTACATCCGGCGCCGGGCGATGCGCCACCTGGAGAAGGGGCGCGTCGTGATCTTCGCGGCCGGGACGGGCAACCCGTTCTTCACGACCGACACCGCGGCGGCGCTGCGGGCCTCCGAGATCCACGCCGAGGCGATCCTGATGGCCAAGAACGGCGTCGAGGGGGTCTACACGGCCGACCCGGCATCGGACCCGCACGCCGAGTTCATCGCCGAGATCTCCCACATGGAGGCGATTCAGCGTCAGCTCAAGGTGATGGACGCGACCGCGCTGACGCTGTGCCTGGAGAACCACCTGCCGCTCTACGTCTTCAACATGGACGACGAAGCGAACATCGATCGGATAGTTTCCGGCGAGCGAGTGGGGACCCTGGTGACGACGTGATCGACGAGCTGCTCAAGGACGCGCGCGAGCGCATGGCCAAGTCCGTGGAGACGATCAACCACGAGTTCGCCTCCGTGCGCACCGGGCGGGCCAGCCCGGCGCTGCTGGATCGCATCGTCGTCGACTACTACGGGGCAGCCACCCCGCTGAACCAGCTCGCGACGATCTCGGCCCCCGAGGCGCGCCTGCTGAGCCTCCAGCCCTACGACAAGTCGTCCATCAAGATGATCGAGAAGGCGATTCTCGAGTCCGACGTGGGCCTGACGCCGGGCAACGACGGCTCGGTCATCCGGCTCACCGTCCCCGAGCTCACCGAGGAGCGCCGCAAGCAGCTCGTCAAGGTCGTGCACCAGATCGCCGAGGAGGGCCGGATCGCGATCCGCAACGTGCGCCGCGACGTCATGCACGACCTGCGCGAGCTCAAGAGCGAGGGCGAGGTGGGCTCCGACGACGAGCACCGGGCTGAGGTCGAGCTGCAGAAGCTGACCGACGAGAAGATCGCCGAGCTCGACGCCCTCATGAAGGGCAAAGAGGCCGAAGTCCTCGAGGTCTGATGGCCGCCGGCCCGCCGTCGGCGCCCCGCTACGTCGCGATCATCACGGACGGGAACGGCCGCTGGGCCAAGGCGCGCGGCCTGAAGGTCGTGGAGGGCCACCGGGCGGGCGCCGACACCGTGAAGGCGCGGCTGCGTGACGCCGCCGAGTTCGGGATCGAGGAGCTGACCGTCTACTCGTTCTCGACCGAGAACTGGTCGCGCCCGAAGGCCGAGGTCTCCGCGCTGATGCGGATGTTCGCCCAGCGGATCGAGCGCGAGACGCCTGAGCTGCACGCCGAGGGCGTGCGGATGCGCTTCCTCGGCCGCCGCGACGGGGTGCCCGGCCGCCTGGTGCAGCGGATGGCCTGGGCCGAGGAGACCACCGCCGCCAACGAACGCATCACGCTGTTCGTCGCCTTCAACTACGGCGGGCGGGCGGAGATCGTCGATGCGGCGCGAACCTTCACCGGGACGACCGAGGACGAGTTCCGCCAGCACCTCTACGCGCCGGACATGCACGACCCCGACCTGATCATCCGCACGAGCGGCGAGCAGCGCCTGTCGAACTACCTGCTGTGGCAGGCGGCCTACAGCGAGCTCGTGTTCCGCGACGAGCTGTGGCCGGACTACAGCCGCGAGGCGTTCGCGGCCACCCTCGGCGAGTTCGAGGCGCGGCGCCGCCGGTTCGGGGGCCGCTGATGGCCGGGCGCGCCGGGCGGCGCGGGAGCGACCGGTCCGGGCCCGCGGTCCGGCGGCGCGCGCCGGCGCGGCGCCCGCCCGCCGCCCGCGGCGCCGACGGGGGCGGGGGCGGCTCGGACCTGCTCGCCCGCGTGCTCTGGGCCATCCCGGCGATCATCGTGGCGATCTTCCTCGTCGTGCAGGGCGGGCCGGTCTTCGCCATCGGGGTGCTCGCGCTCGGCATCGTTTGCCTGCACGAGCTCTACGCGATGTTCGAGCGCTTCCACCCGGTCCGCCTCGGCGGCTTCGTCGCCGTCGCTGGCATCGTGGCGGCCGCGCTGTACGGGACGCCCATCCAGATCCTGATGGCGTTTGCCGCCGGGTTCCTGGTGATCTTCCTGCTCACGCTGGCCGGCCCGCTGCGGTCGGGCGCCACGATGGCCATCGCGATCACGCTGCTCGGCGTCCTGTGGATCGGGCTGCCGCTCGCCTATGCCGTCCTCCTGCGGCGGCTCCCGCACGGCGACGGGATCGTCGTCGACGTGCTCGTCGGGACGTTCATCGGGGACACCGCGGCCTATCTCGGCGGGCGCGCCTTCGGGCAGCGGCCGCTCGCGCCGGCGATCTCGCCGAACAAGACGCTCGAGGGCCTGCTGATCGGCATCGTCATCGGCGCCGTGGCCGTGTGGTTCGCGGGCCTCTACCAGGACTGGCTGTCGGGGTGGGATGCGCTGCTGCTGGGCGTCTGCGTGGCCGCCGTGGCGCCGCTGGGCGACCTGTTCGAGTCGCTGATCAAGCGCGACGCCGACATCAAGGACACCGGCAAGCTCTTCGGCGCCCACGGCGGGGCGCTCGACCGGCTCGACGCGGTGCTGTTCGCCGTTCCCGTCGGCTTCTACGTCTGGCTGGCGATCCTCTAGCCGGAAAACCGGGCGGCTCCGAGCTGGCCGCGCAGCGCGTCCAGCGGCGGCAGGGCGGCGTCCCGCGGCGAGAGGCGGGCGCTGGCCTGCGGCCACGGGATGCCGAGCGCGGGATCCTGCCAGTGGCAGCCGAGCTCGTCGGCGGGGTCCCAGTAGTGCGAGACGGCGTAGACGTGCAGGGACGGCTCGTGGAAGTAGAAGCCGTGGGCGACTCCGTGGGGGATCGTCAGCGCCGCCGGCGCCTCCGCGCACAGCTCCACGCACGCGGTCAGGCCGGCGGTCGGCGCGTCCGGGCGCAGGTCCGCCAGTCCCACGGTGGCCCGCCCGGAGCAGACCACGAGGTAGTCGTCGTGGCGCGGGTGCACGTGCACGCCGCGCAGGACGCCGGGCTCGGTGCGCACGGCGTTCCACTGGACCGGCGCGGAGATCCCGGCCGGCCACTCGGCCCGGAAGAGCTCGGTGAAGGTGCCGCGCTCGTCGTCGTGGGGCTCGAGCAGGAGCAGCGCGGCGCCGTCGGGCAGCGGGCCGGTCACATCGCCTCCGCTTCGGCCGGCGTGCGCGCGAGCGCGCCGAGCTCCTCGATGCGCTGCACGATCGCGGCACCCTCGGCAGCGCTGCTGCGCGGCGGCGGCCCGCCGCGCAGATGTTCCACGAAGGCCCGCAGCTCGGCGAGCAGGGGCAGCTCGCCGGCGATCGGGCGGTGCTCGGCCGCCGGCTCGGCCAGGGGCCCGCGGAGCACCGCGAGCGCCTCCGCGTAGCCGCCGGGGAGCACGGCCCAGCCGTCCTCGCACACCAGGCGGACCTCGCGGTGGTGGCCGTCGCCCGCTGCCGAAACCTCGGCGCTCACCGGCACGGCGTCGCCGAGTCCCGCCGTGAGGCCGACCCGCTGGCGTCCGACGCGCTCTTCGGCCGCCCAGCGCGCGGCCGGCACCTCGCCGAGGATCTCCAGCGCGATCGACAGGTCGTGGGGGAGGAGGATCCAGACCGGATCGACGTCGGCGTACCCGTGCCCGCAGCTGATTCGACGCAGGTGCAGGGCGGCCACCGGGCCCAGCTCCTGGGCGGCGGCGATCCGCGCCAGCTCGCGCACGCCGGGGTGGTAGCGCCACTTGTCCATGACGAACAGGCGGTCCGGGGCGGCGGCGGCGAGCTGCGCCGCCACGGCGGCATCGTCGGCGAGCGGCTTCTCGACGTAGACCGGAACGCCGCGGGCGAGCGCCTCGGCCGTGATGTCGGCGTGGGTCCGCGTCGGTGTCGTGACGACGATTCCCTCGACCTCGGGCAGGCCGGCCAGCGCCGGCACCGTGGCGGTCGCGCCGGCGCTGCGGGCACGGGCCGCCGACGCGGCGCTGCGTGCCGCCACGGTCACGTCGCATCCGAGCGCCGCGAGATCGCGCACGACGTGGCGGCCCCAGCGGCCGCAGCCCACGACGCCGACCTTGGGCGCGGACGAGGGAGCGGTTCCTGGCACCGCGGCTACTCTAGCCGCCACTCCGATGCCCGGTGCCGCCCTCTCCCGCCTGCGCCTGCCCGCCGACGCGGCGCCGCGGGCGTCGATCGTCATGGTCCTGACCCGGGACGTCCTCCAGGCGCGGGCGGCGCTCCAGGCCCTGGCGGCCGCGCACGACGGGACGGTGCCGTCCGAGACCCTTCTCGTCCTCAACGCGGCCGACGCCGACATCCGGCGCCTGGCGCTCGAGGAGGCATGGGGCGCCCGCGTGCTCGTGTCGGAGGCCAACCTGGGCACCGCCTGCGCCTGGAACGAGGCGGTGAGGCGGTCCCGCGGCGACTACGTCGTGCTCGTGCACGAGGACGCCGAGGTGCAGCCCGGCTGGCTCGCCGCGCTCGTCTCGGCGATGGAGGCTGAGCCGCGGGCGGCGGCCGCGGGGGCGCGCCTCCTGAATCCCGACAGCTCGCTCCAGAACGCGGGATGGATCCTCCTGCGGGACGGCCGCCCGGCGCCGGTCGTGCCGGCGCCGGCCCGCCGAGGCCCGGTTCCCGTGGACTTCTGCAGCTCGGCCACACTGCTCATCGAGCGGGCGCCCCTGCTGGCCGCCGGCGGGTTCGACGAGGGCTTCTTCCCTGCGATCTACGTCGAGATCGCCGCCTGCACCGCGCTCTGGCAGTCGGGCCGCGCGGTGGTCAGCGTGCCCGACGCCGTCGCCGTCCACCGCCGGGGGGCCATGGTCCGGCCCGACAGCGGCGCCCTGGCGTCCGAGCGGTTCCGGACGTGGCTCATGGAGCGCCACCGGGCGCGGTTCGCGGACATCTGGGCGCGGGCGCTGCCCGGCTTCGAGCCGTGCGACGAGGCATGGCCCGTGCCGGAAGCCGTGGTGCAGCGCGGCCTGGAGCGGGCACGGGATCGGCTCGAGGCGCTCCCGCGGCGCGCCGGCGCCGCGGCGCAGCAGACGGCGGGCCCGCCGGCCGGGCCGGGAGCCGAGGAGGTCGACGCTGCTGTCCAGGCGCGCTGCGCGGAGCGCCTGCGCGCCGTGGCGCTCGAGTTCCTGGAGTGGGCGGTGCCGGACGCGGAGGCCCGCGAGGCCGAGCTGGCCGCCGCGATTACGGCGGCCTACGGGGCGCTGGACGTACACGTCGCCCGCGGGCGTGACCTCGAGCGCCAGCTCGGCGACGCCGGCGAGCGGATCGCCGCGCTCGAGGCCGAGCGCGCCCGCCTGCTGGAGGCCTCGCGCACCTTGGACGCGGTGCTCGCCGGCCGCTGGTGGCGGCTGCGGACCGCGCTGCGGCGGGCCGGGCGCCTCCCGGGGCGGCCCCGTCCCTGACCGGCGGGACGGCGGCTCCCGCTCCCTAGACTTGATCGCCATGCGCCGGCTGCTCATCCTCGGCTCGACGGGGTCGATCGGGACCCAGGCGCTCGAGATCGTCGCGCGCGCCGACGACCTCGAGCTCGCCGGGCTCTCCGCCGGCCGTGACTGGCCGGCGCTCGTGGCCCAGGCGTCCGCGCACGGCGTGGGCCGGATCGCCCTCGCCGACCCCGCGGCGGCCGCGGCCGCCGCCGAGGCGTGGACCGGCGGCGAGGTCCTGTCCGGACCCGAGGGCCTGGTCGAGCTCGTCGTGCAGAGCGGCGCCGACCTCGTCCTCAACGCCATCGTCGGCGCCGCCGGCCTGGGCCCGACGATCGCCACCCTCGGCGAGGGCATCGACCTGGCGCTCGCCAACAAGGAGTCGCTGGTGGTCGGCGGCGAGCTCGTCATGCAGCTCGCCGAGGCGACCGGGGCCCAGATCCTGCCGGTCGACTCCGAGCACTCGGCGCTGCACCAGCTCATCACGGGCGAGCCGCCGGGCACGGTGGAGCGGCTCGTGCTCACCGCCTCGGGCGGCCCGTTCCGCGGCCGGACCGCCGCCGAGCTGGCCGACGTCACGGTCGACGCGGCCCTCGCACACCCGACCTGGGCGATGGGCGGCAAGATCACGATCGACTCGGCGACGCTCATGAACAAGGGCCTGGAGGTCATCGAGGCCCACCACCTGTTCGGCGTCCCGTATGCGGAGATCGACGTCGTCGTGCACCCGCAGTCGATCGTCCACGCGCTCGTGCACCTCTGCGACGGCGCGACCCTCGCGCACCTCGGGTACCCCGACATGCGGGTCCCGATTGCCTACGGCCTGCACTACCCCGACCGCGTCGACGTCCCGGTGGCGCAGCTCGATCTCGTGGAGCTGGGCGCCCTGACCTTCGAGCCGGTCGACGCCGGCACGTTCGCCTGCCTGCGCCTGGCCCGGGAGGCCGCCGAGGCCGGCGGCACCGCCCCGTGCGTCCTGAACGCGGCCAACGAGGTCGCCGTGCACGCCTTCCTGGACGGGCGCCTCGGCTTCCTGGGGATCGCGGAGGTGATCGAGGGGGCGCTGGACCGCCTCGGGGCCAGCCGGGTCCATTCGTTCGACTCGCTCTACGCGGCCGACCGCGCCGCGCGCGAGACGGCCGCCGAGCTCGTCGGCGCCGTGGCCGCGGATCCCGCATGAGCTGGGTCCTCGCCTTCCTGGGCTTCGCGGCACTGATCCTGCTCCACGAGCTCGGGCACTTCACCGCGGCCAAGGCCGTGGGGATGCGGGTCGAGCGCTTCGCGGTGTTCTTCCCCCCGCTCCTCGCGAAGAAGACCGTGGGGGAGACCGAGTACGGCATCGGCGCGATCCCGCTCGGCGGCTACGTGCGCATCACCGGGATGAACCCCAACGAGGAGATCCCCGAGGACGTCCTGCCGCGCGCCTACTACAAGCAGCCGGTGTGGAAGCGCGTCGTGGTGATCTCGGCGGGCCCGCTGGCCAACGTCCTGGTGGCGTTCCTGATCCTGTGGGGCCTCTACTGGGCCAACGGCGAGCCGATCGAGTCGGTGAAGGTCGGCGGCGTCGCGAAGGCGTACCCGGCCGAGGGGGTCCTGAAGCCCGGCGACCGGATCGTCTCGATCGACGGTGTGACCGGCGGGCAGGCAGCCCTGGCGAAGCAGACGGCGACGCACCGCTGCGGCGGCCGCCAGACGGCGGGATGCCGGGCGACCACGCCGGCGGTGGTCGTGGTCACCCGCAATGGCACGCGCCGCGTGTTTCGGATCACGCCGATCTACGACGCCGCCAAGAACGTGAAGCGCACGCGCCTGGGCTTCAGCTTCGCCCAGGAGAGCCGCCCGGTCGGCCCGTTCGACGCTGCCGGGCTCAGCGTGAGCGGGATGTGGGGCGTGACGACCGGCACGGTCGATGCGATCGCCCGCATCGTCACGCCGGAAGGGCGCAAGCAGATCTCCGGCGTCGTCGGGTCCTACGAAGCCACGCGCCAGTCGTTCGAGCTGGACGTCACCCGGGCCCTGAACATCCTGGCGATCATCTCGCTCTCGCTGGCGATCGTGAACCTCTTCCCGTTCCTGCCGCTGGACGGCGGCCACATCTTCTGGGCGGTGGCGGAGAAGGTCCGCGGGCGGCCGATACCGTTCGCGGTCATGGAGCGCGCGAGCGTCGTGGGCTTCGTGCTCGTGCTGTTCCTCTTCTTCATCGGGCTCACGAACGACATCGATCGCCTCCAGGGACAAGGCTTCGGCGTCCGGTAGCGTTGCGCGCAAGGGTCTGAGTCGTCGAACCACCGGAGGGGGATGGAATGGAAGGCAGCGCCGCCACCACGAGGCATCGCGTGACGGCCTCGACGCTCGCGGAGGCGTTCCGCGACACGGTCGCGCGCGTCCCGGACCGGGTCGCCGTGCGCACGCTGGACGACTCGACGTCGCTGACCTGGGCGCAGCTGCGCGACCGCTCCGACGCGCTGGCTGGCGGCCTGGCCGCCCTGGGCGTGAAGCGCGGCGACACCGTGGCGCTGATGTTCTCCAACCGCCCGGACTTCCACGTCGCGGACCTGGCCGTGATGACGCTCGGCGCCACGCCGTTCTCGATCTACCAGACGCTTGCGCCGAACGAGATCGACTACGTCGTGTCCGACGCCGGCGCGAAGGTCGCGATCGTCGAGCAGCAGTACCTCGAGCCGTTCCTGGCCGCGGGCCTTGATCTCGAGCACGTGATCGTCGTCGACGCGCCCGACGATCTCCCCGCGGGCTTGCTGCGCATCGAGGACGTCGAGGGCTCCAACCCGGGCTTCGACATCGAGGCCTCCTGGCGCCAGATCGAGCCCGACGACCTCCTGACGCTCATCTACACGTCGGGGACGACCGGGCCGCCCAAGGGGGTGCAGCTCACCCACAGCAACCTGATCTCCGCCATCGGGACCGTCGACGAGATCGTGGACTTCCCCGACGCCGCGCGCGTCATCTCGTGGCTGCCCTCGGCCCACGTCGCCGAGCGCAACGCCCACCACTACATCCCGATCGCCTACGGGATGACGGTCACGACCTGCGACAACCCGCGCGAGATCCTCTCCTACATCCCGCAGGTCAAGCCGAGCTGGTTCTTCGCCGTGCCCCGCATCTGGGAGAAGCTGAAGGCCGGCCTGGAGACGATGGTCGCCTCCCAGCCGCCCGAGCAGCAGGAGCAGGTCAGCGCCGCGCTGGCGGCTGCCCGGGAGAAGGTCCGCCTCGAGCAGGCCGGCGAGCCGGTGCCCGCGGAGCTCGCCGCCCAGGTCGCCGCCGCCGACGAGGCGATCTTCGCCCCGATCCGGGCGCAGTTCGGCTTCGACGAGATCGCCGCGGTGAACGTCGGCGCGGCCCCGACGCCGCACGAGGTCCTGGAGTTCTTCCACGCGATCGGAATCCCGCTCGCCGAGCTGTGGGGGATGTCGGAGACCTGCGGCGCCGGGACGGTCAACCCGCCCGAGCGGATCAAGATCGGCACGGTCGGGCCGCCGGCGCCCGGCGTCGAGATCAAGCTCGCCGACGACGGCGAGGTCCTCGTGCGCGGCGGCATCGTGATGGCCGGGTACCGCAACCTGCCGGAGAAGACAGCCGAGACCATCGACGCCGAGGGCTGGCTCGCCACCGGCGACATCGGCGAGATCGACGCGGACGGCTACCTGAAGATCGTCGACCGCAAGAAGGAGCTCATCATCAACGCCGCCGGCAAGAACATGTCGCCGGCGAACATCGAGTCCGAGCTCAAGGCCGCCAGCCCGCTCATCGGCCAGGCCTGCGCGATCGGCGACCGCCGCCCCTACAACACGGCCCTGATCGTGCTCGACGCCGACTTCGCGCCCATGTGGGCCGCCCAGCACGGCATCGAGGACACCTCGCTGGAGGCCCTGGCCGGGAACGACGCGATTCGCGCCGAGGTCCAGACGGGCGTCGATATCGCCAACGGGCGCCTGGCCCGGGTGGAGGGGGTCAAGAAGTTCACGATCGTCCCGGGCGACTGGCTCCCCGGCGGGGACGAGCTCACCCCGACGATGAAGCTCAAGCGCAAGCCGATCGCCGAGAAGTACGAGGCGGCGATCGACGCGATGTACGCCGGCTGACCCCGCCTGCGGGGCGGCGCGTTTGCCGCTCGCGCAGCAGGCGGGGCGGGGGCGGGGGAGCAGAACCCCTACCCTCCCTCGCCGTGCCCGCGCCCCTCGAGAGCCGGTCGGACCTCCGCAACGTCGCGATCGTCGCGCACGTCGACCACGGCAAGACCACGCTGGTCGACGCCCTGCTGTGGCAGACCGGCGCGTTCCGTGACGGCGCCGACATCGCCGAGCGCGTGATGGACTCGATGGACCTCGAGCGCGAGAAGGGCATCACGATCCTGGCGAAGAACACGTCGGTCCGCTACGCGTCGCCGGACGGCCCGGTGAAGCTCAACATCGTCGACACGCCCGGCCACGCCGACTTCGGCGGGGAGGTCGAGCGCGCGCTCACGATGGTCGACGGGGTGCTGCTCCTCGTCGACGCCTCCGAGGGCCCGCTGCCGCAGACGCGGTTCGTGCTGCGCAAGGCGCTGGAGCTGCGCCTCCCGGTGATTCTCGTGGTCAACAAGATCGACCGGCCTGACGCCCGCATCGCCGAGGTCGTCGACGAGGTCTATGAGCTCTTCCTCGACCTCGACGCCGACGAGAGCCAGATCGAGTTCCCGATCGTCTACACCAACGCGAAGGCCGGGCAGGCGTCGCTGGACCCCAAGGAGCCCGGTCCCGACCTGGCGCCGCTGCTCGAGACCCTCGTGAGCCACATTCCTGCCCCCGCGTACGAACCAGGGCATCCGCTGCAGGCCCTCGTCACGAACCTCGACGCCTCGCCCTACGTCGGCCGGCTGGCGATCTGCCGCGTGCGCCAGGGCACGATCCGCCGGGCCCAGGAGATCGGCTGGTGCCGGGCCGACGGCGAGGTCGTCCGGGCCCGGCTCACCGAGCTCTACGTCACCGAGGCGCTGGACCGCGTGAGCGCCGAGGAGGCCGGGCCCGGCGAGATCATCGCGGTCGCCGGGCTCGAGGACGTGACGATCGGCGAGACGCTGGCCGACCCCGAGGACCCGCGGCCCCTTCCGGTGATCCGGGTCGACGAGCCGTCCCTGAGCGTCACGGTCGGGATCAACACGAGCCCGCTGGCCGGCCGGGACGGCGACAAGCTGACCGCCCGCCTGGTGCTCTCCCGCCTCGAGTCCGAGCTGGTCGGCAACGTGTCGCTGCGCGTGGCGCCGACCGAGCGGCCCGACACCTGGGAGGTCCAGGGCCGCGGCGAGCTCCAGCTGGCGATCCTCGTCGAGCTCATGCGCCGCGAGGGCTACGAGCTGACGGTCGGCAAGCCGCAGGTCGTCACCCGCGAGTTCGACGGGCACGTGCACGAGCCGGTCGAGCGGATGACGATCGACGTGCCCGACGAGTACGTCGGCGTCGTCACCCAGCTGCTCGCCCTGCGCAAGGGCCGCCTGGAGCAGATGGTCAACCACGGCACCGGCTGGGTCCGCATGGACTACCTCGTCCCGGCCCGCGGCCTCATCGGCTTCCGCACGGAGTTCCTCACCGAGACCCGCGGGACGGGCCTGATGCACCACGTCTTCGACCGCTACGAGCGCTGGGCCGGGGAGCTGCGCACCCGCCCGACCGGCGCGCTGGTCGCCGACCGCCCGGGGTCGGTCACGGCGTTCTCCTGCTTCCAGCTCCAGGAGCGCGGAGCGCTGTTCGTCTCGCCGGGCGACCCGGCCTATGAGGGCATGATCGTCGGCGAGAACGCCCGCGCGGACGACCTCGACGTCAACGCGGTTCGCGAGAAGCACCTCACGAACATCCGCTCCTCCACCGCCGACGAGCTCGTTCGCCTGACGCCCGCCCGCGTCCTGTCGCTCGACCAGGCGCTGGAGTTCCTCCGGGAGGACGAGTGCGTCGAGGTGACGCCCCACGCCGTGCGGCTGCGCAAGGTCGTGCTCGACGGCACGCTGCGCATGAAGGCCGCGCGCCGCGCCAAGGCTGCCGCGGGCAGCTAGCCTCGGTGGGGCGGCGCAGGTCCGGCGGCCCAGCGTGCCTGAGGCGTCTGCGGGTATCCGGCCGCCCGCTGATGCTCCCAGACCACCCGCCGCGCTCCGTTCAGAACGAACGTCCGGGCGAGGGCCGTGGGCTTCTGATCCAGAAGCCGCGCGGCCCGCGCAAGCGTCTCGTAGTCGCGCACCCGCAGCCGGATGTTGAGCTGACGGAATCCCGGCCGCCTGGCCGCGCGTCCCGGCACAGGACCGGGCGCCGGTGAGACGGGATCGCGGCGCGCCGCCCTGCGGACGGCGTCCTCGATGTCGAATCGCAGCAGGATCGCCTCCCCGAGCAGTGTCAGCCCGGCCGTCGTCTCCACCGACGTCGTTCCGAACAGAACCTGCTGGGCTTGCCGCTCCGAGATCAGCGCGAGGGCCGGCGGCCACGCGGCCCGGTCGATCCGCGCGAGGTCCGGGACGACGCCATAGTCAGGGTGTCGCACTGTTGGCCAGGGCGGCTCGGAGGCTCGGCGGGACCCCGGCGCCGACGCCCAGGGGCGGGGGTGCTCTTCGAACATGGCTAGCCGGGACTAGCGGTTTTGGAGTAGTCGTGGCTAGCCATCGCCGAAGAGTGGCATGCGTCCGCGCGCCGCTGGGGCTCGCTCCGTGACGAATGTGCCGAGGGCCTGCGCAGGATCTGCGCTGGCGGCGGGCCCGTACACTGGGGCGCATGGCTTCAGAGCGACAGATCGACGTCGGCGGGGTGAAGATCGGGGGCGGCGCGCCGGTTGCCGTCCAGACCATGACGAAGACCGAGACCGCGAATCTCCAGGCGACGCTGGATCAGATCCGTCGCTGTGCCGAGGCTGGCGCGGACATCGTCCGTGTGGCGGTCCCCCGCGACGAGGACGTCGAGGCGCTCAAGACGATCGTCGTGGAGTCGCCGGTGCCGATCATCGCCGACATCCACTTCAACTACACGCTGGCGCTCAAGGCGATCGACGCTGGCGCGCACTGCATCCGGCTGAATCCCGGCAACATCGGCGGCCCCGACAAGGTTGCGCAGGTCGCCACGCGGGCTGCCGCCGCCGGCACGCCCATGCGGATCGGCGTGAACTCCGGCTCCCTGCCCAAGCACCTCCACGATCTCGAGCGCGAGAGCCCCGTGGAGGCGCTCGTGACGGCCGCGACCGAGTTCGTCGAGCTCATGGAGCGGCTGGACTTCACTGACTTCAAGGTCTCCATCAAGTCAACCAACGTGCCGAACACGATCGCGTCGAACCGCCTTCTGGCCGAGCGCATTCCGTATCCCCTGCACCTCGGGATCACCGAAGCGGGAACGAAGTGGTCGGGGTCGCTCAAGTCCGCGGTCGGGCTCGGCACGCTCCTGGCCGACGGCGTCGGCGACACGATCCGCATCTCGCTCTCGACGTTCCACGCCGAGGAGGAAGTGAAGGTCGGCTGGGAGATCCTCAAGGCGCTGCAGCTGCGCGAGCGCGGCCCCGTGCTCATCGCGTGCCCGACCTGCGGGCGGCTGCAGTTCGACATGGACACCGTCGTCGCCGAGATCGAGCGCCGGCTCGAGGCCTACGCGGACCCGATCGAGGTCGCCGTGCTCGGCTGCGCGGTCAACGGGATCGGCGAGGCCTCGCACGCCGACTTCGGCATCACGGGCGCGAAGAACGAGGGACTGATCTTCAGCCGCGGGAAACCGCTCCGCAAGGTCCCGACCGAGGAGCTCGTCGACGTCCTGTTCGAGGAGATCGACAAGTACGCGACGACGAAGAAGGTCGCGGTGGACCAGGCCAGGGCGGCCGAGGGCGCCGAGTGGCTGGCGCAGATCGAGGCCGAGAACGCCGGGGAGCTGACCCCCGAGCGGCTGGCCGCGCTCGAGGCGGCCAAGCAGGACGGCGACGCCGAGGAGGCTGAGCTGCTCGACATCATCCGCCCGGCGCTCGACGAGGGCCAGAGCCCGACCGCCGGGCGCCGCTTCACGCGGGCGTAGCGGCGGGCCTTCGCACGACGGGGGCCGCCCGCGTGCGGCCTGGCGCTACGGCGTGACGGCGGCCCGGCGTTCCGCGGCTGAGGCGGTCACTCCGCCGGAGCCCGATCCGCCCCCGGACGAAGGCGCGCCGCCGCCGGTGTTCGTGCCGGCCGGGAGCTTCCCGGAGGCGCCGACGGCCAGTGCCAGGGCGGTGTAGGTCGGCAGGACTTTGGTGCTGTCCGTGCTCGTGACGCTGGAGTCCCAGACCTTGCGCTGGCCTGCCGCACACGGCGACTTGCCCGCGGGGCCGCATGCGACGGGGTCGGCCGCCATGTACCAGACGAGCTGGCGCACGCCCTGGCTGCGGACCAGGCGGACCGCGCTCCCAGCCCACTTGGCGCGCTGGGACTCGGGCTGCGCGTAGATGCCGCCTCGCAGGTAGGCGAACTCGGTGTAGTAGAGCGGCGGAACTCCACCCGCCGGCGTGCGCAGGGCACGCTTGCGCGCGAGATCACGCAGGATCGCCTGGATCTTCGGCGTGTTCGAAATGCCCCAGTAGCGGGTGTCCTTGCCTCCGGGGGGCACGAAGAACTGGAAGGGGTGGTGGGCCACGCCGTCGGCCTTCAGGCCCACGCCGGCCGGCGCCATGGCCTTCAGGAACTCCATTGGATCCTTGCCCTTGTTCTTGGCGGACGTGAACTCGCCGAGCAGGACGCGGTTGGCGGGATCGACGCGCTTGACGGCGTTGTAGCCGGCGACGTACACCTTGCGGTAGAGCGCGGCCCGGGCCTTGACCGATCCCGGCCGGTTGATGTTCCCGGTCGTGGTGAGGAACGTCGGCAGATTCGGCTCGTTGTCGATCGAGTAGGTCCGCACCCGGCCCTGGAAGTGCCGGGCGATCGACCCAACGAAGACGGCCATGTGCGCGGGGTTCGTGTTCTTGTAGCTGAGGTAGCTGTTTCCGGGGTTCGGCGGCGCGTAGTAGTACGCCGGGATGATCGTGAACTGCACCTTCATTCCCTTGGCGCGAATGGCATTGACCGCGCTGTCCCATATCGCGAACGACCGGCCGGCGGCGAGGTACTTGTCGTACGCCACGTTGATGCGGATGGACTTGACGCCCATCGCCTTGGCCCGATCGAGGGCCAAGTCGCGGTTGCCCCAAAACTTGAGCAGGAAGACGGCATCGTCCTGAGTCGCAAGCTCGAAGGCACCCTGAGCCGTGGCGGCCGTCGGCACGACGAGCAAGCCCGTGATTCCGAGGAGGAGCGCCAGGCGGCGGAGGGTGCGGGTCATCGTCTCTCTTTCGATTCTCGGTAACGGCGTTGCCCGTGAGCGACCTTCGCGACGGGCGATGCTGGGGAGGGCCGTTGACCGCGAGCCCTCCAGACTGCGGCGACCGACTCTAGCGAACCGATCCGGCGGCAGGAGCCGCTACTTCCCGAACGCCGAGCCGCCATGGAAGTTGCGGTCCGGGCCGGATCCTGCACCTGGCGCCCCCGACGGGGGCGGCCGCTACCCTTGCGCGCCGTGGCTGCTCCCCTCATTTCGACCCGTGTCCGCCGGGCCGGGCTTGCCGCTGCGGCGGCGCTGGCCGGGCTCGCCGCCGTCGCGCCGCCCGCCGGCGCGACGTTCTCCTACCTGCGCGAGCCGACCGACCAGCTCGGCCTGCCGGGCTACGTCGCCGGGGCCTCGGTGCTCCCCAATCACGACCTGTACACCGGCTGGACCGAGTTCGGCGTGCGGGTGGGGAGCGACCGGCGCACGCTCTCGCCGGCGGGCCGCGACCTCGAGCAGGGCTGGATGCCGATCATCCGCACCCAGCAGGTCGACGGGCGCGTGCTCTACGTCTACCAGACGCTCATGAGCACCGTGGGCGGCCAGGAGGTCATCTTCGGGCGCGTCTCGGCGGTCAACCTGTCCCAGAAGGCGCGCAGCTCTGCCGAGGTCACCGCGGCGGTGCGCTTCAACGGGGGCGATCTCGTCAACCGCGGCACGCGGCGGGTGCGGAAGTTCCGCTTCCCCCGCAACGTCGCGCCTTCCCGGCCCGGGCTCTACCTCCAGCCCGGGGTCGACTTCAACGCCGCCGCCGTGTACGCGTTCAGCGGGCGCGCGCTCACCCGCGACGGGCAGGTGCTCTACCTGGCGCCGCCGACGCCGGCGGGCGGGTTCGTGAAGCAGACCGAGCGCCCGGGCACCGGTCCCGTCGTGCCCAAGACGACCTTCGGCGAGACGAACTACCAGTTCGACCTCAAGCCCGGTCAGACCGTGAACCTCGACTTCAAGCTGCCGGTCGTCCCGGTGCCTGCCGGCAGCCCGGCCCAGGCCGCGGTGGACGCGGCGAGCTACGACGCGGCCCGCGACAGCCTCATCGCCAGCTGGACCCGGCAGCTCGCGCCGGCGATGCAGGTGGAGCTCCCCGAGCGCAAGGTGCAGGACGCCTACTACGCGAGCCTGGCCACGATCCTCCAGAATCGCTACCGGCTGGCCAACGGCCAGTGGGTGCAGACCGTCAACAAGCTGCGCTACCACGCATTCTGGCTGCGGGACGCGTCGATCATGACCCAGGCGCTCGACCTGGTCGGCCTGAACTCGCTCGCCCGCCAGAACCTCGACTTCTTCCTCGGCTGGCAGGAGCCGTCGGGCCAGTTCATCTCGCGCCCGGAGCAGTTCGACGGCCACGGCCAGACCCTCTGGGCCTTCGCGGAGCACGTGCGGCGCACCGGCGACCTGGGCTTCGCCCGCAAGGCGTACCCGGCGGTGAAGCGGGCGATGGCCTGGCTGGCCGCCGCCCGGGCGGCGGACCCGCTCAAGCTGCTGCCGCCGGTCACCACGCCCTATGACAACGAGCTCGTGCCGGGCCACCTGCCCGGTGACAACTTCTGGGCGCTGGCCGGGACGAAGGGCGCCATCGATCTCGCCACCCGCCTCGGGGACAAGGCCAGCGCCGCCGCCTGGTCGCGCCAGTACGGCGAGTACCGCGCGACGCTCCTGCGCCTGGTCCGCGCCGCCGCCGCCACGACCGGCGGCTGGGTCCCGCCGTCGCTGGACCACAAGGGCGGCCAGGACTGGGGCAACGCCTGGCTCATCTACCCCGAGCCCGTCGTCGCTCTGGACGACCCGCTCGTGACCGCCACGCTCCGGCACCTGCGCTCGCGCCGGCGGGAGGGGATCTCGACGTTCTTCTACTCCGGCCAGCGCTGGATCCACGCCTATCTCGGCTTCCGCGTCATCGAGACCGAGCTGGCCCGCGGCGAGCAGCAGAAGGTCGTGGACGGGCTCTACGGCGAGCTGGCGCACACGAGCTCGACCCACCAGGGCTGGGAGCTCGCGCTGCCGAGCACGCGGACCGTCGTGGACGCCACGGCGCCGCACGGATGGTTCAGCGCCGAGTACGTCGCGCTCCTGCGCAACCTGCTCGTGCGCGAGGCGGGCCCGACCACGATCCAGCTCATGTCCGCCACGCCGACCGCCTGGCTGCGTCCGGGGCAGACGATCGCCGTGCGCAACGCGCGCACCGAGCGCGGGCCGCTGAGCTTCCGCCTCGAGGCGGCCGACGGCGGCGCCACCCTGAGCTGGTCCTCCAAGCTCAGCGCCGGCACCCGCCTGGTGTTCACCGTGCCGGCGGGAGCCCGCAGCACGAGCGCGCCGGGCCTGAGCGCCGACCGCAAGACGATCGTGCTCCGGGGCCGGAGCGGCTCGATCCGGCTGCGCTGGCGCCTGGTCCCGCCGATTCCGACCTTCGAGTCCACGGCGCTCGCGCTGCGCACCGAAATCGAGCAGGGCAGCGCCAAGACGGCCTCGTCGGCTGCCGATCAGGCCGCGGGCGTCAGCGGCTGACCCGCGGCCTGGGCGGTCGGGGGCGAGGCGCCGGCCCCGCCCCCGCTGCCTGCGGCCAGCCCGCCGCGGGCCTCAGGCGCCGCCGGCAGCCGCGTAGCGCTCGGCGACCTTCGCCCAATTGACGGTGTTCCACCAGGCGTCGAGGTAGTCCGGGCGGCGGTTCTGGTACTTCAGGTAGTAGGCGTGCTCCCAGACGTCGACGCCCAGCAGCGGCGTCTGGCCGCTGGAGATCGGGCTGTCCTGGTTGGCCGAGCCGACGACGGCGAGGCCCGACCCGTCGTGCACGAGCCAGGACCAGCCCGACCCGAACTGGTTGATGCCCGTGGTCTTGAGCTTGTCCTGGAAGCTGGCGAAATCGCCGAACGCGGCGTCGATGGCCGCGCCGAGCGCGCCGTCGGGCGCGCCGCCGCCGTCGGGGGACATCGACTCCCAGAAGAGCGAGTGGTTGTAGTGGCCGCCGCCGTTGTTCCGCACGGCGGTGCGCTTGTCCTCGGGGATCGAATCGAGGTTCTTCAGGACGTCCTCGATCGCGGCATCGGCCTGGGCGGTGCCCTCGAGCGCGGCGTTCACCTTGTCGACGTAGGCCTGGTGGTGCTTGTCGTGGTGGATCCGCATCGTCTGCTCGTCGATGTGGGGCTCGAGCGCGTCGTAGGCGTAGGGAAGCGGTGGGACCTCGAAGGCCATGTGGCCTCTCCTTTGTGTTGCGGGGATCGTGGCGCGGGCCCTGCGGCCTGCCCGCCGTGTCTATCACACGCGCTGCGCACTGAAACCTCGGCGGCAGGCCGGCACGGTACGGTTCGCGACCGATGGCCCGGCTCTCCGAGTACTTCCTGCCCACCGAGCGCGAGGCGCCCGCCGACGCGGAGGCGCTGTCGCACAAGCTGATGGTCAGGGCCGGGCTGATCCGCCAGGTCGGCGCCGGGCTGTGGTCGTGGCTGCCCGCCGGCTGGCGGGTCCACGAAAAGGTCGTGCAGATCGTGCGCGAGGAGCTCGACGCCATCGGCGGCCAGGAGATGCTCATGCCGGTCCTGCTGCCCGCCGAGCCGTGGAAGCGGTCGGGCCGGTACGGGATCGACGAGCTCTTCAAGCTGCAGGACCGCAAAGGCGCCGAGATGGTGCTCGCGATGACGCACGAGGAGATCGTGACGCTCCACGTCGCGCAGGTCGTCCGCTCCTACCGCGACCTGCCGCTCATCCTCTACCACTTCCAGACCAAGGAGCGCGACGAGCCGCGCCCGCGGGCCGGCGTGCTGCGGACTCGCGAGTTCGTCATGAAGGACTCCTACACCTTCGACCGGGACGCCGAGGGCCTGGCCGCCGGCTACGACAAGCACGTCGTGGCCTACGACCGCATCTTCGAGCGCGTCGGCCTCGAGTGGTACCGGGTCGAGTCCGACGTCGGCATGATGGGGGGGACCGGCGCGCACGAGTACATGGCGCCGTGCGCGGCTGGAGAGAACGAGGTGGCCCTGGCGCCGGGCTATGCGGCCAACGTGGAGATCGCCAGCGCCGAGGCGGCCCCCGCGGACCTGCCCGCGGCCGGCCCGGCGCCGCAGCGCGTCTCCACCCCGGGGCAGACCACGGTCGAGCAGGTGTCGCAGGCGCTTGGCGTCCCGGCTGCGGGGCTCCTCAAGGCCTTCCCGGTCGTCTCGCCCGAGGGTGAGATGACGGTCGTCGTCGTGCGGGGCGACCACCGCGTCAACGAGATCAAGCTGCGCAACGTGCTGCGCGCCGACGTGCGCGCAGCCCGGCCGGAGGAGGTCGCCGAGCGGCTCGGGCCGCCCGGGTTCATCGGGCCCGTGGGCACGGACCTCCCGGTCCTGCTCGACGCCGCCGTGGCGCCCGGCCACGGGTACGTCTGCGGCGCCAACGAGCCCGACGCCCACCTGCGCGACGTGCAGCCGGGCCGGGACTTCGCCTACGAGACCGGCGACGTGCGGACGGTCGAGGCCGGCGACCTGGTCGGCGGCAGCCCGATCCGCATCGAGGCCGCCATCGAGGTCGGCAACATCTTCAAGCTCGGCACGCGCTACTCCGAGCCCCTCGGCGCGACCTACCTCGACGAGCACGGGGCCGAGCAGCTGATCTGGATGGGCTCCTACGGCATCGGGCCGGCCCGGATCGTGGCGGCCGCGGTCGAGCAGTTCGGCGACGAGCAGGGGATCGCCTGGCCGCGCGCGCTCGCGCCGTTCGACGTGCACGTCGTGGCGCTCGGCAAGCCGGACACGCCCGAGCGTGCCGCCGCCGACGCGCTCTACGGCCAGCTCGGCGAGGCTGGCCTGCAGGCGCTCTACGACGATCGCGATGCCGGCGCCGGGGAGAAGTTCGCCGACGCGGAGCTGCTCGGCTGCCCCGTGCGCGTGACCCTCGGCCGCCGCAGCCTGGAATCCGGCGAGCTCGAGGTGCAGGCGCGCCGCGGCCTCGAGGCCCGCCCGGGCATCCCCCTCGACGGCGCCGCCGCGGCGATCGGCGAGCTGTGGCGGACGCTCCCGTAGGCGCGCGCCGCCCGCTGACGCTGCGGCGCCTGGTCGGGCTGGACCGGTCGGGGCCGCCGCCGCCCCAGACGCTCCCCGGGCAGCCGCTGAACCCGTGGACGATTCCCAATGCGATCGGCTACGTCCGGCTCGCCCTCATCCCCATCTTCCTGATCCTGGCCCTGTCGAGCTCCGACGGGGTCACCGCGGCCTCGGCGCTGGTCTTCGCGCTCGTGGCCTGGGGCGACTACGCCGACGGCATCGCCGCCCGCGTGACGGGCCAGTACAGCCGCATGGGGGCCTTGCTGGATCCGGTCGTGGACCGGCTGCTGATCATCTCGGGCGTCGTGGTCTGCTACCGCTTCGAGCTGCTGCCGCGGTGGGCGCTGATCGTCCTGGTGGCACGCGAGGCGTTCATGCTCGTCGCGGGCCAGATCATGGTGCGCCGCGGCGTCGAGCTGCGCATCAACTGGCCCGGGCGCCTCGGGGTGTTCCCGGTCATGGCGTCGCTGTTCTTCGCGCTCGTCGGGTGGACGACGTTCGCCACGGTGCTCCTCTACATCGGCCTGGGCTTCGTGCTCGTGGCCACGGCGCTGTACGTGCGCGACGGCGTCGCGCAGCTCCGCAAGGCGCCGCCCAGACCCTCAAGTTGAGCTTGACCCCCGGCAGGCCGGGGGTATACTCGCGCTCCCCCAAAGGCCTCGAGGGAGATCGAATGGACACGTTTCCGGACCTCGGATCGCTCAACGACCAGGAGCTGAAGGACCTCATCCAGCAGCTCACGCAGGAGGAGGTCGAGATCTCCTATCGCCGCCGCATCCTGCATGGCAAGATCGACATCCTGCGCGCCGAGCTCGTGAGCCGCCTGCGCCAGAAGCACGAAGGCGGGGAGGAGATCCTCAGCCTCGCCGACGTCGGGACGCTGACCGACATCCTCGCGGGCCGCATGCCCCCGGCGAGCGACGACTAGCGGCTGCGAGCGAACGGAGCGATCGCCGTGGCGGTCCACTGCCCCGAGTGCGGCTTCGTCAACGTCGAAGGCGCGAACTACTGCCAGAAGTGCGGCGCGTTCGTGGGCCAGGAGGGTCCGGGCGAGCCGTCGACGGCGACCTACCGGGTCGGTGAGACCGGCGAGATCGAGGCCGTCGATCTCGACGAGGTCGTCGCCGAGGAGGGCGCGGCGCTCGTGATCCGGGCGGGCGGCGGCCGGGTGGGGGAGAGCTTCGCGCTCGATGGCGACCGCATGACGATCGGGCGCAACCCCGACTCTCACGTGTTCCTGGACGACGTCACCGTCTCGCGTGACCACGCCGTGCTCGTCAAGCGCGGCGGCGAGTGGCACCTCGATGACCTGGGGTCGCTCAACGGCACCTACGTGAACCGCCAGCGGGTCGACTCGCGGCGCCTCGAGGACGCCGACGAGCTGCAGATCGGCAAGTACAAGCTCACCTATCTCTCCCGATGACGACGCCCGCCTCCGTCTCGGACCCGCTCGACGCCCCGCCGGCCGACGGCGCTGACCGCGTCCCCGAGGGCCGCCCGCGCCCGAAGGCCCTGACGATCGGCGCCGTCTGCAAGGCGCTGGAGCCTGAGTTCCCGGACATCTCGATCTCGAAGATCCGCTACCTGGAGAACCAGAAGCTGCTGGCGCCGCGGCGCACGCCCGGCGGCTACCGGCTCTACTCGCAGAGCGACGTCGCGCGTCTGCGCACGATCCTGCGCCTCCAGCGCGACGAATTCCTCCCGCTGCGGGTTATCCGCCAGGAGCTGGCCGGCGGGCGCACGGAGGCCGACGCGGCGCCCCCGGCGGGCCGCGGCAGTGCGCGCAGCCCGGTCCGGGCCGCGGTGGCGGCCAAGGACTCCGGCGCCCGCTACACGCTCGACGACGTCGCCGCCGAGACCGGCGCGCAGCCGCGCCTGATCGAGGAGCTCGTCGAGTACGGCGTCATCAAGGGGGAGCTGCGCGGCGGCTCCCGCACCTTCGACGAGACCGAGCGCGAGATCGTGCGCGCGGTGGCAGAGCTCGCCCGGCACGGCGTCGCCGGACGCAACCTGCGCGTGTTCCGGACCTCCGCCGACCGCGAGTCCGCCCTGCTGCAGCAGATCCTCGCTCCGGCGCTGCGCTCGCGCAATCCCGAGCGCCGCAAGGAGGCCGTCGAGACGCTGGAGAACCTCGCGGCGGTCGCCACGCATCTCAAGCACCTGCTGCTGATTCGCGATCTGCGCAAGCTCACCGGCTAGCCGATGCCCGCGGCGGCGGAAGAGGCCGGCCCGGCGCCCGACCTGCGGGCGCTCATCCGCGACATCCCCGGGTTCCCGCAGCCGGGGATCGTCTACCGGGACATCACCCCGCTCCTGCTGGACCCGGGCGCCCTGGGACGGGCCGCCGATGCGCTGGCGGGCTGGGCCCGGGGGCGCGAGGTCGACTACGTCGTGGCCGCCGAGGCGCGCGGGTTCGTGCTGGGCGGGATGCTCGCCGAGCGGCTTGGCGCGGGGTTCATCCCGGCCCGCAAGCCCGGGAAGCTCCCGCATGAGACGGTCTCGGCGAGCTACGCCCTGGAGTACGGCCTCGACGCGCTCGAGGTCCACGCCGATGCGGTCTCCCACGGGGAGCGGGTCCTCGTGCACGACGACCTGCTGGCCACCGGCGGCACTGCCAAGGCGCTCTGCGACCTGGTCGGGCAGCTGGGCGGCCACGTCGCCGGCTGCGCCTTCCTGGTCGAGCTGAGCTATCTCGGCGGACGCGGACGGCTGGCGCCGATCGACGTGCACGCGCTCGTCGGCTACGACGCCTAGGGCCGCATGCCCAGCGTCCGCCGATCGCGCACCGTGCCCGCCGCGCCGCCGCGCGTGTGGAAGGAGGTCGCCGACCCGCGCCGCCTGCGGAAGTGGTGGCCGCGGGCGACGCGCGCCGAGGGCGTGGCCGACGACCACTGGACGCTGGTGTACGTCACGAAGAAGGGGAAGACGCTGCGGGCCGACTACCGGGTCCTCGAAGACGACCCGCCCCGCCGGCGCTCCTGGTACCAGGAACTCGAGGCGTCGCCGTTCGAGCGCCTGCTGAGCGAGCACGTGACGGCCGTCACCGTCGACGAGGCCCCCGGCGGATCGGCCGTCACCATCGAGATCCGCCAGCGGCTGCGGGGCATCAGCCGGCTCGGCTCGCCGATCGTGCGCCGCGCGTCGCGGCAGCTCATCGACGAGGCGCTCGACGGGCTCGCGGCCGCGGTGGGCCGGTGAGCCGCTGATCGGGCGGCGGGGTGGCCTCGTGCGCGGCGCCGATCAGGCGGCGAGGCGCCCGCGCAGCACGATCGTGCCCGGCGACGTCGGCAAGTCCCGCGCGTTGGCCGGGACCGCTTCCTTGCTCACCACGAGTTCGCGGTACTTGGCCGCGTCGTCCGGGTAGGGCGAGCGGGCCGCGAAGCGGCCGTTGCTCCCGACGCGGGTCGGCACGAAGCCCAGCAGCTTGGCGCGCGCCTTGGAGGAGTAGAGCCACACGGCGAACGTGCCGGCGCCCACGCCCTGCCCGGCGATGACCATGGCCTTCTGGTTCCCGGACGCGAGGACACGGGCCAGGCCGGCGGCGTTCTTGCCCGCGGCCCCGGTGGGCAGGAGGTTGATCTGGGCGATCGTGCGCGGCGCGCCGCTGGCGTCCTGGGTGCTCGTCTTCGTGCCGGCGCTGTCGTCGCCGGAGAAGACCCCGGCCAGCGCGAGGATGCCGACGACCGCCGCGACGCCGAGGATCCCGATGAGGATCGCGCCGCCGAGCCGGGAGCTGCGGGGGCCGCTGCGGGCCAGCGCGCCGGAGCCCGCGGGTGCGGGCGCGTCCGCGGCCCCGCTGTCGCCGCCCTCGGCCGGGATGGGCGGGAGGGCATCCGGGGCCGACGGCCGCAGCTCGGCCGCCACGACGCGCGCCCAGGCCCGGGCGCCGGGCGAGTCGGCGAGGTACTCCCGGGTCGCGCGGCGGTCGACGTCGTCGTCCTGGCCGAGGAGGTAGTCCGAGATCTCGCCGCGCCGGGCCGGCGTGAGGCGCCGGCCGCCCTCGGGGCCGAGCCGGTCCAGGGCCGTGTGGGCGCGCTGGCGCACGTCGTCGGCGTCGAGGCCGAGAAGGCCGGCGATCTCGTCGTAGCTCTTGCCCTGCGCCAGGATGAGCTGGAGCACCGCGGTCTGCTCGGGAGCGAGCTTGTCGAGTCCGGCCATGACGCGGGAAGGGTAGTCGAGCGCCGGGCTCCGCGACGCGGCCGCTACAGTCCGGCGCCCATGACGGAGCTCACGCGCCCGCCCGGCCTGCCGCCCGGCTTCGACGACCTCATCGGGCTGGCCTACGACGAGCTCACCGAGGAGCTCGTCCGGGCGCACCTTCCGGTCCGGCCCGAGATCAAGCAGCCGGCGGGCCTGGTGCACGGCGGCGTCTACGCGGCGATCGCCGAGTCGATTGCCTCGGCGGCCACGTACGTCGCGGTCGCCCCGGGGGGCAAGATCGCCATGGGGCTCGCGAACCAGACGAGCTTCCTGCGGCCGATCACCGAGGGCACCGTGCACGCCGAGGCGCGGCGGCGGCATCGCGGCCGCACGACCTGGGTGTGGGACGTCGAGATCACCGACGACGCCGGCCGCCTGTGCGCCCTGACGCGGATGACCGTCGCCGTCCGCGACCCGGCCTGAGCGACCGGGTCAGCCGCGGTAGCGGTTGGTGATCGGCATCCGGCGGTCGCGTCCGAAGGCCTTCGGCGTGATCTTGATGCCCGGCGGCTGCTGGCGGCGCTTGTACTCGGCGCGGTCGACGAGGCCGATGCTGCGCTCCACGGCCTCGGCCGGCAGGCCCGTGGCCACGAGGGCCGCACGCCCGAGATCGTCCTCGACGTAGCCCTCGAGGATCGCGTCGAGGACCTCGTAGGGCGGCAGCGAGTCCTCGTCCTTCTGCCCGGGGCGCAGCTCCGCGCTGGGTGCGCGCTCCAGAATCGACGGCGGGATTGGCCCCGGCCGGCCATCCGAGCCGGCGTTCCGGAGCCGGGCGAGCCGGTAGACGAGGGTCTTCGGGCAGTCCTTGATCACGGCGAAGCCGCCGGCGCTGTCCCCGTAGAGCGTGCTGTAGCCCACCGACATCTCGGACTTGTTTCCGGTCGTGATGACCAGCCAGCCGTAGGCGTTCGAGAGGGCCATGAGCAGGTTGCCGCGGATGCGGGCCTGGAGGTTCTCCTCCATCAGGCCCGTGTCCTGGCCCGCCACCGCCGCCTGCAGCGCCTCGCGGTAGGCCGCCATCGTCTCGCCGATCGGAACGTCGAGGCACTGCACGCCAAGGCTCGCGGCCAGCGTCCGCGCGTCGCCCTGGGTCTCCGGGGACGAGTACGGCGAGGGCATCACCACCGCCGTGACGCGGCCGGGACCGAGGGCGTCCGCGGCCAGGCAGGCCACGAGTGCCGAGTCGATCCCGCCCGACAGGCCGAGCACGACGTGCCGGAAGCCGTTCTTGGCCACGTAGTCGTGCAGGCCGAGGCACAGCGCGGCGTAGACCTCGGGATCGGGCTCGAGCAGCGGCGCCAGGCGCGGCGCGGGGGCGGGCCCGGCGGCGGGCGGCAGCGCCCCGGTCTCGGCCACGACCGCGACATCCGCCGGGGTGCGGCGGGCCTGGGGGCGGTGGCCGGGATCGCGCAGGCGGGCCGCGGCCGCGGCCTCCGGGTCGATCTCGCAAATCAGCAGCTCCTCGGCGAACTGGGCCGCGCGCGCGACGATCGTCCCCTCGTGGTCGATGACCAGCGAGTGGCCGTCGAATACCAGCTCGTCCTGACCGCCGACGAGGTTGCAGTAGGCGAGCGGCACGAGGCTGTCGCGGGCCCGCTGGCGGAACATCTCCTCGCGCTGCGCGCCCTTGCCGGCGTGGTACGGGGAGGCCGAGAGGTTCAGCACGAGCGTGGCGCCGGCCAGCGCCTCGTCGGTGAGCGGCGGCCCCGGCTCCCAGATGTCCTCGCAGATCGTCACGCCGATCCGCAGGCCGCCGGCGTCGATCAGGCCGCCGCGGGGGCCGGACTGGAAGTAGCGCTGCTCGTCGAAGACGCCGTAGTTCGGCAGGTAGACCTTGCGGTAGAAGCCCTGGACGGCGCCGTCCGCGAGGATCGCCGCCGAGTTGTAGACGTCCTCGGCCCGCTCGGGGACGCCGACGAGCGCGACGATGCCCTGGGCCTCGGCAGCCACACGGTGCAGGGCCTCCCGCGCGGCGGCCAGGAAGTCCTCGCGCAGCAGCAGGTCCTCGGGCGGATAGCCGGTGAGCGCCAGCTCGGGGAAGACGACGACCTGGGCGCCGGCGTCGCGCGCTGCCGCGAGGTCGCGGCGGATCAGCGCCTCGTTCCCGGCAAGGTCGCCGACGGTGGGGTTGATCTGGGCGAGGGCGAGGCGCACGCCAGGAAGTATTCAGGAGCGGCTACTGGCCGCTGCCGCGGCCGAGCCAGAAGTCGGCAAACGCGCCCAGCGCCGGATTGCCCGCCGACGGCGCCGGCTGGAGGTGGCGCCAGGCGGCGGCCGTGACGCCGCGCGTGCCGGGGCGGCGGGCGAGGATCACCGCCTGGCCGGCCGCCGCCAGCTGCGGGTCGAACGGCCCGGCCACCCGGTCGGCGAGCGCGGCGAGGCCCGGGGGCGGGGCGGAGGTCCCGTAGAAGAGGATCACGTTCCCGGCAGCGAGCGCCGTGAGGATCTGGCTGTCGGTGAGCTCCCGGCGGTCCCTCGCGACGGGGACGCGGGCATGGGGCCCGCTCGTCGGCGGCGAGCTGTTGTAGGGCCGCGGCGGCTGCTGGCCCGGCGCGAGCGGCGCGCTGCCCTGGTCCGCGTAGGCGATGCCCGGGCCGGCGCTCTCCGAGAAGGTGGCCTTGTCACGGGAGTTGAGGAACAGCAGGATCCCGACGACGCCCGCGGCAGCGACGAGCAGCGCCACCCCGAAGGAGAGTGCCCTGCGCACGGCCGCCTACGGCGTGCCGGCGCGGCCGGCCCGGTGCGCGCCGCGGACGGCCGGGCGCGAGCGCGGCATCTCGAAGCCGAGCGGAGGCCGGGCGTGCGGATCGTGGCCGTGCGCCTCGAGGCCGGCGGCGATCGCGAGCTCGTCGATCGCCTGCCCGAGGTCCAGCGCGACGTCCTCGAGGTCGGGCAGGGCGTCGAAATCGCCGAGCAGCCCGAAGTTCAGCCGGCCCGCGTAGCTCATGATCGCGATCCCGAGCGCCTGCTTGGCGGCCAGCGGCACCTGCGGGTAGATCGCCTCGAGCCGGCGGCCGAGGACATAGAGCGGCAGCTGGGGGCCCGGGACGTTCGTCACGACGAGGTTGAAGAACCGCTGCTGGGGCGTGAGCCGCGAAGCCTGGGCCATGATCGTCGGCGGCGCGAAATCCGAAAGGGACGTGATCACGTCGGCGCCGACGGCCTGGCCGGACTCCTTCAGCTGGGCCATCGCGGCGCTCACGATGCCGAACACCTCGACCGGGTCCTCGACGCCGACGGGGAGCGGTGCCCACATCGCGGCGACGCGGTTCCCGAGCGCGCCGCGCTCGACGTCGGCGCGCACCGAGACCGGCACCATCGCCTTGAGGGTCAGATCGGCCGTCACGACCCCGCGGCGTTCCCGCAGGAACCGCCCGATCGCCAACGTGACAGCGGCCAGCACGACATCGTTGACCGTGCCGCCCAGCTCGTTCTTGATCGCCTTGAAGCGGGACAGGTCGCCCTCCACCCACGTGAACCGGCGGTGCGGGCCGATGGGCACGTTGAGCGGGGTGTCCGGCGCCGCCGCAGCGATGCCCGCCCAGGCGAACGCGCCCACGCCCTCGAGCTCCTCCTTGACCCGGTTGAACACCCGGCGCGGCCCCCGGAGGGTCGCCCGGACGCCGCGGGCGATCTCGCCGGGCAGCGTGGAGCGCTCCAGCAGCGCGTCGGCCAGGAGCTGGGCGTCGCTCGGCAGGGGGCGCGGAATCCACTGCCGCTCGGGCGGCGGGGTCGGTGCCGGCTCAGGCGCGGTGTCGAAGAGCACGGTGGTGATGTCCACCCCGGAGACGCCGTCGACCAGGCAGTGGTGGGTCTTGGCGATGACGGCAAAGCGGCCGCCATCGAGCTTGTCGACCAGCCAGAGCTCCCACAGCGGCTTGTCGCGGTCGAGCTCCTGGGCGAAGACCCGCCCGGCCAGCCGCTTGAGCTCGTCCTCGCTGCCGGGACGCGGGAGCGACGTGTGCCTAACGTGGTAGGCCGCGTTGAAGTGCGGGTCGTCGACCCAGACGGGCCGGCCCTGGCCGAACGGGACGAACGCCAGCCGTTGGCGGTACCGGGGCACGAGGTGCAGCCGGCCCTCGACGTGAGCCAGGAACTCGTCGTAGCCGGGCGGATCGCCCTCGAACACGAGCACCGACCCGACGTGCATGTGCGCCGAATCCCGCTCGAGGTGCAGGAAGGACGTGTCGAGGCCGGTGAGCCGGTCGGGGTTCGCCATCCGGCGATTCTCGCGCACATCGCGGCGGGGGCGCAAACTCGCGGTGCGGACTGGCCCAGCTGCGACCGTCGTTTGACAAATCCTCAACGTCTTGTGTAAGGTTCTCCGCGGCCCTGCGCCCTCACCAGACCGGAGACCTCTGATGGACCTCAGCCGCCCCGACAGCTTCGAAGCCGCCTATGCCGAGCACGCCCGCGGGGTCTACGGAGCCGCGTACCGAATCCTCGGCAACGCGGCGCAGGCCCAGGACGTCACGCAGGACGTCTTCCTGAAGATCTGGCGCACGCCGGGCCGGTTCGACGCGAAGCGGGGGGAGCTCGGGAGCTACCTGCGGCTCATGGCCCGCAGCCGCGCCCTGGACCTGTGGCGCGAAGGCCAGGCCGCGGGCCGGGCCAGCGACCGCCTCAAGCTCGTCGTGGCTCGCGACGACGGACGCGTCGACGAGCAGCCCGAGGCTGCGAGCGAGCGCACGGATATGCGCGGACGCGTCCGTGACGCGTTGCGGTCGCTGCCGGCGCCCCAGCGCGAGGCGCTCGTCCTGGCCTACTGGGGCGGGCTGACCGCCGACCAGATCGCCCGGCGCGCCGACGTGCCGCTCGGCACCGCCAAGAGCCGCATCCGGCTCGGCCTGGCCAAGCTGCGCGAGCAGGTCGGGCCGGGGCTCGAGCTGGCCGCCTGACCGTCCCGGCTGGCCGCGCCGGCGCGACGAAATCCCTGCAATTCGAGGGGTCGCTGGTCGCGGAGGTGTGGGGGAGCGCACACATCGCCCGCCTTTGTGCGCTACCCTGGCGAACAGTTGTTCGACCAGCCGAGCCGTTCCTGCACGACGCGGGGACGGACGGGGGACCCACTGCCGGACCGGATGATCCCGGGCCGGATGGGGCGAATCGGCCGCTGCTGCGGCCGTAGCGACTTTCGGCGATGCGCCAGACGCGCGTCGCGGTGAGCCGCGAGCCCGACAGCTAACTCCGTAGGCGCCCGGTCGGCAGATCCAAGGAGGACCTCACGTGAGGCCGCAACCGAATCTGCGCGCTGCGCGCACCGCTGCGGCGGCCGCGCTGGCCGCCACCGGCATCGCCGCCGCGATGCCCCATTCCGCCGCTGGCGCGGCGACCGCCTCGCCGTCGGCCGTGCCGGCGGTAGGGATCAGCCTGTCCGACTCGACCCTGCGGGCGGGCGATCCCGTTCGCGTCGCGGGCCACACGTCAGCCCGCCAACGCGAGCGGGCGATCGCCCTCGAGTTCCGCCGCGCTGGCCGCGGCTGGCGGACGGCCGCCGTCACCCGCGTCGGCCGGGACGGGAGCTTCCGGTTCGCCCTGCGGGCCCGCCACTCCGGATCGCTGCGCGCGGTGCTGCGGGCGGCCGTCGCCTCGGACGGGCCGACCGCCGGAACCGCCATCCGCAGCCGGGCCCGCGGCGTCTCCGTGTCGGCAGCCGTGCTGCGGCCCGCCCGCGACGTCGGCGTGCATCACGGCCGGCGCGCCGTGCTGAGCGGCGTCCTGGCTCCGCGCACGTCAGGGCGCGCGGTGACGCTGGAGCAGTTCCGCCACGGCACCTGGGCCCGCGTCGCCCGGGCCACGACGGACGCCCGCGGCGTCTTCCGCTTCCGGTTCACTCCCACGGAGGTCGGCAGCTGGCCGCTGCGCGTGCGCTTCGGCGGCGACCGCGCCAACGCCGGCACCGTGCGCCGGGTCGGACGGCTGAACTCCTTCCGCAGCAGCCTGGCGTCCTGGTACGGCGCCTACGGCGGCGCGGTCGCTTGCGGCGGCACGCTCGGGTACAACGAGATGGGCGTGGCCCACAAGTGGCTGCCCTGCGGCACCCGCCTGACCATCCGCTACCACGGGCGGACCGTGCAGGCCAAGGTCATCGACCGCGGGCCCTACGTCGGCGGACGCGAGTTCGACCTCAGCGGTGCCGTGGCCCGCAAGCTGGGCTTCGGCGGGGTCGGCCTCATCGAAGTCACGCGCTGATCGCCGGCCGTCTCGTCACGCAGCACGCGGGCGCCCTCCGGGGCGCCCGCATTCGTTCCCGGGACCGCCGCGGGGGCGCGTAGCCTGCCGGCCATGCCCGACGTGCCGGCCGCCGACCCCACGCCGGACACCGCCCCTGCCGGCCCGCTGGGCCGCCGCGCCGGTCCGCGGCGCGTCATCGCCCACTGCGACATCGACGCGTTCTACGCGTCGGTCGAGCTGCGCCGGCGGCCCGAGCTGCGTGGCCTCCCGCTCGTCGTCGCCGGCACGGGCCCGCGGGCCGTCGTGACGACGGCCAGCTACGAGGCCCGCCGCTTCGGGATCGACTCGGCGATGCCGGCGGCCCGGGCGCGGGCGCTCTGCCCGCAGGCGGTGTTCCTCCCGCCCGACTTCGCCGCCTACCGGGCCACGAGCGTCGCCGTCTGGGAGCTCGTCGCCGCCCGCGCGGGCCAGATCCAGCAGGTGGGCATCGACGAGGCCTATCTCGATGTCACTGCCGTCGAGAAGCCCCTGCCGTTCCTCCGCGCCCTCGTGGCTGACGTGCGCGACGCCACGGGCATGACCGTGTCGGTCGGGATCGGGCCCTCCCGCCTGGTGGCCAAGACGGTCAGCGCCGCCTACAAGCCCGCCGCCTTTGCCGCGCTCTCGCGCGAGGACGCATGCCGGCGGTTCGCGGACGCTTCGACCCGCATCCTGCAGGGCGTCGGACCCAAGACTGCCGAGCGCCTGGCCGCAATGGGCATCGAGACCGTCGGAGACCTCCAGCGCCACGACGAGGGGGCGCTCGCGCACCGCTTCGGCGCCCGGATGGGCGCCGACCTCGCCGCGCGCGCTTGGTTCTTCGACGACTCCCCGGTCCAGCCGGTCGGGGCCGCGAAGTCGCGGTCCAACGAGACGACCTTTCCCGCCGACCTCGCCGACGCCGCTGAGATCGAGGCGGAGCTGCGACGGCTGGCGGAGGATCTCTGCGCCCAGCTGCGCCGCCGCGGCGTCGCCGGGCGCACGATCGGCATCAAGGTGCGCCTCGACGACTGGACCACCGTGACCCGGGCCCGCAGCCTGGGCCAGGCCACGAACGACCCGGACGTCGTCGTGCCCGTCGTGACCGAGCTGCTCCGGGCCTACGCGCCGCCGCGGCCGGTGCGGCTGCTCGGCGTGCGGGTAGCCGCGTTTGCCGGCGAGGCGGCGCCGGAGCCCGATGGCGCGGGCCAGCTCGCGCTGCCGATCACGTAGCGGGACACCGCGGCGAGGCGCCGGCTGGCGGGGGACAGCGGCGGCGAGGGCGCGGGCGGCAGGTGCTGGCGCCTGGATGCGGGTGTGCTGTCCGTGGCGGACCGGGTCGCGGGATCGGAGCCGGGCGCTGGCCATGCGCGGCACCTGAAGTGCGGCGGGGGCTCGGAGCCTCAGGGCCCGGGAGCCTCAGGGCGCTGGGCGTTGCGGCCTGGCCGGTTCGCTCGGCGCAGGTCATGCCCGGCATCTGGGGGATTCAGGCGAGGAGCCGTGCCCGCGGTCCCGGCGGCGCGCTCGTGGCCGGCGGTGCGCCGCGCCCGCGGTGCCGGGGGCGCCCGAACCCTCCGATGCGAACTTGAGCACTTCAACCACCGATTCGGTGGCTGGGACGCGCAAGAACGGCCCGGAGGGCGCAATTGCGCAACGCTCCGCCGTGCTTCGTCACACGCTTCGCGCGGTGTGCGGCGCGGCTCGCGGGACGAGTTGCAGCCTCGTGTCGCGATCGCGCGGGAAACCCGCACGGCCCGGCCTCCCTCCCGGCACGGCCCGCACCCTTCCCCTCCACGCCTCGCTCCGCAGACAGGACGCGCACCGGGGACACCCGCCACGTTCGCGCGCCCGGAGCCGCGGCGGCCCGTGTGGCCCGTCGCGCGGCCGTCCGAGAGCCGCCGCGGCATTCCGTCCCGCCGCTCACGGCGGGACAACCCGCATCGGGCCGCTAGTACAGCGCCGTGGCGAGGCGCCGGCGATACTCGCGCGCCACCGGGTGGTCGACGCCGAGCTCGTCGAGGGCGCCGACGATCACGCGCCGCAGGTCGTCCTTCGTCTCGGCGGCGGCGAGCGGGAGCTCGGCGAGCAGCGCATCCAGGCCGGCCTCGACCGAGCCGGAGTCGAGTTCGCGGAACGCCGCCGACACGTCGGGATCGGCAGCCGTCTCGAGCCGGATGCGGGCGGCGAGCGCCTCGGCACCGAAGTCGCCGACGATGGGGTGGACCAGCGCGAGCGCGCCCTCGGCGTCGCCTTGGGCGTGCAGGATCCGGGCCAGGGCCGTCGCGGCGTCCGTGCGCGCGGGCTCGAGCTCGAGCGCCCGGCGCAGCGAGGCCTCGTCGCCCGCTGCCACGAGCCCGTCGGCCTCGGACGGGACCAGGGCGTCGAAGAACCGCTCGACGGCGGCGGGCGGCTGCACGCCGACGAACTCCTCGACCACGGCACCGTCCCGGAAGGCCTTGACAGCTGGAATGCCCTGGATCCCGAAGGCCTGCGCCAGCCGGGGGTTCGCGTCGGTGTCGAGCTTGGCCAGGACGACCTGGCCGGCCCGCTCGGCCTCGGCCCGCTCGAGCACCGGGCCGAGCTGGCGGCAGGGCGCGCACCACTCGGCCCAGAAGTCCACGACGACCGGCACCGAGCGCGACCGCTCGATGACCTCGGCGTCGAAGGTGGCCTCGGTGACGTCGACGGGCATGACGCAGAAGCGTACGAGACCGGCGCCGTGCAAGCCTTCGCGCATGGCCGACACGACCCTGAGCGGCGCCGGCGGGCGGCTCGGCGCCACGATCACCGGGGACGGGATCCCGGTCGTGCTCCTGCACGGCCTGACGGCGACCCGCCGCTACGTCGTGATGGGCTCCCGGTTCCTCGAACGCTCCGGGCACCGGGTGGTGGCGTACGACGCCCGCGGGCACGGCGCCTCGGACCCGGCGCCGGAGCCGTCCGCCTACGGATACGGCGATCTCGTCGCGGACCTCGAGGCCGTGCTGGACGCCGCCGGGCTGCCGCGGGCGCTCCTGGCCGGCGCGTCGATGGGGGCGCACACCGCGCTGCGCTTCGCCCTGGACCGGCCCGAGCGGGTGGCTGGCCTGTGCCTGATCACCCCGGCCTACGATCCGGCGGCGCCCGCCGGCGCGGCGGCCCTGGCGGGCTGGGACGCACTCGCGGCCGGCCTGCGGAGCGGCGGGGCCGATGGATTCGTGGCGGCCTACGACCTCGCCAGCGTTCCCGCGAGATGGCGGGCCACGGTCGAGACCGTGCTGCGCCAGCGCCTGGCCCGCCACGAACACCCCGCTGCGGTGGCCGACGCCCTCTCGGCGGTCCCGCGGTCACGGCCGTTCGCCGCGCTCGAGGACCTCGCCCGCCTGGCGGTGCCGGCGGCCATCGTGGCGAGCCGTGACGAGGCTGACCCGTTCCACCCGCGGGCAGTCGGGGAGGCCTACGCAGACGCGATTCCGGGGGCGACGGTGCACACCGAGGCGGCCGGCGCGTCGCCGCTGGCCTGGCAGGGCGGCCAGCTTTCCCGCATCATCGCCGGAGTGGCCGCCCGCGCCAGGTGAACGCAGGCAGGCACGTCGTCGAAAGAGGAGCGAGATGCCGGCAGACACGCCAGACCTGGTGGAAGCAAAGATCGAGCACGCCCGGACGGTCGAGCGCGCGCTGACGCGGCTCGGCTGGTCGGTGGTGGTCATCGGCTCGCTGGGCATCGCGGGCATCGCCGTGTTCCTGGCCATCGGCGAGATCGACCTCGAGCAGGCGCTCGGAACCGCGCTGGGCACCGTCCTCGCTTCGATCCTCTCCGGCGCCGCCGCGTACGCGCCGAGCGACTGTCGCTCGCCCGGGCAGGCGGGACGGAGAGCCGATGGCGCCTGACCGCCCGGCGGGCTATTCGGGCACGCCGCTGCCGAAGAAGCTCGGAATCAACGAAGGCTCCCGGGTGGCGTTTCCCGGCGCCCCGGACGGCTTCGCCGCGCTGCTGGGCGACCTCCCCGAGGGGGTTGCGGTGCGCCGCCAGGTCCGCGGGCCGCTCGACGTCATCGTCTTCTTCACGCGTTCGCGGAAGGAGCTGACGGCGCGCCTGCCGCGACTGCGAGCCGCATTGGAGCCCGCCGGCGGCCTGTGGATCGCCTGGCCGAAGCGGGCCTCCGGCGTGGCGACCGACGTGACCGAGGACGTCGTGCGGGAGCTCGGGCTGGCCGCCAAGCTCGTCGACAACAAGGTGTGCGCGATCGACGAGACGTGGTCGGGCCTGCGGCTGGTCATCCGCCGGGCGGACCGATGAGCGCCCCCGGACCCGCTCCGGTGCTCGCCGGCCTGCGGGTGGCGGGCGAGCCTGCGGCGTGGCGCGACGCCGGATTCACGGTGGCAGGGGAGCGCTGCCGGATCGGCACGGTCGACCTGGAACTCTGCGGCCGCGACGCGGGCACCGGCCTGCTCGGATGGACCGTCCGTGGCCTTCCGGAGGGCACGGCGCAGGCCGGGTCGCTCGACGGCATTCCGACCGCGCCGGCCCGGGGGCCGGCCGGGCCCGCGGCGCCGGCGCATCCCAACGGCGTCGAAGTGCTCGACCACGTCGTCCTCGCCACGCCCGGCTTCGAGCGCACGCTCGCCGCGCTGGCCGGCGCCGGGCTCGAGCTGCGGCGGGTGCGCGACGCCGGCGGCGACCCGCCGGCCCGCCAGGGCTTCTACCGGTTCGGTGACGGGATCCTCGAGGTCGCCGGGCCCGCGGCCCCGCCCGCGGACGGCGCCGCGGGCCCCGCCTCGCTGTGGGGCCTGGCCCTCGTCGTCGCGGACCTCGACGCCGCCGTGTCGCGGCTCGGAGATCGCCTCGGGGCTCCGCGCACGGCGGTCCAGGCGGGTCGGCGGATCGCCACCGTGCGCGCCGCCGCCGGGCTCGGCGCTCCCGTTGCGCTGATGACGCCGCGGCCGCGCTGAACGGGTTCTGAGCGCGCCGGCGCGCCAGCCTCGGCGGCGCCGGCCCGGACCCGCCATGCTTGGGCGGTGCTCACCGCCTACCGCGCCACCGGAGCCGACCTGCCGTTCGGCGACCCGCTGCCCGCCCACGGCGTCGCGATGGAGGGGTACTTCTGGCGCTTCACCGACGTTGCCGCGGGCCGCGTGGTCGTAGCCCTGATCGGTGTGAACCGCGCCGCGGACGGCCACTGGGCGACGCTCGGGCTCGCCGGGCACCCCGAATCGTTCCTGCGCGACGCGGTCTGGCCCGAGGCGGCCGCCGACCCGCACCGCCTCGGTGCCTGCGCCGGCGCGGCGTTCTCCGGCGACGCCGAGCGGGTGCGAGTCGACCTGGGCCCCGACGCGCGTCTCGACGTGCAGATCACGGACTCGGTGCCCTGGCCGCGCCGCGCCCTCGGCGGCTCGAGCGTCTTTCAGTCCGTGCCGGCGCTGAACCAGTACTGGCATCCGCACGTGCTCGGCGGCCGCGCCGAAGGCACGGCGACGCTGGCGGGCCGCGAGGTGGTCCTGGACGGCGCGGCGGTCTATGCCGAGAAGAACTGGGGCCGCGGCGGCTTCCCGCCGTCCTGGTGGTGGGGGCAGGCCCACGGCTTCGACCGCGAGGACGTCTGCGTGGCCTTCGCGGGCGGCGAGATCGTCGCAGGCCCCTTCCGCCACCACGTCACGGCGATTGTCGTGCGCCTGGGCGGCCAGCTCATCCGCCTGGGCGATCCGGTCCTCTCCCCGGTCGCTGCGGAGGTCACCGACACGTCGTGGCGCCTGCGGGGCCGCGGCCCGCGCTGGGGGGTCGAGATCGAGGGGGAGGCAGCGCTGGCCGACGGGCACGTCCTCCCGGTGCCGCTGCCGGCCGAGCGGCGCAACGTCCCGGGGGCCATCGAGCACCTGGGCGGGCGGATGCGCGTCGTCGTGCGGCGGCGCGGGCGGGTCGTCTACGCCGGCGAGTCCCGGCTGGCCGGCCTGGAGCACGGGGGGCGGGCGCTCGCCGAGGCCGAGGCTGAGCGGCGCCGACTGCGCCCCGGCGGCGCTGCGGTCACGGCGTCGGCCTGACTCAGGCGGCGTGCGGCAGGTCCGCGCGGCGGGGGAGGGCGATCACGGGTGCCAGGTCGTCCTCCCAGTCCGGCCAGGCGACGATCTCGAGGCCGCAGCCGCAGTCGCAGGACAGGACGGTCAGCTCGTCCACGGTCGGGGCCCGCGCCTCGCGCTCGGCGGCGCAGGCTGGGTCGGAGCACACGAGGCGGGCAACGAACATGGGTCCATGGTCGCGGCGCGACCGGACGGACTGCCAGTCAACGGCCCGGTCAGGGCGATGTAAGGAGCAGCCGGTTCGCCGCCGGATCGGCCACGAGCATGCCGCCGGGCCTGTCCGCCGGCTCGCCCCCGGCGGCCGCCACGCGCGCGGCCGCCGCCTCGACGTCGCCCGCAGACGGCAGCCGGATCTCCGCGTGCCGCAGGCCGGTGCTGCCGGCGGGCGGGGGCGGGGCGCCGACGCCGGCCCACGTGTTGAGCCCGATGTGATGGTGATACCCGCCAGCCGAGACGAACAGCGCGCTGCCCACGTCCTGCACCACGTCGAACCCCAGCACGCCGGCGTAGAACGCCTCGGCGGCGGCCAGGTCGCTCACGTGGAGATGGACATGGCCCATGGCGGTGCCCGCGGGCACGGGCCCGGGGGGCCCAGGGTCGGGTCCGAGCTCGCCGAGCAGGGCCTGCACGTCGAGCGCTGCGGTGAACATCTCGAGCTGCCCGCCGGCCCGGGGCCAGTCGGCCCGGGGCCGGTCCCGGTAGATCTCGATCCCGTTCCCGTCCGGATCGGGGAGGTAGAGCGCCTCGCTGACGCCGTGGTCGGCGAAGCCCTGGACGGGCGCGCCGGTGACGGCGATCCGCTGCAGCGCGCGGGCGAGGTCGTCCCGGGACGGAAGCAGGAGCGCGAAGTGGTAGAGGCCCGTCGTCCCGCGAGCGGGCCGGGCGCCGGCCTCGGCGGTCAGGCGCAGGAGGTCGGGGCCGCCCGCGCCGAGCCGGGCGGTGTCGCCATCGCGCTGGTGGACCCCCAGTCCGACGGTCGCCTCGTAGAACGCGATGCTGCGGTCGAGATCGGCCACTGTGAGGTCGACGGCGCCCATTTCCGTCGTTGCTGGCAGGATTGGCATCGATGAGGAGCATCGCACGACACGGAGTGGGGGTCGCCGGCGCGGCGGCGCTCTGCGCGCTGGCGCTCGCCGGGGCCGGCGGGAGCACTGCGGCGGCCGCGGCGCCGGCCCGGTTCTCCTACGGCGTGCCGCTGGACCCGAGGAGCCCGTGGCCGAAGTTCCGCCGCACCGCCGGCCAGACCGGGCGCAGCCCGGTGCTTCCGAGCCGGACTGGCGGGCACCGCTGGGACTTCCCGACCGGCCTGGGGATCTTCAGCTCGCCCGTGATCGGCGCGGACGGAACGGCCTACATCGGCTCGGCCGACACCCGCTTCTACGCCATCCGACCCGACGGCCGCCTGCGCTGGTCGGCGCGGACCGGCGAGATCATCGACTCGGCGGCCCTGCTCGACGACCGCGGGCGGGTCTACGTCGGCTCGGGCGACGGCCACCTCTACGCGTTCGACGCCCGCACCGGCCGCCGGATCTGGCGGTTTGCCGCCGAGTCGCCAGCCAAGACCGGCGCCTTCATCAACTGGTTCGAGGGCAATGTCGCCATCCAGGGCGACGGCACGCTGCTGGCGCCCAACGACAACTTCCGCACCTACGCGCTGGATCGCAGCACCCGCGCGGTGCGCTGGGCCTTCGCCACGCCCGACCAGACCTGGTCGCTGCCCGCGGTGGACGTCGCGCGGCGGCGGGCGGTGCTCGGGAGCAACTTCTTCTTCGGCGGGGCCAAGGACACCTTCGCCCTTGACAGCGCCACCGGCGCGCCGCAGTGGCAGGCCCACGCCGACGGCGCCGTCGTCGCGAGCCCGCTCCTGCGCTCCGACGGCACGGCCGTGGTCGGCGCGTTCGACGGCTTCGCCCGCGCCTACGACGTCCGGGGCCGCGAGCGCTGGGCGTTCCCGACCCGCGACCACATCTACGCGAGCGCCGCCGAGCAGCCGGACGGGACGATCGTGCAGGCCTCGGCCGACGGCAGCGTGTACGGGATCGACCCCGCCACGGGCCGGGCGCGGTGGCAGTTCGACACGCTCAACCCGATCCGCTCTTCGCCCGCGGTGGACGGCCGCGGCAACGTGTACGTCGGGTCCGGCGACGGCCGCCTCATCGTCCTGAACCGCAACGGCACGCTGCGCTGGGCCCTGCGGCTGGCCCGCCCGCCCCGCGGCACGCTCAACTCCTCGCCGGCGCTCGGCCGGGACGCCGTGGTCATCGCGGACTCCAACGGCGACGTGCACAGCGTCCCGTACGACTGGTGCCTGCGTCCGGCGGGGCGCCGGGCCGGCGGATGCGAGCTCGGTCCGCGCAACCCGCTGCCCGCCGGGGCCCGCGTGTTCTTCACGACCCCGTTCGGGATCACCTCGACCGCGCCGCCGCGGACCATCGACGCCAACCAGCCGCTGGCGTTCTCGCTCGCTGTGCGCACGGCCGGACGGACGCGGCTGGCGGTCGTGGATGCCAGCCGGCTGCACGTCACCGCTGACCCGCCCGCCGCCCTGCGGGTCGTCGCCGGCGGGGACCGGCGGTCGGTCATCGTGCTGCCGCGCACGCGCTTCGCGACGCGCGCGGGCCGGGTGCGGCTGCGCGTGGCCGGGGACTACCTCGTCGGGCTGCACCGCACGGGCCTGGCGTTCAGCGGCGGCCGGCGCGGGGGGAGCTTCGCCTCGCGGTTCACGTTCCAGGTCCGGTCGGGGTCGGCCCCGGCGAGCTTCCCGCTGCCGGTGCCGGCGGCTCCCGGGGCCCCGGGCGGCGCCTGGGAGTACCGCCGCGTCGCCCTGTCGCTTCCCGACATCCTGCCGAGCTACAACCAGATCGGCTTCGACCGCCTGCGCTTCCTCATCGGAACGGTGGAGCGGCGCGCCGGCGGCGCGATCGTGTGGATGACGGGCGGAAAGGCCGGCCCCGGCGGGCGGACCGTGGCCGATCCGGCGGCCCGCTGGATGGTCCCCTTCGTCGCCCGCTTCGACCGCGGCCTGCTCACTCTCGAGAACGCCGGCGGCGCCACATTCGAGCTCAACGGCTTCGAGAACGAAGCCGAGTTCTGGCGGATCACCGCCCGCACCGGCCGCCGCGGGGCCGCGATCGGCACCTCCGGCACGGCGCTGGCGGTCGACTGCGCGAAGATCGGCTTCTACGGGCAGGCGCTGCAGGACCTCGGGATGTGCGCCCCGGGCCGGCCGATGCAGATCTACGGCGGCGCTGAGCTTCGCGTGCCCGGCACGGGCACTGTGCGGGCGCCGGCCGGGGTCGGCTCGGTCCGGTTCGCCCGCGACGGCGGGCGCGTCGTCGCGACGCTCTCGGGGTCACGCCTGCGTCCGGCGACCGACGCGCTGAGCGTGCTCCTGGTCGACGCCGCGAGCGGTCGGCCGCTGCCCGCGGACTACAGCTACGGCACGCAGCGCACGGCCAATCCCGACGGCACCGCCGCGACGGTGAGCGTCCCGCTCCCCGCCGGCCCGCTGCCGGCGTCCGTCCGGGCCTACCTGATGGCCGGGGCCTACCCGGCCGCCCGGGCCACCGTCGCTCTCGGCGGCTGACCGTCCTTGACGGGGACGCGCCGGGACGCCAGCATCGTCGCCGTGCTCCGCCGGATCCTTCCCGCCGTGGCCGCCGCCTGTGCGGGGCTGCTCGCCGTGGCCGGGCCTGCTCTGGCCGGCGCAGGCTCCGGCTCGTCCGGCTTCGGCGGCGGGGGCGGAGGCGGAGGCGGCTTTGGCGGCGGAGGCGGCGGCTCGTCGGGATTCGGCGGCAGCGGCGGAACGGGCGGGAGCTTCCTCGATTTCCTCATCGTCATCGTGGTCATCGGTGTCGTGTTCTTCGGTTCGGCGATCGGGGCGATGGTCACCGGCTGGCGTCTGGACAAGAAGCGCAAGGCCCGCGACGCCCGCGTCCGCACGGCCTCCGCGGAGGCCGCCGAGGACGACCCGTACTTCGCGGCCGACCTCGTCACGGCCGACGCCGTGGCGCTCTTCGTCGCCTGCCAGAAGGCCTGGGACCAGCGTGACCGCCAGGCTCTCGCCGGCCTCGTCGGGACCGACCTCCTCGCCGAGTGGACCCGCCGCCTGGACGACTTCGATGCCAAGGGCTGGCACAACACCGTGCAGGTGCAGCGCGAGCCCGACTGCCTCTACGTCGGCATCACAAACCGCGAGGACGACAGCGAGGACCGGGCGGTCGTGCGGATCTCGGCGCTCATGCGCGACGTCGTGGTCACCGACACCGGCCAGGAGCTCTTCCGCGACGGGGCGAAGGCCGCCATCGTGAGCGTTGCCGAATACTGGACCCTGGCCCGCCATGGCGACCGCTGGATCGTCGTCTCGATCGAGACGGACAAGGAGGGCGCCCACAACCTGTCCGCCCCGATCGTGGCCTCCCCGTGGAGCGACACCGAGCGTCTCCGGGACGAAGCGTACGTGGAGCAGGCCGCGGCGGATGCCGTGCCCGAGGGCACGAAGGTCGGCGAGCTCGTCGACGTCGACTTCGCCGCCGACGCCCGGGCCGCGGCCAACGACCTGTCGCTCGTCGACGGGCGCTTCGCCCCGGCGGTGCTCGAAGCCGCCGCCCGCCGGGCCGTGGCCGGGTGGGCCGAGGCCGTCGACGGGCCCGACGACGCGCTGGCCGCCGTCGCCACGCCCGCGGCGATGCAGGAGCTCCTCTACCCCGGCGACGACGGGCAGGCGACGCGCCTGGTCGTGCGCGGGCCGCAGGTCCAGGCCGTGCGGATCGTCGCGCTGGATGCCCAGGCTGAGCCGCCGGCGATGACGATCGAGGCCGACGTGCGGGGCCGGCGCTACATCGAGAACCGCGACACGGTGGCGCTCGTGTCCGGCAGCCGCGACCGCGAGGTCACGTTCACCGAGCGCTGGGTGCTCGGGCTCGACGGCGCCGACGACACGCCGTGGCGGATCCGCAGCGTCGCCACGATTCGCGCCTGAGGCCCGCACCGGGCGGATCACGGACGCCCCGGCGGGGGGTTCCCCGGACGCGCGGCGGCGGGCGCTGTGGCAAGCTCCCGGCATGCCTTCGATCACGTCTCGCTCCAGCTCGCGCCGCTCGGCGGCGCCGCGTCCGATCATCGGCCGGGTCGTCGCCATCACCGGCGGCGCCCGCGGCCTTGGCCTCGCCACCGCCCGTGCGCTTGCCGGACGCGGGGCCCGCATCGCGATCGGCGACCTCGACGGCGACCTCGCGCAGGCGGAGGCGGCCGCGCTGCCCGGCGCCGGCCCGCACCTCGGCGCCGCGCTCGACGTCACCGATCCGGCCGGCTTCGCCGCGTTCCTCGATGCCGCCGAGGACGCGCTCGGGCCGCTCGACGTCCTGGTGAACAACGCCGGCATCATGATCGTCGAACCATTCCTCGAGGAAGATCCGGCGCTCACCCGGCGTGAGGTCGAGATCAACGTGCTCGCCCTGATCAGCGGCACGCAGCTCGCGCTCAAGCGGATGGTCCCCCGCCAGCGCGGCCACATCGTGAACATCGCCTCGGCCGCCGGAAAGACCGGCCTGGCCGGCGAGGCCACCTACTGCGCCACGAAGCACGCGGTCGTCGGCTTCGACGAGTCCCTGCGGATCGAGCTGCGCGGCAGCGGCGTCGATGTCAGCACCGTGATGCCCGGCCTGGCCAACACCGAGCTCGCCGCCGGGATGAACGCGGGCCGCGGCGTAGCGCTCGTCGAGCCCCAGGAGGTCGCCGACGGGATCGTGGAGGCCCTGGAGCACGGGACTCCAGAGGTGTTCGTGCCCAAGCGCATCGGCCCGCTCCTGCGCGTGCAGTCCGTCCTGCCCCGGCGGGTGCGCGACCTGATCGCCAAGGGCTTCCAGACCGACAAGATCGCCACCGACGTCGACCGCGGGGCGCGAGCCGCCTACGCCGCCCGGGCCGCCCGGGCGCTGGCGGTCGAGGGCGCGTCGCCTGCCGCCGGGGCCGCCCCCGCGCCGGCGCAGGACGTGCCCGCCGAATCCGAGACGCCGGTCGAGGCCTGAGCTACGCGCAGCCTTCCGCTCCGCCCGGGCCGCTGGCCCGGCCGGAGCGGATCGTGCGCACCGTCCCGCTCGCGTCCGTCAGGAAGACGACGCGGTTCGGGTCGGCAGCGCTCGCGGGGGTGAAGGTCAGGGTTTCGCCGCCGCCCGCGGCGCTGGGCTCGCTCTGGATCGCGGCGCCGTAGGTGCTGCGGACCTGGTCGCCGCTGTCGCCGACCTTGATGCCGCTCAGCGTGCTCACATCGCCGCCCGTGACCTCGAATCCGGCCACCGTGCCCGCGGCGGTGAACACCTGGACGCCATCGGGGCCGCCCGCGGGGGTGTAGGCCCGGCAGGCGGAGCCCCCCGCGCCGGCATCGAGGGCGGTGCCGGCCGCCGCCTGCGCCTGATCGAGGGTCATCCCGACCTGAATGGGCCCGAACGAGGACGTCGAGATCCGGGCGGATGCCAGCTGGGGGGAGAGGGGGGCCGGCGGGGCCTTGGGCTTCGTGGCGGTGGTCCGCGGCGCGGTGCGCACCGTGGTTGCCGAGGCCTGGGTCACGACCGGCTCGGTCGACGGAGCGGAACGGTCGTCGGTCCCGCTGAGCAGCACCGCGAGGCCGGCGCCCAGTGCGAGCACGAGGAGCCCGAGCCCGGCTCCGCTCAGGAACCACAGGACGCGCCGGGGCTTGGCTCCGTCCTCTTCGGGCCCGAAGGCGAACTCCGGGGCCGCCGCGGGCGGGGCAGCGGCCCGGCCCGCCGCGGCGGCCGCGGTGACCGGGACGCTGGCGGCCGGCACGGGGGCGGGCACGGGCGGGTCAGCGTCCGGAGCCGCGGGCACGACCGGGTCCGGCGCGGCGTCGGGCGCGCCTGCGGACGCCGCGGGCGGCGCGGCGCTCTCGCTCGCCGCCGCGCTGGCCGGCCCGGGCAAGGCGGGCGTCCCGGCCTCGGAACTCGGCGCCGGCTCCGCCGCGGCAGCGGGTGTCGCCGGTGCGGGGCGCGCCGGCGCCTCCGGCTCCGGATCTGCCGCAGCGGGATCCGGTGCCGGCGCGCCGGCCTCCGGCTCCGGAGCCGCTGACGGCGCGGCCTCCGCCTCCGGCTCGGCCACCGGGTACGCAGCGGTCGGCGGGTCCGCGGGCGGCGGCTCCGGGCTCGGGGGCGCGTGGGCCGCCACGGCCTCGTACTCCTCCGACGGCGGCTCGTCGTCCTGCAGGTGCGCCAGCGGCTGCACCGGCGGAGCGTGGAACGGGTCGTCGAGCGGCGGACCGCCGGGGGCGGGCACGCCGAGGGCGGGCGGTGGCGGGGCGGCCGGCTCGGCGTCCTCGCCGTCGGCGGGGTGGGGAGGCTCGTCGATCACCGCCGAAAGGCTACGCGGCGCCCCTGTCGCCACGATCGCGGCACGCGGTAGCCTCCGGCCCGGCAACCCGAGCGAGGATGGAATCGACACCATGGCCGTCACCGAGCAGATCCAGGTCCGCGACACGCTGTACATCGGGGGGGCATGGGTCGCCCCGGCGGGGGCCGAGACGATCGAGGTCCTGAATCCCGCCACCGAGGGCGTCATCGGCAGCATTCCCGCGGGCACGCCCGAGGACGTCGACCGGGCCGTGGCGGCGGCCCGCGAGGCGTTCGACGGCTGGGCCGCCACGCCGCGCGACGAGCGGATCGCCCTGTGCGCCGAGATCGGAGCTGCGCTGCAGGAGCGCAGCGAGCAGCTCGGCGCGCTCATCGCCCAGGAGCTCGGCATGCCCCTGAAGCTCGCCCAGGCGATCCAGGCCGGCCTTCCCGCGCTGAACTTCTCCACGATCCCCCAGATGGCGCAGGACGTCGAGTGGGAGCGGGAGGAGGGCAGCTCGCTGATCGTGCGCGAGCCGATCGGGGTGGTCGGGGCCATCACGCCGTGGAACTACCCGCTGAACCAGATCGCGCTGAAGGTCGCCCCGGCGCTCGCCGCCGGCTGCACCGTGGTCCTGAAGCCCAGCGAGGTCGTGCCCCTGAACGCCTTCGTGCTGGCCGAGGTGATCGACGAGGCGGGGCTGCCCGCTGGCGTCTTCAACCTCGTGACCGGCTTCGGGCCGGTCGTCGGCGAGGCGATCGCCGGGCACCCCGGGGTCGACATGGTGTCGTTCACCGGGTCCACCCGGGCGGGCCGCCGGGTCAGCGAGGTCGCGGCAGCGACGGTCAAGCCGGTCGCGCTGGAGCTGGGCGGCAAGTCGGCCAACGTGATCCTCAGCGACGCCGACCTCGCCAAGGCCGTGCCGGCCGGGGTCACGAACTGCTACCTGAACTCGGGGCAGACCTGCAGCGCGCTCACCCGCATGCTCGTCCCGCGCGAGCGGCTCGCGGAGGCAGAGGCGCTGGCGGCCCACGCGGCGGAATCCTTCACCCCGGGCGATCCGTTCGACGCCTCGACTCGCCTCGGGCCGCTCGTGTCGAAGGTCCAGCTGGACCGTGTGCGCGGCTACATCGAGCAGGGGCTGGCCGAGGGTGCCCGCCTCGTGACTGGGGGCGCCGAGCCGCCTGAGGGCCTCGATCGCGGCTACTTCGTCCGGCCGACGGTGTTCTCCGACGTGGGCAACGACATGACGATCGCCCAGGAGGAGATCTTCGGGCCCGTGCTCTCGATCATCCCGTACGACGACGAGGACGAGGCCGTCCGGATTGCCAACGACTCGGCTTACGGGCTGGCGGGGGCGGTCTGGTCGGGGGACCCGGACCGCGCCGACCGGATCGCGCGCCGGCTGCGCACGGGCCAGGTCGACATCAACGGGGGCGCGTACAACTACGCGGCGCCGTTCGGCGGCTACAAGCAGTCGGGCCACGGTCGCGAGGGCGGCCACTGGGGCATCGAGGAATACCTGGCGGTGAAGTCGCTCCAGCGGTAGGCGCCGGCGTCCTGCTGCCGCGAATCCCGCGCCTGGCTGGCGCGTGCGGGCTGTGCACCGTCGCCGCGTGCGTGCCGGTCCGGAGCTGCTCGATCCGTCGCCCGGCAGCGATCGACACGGCCTCCGCGGTCGCTAGCTGACGGTCAGCGTCCCCTTCATCCCAGCGGCCTCGTGGCCGGGGACCGGGCAGTAGAACGTGTAGGTGCCCGGCTTGAGCGTCGCCGTGATCGTCGACTTCCCGCCGCCCGTGACCGTCGCGCCGGACTTGTCGACCCCGTTGCCCTCGATGGCGATGGCGTGCGGAACCGAGGAGGCGTTGTCCATCACGATGTGCACGGTGCCTGACTTCGCTGTGAGCTTCGTCGTGTCGAACTTCAGCGCCCCGCTGGGGTCGGCCGCAAGCGCGACGGCGCTCGTGGCCCCGGCGGCCGGTGCCGAGGCCTCCGTCGTCGTGGCGGGGGCAGCTGTGGACGCCGTGTCGCTGCTGGAGCTGTCCGAGCTCGACGAGCCGCAGCCGGCGACCAGGCCAAGCGCGGCGAGCGCGCCAACGGCGAGCAGGGCAGGACGGGGACGCACGATCATTGAAGCCTCCGGCGGGTTCGGTGGGGGACAGCCCGGAGTACGCACCGCGCAGCGTCCCGGTTCGATCCCCCGGTGCTCCGGCCGGACGCCCCGACGCGGGCGCGGTGCCGGCGGCTCAGGGCCGGACGAGGCCGCGCAGGACCGGCGCCCCGGCGGCCGGCCGGGCCGGCGTGACGCGGAGGATGCGATACGTGCCGAGGCGGGCGGAGGTGGTGAGGCGCGCAGTGACGGCGCCGTCGGCTCCGGTCCGGAACGAGCCGGCGCTGACCCGGCGCCCGTCGGCGCTGACGCACCAGAGCTCGTAGGCGCGGCCAGGCGGCAGACGGCGGGCCCGCAGACGGACCGCTGTGCCCTCGGGCGCAGGCAGGAGGTAGGCCTCGCCCGCCGCTCCGGGCGCCGACGCGGTCCCGCTGAGGCTCGCCTCGTAGCCGAGCGCCTGGTCGGTGCCCGCCGTGAACGCGCCGGCGGCCGCCAGGATCCCGGCCGCCAGTGCGGCGGCGGCGCCGGCCCCGACGAGGAGCCGCCGCGACCGCCGCCGCGACCGGGGGCGCGGTGCCTCCGGCGTCCGGGGCACGCGAGCCTGGTCGATCGCATGCCGGTCGAGGACGGCCTCCTCGAGGCGCGCCGGCGGTGCGGCGGCGTCCCGATCGGGGTCCGCCACCGTCGCGAGCAGGACTGGGAGTCCGGCGAGCGTCCGGTGCTCGGCTTCGCACGCCCCGCAACTCGCGAGGTGCGCCGTGACCTTCGCTGCCTCGTCCGGCTCGAGTGCGCCCAGCACGTACGGGCCAAGGGCGTCGCGGACTTCCGGGCAGGAGATCACGTCCCTGCCTCCATCTCGTCGAGGATCAGGCGCAGGCTTCGCAGCGCGTACGACGTGCGGCTCTTCACGGTCCCCTCGGGAATCCCGAGCGCGCCGGCCGCCTCGCGGACGCTGAGCCCCTGGAAGTGCACGAGGCGCACGACGGCCCGGTGCGCCGGAGAGAGCTGCTGCAGCGCCGCGGCCACCTGCCAGCGCAGGAGCGCCTCGTCGAGGCCGGCGTCCTCACCCGCCCGTTCCGGCGCGTTCGCGGGTGCTAGCGGGGGACGCGCCGACGCTCGGCGGCGCACGTCGATCACCGCGTTGCGGGCGATCCCGTAGAGCCATGTGCGGACCGTGGCCCGGGCCGGGTCGTAGCGGTCGGCGTGCTGCCAGGCCCGCGTGAAGACCTCCTGCACGACCTCCTCGGCGCGGCCGGGGTCGCCAAGCGCGTTCGCCGCGAAGCCGTAGAGCTCGCCGCCGTAGGCGCGGTAGAGCGCCCGCATCGCCGTGCCCGCGGGATCGTCCCGGAGCTGGCGCACGAGACGGGCGTCGGTGTCAGGCGCGGCGCGGTTCACGGTCCCGGTATACGCGGCCGCCGGCCCCGGCGTTCAGCCGGTCGGCGAGGATGTCCCCGTGATCGACGGCCCGGACGATGGCGAACTGCTCGACGTGCGCGATGCCAGCGGACGCCCGCGGACGCGCAAGCGCCGGGCCGACGTCCACCGCGACGGCGACTGGCATCGCGTGTTCCACTGCTGGGTCGCGGGGGTGGGGGAGGGCGGCCCGTTCGTGCTGCTCCAGCGCCGTGGCGCGGACAAGGACGTCAATCCAGGACGGCTCGACGTGTCCTGCGCCGGGCATCTCGCTGCGGGCGAGAGCGACGCCGACGGGGTCCGGGAGCTGGCTGAGGAGCTTGGCGTGCACGTCCGGTTCGGCGAGCTCGCGGCGCTCGGCGTCGTCCCGGAGGTCGCGACGGGCCCGGGCATCGTCGATCGCGAGCTGTGCGCGACCTTCCTGCTCCGCTCCGATGCGCCCCTGGCGTCCTACCGGCCCGATCCTGCGGAAGTCGCCGGCGTGGTCCGCGTCGGCCTCGCCGCCTTCGCCGCGCTCGTGTCCGGCGACGGCAGCCCGGCACCGGGCGTCGAGCTCGAGGCCTCGTTCCGCACGGAGCGGCCCGTGACCGTCGAGCCGGGGCAGCTCGTGGCGCGGCCCCCGGGCCGGTACGCCTGGGCGGTCAGCGCGATCGCAGACCGGCTCTAAAGGCGGCTGCAGTCGCTGACGGCCTGCTGACGCTGCGAGACGAAGGACACCTTGAGCGGTCCCGTCTGGCGCCCAGTGAAGGCCGAAACGGGAACGGCCGGGTACTTCGCCTCGGCAGCCGCGACGCAACTGCGGTAGTGGGACTCCATGGCCAGCCACGCGATCGACAGGACGACGATCAGCGCAGCGATCGCTGCAGGAATCAAGACGACCGGCCGGGCACCGAAACTCTTCTGCACAACGACTCCTTGTCAAACATTCGTCCACGTGGGGCGGCGGGACTGAGTCCGGTGTCTGTCAGAACCGGTACCTAGTGTGCCGTTCCTCGAGGTTCCGTCCGTCCCTCCATGCCATCGGCTTCGTCCACTCTTCGACGCGCGCGCCGCGCCGCCTGCTTCGGCGCCCTTGCCGTGCTCGCGCTCGGGAGCCTCGCGGCGCCGGCGTCCGCGGTGACGATCGGCGGCATTCCGATTCCGTACTTCGGCTCGCAGGCACTCGTCGTGGGGAACGGTGCCGACGCCCGGGCGCTCGTGCGGGTCTGGTGCCCGTCCGAGAACGTGAACGGCTGCCGCGGGACGGTGTCGCTCTCGAGCGTGTTCGGTTCGCGGAGGAACCTGGCGACCGTCGGTCGGGCCTCCATCCGCCTGGCCCGGCTTGCCTCCGACTACGCCCGCGTGCCGGTGAGCACGGCGGCGCTCCAGGAGCTCGCCCGCGCCGGCACGGTGTCCACGCAGGCCGACATCGCGCTCGGCTCCCGTCGCTTCCAACGCGGCGTGGCGCTCGTGCGGCCGCAGCAGGGCGTGCCCGGGCCGCGCGGCCCGCAGGGCGCGCCCGGCGAGCCAGGTGTCGGCGTTCAGGGCGCGCCTGGCATCCAGGGTGAGACCGGCCCGGCCGGGCCTGCGGGCCCACAGGGCCTCACCGGGCCTGCCGGCCCGCAGGGCGCCACCGGTGCACCGGGCGCGCAGGGCCCGCAGGGCGATCCCGGGCCGCAGGGCGCCACCGGAGCCACGGGCGCGCAGGGCCCGCAGGGCGATCCCGGGCCGCAGGGCGCCACCGGAGCCACGGGCGCGCAGGGCCCGCAGGGCGATCCCGGCCCGCAAGGCGCCACCGGCCCCGCCGGGCCAGCCGGCCCGCAGGGCGCAACGGGCCCCGCTGGCCCTCAGGGCGCGACCGGCGCACAGGGGCCGCAGGGCGATCCTGGCCCGCAGGGCGCCACCGGAGCCACGGGCGCACAGGGCCCGCAGGGCGATCCTGGCCCGCAGGGCGCCACCGGAGCCACGGGCGCACAGGGCCCGCAGGGCGATCCCGGGCCGCAAGGCGCCACCGGAGCCACCGGCCCGCAGGGCGCCACCGGCCCCGCTGGCCCTCAGGGCCCCGCTGGGCCCCAGGGCGCGACCGGCGCGCAGGGCCCGCAAGGCGATCCCGGCCCGCAGGGCGCCACCGGCCCTGCCGGGCCGCAGGGCGCCACGGGCGCGATTGGTCCGCAGGGCCCCGCCGGGCCGCAGGGCGCGACCGGCGCGATTGGTCCGCAGGGCCCCGCCGGGCCCCAGGGCGCGACCGGCGCCACGGGGGCCGCGGGGCCCCAGGGTGCCACCGGACCGTCCGGTCCGGCCGGCCCGCAAGGCACGACCGGGCCCGCCGGACCGCAGGGCGCGCCCGGCGCCCAGGGGCCGCAAGGGCAGACGGGTGCCGCCGGTGCGCCCGGGGCGCAGGGACCGCAAGGACCTCAGGGCCCGCAGGGGCCGGCTGGCCCGACCGGAGCGACCGGAGCCACGGGCGCGACCGGACCGCAGGGTCCGGCCGGCGTCAGCGGCCTGACCACGGTGACGACCACGTCGGCGTCGAACAACACGACGCCCAAAACCCAAACGGCGACCTGCCCGGTCGGAAAGACGGCGATCGGCGGCGGCGCCAGCGCATCGCTCGCAACGGTGGCACTCACGGCCTCGACGCGGTCGGCCGCCGACACCTGGAGCGCGACCGCGGCCCGGTTCTCCGGTGCGGCGGCGTTCACCCTCAGCACGACCGTCATCTGCGCCACGGTCGCACCCTGACCGCGAGGAGGGCCGACGGCCCACCGGGCCGCACGGAGCCTCGCGCGCCGGCGCGACGTTCCAGGTTCACATAACGGGCATTATCGAGCGGAGACTTCGCAAACCCGACGGCGCCGCAGCCCCCTCGGGAGCGTCGGACCGCCGGCGATCGCCCGTCCGTAGTTCCCCGCAGCCTTCCCGCCCGGGCGGAGCGTTCTGCGCTGTTCCGGGTTAGAGTTGTGACCGTCCGGTTACCGGACTTCGGCGCGCAAGGAGGCTCCGACCGACACATGTCCGATTCCGGACAGCTTCAGACATCAGCCGTATCCGAGCCGGCGGCCGCGCAGTCCCCGTGGCGGCGCTGGTCAGCGGAGCCCGCCCGCGAGGCCGCCGATGCGATCACCGCGGCCCCGCGCCTGCCACTCCACGTCGTCTCGGTGCAGACGACCGCCGAGCGTGGCGGCGCCGAGTACGCCAACGTCGACATGCTGGACGCGCTGGCCGACCGCGGCGCCCAGGCCACGCTCCTCACGAACCTCCCCGACCTGGCCGACGGCACGGGCGTGACCGTGCGGCCGATCGACCTCGGGCCGAAGCTCGGCCGCCGCTCACTCGCTCGCGTCGCCGCGGGCATGCTGCCGTGGACGCTGCGGCTGCGACGCGCCCTGCAGCGCGAGGCCGCCAGCGCCCCGATCGACTGCACGCTCCTTCACTTCAAGAAGGAGCAGTTCATGACGCCCCTGCTGTCGCGCCGCGTGGCGGGTCGCATCGTGTGGGCCGAATGGGGTCCGCTGCCCGGGCCGCTGACCCGTGCCCCCTTCCGCCAGATCTACCGCCGCGCTGCCCGCAGCGCCGACCACATCCTGGCGGTGTCCCAGAACACCGCTGACTCCCTCCACGCGATCGGAATTCCCGCCGACCGGATCACCGTCGTGCCTCCGGTCGTTCCCGCCCACCGGCTGCAGTTCGATCCGCTCAAGCGGGCCCGGCAGCGCGCCGAGTGGGGCGCGAGCGACGGCACCTTCGTCATCGGCTGCGTGTCGCGCCTGTCGAACTCCAAGCGGGTCGACGTCTTGATCGACGCGCTGGACCACCTCGACGGTGACGTGCTCGTCGTGGTGGGCGGAAGCGGCGAAGCGCTGCCGCGCCTGCAGGCCGCCGCCGAAGCGCACCCGGGCCGGGTCCGCTTCGAGCCCTCGGTGCGCGGGCGCGTCGTCGAGGTCCTGTCGGCCTGCGACGTGCAGGTCTTCGCTCCCCAGCCTCAGGAAGGGCTGCCCCGGTCGCTGGCGCTCGGAATGCTGATGGAGCGCCCCATCGTGGCGACCGCCGACAACGGGACCGCCGGGCTCTTGGTCCCGGAGGCGATCGTGGCGCCCGCCCACGACCCCGCGGCCCTCGCCCGCACGCTCGACGCCTACCGCGCCGACCCGGCGCGGCGGCGGCGGGAAGGAGCCGCCTTGCGGCGGCGGGCGCTCGAGCGGTTCGATCCGGACACCACGGTGGCAACGATCACCCGGGCCCTCACCGGCTCGTCCACGGTCGCGCGAGCCGGCGCCTGAGCGGCCGGGACCCGAGCAGGAGCCCCGGGGACGCTCAGACGCCGTCCGGGCCACGCCGCCTCGGTGCGCTGCGGAGGCTGCCGCCCGCCGATCAAGTCCGTGCCCCGGGTGCCGATAGCGGGAGCAGTGCCCTCCCCCCTGCCTGTCCGTCTTCGCCGTCCCCGGGCATCCGCGGAGGCCGGCCGAGCCGCGAGTAGCATCGGAAGCATCGATGGAACGCCGCCGGTTCCTCATCTACGCGATCGTGGTCGTCGATCTCGTCGTGGCCGGGACGGTGCTGCTCCTGCTCATCGGGGATACGAAGGTCGGGCTCGGCCTCGGCATCTTTCTCATCGGTGCTGCCTTCATCGTCGCGGTGGCGCTCGTCTTCTACGAAGTCGGCCGCAGCGAGGACCGCGCGCGCGAGCGCGGCGAGACCTAGCCGGGAGCCGCCGAGCGGGCCGTTAGCCTCCGCGGGCGGCGGGGCCCTCCTGCCTGCCCGCCGGCATCGCTCTCATCACCATGCGCCTGCTCGCCCGCACCGTCTCCGGCCGCCGCTCGAAGTGGCTCGTCCTCGTCGTCTGGCTCGTGCTCGTGGCGGTGGCCGCGCCGCTGGGTTCGAAGCTCGGGACCGTCACCGACGACCAAACCGAGAGCTTCCTGCCCAAGAACGCCGAGTCCACGAAGGTCGTCGAGCTTCAGAAGCAGTTCGCCGGCGGGCAGACGGCCGCCGGCCTGGTCGTGTACCGCCGGGCCGACGGCTTGAACGCGGCGGACAAGGCGCGCATCCGCCGGGACGCGCGCACGGCCCAGCGCGTCATGCCCGTGGTCGGGAGGCCGGTGGTGCCGTTCGCCCCGGGCACGCCGCGCGGCTTCGTCTCGCCGGACGGCACGGTCGCCTACATGGCCTTCAGCGTCCCCGCCGACAACGACAAGCTCGCCGACTGGGGCAAGGCGTTCCGCAAGGCCATCGGCAGTGAGAACGCCGACGGCGCCACCGCGACGCCGGGACTGCACGTCTTCCTCACGGGGAACGTGGGCTTCAACACCGACTCGCAGGAAGTCTTCGGATCGATCGACTCCACGCTGCTGATCGTGACCGCGCTCCTCGTGCTCGTGCTCCTCGGCGCAATCTACCGCTCCCCGCTGATCGCCCTGGTCCCCCTGCTCGTCGTCGGGATCGCCTACACGCTCGCCCAGGGACTCGTCTACCTCTACGCGAAGTCGGGCGCGACCGTGTCGAACAACGGCACCACCATCCTCGTCGTGCTCATGTTCGGCGTGGGCACGGACTACTGCCTGCTCCTCGTGTCCCGCTACCGCGAGGAGCTGCGGCTCCACGAGGACAAGCACGCGGCCATGGCCCGCGCCGTCGAGCGCGCCGGCCCGGCGATCCTGGCCAGCGGCTTGACGGTGGCGGCGGCGATGCTCGTGCTGCTCGTCGCCGAGACGGGCTCCGTGCATTCGCTGGGCCCGGTTGCCGCGCTCGGCGTGCTCTCGGCGCTGCTGGCCGGCCTGACGCTGCTGCCGGCCCTGCTCACGATCCTCGGACGCCGCGGATTCTGGCCGCGCCGGCGTCTCATCGCCTTCGCACCTGACGCGCCGCCCCCGCACCAGAGCGGCTGGTGGCGCCGGGTGGGCCAGCTCGTGCAGGACCGGGCCGGGCTGGCCCTGAGCGTGACCGTGGTGCTCTTCGTGATCGGCGGCGTGGGCCTCCTGTCCTACAAGGAGGACTACAGCACCACCACGTTCTTCAAGAAGCCCACGCAGGCCGTGGAGGGCTTCAAGGCACTCGAACGCTCGTTCCCGCCCGGCACACTCGCCCCCAGCACGATGCTCGTCCAGCGCGACAACGGCCCGGTCCGGCCCGCCGACCTGGCTGCCGCCCGTGCCCGCCTCATCAAGGTCAAGGACGTCGCCGCGGTCGTGCCAACGGGCCAGCGGTCCCGGGACGGGCGGATCGGCGCGCTCGACATCATCCTGGCCAGCGACCCGTACCAGGCCACGGCCCTGGACGTGGTCCCTCGCATGCGCGCCGCCGTGGCGGATCTCGGCCCCGGTGTCACGGCGCTCATCGGCGGCGGGAGCGCGATCCAGTACGACTACGACCAGTCGACCACGCGCGACCTCAAGCTCATCGTCCCGCTCGCGCTGGCGGTGATCGCGCTGATCCTCGCGCTCCTGCTCGAGTCGATTCTCGCGCCGCTGGTCCTGATCGTCACGGTCATCCTGTCGTTCTTCGGGACGATGGGCCTGTCGCTGCTCATCATCCGCTACCTGGTCGGCGACGCCGGCGTGGACAACTCGCTGCCGACCTATGCCTTCATCTTCCTTGTCGCCCTCGGCGTCGACTACACGATCTTCCTCATGAGCCGCGTGCGGGAGGAGTCGCGCAAGCACGGGACCAAGGAGGGGATGCTCATCGCCCTCGGGGCCACGGGGCCGGTGATCACCAGCGCCGGCATCATCCTGGCCGGCACCTTCGCCGTGCTCATGACGCTGCCGGTCACGTTCACCTTCGATCTCGGGCTCATCGTCGCCCTGGGGATCCTGCTCGACACCTTCATCGTGCGCACGATCATGCTGCCGGCCGCCGTCGAGCTGATCGGCGACCGCATCTGGTGGCCGTCGACGGCCAAGGGCGGCAGGCACGTCATGGGCCGGCACCGCGGCCAGGAGCCGGCGCCCGAGCCGGAACCCGCATCTGAGCCCGAGCCCGCCGGCGCTGCGGCCGACGGGACGGCCTAGACCTCGGCGAGCGGCTGCTGGCTCGGCGCCGGCTCGAGCGGCGGCGGCGCCGTGGCGCGGACCGCCGGGCGCTCGCCGCGCCGGAGCGGCCGCCGGACCTTGACGTGTTCGGCGGCGTAGTAGGAGCCGACCACGAACGCGGCGGCCAGCGCCTGCGCGGCGAGCGTCTCCCAGGTCGAGTAGAGCTCGAACCAGGCGCCCATCCACTCTGGCAGCGTGAACGGGGTCGGATGGCGGGGCAGCCAGCCGAGGTCCTGGAAGCTCAGGGCGGTCCCCCCCACCATCACGACGAGCACCACGCCGACGAGGATCCCGGTGAGCACGAGCATGCGCCGGTACGGCAGCCGCCGGTGCAGCCAGAAGACGAACGCGCCGACGAGCGCGGTGCCGGCCAGCCCGATGGCGACGCCTTCGAGCACGGTGGCCGTTCCCGCCTTGAGCTGCAGGTTCTGGAGGAACAGCACGGTCTCGAAGCCTTCGCGGTAGACGGCCGTGAAGCCGAGCGCGACGAGCCCGAACGTGGCGGCGGCGCCGCTGCGCGCCAGCAGCTTGCGGCGCTGGCGGTGGTGGCGGCCGATCCAGTCGCTCCAGTAGACCTTGTGCACGAACCAGTTGAGGACCACGAGGAGCACCGCGATCGCGATGAAGCCCGTGATCGCCTCGAGGCGCGGGCCGAGCGGGCTCGCGACATCGAGGAGCGCCTGAGCCACGAACCAGGTTGCCACGGCGGCGGCGAACGCCGCAGCGGCGCCGAGCACGACGGGGCGGCGGCGGGCGCGGTTCGCCCCCAGGAAGCTCGCGGTGACGGCCGCGAAGATCAGGACCGCCTCGAGCCCCTCTCGAAACACGATGATCGCGCTGTTGGCCGCCGCGCTTCCGGCACTCTGCCGGGGGCCTTCCGTCGGGTCGGCCGGGCCGGTAGCGGCGGTCGCCATCAGATAGACGAGCCCGGCGAGGACGGCAAGGCCAGCGGACCACCAAGCCAGGCGGGCGGCGCGGGTGCGCTCGGCGGGCACGTTCGATCGTTCGGTCATGCGCGTGTCCCCGGTTCGTGACGGTTTCGGGTGCCCGCTCGGGGCACAGCGTTAGGGAACCCTAACAGGCGCCCGGCGCCCTCGCCTCAAGGCCGAGATGCCCGGTGCCGAATCCGTCCGTGTGTCCTTCAGCCCTCCGGCACCGTGATCGCCGAGATCTTCGTTCTCGCCCTCGCGGCGGCGGTCAGCCCGGCAATCTTCGCGGCGGTGGCGCTGATCCTGACCCGGCCGCGGCCGATGGCGCCGCTCGCGGCCTACTACGCGGGCGCGCTCACGCTGTCCGTGTGCGCGGGGATGGCCTTGGTGGCCGGCCTCGGGCAGACGCACCTCGCGGACTCGAAGTCGGGGTTTGGGCCGGCGCTGAACTTCAGCATCGGCGGCCTCGCGCTGCTCGCCGCCTGGTGGGTCTGGACCGGGCGGGCCGCCCGGCGCAAGGCGGAGCTCAAAGCCCGAAGCGAGCGCCGCCGTGAGCGCAAGCACCCGGACGCCGAGCCGGCGCGCGCACCCGACCGCGACCCCTGGATGCAGCGCGTGCTGGATCGCGGCTCGCTGCCGCTCGCGTTCCTCGTCGGCGTGATCATGAACCTCCCCGGCGGGTTCTACCTCGTCGCACTCAAGGACATCGCCCAAGGGCACCATCGCACCGGCGGCGAGCTCGCGCTCGTGATCGGATTCAACCTCGTGATGCTCGCCCCGATCGAAGTCCCTCTCGTCCTCTACCTCGTCCGGCCCGAGCAGACCCTGGCTGCGCTCGGGCGCTTCTCGGCCTGGCTGGACATCCACAGCCGCGACGTCGTGGTCGGCGTGGCCACCCTCGCCGGCGCGTACCTCGTCCTCCGCGGCACGCTCGAGATCCTCTGAGCTGCGGCGGCGCTCAGGCCAGCGCCGCGAGCTCGTCCCCCAGCCAGCCCATCAGATCGGCGACGTCGGGCATCTGATCGCGATCGGCCACGAGCCCGAAGTCGAGGTGGCCGCAGTAGCTCATGACCGTGATGTTCAGCCCCATCCCGTCGGTGATCACCGAGACCGGGTACTGCGCCTCGAGCCGGGCGCCGGCGCAGTAGAGCGGGAACTGCGGGCCCGGAACGTTCGAGATCACGAGGTTCCAGGTGGGCCGGCCAGGCCGGCTCGTGGCCAGGGAGAACGTGAGCCGGGCCGCGCGCGAGAAGACTGCGGGCGGGATGAAGTTGTTCGCGTCCTGCAGGAGCTCGGCCGGGAGCGCCTTGTGACGCTCCTTCATGTCTGCGAGCGCGTCGTGCGTGCGGGCGAGCCGCTGCACCGGATCCGCCTCGTCGGTGAACAGCGGGACGCTCATGAGCATGATGCGGTTCCCGAACGTGCCGATCTGGTCGGTCGTGCGCACCGAGACCGGGATCTGGGCGACGAGCGGCGTGTCCGGCAGCTCGTCGTGGACGAGGAGCCAGCGTCGCACCGCACCGGCGCAGAGGGAGACGACGACGTCGTTGACCGTGCAGCCGTGCGCGTTCTTCACCGCCTTGACCTCGTCGAGCGAGAGCTGCCCGAACGCGAAGCGCCGGTGAGCGGAGATCCTGCCGTTGAACGACGTCTTGGGCGCCTCGAGCCGGGGCGCCTCGAGCGGCGGCGCCTCGCCGCGCACAGCGTGGACCGCCCGGTTCGCCACGCGCCCGACCGTCGCCGCGCCGGGGATGGCGCCGAACAGCGCCGGGACCTCGTCGATGTTGGGCACGGCGGAGGGGATCGACTGCAGCACGCGCAGCGGATAGCGGGGCATCCCCGCCAGTCCGCGGGCGAGCAGCTCGAGCTCGGTGGGCGGCGGGTCGAGCCGCTCGGCGGGCGCTGGCGGCAGCTCCCGGCCCTCCGGGGCGAGATCGAGCAGGAGGCCCATGACCTCGGCTCCGGAGACCCCGTCGACGACCGCATGGTGGATCTTCGTGAGCATGGCGAGATGCCCGCCCTCGAGCCCGTGGATCAGGTGCAGCTCCCACAGCGGCCGCGTGCGGTCCAGCGGCCGGGCCGTGATGCGGGCCACGAGGTCGGCCAGCTGGCTGTCGGTTCCCGGCGGCGGCAGGCCCAGCTCGCGCACGTGGAATTCGAGGTCGAAGTCGGCATCGTCGACCCAGTATGGGTAGTCCAGGCCGAGCGGCACCTCGGCGAGGCGCCAGCGGAGCGGCGGCAGCAGCGGGAGCCGCTCGGCGATGAGCGCCTGGAGGTCGATGACGTCGAGCCGGCCGCCCGGCGCGGTCGACGGGTCGAGGATCGCCAGCCCGGCCACGTGGCCGCTCTGGCGGGCGGTTTCGAGGGCCAGGAACTGCGCGTCGAGGCTCGTGAGCTGGCGCATGCGCAGAACCTATCCGCTCCCGCGCTCCGCCGGGCCCCCGCGGCCGCCCGGACGGAAGCCGCCGCCCCGCTCAGGGAAGCCCGTTCTGCTTGCCGAAGATGTCGAAGCGGTTGCCGATGCGGATCCAGAGGCGGATCTGGCGGGCATCGGCGTTGTCGACCCGGAAGCAGCAGTGGCTGCGCGGGATCGTCGGCACGACGAAGTAGCCGTGGATCGCACAGGCCGGCCGGTACGGCCGGGTCTTGGTCTTGGCCTGCGTGTAGCTGAAGAAGCTCGAGTCGACCATGCCGCGCGAGTTCTCGCCCAGTTCCTGGCGCCAGAACCGGAACGAGCCGGTCGGCGTCCGGTAGCCGGGCCGCCCGGTGGACGTGTGGTAGACGCCGGCGAGCCGGCCGTCTGCGCCCACGAGCGCGAGCACCTGATGCGTGAGGTCGCCCTCCACGTGCCTGCCATGGCCCGGGAACCGCACCTGGTAGCCGCCGCGGCCATGCGCGAGGCGGTCGAAGACCAGCGGCGACGCGGTGCCCACGCGCTGCATCTCGTTCACCTTGCGGAACGTGAGGACCGCCCGCGCCGTGTTGGCGTCGTAGCCGTCGGTGACTCGCACCGCGTAGCCGAGGTCCCGCAGCCGCTCGGTCAGGAACCGCACCTGGAGGCCAGCGTCGCCCGGCCGGGCGGCGGTCGGGATGACCGTGGCGCGCAGAGGGGCACCGGCCGGACCGCGGCCCACGCCGGCGGCGATCGAGATCGCGCCGGACCGGGTGGTGCGCAGGCGCACGGAGAACGCGCCGTCGGTGCCGAGGGTGATCGACCGGGCGCTGGCCGACTCGACCGGTCCGGAGAGCCGCAGGCGGATGGCCGCGCCGGGCGTGCCCCCGGCGACCGTTCCGGTGACCGTGAACGACCGCTGCGGCAGGAGGACCAGCGATCCCGTCGACAGTGCCGTCACCCCGGTGCCGGCGTCCAGGGCGGGCCGCGCCGTGGCAGCGCTGGCGCTCGGTGCGCCGGCGAGCGCCGAAGCCACCACGACGCAGGCGGCGGCCGCTGCCGCGCGGCGGCGGCCCGAGGATCCTGCCCGGCGTTTCCCGAAGGCCTGCATCAGAACGCGGGTGAGGCTACCGATCACCTCGGCCCGAGGACGCACTTGCGGTTGCGGCAGCGCGGCTGGGCGCCAAGCCGCGCCACGAGTATCGTGAGCGGCATGGCCTCCCCCTCCCGCGCCCCGTTCGCCATCCGCCACCGGGACCCGAGGACTCCGCCCTGCCCGCGCTGCGAGGATCCGTGGCTCGTCGATCGCACGGTGCCGGCCGACGGGCTCGAGGCCGACCTCGAGTGCCGCGCCTGCGGCTCGCGATTCCAGGCGATCGTCGGCGTGACCTGCACGACGGCCGCGCACGCGTTCACCGGGGGCTGCTGCGACGGCTTTCGCCGCTACCGCCTGGCCTACCAGGATCCCGCGGGCCTGCCTGGGGCGACACACGCCATCGAGTTCGAGGTGTGGCGCCAGGACCCGGTCCACGTCCGGGCCGGGGACCAGTTCACGCTGCTGGTGTCCGCCGGAGCCCGCCGGAGCCGGTCCCGCCCGGTCATGCCCGACGCCGTCGCAAATCTCACGCTGGGCGAGTACTGGCCGCTGGTCGCCCCGACGTGCGCGGCTCGCTGACGCGGGACGAGCTGCGGCGGGCAGTCAAGGTCGGCATCGCGGCCAGTGCTGCCTGGGCGCTGGGGGTGGCAGCGGGCGAGCCCGTCCCCGTCTTTGCGGCCATCGTCCCCATCGTCGCGATCAAGCAGGACCCGTTCAGCGCCGCCGGCGTGTCCGCCGACCGCATTCTGGGCGTGTTCATCGGCGTCGCGCTGGGCATCGTGGCGCTCGAGATCCAGGCCGACCCGGGGATCGCCCTGGCCGTCGGCGTGATCGCCGCGGGCATCGCCTTGGGCACGGTCCTGCGGATTCGGGGCGAGGTGAACTTCCAGATCACCGTCTCGGCCCTCATCATGCTCTTCGTCGGCGGGCGGGCCGAGACCGTCGCGCTCGCGCGGATCTGGGAGACCGCGATCGGCGCGGCGGTGGCGCTCGTCGTGGCCGCGCTGCTCTGGCCGCCCGACCCGGTCGGCCAGATCCGCGAGGAGGAGGCGCGGCTGCGCCGGCGGCTCGCCGACAGCCTGGAGGCCACCGGCGGCCTCCTGGCCTCGGGGTCGGGCGACGCCGAGGCGAACCTCGAGCGGGTGCGCGACCGCCTCGGCGAGGCCTCGGCGCTGGCCGTGGACGTCGGGCGCGCCCGCAAGGCCCTGCGCGCCAACCCCCGCCGGCGCCACGACCGGCCGCTCCTGGAGGCGCTCGCCCCGGCTGCCGAGGTGCTGGGGCGCTGCGCCCGCCACGTCCGCTCGCTGGCCCGGACGGTGGCGGATCACGCCACCGAGTCCGGCCCGCCCGATCCGGGCCCGGCGGGGCCGCCGCTGATGGCCGGCCTGCACCGGATCGCCGTCGTGCTCGCCGCGCCCGGGGACGCCCCTGCCGGGGCGCTCGAGGCGGCAGCCCGCGACCTGGATCGCGCCGCGCGGGCCGCGGACCGCCCGATCGCCGTGCTCTGCGAGGCGGAGCTGCGGCGGCTCGTCGCCGACGCCGCCGGGCCGGACGGGGCGAGGTGAGTCAGGCGGCCTGGCGCAGTGGCAGCGCGGCGGCCGCCGGCAGCGTCACGGCGACCGTGGTGGTCCCGTGCGCGACGAGCTTCCCGGTCCGCTCGGCCACGATCCGGCCCTCTGCCGTGGCGATCGTCGCGCCCCGGTGGACCACGGCGCCCTCGGCCCGGAGCGGGCCCGTGTCGCGGGTGACCGGGCGGACGAAGTTCACCTTGAGCTCGATCGTCGCGTAGGTCGCCCCGCGCGGGAGCGTCGAGTGCACCGCGCACCCCAGGGCCGAGTCGAGCAGCGTCGCGGCCAGGCCCCCGTGCACGACGCCGATCGGGTTGTAGTGGTCCTCGCCCGGGTCGACGGCGAAGACCGCGCGCCCCTCCCCCACCTCGGCGAGCCCGATACGCAGGAGCCGGGCGATCGGAGGGCCGGGCAGCTCCCCGTCGCGCAGCGCCTCGAGATACGAGAGGCCGCTGAGACGGCTGGCCCGGGCCACGGCCTGCAGCGGGTCGTCCCAGGTGACCCGGCGCTCCCGGCGGTCCTCCGCGGGCGCGGCCTCGACGCCGGCGGGCGCCAGCCCGGCCAGCCGCCGGGCACCTCCGGCGAGGTCCGCGAGCGCCTGATCCGGGATGGAGAGCGTCGGGATGGCCGGGACCGATTGCGGCGTCATGTCAGGCTCCAGGTGCTGGGTGGGTAGCGCATTGCAACCGACCGTACACCCATCCGTTGCATTTCGCAACTGAACCGGGCTAGACTGGGCGCATGACCCGCAAAGGCTTCGACGAGATGCCGTGCCCGATCGCCCAGTGCCTTGGCGTCGTCGGCGAACGCTGGACGCTCCTGGTGCTCCGCGAGGCGTTCTTCCGGGTCCGCCGCTTCGACGACTTCCAGCGCCGTCTCGGCATCGCCCGCAACATCCTCGCGGACCGGCTCGCCACCCTCGTGGACGCGGGAGTCCTCGAACGCCGCCCCTACCAGGACCGGCCCGTGCGCCACGAGTACCGCCTCACCGAGAAGGGCCTCGATCTCTGGCCCGTGCTCGTCGCGCTGCAGGCGTGGGGCGAGAAGCACGCTCCGGCGCAGAGCGGGCCCCCGATCGAGCTGACCCACACGGCCTGCGGGCACCGCACGGTCCCGCAGCTCGCCTGCTCCCACTGTGGCGAGCCGCTCGGCCCCCGCGACGTCACCGCGGCGCGGGAGCTCGCCAGCTCGGCCGAGTTCGCCGCTGCCGCGCGCGCGTAGACTGTCGGCCCCATGGCCCAGAAACAGCGGCAGGTGAAGATCGAGCAGCGCGGCGGCCTCGCCGCGATGCAGGACCTCGAATCCCGCTCCGACGAGGAGCTCGAGCAGGAGACGAAGAACCGCGCGGCGGCCCAGGCGATCCTCGGTGCGCGCGCCGCCGATCGCTACGACGCCAAGGCCAGCCGGGCCCACTTCCAGAAGGCGATCGCCGCCGCCCGCCCGCAGGAGCGCATGGCGCTGCGCCGGATGGCCAACGCCTCGCTGGCGCTGGCCGAGCGGCGCGCGGGCGACCTGAAGGAGGCGGTCGAGAAGCTGGGGCACGAGGCGCCGAGCTCTCGCCAGCTCCTGGCGCTGCGGTTCATGGGGCTGATCGTGCCGCCCCCGGGCTCGAGCGTGCTCGTGCGGATCCGCGGCATCCTCGCCGCGATCGCCATCGTCCTCGGGCTCGCCGCGCTGGGCTTCGGCATCGTGATGCTCATCTCCCTGCCGTTCGGCGGCGTGGCGCTCGGCGAGGGGATCCTGCTCGGGATCATCCTCGTGGTGGCAGTGCTCGGCGTCCTGGCCTTCGTCGGCCGGCGCCGGCAAGCCAAGGCCCGGGCCGCCCGCGGCGGCGGCTGACCGGCGCAGCGGGCCGCGCCATGTGCGGTCGCTACACCCTCGCGTCGACCGATCCGACGGCGCTCAGGGACCGGTTCGGGCTCGGGGAGTCCGTCGAGATCCGCCAGCGCTTCAACGTCGCGCCCACGGACGAGGTCCTGGCCGTCGCCGCCGGCGAGGACGGACGGCGCGGGGTGCTCCTGCGCTGGGGGCTCGTGCCTCACTGGGCCGACAGCCTGGCCTCGGGGGCCAGGCGGATCAACGCCCGCGCCGAAACCGTGGCGACGACGGCGGCCTTTCGCGACAGCTTTGCCCGGCATCGATGCCTGGTCATCGCCGACGGCTTCTACGAGTGGGAGCGCCTGGAGGACGGCGGCAAGCAGCCCTGGCACATCACGCTGGCCGACGGGTCGCCCTTCGCGTTCGCCGGACTGTGGGCGTCCTGGCGGCCGCCGCAGGGCGAACCGGTGCAGACGTGCGCGATCGTCACGACCAACGCGAACCGCGTGCTCGCTCCGGTCCACGGCCGCATGCCCGTGATCCTCGAGCGCGATGCCGAGGCCGCCTGGCTCGATCCCGCGGCGCCGGCACCGGACCTGCTCGGCCTCCTGCGCCCGCTGCCCGATGCCGAGGTTGCGCTGCGGCCGGTGTCGCGGGCCGTCAACGACGCCCGCTACGACGGTCCGGCCTGCCTCGACCCGCCGGCGCCCGAGCCCCGGCGCGACTCGGCACCGCGGCTGTTCTGAAGCACCGGGCCGTCCGGCTCAGGACGAGGCCACCGTCACCGTCTCGATCACGACGGGCTCGACGGGCTGCTCGGTCGACGGATCGGCCGGGACCGCCCCGATGCGCTCGACGACCGGGAGCCCGCGCGTGACCCGTCCGGCTACGGCGTAGTCGGGGGGCAGCCCGGCGTCGTCGCCCGTCACCACGAAGAACTGGCTGCCGGACGTGCCCGCTGGCTCGGTCTGGGTCTTGGCCATCGCGACGACGCCCTTGGTGTACGCGGTTCCCTTCGGCGGAGGCTCGGTGACCGAGTAGCCGGGACCGCCCTGGCCGTTGCCGAGCGGGTCGCCCCCCTGGATCACGAACCCGTCCACGATGCGGTGGAAGGTCAGGCCGTCGTAGAAGCCGGAGCGGGCCAGCGCGGCGAACGACGATGCCGTCTTGGGGCTGCGCTTCGCGTCCAGGGCGATCGTGAACGTCCCGCACGTGGTCTGCACGGTCGCGGTCCACGCCTTCGCGGGGTCCAGCGCGGTCGCCGGGGCCTGGAGCTTCTGCTCGCCCTTCGGCGCGGGCGCCGTCACCTTGCGGCACCCCGGCGCCGGCCCCTGCGTGTCCGGGGGCGCCGCGGCCTGGGTCGTGTCCTGGCTTCCGCCCCCGCTGCCGCAGCCGGAAACGGCCGCGGCGGCCAGCACGGTCGCGGCCAGCACGGTGAGGGGGTGGCGCGGCACGGCCCGGGAGGATAATGCGCGGCCGATGGCGCTGTCCCCCCTCCTCGCCCGGTATGAGCGGGTCCTCCTCGACCTCGACGGCTGCGTGTGGGTCGGCGGCGAGCCCACGCCGCGCGCCCCCGAGGCGATCGCGGCCCTGCGGGCCGCCGGCATCGGTGTCGCCTTCGTCACGAACGACTCCGGACGCAGCGCCGAGGAGTTCGTGCGCAAGCTCTGGCGCCTGGGCTTCCAAGCGTCTGCCGAGGAGGTCGTGACGGTCGGGGGCGCGCTGCAGCACCTCCTCGCCGAGCGCGCCGATCGCCTCGCCACGGCGACGGTGATCGGCAGCCCCGCCATCCACGCCCACGTGGCCGACGCCGGGCTGCGCATCGTCAACGGCACCGAGTTCGGGCCGCGGGCCGATGTCGCCGTCGTCGCCGCCCATCCGGGCTTTCACTACGGGGAGCTGCGCGAGGCGACCCAGGCCGTGATCCGCGGCGCGGAGCTCGTGACCGCAGGCCGTGATCCGATCTTCCCGATGCCCGACGGCGCCTGGCCCGGGACCGGCGCGATCGTCGCCGCCGTCGAGGCCGCCACGGGCCGGACGGCGGCGCTCGTGGGCAAGCCGGACCCCCAGATCTACTTCACCGCCCTGGACCGCCTGGGCCCCGGGCGGGCGCTCGTGGTGGGCGACCGCCTGGACTCTGACCTCGCCGGCGCCGCCGCCGCCGGGCTCGACGCGGCGATCGTCCTGACCGGCGCGACGCCGCGCGCGGAGGCCGAGGCCGCGGACAGCCCCCGGCCGGTGGCCGTCGCCGATTCCCTCGCCGCGCTCGTCCTCGCGCGCTGACCTGCGGCGGTACAGTGGCGCCGCCATGGCCGCGCCCGTTGCCCTGATCGTGAACCCCGCCGCCGGCGGCGGGCGCGCCGCGTCCGTGCTTCCCGGCGTCCTTGCGGCGCTGGCCGCGCGGGGCTTGGACGTCCGGGCCGCCGAGACCGCCGGCCTGGACGACGCCCGCGAGCTGGCAGCCGCCGCCGCGCAGGCCGGGGAGACCGTGGTGACGCTGGGCGGCGACGGCCTGCTCGGCGCGGTGGCGGGCGTGCTGGCCGGCACCGAGGCCGTGGTCGGCATCCTCCCCGGCGGCCGGGGGAACGATTTCGCCCGGTGCCTGGGAATACCCGCCGACCCCGAAGCCGCGTGCGACGTCGTGGCCGCGGGCCGCGTGAAGGCGCTGGACGTCGGTGACGTCGACGGCCGCACCTTCGTCGGGATCGCGAGCTGCGGGTTCGACTCCGACGCGAACCGCATCGCGAACGAGTCCACCGTCGTGAAGGGCAATCTCGTCTACGCCTACGCCGCGCTTCGCGCGCTGGCCGAGTGGCGCCCCGCCCGGTTCGAGGTGACGGTGGACGGCACCGAGACGATGGCCTTCACCGGCTACAGCGTCGTCGCGGCGAACTCGAAGGCCTACGGCGGCGGCATGTTCGTCGCGCCGAATGCCGAGCTCGACGACGGCAGGCTCGATCTCGTGCTCACCGGACGCGTCACGAAGCGGCGGTTCCTGGCGAACTTGCCGAAGGTGTTCAAGGGCACGCACATCCGCGAGCCGGCCGTGCACGTGCGCCGGGCCGCCAACGTCCTGATCGCCGCCGACCGCCCGTTCACCGTGTACGCCGACGGCGATCCGATCGCCGAGCTGCCCGCGATGGTGCGGATCCGCCCCCAAGCGCTGCGGGTCCTGGTTCCGGCGTGACCGCAGCCGAGCGCGAGCGGGTCATCTGGCACGACGTCGAGTGCGGAGCCTATGCTGCCGACCTCCCGCTGTGGCGGGAGCTCGCGGCCGCGGCGGAGGGACCGGTGCTCGACGTCGGCGCCGGGTCCGGCCGGGTGGCACTCGACCTCGCCGCGCGAGGACACGAAGTCGTTGCGCTCGATCTCGACCCGGCCCTGCTCGAGGCGCTGCGCGAGCGGGCCGGCGGCCTCCCCGTCGTCACCGCCCAGGCGGACATGCGGGCGTTCCAGCTCGGCCGGCACTTTGCCCTGATCCTCGTGCCGATGCAGACCGTCCAGCTCCTCGGCAGCCCCGCCGAGCGGGCCGAGTTCCTGGGCTGCGCCCGGCGCCACGCCGCTCCGGACGGGCGGCTCGCCCTGGCGCTCGCCGATCCGTTCGAGGGGATGTCGCCGGGCGACGGGGCGGACGAGCTGCCCGTCCCCGACCTGCGGGAGGTTGGCGGCGTCGTGTACGCGAGCCAGCCGATCGCGGTGCGCGAGGTGGCCGGCGGCACCGAGATCGAGCGCATCCGCCAGCGCGTGGGCGCCGACGGCTCGGTCGTGCGCGCTCCGGACGTCGTCCGCGTCACCGAGCTGGCTCCGGCGACGCTCGAGGCGGAGGCCGCCGCCGCCGGCTTCTCGCCCGGTCCGCGGCACACGATCGCGCCAACCCCCGACCACGTCGGGAGCACCGTGGTCGTGGCCCAAGCCCCGTCCGCCGGCGCCGCTACGGTGGCGGCTCCGTGAGGCTTTCCGAGTACCAGTCCGCATCCCGGGCCACCGCGATCTATCCGGGCGCCGGGTCCAACCTGACCTATCCGGCGCTCGGACTCTGCGGCGAGGCGGGCGAATGCGCCGAGAAGGTGAAGAAGGCCATGCGGGACGACGGCGGCGTCCTGACTGCAGAGCGCCGCGAGGCGCTGGCCGGCGAGCTCGGCGACGTGCTCTGGTACGTGGCGCAGCTCGCCACCGAGGCCGGCCTGGAGCTCGAGGACGTCGCTGGCGCGAACCTGGAGAAGCTGCGCTCGCGGGCCGAGCGCCGCGTCCTCTCGGGCAGCGGCGACGCGCGGTAGGCCGCGGGGGCACGTCAGGCCGCGACGATCCGGGTCGCCGTGGCCTTCCAGCTCGCGACGACGGCCACGCCCGGAGCGAGGCCGAGGTCGCGCGCAGCGCCGGCGGTCACCTCGGCGACGAGCGGCTGCGGGGCCTCGAGCCCGACCCGGATCCGCGGGCCGAGGGCGGTCACGGAGGTCACGCGCACCGGAAGGCGGTTGACGGCCGAGCCCGTCGCCGGAGCCCCGGCGGGGGCCAGGGCGATCTCCCAGGGAAACACCGTCGCGGCGACGCGCCCCGTGCCCGGCTCGGTGCTGATGACCGCGCCGCCCCCGTCGAGCGTGACCGCAGTGAGCCCGTCGGCCGCGCTCGCCGCCGTGCCGTGCAGCACGACGGCGCCGACGAAGTCGGCCACGAAGGGCGACGCCGGGGCTGCCGCAAGGGCGGCGGGCGGCCCCGACTGGACGATGCGCCCCTGGTCGACGATGCCGACCCGGTCCCCGAGCTGCGCGGCCTCGGCGAAGTCGTGCGTCACGAGGATCGCCGGGATCCCCGCGCCGGCCAGCACACGGCCGATCTCGCGGGCCGCGGCAGCGCGGGTGCGCGGGTCGAGCGCCGACAGGGGCTCGTCGAGGAGCAGCACGTCCGGGTCCCGCGCCAGGGCGCGGGCGAGGGCCACGCGCTGGCGCTCTCCGCCCGAGAGCTCGGCTGGCCTGGCGTCGGCGACGTCCTCGGCCCCGAACCGGCTCAGCAGCGCCCGGGCGTGCGCCTGGCGGTCCCGGCGCGGGCGGTCGCGCATCGGGTAGGCCACGTTCTGCCACGCCCGCAGATGCCCGAACAGGGCATAGTCCTGGAAGAGGAACCCGCAGCGGCGGTCTTCGGGGCCCAGCGCGATCCCGGCTGCCGTGTCGAGCCATACGCGCGGCCCGCAGGCGACGCGCCCGCTGCGGGGGGCGGTGAGCCCCGCCGCGATGCGCAGAATGGTCGTCTTCCCGGCGCCGGAGGGGCCGGCCAGGGCGAGGCACTCGCCCGGGGGCACCTCGAGCGCGATGTCGAGGTCGAACCCGCGCAACGGCGTGCGCGCGGCGATCGACAGCACCGTCAGGCCCCGAGCCCCCGCCCGCCCGCGGCGAGCTTCACCCCGAGCAGCAGTGCCGCCGACACGGCGACCAGCACCGCCGAGAGCCCGAGCGCGCCCGTGAAGTCCGTGGCGAACTGCTCGTAGATCGAGAGCGGCGCAGTCTGGGTGACGCCCTGGAGCGAGCCGGCGAACATCAGCGTCGCGCCGAACTCGCCCAGCGCCCGGCCCCAGGCGAGCGCCACCCCGGCTGCGAGGCCCGGGAGCGCCGCGGGAATCGCGACGCGCGCGAACGTGCGGGCCTCGCCGGCGCCCAGCGTCCGGGACGCTTCGAGCTGGGACCGGTCGACTCCGGCGAATGCGGACTGCGCCTGGCGCAGGTAGAACGGCGAGGCGACGAACGTGAGGGCCACGACGACGCCGGCGGTCTGCAGCACGAGCGAGATCCCGAGATCATCCAGGGCCCCGCCGAAGAGCCCGCGCGGCCCGAGGGCGGCGAGCAGCCCGATTCCGGCCACCGCCGGCGGGACGACAAGCGGGAGCTCGACGAGGGTGGCCGCCGCCGCGCGGCCCCGGAACTCCCGGGTGGCCAGCAGCCAGGCCGCCGGCGTCCCGACCGCGATGATCAGCATCATCGCGATCGTGGTCGTCTCGAGACTGAGCTTCAGGGCGTCGAGCGAGGCCGGATCCCCGAGGCTCGCGAGAAGCTGAGCCGGCCCGGCGTCAGCGAAGATCGCCACGATCGGCACCGTCAGGAACGTCAGGGCGACCGCCAGCGCCAGGGTGATCGCCGCCGGGAACCAGCGGCGCCGGATCATGGCGCAGGCGGGGGCAGGAAGCCCGCCTCGCGGAGCGCCCGCTGGCCGGGGCCGTGCAGCAGTCCCGAGATGAAGGCGCGCGCAGCCGCCGGGTGCTTCGACCCCTTCACGACCGCGGCGCCGTAGGCGACCACGGGCTGCAACGACGCCGGCAGCGGGATCGCGCGCAGCGTCCCCTCGGCAGCGACGACGTCGGTGGCGTAGACGAATCCGGCATCGACCGCCCCCTGGCTCAGCTTGCCGACGATGCCGCCGACGTCCGGCTCCTCCGTGCGCACGTTGCCAAGGATCGTCGCGCGAGTCCGCGCCGGAAGGCGGGCCAGGACCTTGCGGGTGTAGTCGCCGATCGGCACGCCCTTCGCGCCGATCGCTACGGTCACCCCCGATCGGGACAGGTCGTCCAGCGATGACACCCGGCCGGCCTCGGCGGGGACGGCGAGCACGAGGCGGTTGCCCGCGAAGACCACCGGCGCGGCGACGAGGCCCTGGCGGTGGAGCTGGTCCGGGAGCTTCGTGTTGGCGGCAGCGAACACGTCGGGCCGCACCCCCTGCTCGATCTGGGCGGCCAGCTCGTCGGAGCCGGCGAACTGGAAGCGCACCGTCGCGCCGGGAAACGCGGCGGCGTAGCTAGTGAACGCGGCCTTCAGCGACTTGGCCGCCGAGACGACGAGGGCCGGCTTGGACGCGCCGGTGCCCGTGCCGCCGCTGCCGTCGCTCCCGCAGCCGGCCGCCATCCCGGCCAGCGCCAGCGCAGCCGTCGCGCCCGCAGCACCAAGGCGCCGGCGGCTCACGCCGCGCCTTCGCTGCGCTCGACCATCACCGAGGTCGCCTTCACGGTGGCCACGGCGGGCACGCCGGCGGCGAGGCCAAGCTGCTCGACCGCGTCGCGCGTCACCGCCGCGATCACCCGATGCGGGCCCGCCTCGATCTCGACCAGGGCCATCACGCCGTCGACCTCGACGGAGGTCACGACGCCCGGGAAGCGGTTGCGGGCCGAGAGCCGGTCCGGCGGCCGGGTGCGCACGGGGCGGCTGCTGAGCCGCTGCACCTCGGCGGCCGGGACCACGCGCCGGTTGCGCGCGTCTCGGCGCGTCTTCAGCTTGCCCGACCGGTCCCAGCGGCGCACGGTGTCGGCGCTCACGCCGAGCGCCGACGCCGCCTCCCCCACGGTGAGGTCCTCCATGTGCCTAAGCATTGCATAGGCACAGGATTCAGGCAATCAGGGAGCCCCGTGCACGGCGAAGCGCTCGAACCGCGCGGCGATCCGCGGCGGGAGCCGCACGGACACACGGACTCCCTCGGCAGTGTCGCGCCGCTCGATCCGCTCGCCCGCGAGGTCGTGGAGCTCGGCGAGCTGGCGGCCCTCGCGGTAGGGGACGAGCAGCTCGAGCGGCTGGAGGCTGCGGCGGAACTCCGCGTCGACGCGAGCGCGCAGGGCGTCGAGCCCCTCCCCCGTCTCGGCGGACACGAGCAGCCCGTCGGGATGGCGGAAGCCCAGCTCGCGCCGGCGGTCGTCGTCGATCGCGTCGGCCTTGTTGAGCACGAGCAGGCGCGGCGCGTCGGCGCCGATGTCCTCGAGCACGTCGTCGACCGCGGCGACCATCGCGTTCATCTCCTCCTCGGGCGCCGAGGCATCGGCGACGTGGAGGATCAGGTCGGCGCGCCGGGTCTCCTCCAGCGTGGCCGCAAAGGCGTCGACGAGCTGGTGGGGCAGCTTGCGGATGAACCCGACGGTGTCGGTGAGGAGCACGGTTCGCCCGGCGAGCTCGAGCGTCCGCGTCGTCGGGTCCAGGGTGTGGAAGAGGCGGTCCCGGACGCCGACCTCCGCGCCCGTGAGGGCATTGAGCAGCGTCGACTTCCCGGCGTTCGTGTACCCCGCCAGCGCAATCGACGGGAGCTGGGCCCGCTCGCGCTCCTGCCGCATGGTCGCGCGGTGCGACTGCACGTGCGTGAGGCGCCGCTTGAGCGCCGCGATGCGGTCGCGGGCCAGGCGCCGGTCCGTCTCGATCTGGGACTCACCGGGGCCGCGCGTGCCGATCCCGCCGCCGAGCCGCTCCAGGTGCGTCCACAGCCCGCGCATGCGGGCGAGGTTGTACTCGAGCTGGGCGAGCTCGACCTGCAGCTTGCCTTCGGCAGAGTGAGCGTGGCCCGCGAAGATGTCCAGGATCACAGCGGTCCGGTCGATGACCGGAACCCCCAGCGCCTGTTCGAGGTTTCGCTCCTGCCGGGGGCTCAGCTCGTCGTCGCAGGCGACCACGTTCGCGTCGCACTCGGCGATCTGGCCCTTCAGCTCGTCGAGCTTGCCGGCGCCCACGTACGTGTTGGGGTGCGGAAGGTCGCGCCGCTGCACCGCCGTGCCGACCGTGGCGACGCCGGCGGTCTGCAGAAGCTCCTCGAGCTCGGCGAGGTGGCCGCCGTCGGGGCCGACGGCGACGGCCAGCGCCCGCTGACGGGCGCGGCCGGGCTTGGGCTCGGAGCCGGCGCGGGTCGGGCCGGTGCGTCCGTTGCGGCTGCGCTGCATCGGTCCGAGTGTAGATGGAGCCGGGGCGCGGGCCGGGAGCACGCACGAGCCCGCTCCCGCGCTTCGCCCGGCGCGAGGCTGAGGTTCGGCCGCCCGCGACGGCCGAACCTCGGCGTCACCGGCCGGCCAGCGCGTGCAGCCGGGCCACGGCCTCGAGCAGCCGGTCGTCGGGCGTCGTAAGCGAGATCCGGAAGAAGCCCTCGCCGTTGGGGCCGTAGGCCCCGCCCGGCGAGACGACGACGCCGGCCTCGTCCAGGAGGTAGGTGCAGAACGCCGCGGAGTCGGCGAATCCGGGCGGGATCGGCGCCCAGATGTAGATCGTCGCCTTCGGCGGCGTCACCGGGACACCGCCGGCGGCGAGCGCGTCGCAGACCGCGTCGCGGCGGCGCTGGTAGAGCGCCGTCATCGACGCGACCTCGGCGTCACCGTCCGGAGAGAGCGCCGCCACGCCGGCCAGCTGGACAGCCTCGAAGTTCCCCGAGTCGATGTTGGACTTCAGGCGCCAGTAGTCCTCGATGACCGCGGCGTTGCCCGCGATCGCTGCGCAACGCCAGCCGGTCATGTTGTAGCCCTTGGACAGCGAGAAGACCTCGACGCCGACGTCCTTCGCGCCCGGGGTGGCCAGGAACGACGGCGCCCGGTAGCCGTCGAAGCCGATCTCGCTGTAGGCGTTGTCGTGGACGACGAGGACGTCGTGCTCGCGGGCGAACGCGATCGCGCGCTCGAACAGGCCGTCCGGCACCACGGCGCCCGTGGGGTTGTTCGGGTAGTTGAGGTACATGAGCTTGGCCCGGGCCGCGACGTCGGCGGGCACGGCGTCCAGGTCCGGCGCGAACCCCAGCTCGGGCACGAGCGGCAGAAGATGCGACTCGGCGCCCACGAGCGCCGGACCCCCGGTGTAGACGGGGTAGCCAGGATCCGAGGCCAGCGCGATGTCCCCCGGGTCCAGGTACGCGAGATTGAGGTTGAAGATGCACTCCTTGGCGCCGATCGCGGCCATGACCTCGGTCTTCGGGTCGAGGTCGACGTCGAAGCGCCGCTCGTAGAAGTCGCTGACCGCCTCGAGGAACTCCGGACGGCCCCGATTGCTCGGGTACTGGTGCGTGCCCGGGTCGGCGACGGCCTCCTGCATGGCCTCGACCACGAGCGCGGGCGTCGGGCGATCCGGATCGCCGATCCCGAGGCTGATCACGTCCACCCCCTCGGCCTGCTTGGCCGCGATCTTGCGGGAGAGCTCGGCGAAGAGGTACGGCGGGATGGTGTCCAGGCGCTTACTGGGTCGCATGCAGCTCCTCGAGGAAGTCGTCGGCGAGCGTGCCTGCGTACACGGGCACGGCCCAGCCGGTCAGGTTCACGTGCAGGTCCTCCCCCACCTCGGCGACGAGTTCGCCGCCGTCGAGGCGCACGGTCACGGGGCTGTCGCCGCCCCGCAGGACGTAGGCGACCGCGGCGCCGGTCGCCCCCGTGCCGGAGGACATCGTCTCGCCCACGCCGCGCTCGAAGATCCGCGCGCGGATGACGCCCGGCTCGGACTCGGCGTACCAGGACACGTTCGTCCGGCGCGGGAACAGCGCAGCGCCCTCGATCTCCGGCCCGAGCGCCGGCAGATCGAGCGCGTCCACCTCGGCCGGAGTCCCGACCGCGATGGCGCACTGCGGGTTGCCGATCGAGACGTGCTGAAACCGCCACTCGCGGCCGCCGGAGGCGACGGTGCCGGCGCCGTCCGCGCCCCCTGCGGGGAAGTCCGGAGAGGCGAGGCGCGCCCGGCCCATGTCGACGGTGCAGGTCGTCGGGCCGGTGATCGACGGGCGGATCTCACCGGCCAGCGTCGAGATCGAGAAACGGTCGCGGTCGGTCCAGCCGCGCCGGCGCAGGTAGAGGATCGCCTCGCGCGCGCCGTTGCCGGACAGCTCGGCCTCGCTGCCGTCGGGGTTGAAGATGCGCAGGTCGGCGACGAACTCGGTCGATGCCGGCGCAGCGAGCAGCAGGATCCCGTCGCTCCCCACGCCGGTATGCGGCGCGCAGATCGCCCGGATGCGGGCGGGGGTGAGGTCGAACGGGACCGCGTCGGCCTCGACCACGAGGTAGTCGTTGCCAAGGGCCTGCCATTTCTCGAACTTCATGCGGGGCTCGTCACGGTGTCGGATCCGGCCGCCGGGTGCGCGGCGGGGCGGCGGCGGAGTCTACGGCGGCCAGGCGCCCGGCGATCTGCGCTGCGACGTCAGCCGGGTCGCGGCCGGTCACATCGATCTGGCTGACCCCGGCCAGCTTGCGCATCCACGTGAGCTGGCGCTTCGCGTAGACGCGGCTGCGCCGCTTCATCGCGGGGATGTCGCCGGCGAGCAGCTCATCGAACCCGACGGCCTTGCGGGCCGTCAGGGAGGCGCCGGCGGCGCGGGCCGCCCGAACCTCGTCTTGGGCGCCCGCGGCCACCATCGCGTCGACCCGCGCCTCGATCGCCGCGTAGAGCGCCTCGCGATCCATGACGAGAGCCGCCAGGACCGTCGGATGGCGCGTCTCCTCGGTCCACAGCGCCGACGGCCCGGATGGCGGCTGCAGCGCGCCGGCGTCGAGGAGCTCGAGGGCCCGCACGATGCGGTGCCGGTCGTTGGGATCGATTCGCGCTGCTGCCCAGGGCGCACGACCGGCGAGCGCCGCGTGCAGCGCCGGCGCGCCGCTCCGCGCGACCTCCCCCTCCCACCGCTCGCGGGCGCCGGGCGGGGGCGGCGGGCGCAGGTCGAGGTCGGCGAGGGCCGCCCGCAGATAGAGCCCCGACCCGCCCACGACGATGGGCCGCCGGCCCGCCGCCAGGAGCCCGTCGATCTCGGCGTGGGCGAGCGCGGCGTACTCGGCGACGCTGAACGTCGCATCGACCGGGACGCACGACACGAGCCGATGCTCGAGGCGCGCCTGCTCGGCGGCGCTCGCGGCGCCGGTGAGCCGTTCGAGCCCTTCGTACACCTGCAGGGCGTCGGCCGAGACGGCAACGGGCGCCTCCCCGCGAGCCCGGAGCGTGTCGGCCAGCGCGATCGCGACGGCAGTCTTCCCCACCCCGGTGGGGCCGAAGATCGCCGCGATGGCCGGAGGCGGCGGGGCGGCGTGCGCGCGGACGGGCGGCATGCGCGCAGTATCGTGCCCGACCGTGACCGTCCGCATCGGCACCGGACTCTCGACGCACGCCGATCCGCGGGTGGGCGCGATCGAGGCGGCCGCTGCTGCCCGCGACGGGCTCGGCGGCAGCCGCTGCTCGGTGGCGGTGCTGTTTGCCGCCGGCACTCACCTCGCTGACCCGCACGCGACGCTCGAAGGCGTCCATGAGGCGCTCCTGCCCGGCTGGGCCGTCGGTTGCGGCGCTGGCGGGGTCCTCGGCGGCGGCCGCGAGATCGAGGAGGGCACGGCGGTCGCCGTCTGGGCGGCGGCGCTCGCCGGCGAGGTCGAGGCGTTCCACGCCTCTGCCCGTGAGGCGGAGGACGGCCTCGAGATCGGCGGCCTGCCCGAGCTGGAGGGAGCTTCCGCCGCCGTCCTGCTCGCCGACCCCTACTCCTTCCCGACCGATCAGCTCCTGCGCGGCCTCGGCGACCGGGCCCCGGGCGTGCCCGTGCTCGGCGGCGTGTCGAGTGCCCGCACCCTCGACGGCGACGCTGCGCTCTTCTGCGGGGAGGAGGTGCACGCCCGCGGCGCGGTCGGGCTGCGGCTCGAGGGCGTCGACGTCGTGCCCTGCGTCTCGCAGGGGGCCGCGCCGGTCGGCCCGGAGATGACCATCACCGCGGCGGACGGCCACGTCATCCACGAGCTGGCGGGCGTGCCGGCCCTGACGAAGCTGCGCGAGGTCATGGCGGACCTCGACGCGTCCGAGCGGGCGCTCACGGCCAGCGGGCTGCTCGTCGGCATCGCGCTGACGAGCGGCAGTCCCGACTACGCCCACGGCGACTTCCTCGTGCGCTCGCTGCTCGGGGCCGACGAGGAGAGCAAGGCGGTGTCGGTCGGCGCCCAGGTCGCCACGGGGCAGGTGGTCCGCCTGCATGCCCGCGACGCCGAGTCGGCCGCGCGGGACCTCGACGACGCCCTGGCCCTGCGGCGCACGGCCCTCGGCGGCGCGCCGGCGGCCGGGGCGCTGGTGTTCACCTGCAACGGACGGGGCACGGCCATGTTCGGAGAGGCCGACCACGATGCGGGATCCGTGCAGCGCGGGCTCGGCGGCGCGCCCGCCGCGGGGTTCTTCGCCGCCGGGGAGATCGGCCCCGTCGGCGGGGAGAACTTCCTCCACGGCTTCACCGCCACTCTGGCAATCTTCGCCGCGTGAACGTCGCCGGCCGGACCATCCTGCTCACCGGCGCGACCGGCGGCATCGGAGCGGCGATCGCCCGGGCCGCAGTCGCGCGTGGCGCCGCACTCGTGCTCACCGGGCGCCAGGCCGACGTCCTGGACGCGCTTGCCGCCGAAGTCCGGGGCCGGGCGATCGTGGCGGACCTCGCCGAGCGCGGTGCCGCGGCCGCCCTCGCCGAGCAGGCCGGCCCCGTGGACGTGCTGATTGCCAACGCCGCCCTCCCCGCCTCCGGCCCGGTCCTGGAGTACACCCCCGAGCAGATCGATCGCAGCATCGGCGTGAATCTCGCCGTGCCGATCCAGCTCGCGCGGGCGCTCGCCCCCGGGATGGTCGAGCGCGGGGCCGGCCACCTCGTCTTCATGTCGTCGCTCAGCGGCAAGGCCGCCACGCCGGGCACGTCGCTGTACTCGGCCACGAAGTTCGGCCTGCGCGGCTTTGCCTCGGGGCTCCGCCAGGACCTCCACGGCACGGGCGTCGGGGTGTCCACCGTGTTCCCGGGCTTCGTCCGGGACGCCGGCATGTTCCACGACACCGGGACCCGGCTGCCGAAGTGGGTCGGGACGGTCAGCCCGGGCGATGTCGCCGGGAGCACGCTGCGCGCGATCGAGCACGATCGCGCCGAGACGGACGTCGCCCCGCTCGGGCTCCGGGCCGGATCGGCGTTCGCCAGCCTCTGGCCCGAGGCCGCCGCGCGCCTGGCCCGGCGGCTCGGCTCCGACGTCGTCTCGCGCCGGATGGGCTCCAGCGAGGCCCACCGCTCGCGCCGCTGAGCCGCCGAGCCGCGCGGCGCCGGTCAGCCGGCCCGCGAGGCCTCCGCGCCGGTGCTCGCTCCGCCGTCGGATCCCTCCGTCCCGTCAGCGCCGGGCTCCCCCATCGCCGAGACGACCGCCAGGATCTCGTCGGCCAGGCGGCTGCCCTCGCTCGCCTGCTTCGGCGTCGCCAGGATCCGCACGACGACCTCGTCCCCCACGTACTCCTCGAGCACGATGTCCGGGGGCCGGCGGGTGTCGACGGTGATGGCCGCCTGGATGCGCGCCTGGATGTCGCTCGGCCGCACCGAGGCTGGCAGGCGCGCGCGCAGGTCGACCGAGTCGGGCTCCCGCACGGGCTTGATGGCGACCTGGAGCACGACGCTGTTCGGGATCATGATCCGTTCGTCGCCGTCGGCCAGCATCGTGTACAGCAGCCCGAGCGAGCTCACGACGCCTTCGATCGTCCCGGCCAGCGGGCCGCCTTGGAACCGGACGCGGTCCCCGACCCGGAAGGGCCGGGCGCTCAGCAGCACGGTGCCGGCGAACAGGTTTCCCAGCGTCTGCTGGGCGGCCAGGCCGATGATCACCGCGCTGAAGGAGGCGCCGATGACCAGGGTGCGGGGGTCGACGCCGGCGATGCGCAGGGCCACGAGCGCGGCGACGCCGATGGTGACCAGGCGGATGAGAAAGCCAACGGTGCCGGCGGTCCCGGGATCGAGGCGCCGGAAGAGGACCGGCCCCAGCGCGCGCCCGATGTCGCGCGCGAGCGCCCAGCCGAGGGCCAGCAGGGCCGCGACGGTGACGATGCGAGCGACCTCGTCGTACTCGGCGCCGAAGAGCTCCTTGCGGTTCGTGTAGAGGAGCACGACGCCGACGAAGGCCGGCAGGACCAGGAACAGCTGGCGGCGGGCCCGCCTGGCCGCCCTGGTGGAGATCTGGCTGCTGAGCCCGGCAGCCTCCCAGGCATGGCTGCGGGTCTCGAACATCGCGCTGATCGACGTGGGCTTGCGTTTGCCGAGCATGGTCACGAGAGGCTAACCGCGCGGCGGCCAGAGGTTGCGCCCGAGGCTCGTGCGGATCGACACGCGCTCAGAACAGCGCGGCCTGCTCCGGACGCGGCGCCGCGGGCCGCGGGGGCACGACGGGGCCGGGCCGCTCGGCCTCCCGCCACGCGGCCGAGGGCCCGCCGGCCAGCGCGGCCAGCCGCCGGCGCTCGGCCGGGGCCAGGTAGGCGCCGCGGGCGTACAGGGCCTCGTATCGCGGGACCAGGTCGGGCCGGGCCGCGCGCAGCCAGTCGAAGAAGACTGCTCGCGTCTCGCCGCGCAGGTGCAGCGCGACGCCGCCGACCGACGTCGCCCCGGCCGCGACGGCGGCGGCCAGGAGCGGCTCCACCTGGTGCGGCGCGTCGTTGATCCCGGGCATCAGCGGCGCGACGAGCACCCCCGTGGGCACGCCGGCCCGGTTCAGTTCCGCGACGGCCTCCAGGCGCTTGCGCGGATGCGGCGTCCGCGGCTCGGTGGCCCGCCAGGCGGTTTCGTCCAGCGTCGGAATGGACAGGCTCGCCGTGAACCGCCCCGCGGCGGCCATCTCCTGGAAGAGGCCGAGGTCGCGGAGCAGCAGCGGCGATTTCGTGAGGACCGAGCACGGCGTGGCAGCGTCGCGCAGCGCGGCCCAGATGCCCGGCATGAGCTCGTAGCGGCCCTCGACCCACTGGTAGGGATCGGTGTTCGTGCCCAGCGCGACGTGCTCGCGCTGCCACGACGGCTTGGCGAGCTCGGCCCGGAGTCGCTCGGGTGCGTTGACCTTCACGACGATCTCGCGCTCGAAGTCACGGCGAGCGTCGAACCCGAGATAGGTGTGGGTGGGCCGCGCGAAGCAGTAGTGGCATGCGTGCGCGCACCCCCGGTACGGGTTGACGGTCCACCGGAATGGCATCTGCGACGGCTCGGGCACCCGGTTGAGCACGCTGCGCGCGTGCACCTCGTAGAAGCGCGTGCCGAGCGCCTCGGGGGCCTCGAAGCGCCGCACGACCGCCCCATCCCGGTATCCCGGGAGGCGAGCCCGCGTCTCCGCATCGATGGTGAGGCTGTCCCAGCGCATGCGAACACACGTTCGCATGCCCTCCGGACGGACCTCCGCGGAGGGCTACCGGGCCAGCGACCCGACCAGCGACTGCGAGCCGGCCAGGGTCTGGCTCGTCGCGCGGGCGATCTCCACGGGGACGATCTCCCCGGGGGCGGCGACGCCGTCGAAGTTCACGACCTTGTTGTGCGTCGTGCGGCCGCGCAGCCGGGCGGGGTCGTGCCGGGACGGCCCTTCCACGAGCACGTCGAGCGTCCGGCCCACGAAGCGGGCCGCCCGCTCGGCAGCGCGGGCCTGCACGAGCGGGACGAGCCGCTCCATCCGCTCCACCTTCACCGCGTGGGGCACCTGCCCGGCCAGCTGCGCCGCCTCGGTTCCGCGCCGCGGCGAGTACACGAACGTGAAGGCGCCGTCGTAGCCGACGGCGTCGACGACCTCCAGCGTCTGCGCGAAGTCCGCCTCGGTCTCGCCCGGGAAGCCGACGATGATGTCGGTGGTGAGCGCCACGTCCGGGACGTGGGAGCGGATGAGCCCGACGCGGTCGAGGTAGCGCTCGCGGGTGTAGGTCCGGCGCATCGCCTTGAGGATCCGGGTCGACCCGGCTTGGAGGGGCAGGTGGATGTGGGCGCAGACCGATTCGAGCTCGGCATGGGCGCGCACGACGTCCTCGCGCATGTCCTTCGGGTGCGGGCTCGTGTAGCGGATGCGGTCGATGCCGGGCACGGCGTCGACCTGCGCGAGCAGCTCGGCGAACGTGACCCGCGGGCGCAGGTCGCGGCCGTAGGCGTTCACGTTCTGCCCCAGCAGCGTCACCTCTCGCACCCCGTCGACAGCCAGCCGCCGCGCCTCGGCGACCAGCTCCCCGGCTGGCCGGCTGGCCTCCCGGCCGCGGGTGGACGGCACGATGCAGTACGCGCAGGCGCAGTTGCAGCCGACGCTGATCTGCAGCCACCCCTGGAAGGGCCGGGACCGCCGCTCGGGGAGCCGCCCGGCGAACTCCTCGAACTCGAAGTAGCCCTGGGCGGTGAGCGACTCGGACGTGAGGAACTCGGCCAGCTTGTGGACCTGCCCCGGCCCAAAGGCGACGTCGACGAACGGGAACTGCCGGAACACGTCGTCCTTGACGGACTGGGCCCAGCAGCCGCCCACGCCGATGAGCGTGCCCGGCCGGCGGGCCTTGTCGGCGGCGGCCTGGCGCAGATGGGCCACGAACCGGTCGTCGGCCTTCTCGCGGATCGAGCAGGTGTTGAAGAGGATCAGGTCGGCGGCCTCCCGATCCGCCGCCACGTAGCCGAGCGCCTCGAGCATCCCCTCCATCCGCTCGGAGTCGTGCTCGTTCATCTGGCAGCCGAACGTGGTCAGGTGATAGGCGGGCATCGCCGGCGCAGGGTAGCGCGGCAGGACGGCGGCCCGGCGCCGCTGGCGGCGTCATGGCCGCCGCGGTGTGGGACCATCGGGGCCATGCTGCGCCCCCTCGCCGTGCCCGTGCTGCTGGCCGCGCTCGGCGTGCTGGCGGGCCCCGCGGCCGCCTACCGCTACGTCTCGCCCCGCCAGGCGCGCTGGGAGAAGCCCGTCGTCACGTACTCGGTCAGCGGGCCGCTGGCCGCCCCCGTGGCCCGCGGGGCGCGGGCCTGGAACCGGCTCGGACTGCGGGTCCGCCTCGCCCGCGTCGGCTCGCCCGCCGAGGCCGACGTCCGAATCCGCCGCCGCGGCGGCCCCTGCGCCGGCGCCGTGGGCCAGACCGACGTGCGCGAGGTGCGCTTCAGCGACGGCGTGCGCAGCTTCGCGCTCATCGCCGGCCCCTTCGACCTGCGGATTGCCGCCGGATGCGGTCCGATGACGGCCTACATCGCGGCGCACGAGCTCGGGCACGCCCTCGGGCTCGGCCACGAGCTGCGGCGCTGCGCGCTGATGAACCCCGAAGGCGACGCCGACCTCGCCCGGCCGCAGTGCCCGCGCCGGCCCGCGGCCTACTGGCTCGCCCATCTGATCCAGACCGACGACGCCCGCGGGGCCCGGGCGCTCTACGCGCGGGCGCTGCGGCCCCGGCTCTACGGCGAGCTGCCCTGAGCGGCAGCGCCGCGCTCACTTCGCGTACTCGACCGAGCGCGACTCGCGGATCACGGTGACCTTGATCTGGCCCGGGTACTCGAGCTCCGACTCGATCTCGCGCGCGATCTCGTGCGACAGCAGCACGGCGCCGTCGTCGTCCACCGCCGCCGGCTCGACCATGACCCGGATCTCCCGCCCGGCCTGCATTGCGTAGACCTTCTCCACGCCGGCATGGCGTGCCGCGAGCTGCTCGAGCTCGCGCAGGCGCTTGACGTAGTGCTCGAGCGACTCTCCGCGGGCCCCGGGTCGGGCGCCCGACAGCGCGTCGGCGGCCTGGACGATGACCGCCTCGACCGTCTGGGGCTCGACCTCGTTGTGGTGGGCCTCCATCGCGTGGGCCACCGCCTCTGACTCCCCATGCCGGCGCGCGAGGTCGCCGCCGACGAGCGCGTGCGGCCCTTCCACCTCGTGCGAGACCGCTTTGCCGATGTCGTGCAGCAGGGCCGCCCGCCGGGCCGTCTTGGCGCTGGCCCCGAGCTCGTCGGCCATGAGCGAGGCGAGCTGTGCGCACTCCACCGAGTGCGCCAGGACGTTCTGGCCGTAGCTCGTGCGGAACTTCAGGCGCCCGAGGAGCTTGGCCAGCTCGGGGTCGAGGCCCTGCACGTTGGCGTCGAAGACCGCCTGCTCGCCCGCCTGCTCCAGGACCGCTTCGAGCTCCGACTTCGCCTGGTAGAAGGTCTCCTCGATGCGGGCCGGGTGGATGCGCCCGTCCTGCAGGAGCTTCTCCAGCGTCATGCGGGCGACTTCGCGCCGGACGCCGTCGAAGCCCGACAGCACGACGGCGTGCGGCGTGTCGTCGATGATGAAGTCCACCCCGGTGAGGTTCTCCAGCGCGCGGATGTTGCGCCCCTCCCGCCCGATGATCCTCCCCTTCATGTCGTCGGAGGCGAGCTGGACGACCGAGACGGTCGTCTCCGCGGCGTGCGCGGCCGCCAGGCGCCCCATGCACACCGACAGGATGTTGCGCACCCGGCGCTCGGCGTCGCGCTTGGTCTCCTCGTCGATCGCGCGCAGCAGCTTGGCCTGCTCGTGACGGGCCTGGTCCTCGACCTCCTTGAGGAGCGCCTGGCGGGCCTGCGCGGCGCTCAGCCCGGCGACGCGCTCGAGCTCGCGGACGTGCTCGGTGACCCGGGCAGCCAGCTCCTCGCGCTGGGCGGCGAGCGCGGCCCGCTCGGACTCGAGATCGGCCTCCGCGCGCTCGAGCTGCGTGATGCGCGCATCCATCGACTGCTGCTTGCCGAGGAGCCGCTCCTCGAGGCGCCCGATCTCCGCCCGGCGGCCGCGGAGCTCGTCCTCGGCCGTGGCGTCCGTGCCGGGCGCGGCCGTTGCCACCGGCGCCCCGCCCCGGATCGGCGGCGAGGCCGGGCTCCGGCGGGCGGCTGAGCGGCTGAGAATCAGGGCGGTCGCCACTGCTCCCGCTGCCAGGACCGCCGCCGCGATCACGATCTCCATGGTGTCTCCCCTCCGCCCGGCGAACCGGTCGGCTCGGTCTCGGATTCAGTTGGTGCGTCGACCGGGCCCGCGCGGGGCGGGGACGGCACGACGGTCGCCGGAGCCGGCGACCGTCAGGGCGCACTCAGCGCGATGAGCGTGGAGGTCGGTTGCGGCCAGGTGGCCGTGCGGTCGTCGGTGCTCGTGCCGTCACGTCGGGGTGAATGGTGAGAATCAAGCGGAATTTGCTGGTGTTTTCGCCCGTTGCAGGCTCGGAATCAAACGCCGCCTGATCGTACTGTCGCGCCGCCGCGCCCGCAAACGAACGCAGGTTCCCGTGCGCCCGCGCCGCGGCGCCGCCGTCGAATCCGCGATCTCAGGCGGCAGAGCCGCTGCGCGCGTGCTGCCGGACCGCGTCGCCCGCGAGCTCGGGCTCGAAGCCCTTGCGCACAAGCACGCCAAACGCCCGCTCGCGGTCGCGGGGATCCTCGCCGAGGGCGGGAAAGCGGCGGACGAGCAGGTCCAACGCGGCGGCCCGCTCGCCGTCGTGCGTGCGGGCGCCAACCGCGGCCGCGACATGCTCATCGGGGACCCCGAGCTCGCGCAGGCGCCGCTCGATGCGCTCGGACCCCCAGCCGTCCAGCGCGCGGCGGTCCTCCGCGAACCGGGCCGCGAAGCGCGCGTCGTCGACGTAGCCCTGGCGCCCGAGCTCGGCGATGGCGGCCTCGGCGGTGTCGTCCCCGATGCCGCGGCTCGCGAGATGGCGGCGCACCTCGCGCTCGGTCCGGTCCCGCTTCGCCAAGTGGCGATAGGCCAGATCGAGCGCGTGCTGCTGGCGCTCGGCTTCGGTCGGCGCCGGCCGGTCGTCGTCCAAGTCGCCGGTCAGGCCGCCTGCTCCTCCAGCGGCGCGACCGGGCCGGCCTCGTCCTCCACCGGGGCGATCGGCGTCACCGAGTCGTGGTCGATGCCGAGCGCGGCGTAGACCTTGCTCTCGATCTCACGGGCCACCTCGGGATGCTCGTCGAGATAGGCCTTCGCGTTCGCGCGGCCCTGGCCGATCCGCTCGTCCCCGTAGGAGAAGAACGATCCGGACTTGGAGACGACGTCGTGCTCGATCCCGAGGTCGAGGATGCAGCCCGAGCTCGAGATGCCCTTGCCGAACTCGATGTCGAACTCGGCGATCCGGAATGGAGCGGCGACCTTGTTCTTGACCACCTTGACCTTCACGCGGTTCCCGACGGCCTCGGTGCCGTCCTTGAGCGTCTCGATCCGGCGGATGTCCAGGCGCTGGGACGAGTAGAACTTCAGCGCGCGACCGCCCGGCTGGGTCTCGGGCGATCCGAACATCACGCCCACCTTCTCGCGGATCTGATTCGTGAACAGGCACAGCGTCTGGGTGCGGTTGAGATTGCCGGCGAGCTTGCGCATCGCCTGGGACATCATCCGCGCCTGCAGTCCGACCGTCTGGTCGCCCATCTGGCCCTCGAGCTCGGCGCGCGGCGTCAGCGCGGCCACGGAGTCCACCGCCACGATGTCGACCGCACCCGAGCGGACGAGCATGTCGGCGATCTCGAGCGCCTGCTCGCCGTGGTCGGGCTGGGAGACGAGCATCTCGTCGATGTCGACGCCGATCTCCTTCGCGTAGAGCGGGTCCATCGCGTGCTCGGCATCGATGAACGCGCACACGCCCCCGAGCTTCTGGGCCTCGGCGATGATGTGGTAGATCAGTGTGGTCTTGCCCGAGGACTCCGGGCCGAAGATCTCCACGATTCGGCCCCGCGGCACCCCGCCGATCCCGAGGGCGAGGTCGAGCGAGAGGGCACCGGTCGGGATCGCGTCGACCCGGACCTGGGCACCCTCGTCCCCCATGCGCATGACGGTGCCCTTCCCGAACTGCCGCTCGATCTGGGTCAGCGCGCCTTCGAGCGCGGCGTCGCGCGCCTTGGCAGTGGTGGCGTCGGATGGCATGAAGAACTCCTCTGAAAGCGTGGGGCGGACACGTGACGGTACGGGCGTGAGCGGACGGAACGAGGCTAGGGCGACCGCCGTCACACCGCGACACGCGCCGGACGCGATTCCGTGCCGAAACGCTCCCGGAACTCGGGCCCGCCGGGCGCGGCCGGGCCTCAGGCGCCGCCGAGCGGCTGGCGGGCCAGCAGTCCGTAGCGCGCACCGCCCGGCTCGAGATGGGACTCGAGCAGGCTCACCGCCGCCGCGTGAAAGGCCGGGAGGTTCGGCGGCGCCAGCGCCGGACCACAGCGCGGGCGTCGGGACCGCCCGAGCCGGGCCACGGTCACGTGGGGGCGGAAGGGCCGGGGATCCGGCGCGATGCCCAGGCGTTCCGACACCTCCGAGGCGGTGCGCGCGTGCAGCGCCCCGGCAGTGCCGGCGGGATCGGCGAGATCGACCGCCGCCAGGCGGGGGCGCCGCGGCGGGAGCCAGGCCGTGCCCGACGGGGCCAGCTCAGGCGCCGGTCCGCCGAGGCCGGCCACGATGTGCTCGGCCGCGGGGACGTCATCCGCCGGCCGCCAGCCGAGAAAGGCCAGCGTGACGTGCAGATCCGCCTCCGCGATCAGGCGCACGCCGGCGATCGCGCCCACCGTCTCGGCTGCCCAGCGGGCCAGCGCGGAACGGGCCGCCGGAGGCAGTTCGAGCGCGATGAAGAGGCGCCGCTGGCCGGCGCTCACGTGCGGCTGGGCTCGGCGCCCCCGTCGTCGCCCGTGTCGGCCTGGCCCAGGAGCAGGCGGCGGACGAGGTGCATGGCGACGGTGGTCGAGCGGTCGCGGACGGTCACGCGGTCCCCGGGGAAGCTGACCGTGCGGGCGAGGCGGCGGCCCCCGCGCTCGGCGACGCAATGGCAGACGTAGCCGACAGGCTTCTCGGGCGTGCCGCCGTCCGGCCCGGCCACGCCGGTGATGCCGACGCCCAGGTCGGTGCCGAACCGCTCGATTGCCCCGTCGGCCAGCGCGAGCGCGACTTCGGGCGAGACGGCCCCGTGCGTGGCGATCAGCTCGGCCGGGACGCCGACGAGGGCCGTCTTCGCGGCGTTCGAGTACGTCACGGCCCCGCCCGCGACGTAGGCCGAGGAGCCAGGCCGCTCCGTGAGCCGCGCAGCCAGCAGCCCCCCGGTGCAGGACTCGGCGGTCGCAATCGTGCGCGACCGGCGCGGCTCGGGCCCGCGGGTGCCCAGCAGGAGCCCGGCGACCTGGTCGTCGATGCTCGTGCCGTCGTCGGAGAAGAGCGTCGGGCCGTGCCGGGCGTGCATGAACGCGGCCAGGGCGTCGTAGGTCGCCGCCTGAGCGGGCTCGTAACGGCTGACCATCTCGAGCTCCCCGCGGCGCATGCACGTGGTGATCTCCAGGGCCCCGAGGTCGAGGCCTCCGGCCTCGGCGTCGCGCAGCGTCGCCGCCAGCTCCGACTCGGGAATCCCGAACAGCCGCAGCATTCCCCGGCGATAGGGCACGGCGTCGGCGAAGGCGGCCCCGAATGCCGGGGTGCCCTCCGCGGCCCTCCACATGGGCTGCAGTTCGCGCGGCGGCCCCGGCAGCACGATCACCGTCGGGCCGCTTGACCCGTCTGGCGGGGGCACGATGAGCCCGGGCGCCGTGCCGACCGGGGGAAGCACCGCGGCCCCCTCGGGAACCAGGGCCTGCTTGCGGTTGCTCTCGCGCACCGCATCCTGGTCGAGGTCGGGCCAGCGCTCGCGCAGCGGCGCCAGGATCTCCCAGATGCGCTCCTCCAGGTCCGGGTCGAGCGCGAGCGGGCGCCGCTGAAACTCGGCCACGACCTGCGCCGTGAGGTCGTCGGCCGTCGGCCCCAGGCCGCCGCTGGTGCAGATCAGCCGGACCCCGTCGGACGCCAGGAACTCCAAGAGGCCGCGCATGTCCTCCGGACGGTCGCCGACCGCGCAGATGTGGGCCACCTCGGCTCCCAGGCGGCGCAGCTGGTCCGACAGCCACGGCCCGTTGCGGTCGGTCACGCGCCCGTCGAGGACCTCGGTGCCCGTCACCACGATGCCCGCGCGCAGCGCCATCAGCAGGCGTTCGCGGGCGCCGGGAGCACCTTCGTGGCCCGCGGCGTGAGCTCGTACGTGGTGGGGTCTGCGCTCGGCTTCACCTTGACGTCCTTCCCGTTCACCCGGAGTACGGCGCTGGAGTTCCCCACGGTCACCTCGAGCGACTTCGACCGGAACGTGCGCGCCCGGCCGCCCGGCGAGAGCGTGCTGGACAGCAGCAGCTTGTCCTGTGCGTTGCGCACGCACACGTACACGTCGGAGGTGGGCCTGATCACCAGGGCCACGGAGGTCCGCCGCACCGGAGCCGTCGTGGCGGTGGTCCGCGGCGCCGTCCGCACCGTGCCGGTGACGGCGGTGGGAGCCCGCGAAGTCGTCGTGGCCGTGTCGGTCTTGTCCTTGGAGACCAGGCCGATCACGAGGAGGAGGATCAGCACCCCGCCGACCGCGACGCCGACGACCATGCCGCGCGACACACGCGGACCCTGGCGCTGGGGCGCGCGCTGGCGCGACCGTGACGGCGGCGGGCGCCGGCCCCCGCGCGACTGCCGCTGTCCCCGCCCGCTGCGGGCCGGCCGCAGGCCCGGCGGGGCGATCGGCGCGAGGTCGAGGTCCGAGACGCCCTCGTGGCGCAGCTTGTACTCCTCGACGAGCAGCTTGGCGTCGAGGCCCAGGAACTCGGCGTAGGTTCGCAGGAACGTCTTGACGAACGTGGGGCCGGGCAGCAGGGCCCACTCCTCGTTCTCCAGCGCCCGCAGGTACTTCGCCCGGATCTTCGTCACCGATTCGACTTCGGTGATGTCGATCCTGGCGCGCATCCGGGCGTCGCGCAGCGTTTCGCCGATCTCAGGCATGGGCAGGGAAGGCTAGCCCCGCCGTGCGGCCAGCACCGCACGGGTGCGCCCAGGCGCCGTGCGGCGCCCCTCGCGCGGACGGCTCAGCGGGCGATCGGGTGCTTCCGTGCGCGCTGCGAGAACTTCGACAGCTCGGAGATCAGCGACGTGAGCTCGCGGGCGCGGTCCCGGCTCTGGAGCGGCGCGATGAGCACAGGCCCGACGGCGGCGGTCATGGACTGGTCCAGAAGGCCCGCCCGCAGGCGCCTGAGGTCGGCGCTCCCGACGCCGAGCCGGCCCATCGGGGCCGACAGCGATGCCGGGAGACCCCGGGCCTGCACCGACGCAAGGAACGCCGTGACCCCGGAGTCGAACGCGTGCACCTCGGAGACTCCGCCGGAGACCAGCGCCTTCGCGGCTGCCGTGCGCAGCGCCTGGACGCCCTTCAGCGCCGTGACGGCCTGTCCGGCGAACGCGGCCGCAGCCCGCATCTGGCGCCTGGCGGCAGCCCGGTCGTGCCTGGCGTGGGCCGCGCGGGCGCGCCACAGCGCCTTCGCCATCGCCGCGATCAGCGCGTGGGCGCGGGCCTCGGCGGCCAGCAGCCGACTGAGCGCCGCCGCCGAGCCCGCATCCAGGCCGGGGCCGGCGGCAAGGACCGGCGGCCTGACCCGCACGACGGAGACCTTCAGCTTGAAGCCGGGGTCGCGCGCGCCGCCGCGGATCGCGAGCATCGCCGCGGCGCCCTGCCCGTTGACGGCGGCGAGCGCATCGAGCGCGGCATCGACTCCCGCCGCGCCCGACTGCGCGGTGCGGGCGCGAGCCGCATGCCTGCCGCCGCCCCGCGAGGCCGCCGTCTGGCCCATGAGGTTGAGCATGTCGCGGATCGGGTTGAACCCCGGCTTCGGGTCGCCCGGATCCTCCCTGGGCAGCACGCACGTCCCGGCGCCGGCCGAGACGAACCCGGACTTGCAGGAGCAGCCGAAGAAGCCGCACGTCTCGTTGTCCGTGCAGCACACCCCGTTGCACTTCTCGTTGCCGGTGTGCGGACACCGCTTCTCGCAGAAGTCGTCGCCGATGAACTGGCTCTGGCAGTACTCGCCCGGCTGGCAGCACCGGCCTTGGCACACCACGCGGCTGCGGCAGATGCAGTTCTCCGGTGCGTTCGCACGGGTGTTGCCGCACGTGTAGCCCGTTGGGCAGCACAGCGAGCCCACGACGCCGGGGATCCCCGGGCAGCAGACCGTGCGCGTCTCGCCCGGCGCGCCCAGGCAGCAGCCGATGTTGTAGCCGACCTTGCCAAGCGGATTCACGTTCCCGCAGAACGTCCCGCCCCCGGAGCACGGCGCCGGCGGGCTGGCGGCGAACGCCCGGCGGGCAAACGCGCCCGGCACGGCGGCGGCGGCGAACCCGGTCGCCAGCGTGCGCAGAGCGCGCCGCCGGGGCATCGGCTCGGCCAGCGAGCGCGCGAGACCGTCGAACAGGGCCTCCCCCATCGACCGAGCCTAGCCTGGGTCGGGGCTCGCGTCCACCGCCCGGCTTCGCGGGTCCGGAGCTAGACGGCCGGCTCGCCGTCCTCGGCCACGTCAGCCGGCGGCCCGGCGGGCACCTCGACCGGCGCAACCGGCTCGGTCCCTCCGCTCAGCGCCGCCAGCACTCGCGGCAGATCGGCCTCGGAGACCAGGACCTGGCGGGGCTTGGAGCCCTCGTAGCCGGAGATCACGCCGCGGCGCTCGAGCATGTCGATCAGCCGACCGGCGCGGGTGTAGCCGAGGCGCAGCCGGCGCTGGAGCATCGAGGTCGACGCGGTGCCCATCTGAGCGACGAGCGCGATCGCGTCGCCGAGCAGCGGGTCCTCGTCGGGGTCGAAGCCGTCGCCGCTCCCGTCCGCCTCGCTCTCGTCCTCGACCTCCTCGAGCAGCTCCTCGCGGAACTCTGGCTCGCCCTGCTTGCGCCACCACGAGGTGAGCTGGGCGATCTCGGACTCGTTGATGTAGGCGCCCTGGATGCGCTGGAGGCGGGAGGAGCCGACCGGTGAGAACAGCATGTCGCCCTGCCCGAGCAGCGACTCGGCCCCGTTCTGGTCGAGGATCACGCGGGAATCCGTCTGCGACGAGACCGAGAACGCGATGCGCGACGGCACGTTGGCCTTGATCATGCCGGTGATCACGTCGACCCGCGGGCTCTGGGTGGCGAGCACGAGGTGGATGCCGACGGCGCGGGCCTTCTGGGCCAGGCGGATGATCGAGTCCTCGACGTCGGCGGGCGCGACCATCATGAGATCGGCGAGCTCGTCGATGACGCACAGGACGTACGGCAGCGGGGGCTCGCCGCGCCGCTCCCGGGCCCGGTTGAGCTCGGGCAGGCTCCGCGTGCGGGCCAGCGACATCGTCGCGTAGCGCGACTCCATCTCCCGCACGAGGTTCTGGAGGGCCGTGGCGGCCATCCGGGGGCTCGTGATGACCGGCGTCAGGAGGTGCGGGATCGACTCGTAGTGGTTGAGCTCGACCTGCTTGGGATCGACGAGGACGAGGCGCACGTCGTGCGGCGTGGCCCTGAGCAGGACGCTGGAGAGCATCGCGTTGACCGCGCCGGACTTGCCGGCGCCGGTCGTGCCGGCGACGAGCAGATGCGGCATCTTCGCGAGGTCGACGCCGATCGCCCGCCCGGCCACGTCTTTGCCGAGCCAGACTGTGAGCGGCGAGTGGTCCGCAGGCGGGTCCTGGAAGACGTCGCCGAGGTGCACGATGCGCCGGCGCAGATTGGGCACTTCGACCCCGACGGCCTGCTTGCCCGGGATCGGGGCGAGGATCCGGATCTCCGAGGCGGCGAGCGCGTAGGCGATGTCGTCCTTGAGCTGCGCGACCTTCGAAACCTTGATGCCCGGAGCCAGGCGCAGCTCGTAGCGGGTGATGTGCGGGCCGGCCACGGTGCCCACGACCTTCGACTCGACCCCGAAGTGCCCGAGCGCCTCGACGAGCTGCGCCGCCACCTTCTCCTGGCCGCTCGTATCCGGCTTGGAGGCCTCCTTGGAGGAGCGCGTCAGGAAGCGGGGGTCGGGGATCCGCCACTCGAAGTCCGGGTCGTCGGTGACGCGGTCGCGGTAGCGGCCCTGGGGCGTGAGGTCGGCCGGATCGGGGGCCGTGCCCGAGTCGGGGTCCTCCTCCTCCCCCGCCTCGCCGCCGGCGAGCGCGTCGAGCTCGGCGGTGCCCGGGTCCGGTGCGTCTCCGGCGTCGGCCTCGCCAGCGTCGCCGTGTTCGTCTCCGAAGAGGTCGGGATAGCGCTGGGTCCCGTCGAGCGGCGGGGCCTCGACGTGGGTCGCGCGGACCACGAGCTCCGCGTCCTCGTCCGGCTCGGGCGGCGTGATCGGCTCGGGCGCCGCCGCCGCCTCGTCGTCGGCCGCCGCCTCGGCGGCCCGCGGGCGCGACACGGCCGTCGCGAGGCCCGAGCCCGTGTCCCGCAGGGCCACGGCCGTGCCACGCACCCGGTGTCCGGTGTTCGCCACCACGGTGGCCACGGACGCGCCCGTGACGAGCAGCAGGCCCGCCAGGAAGAGGAACACGGCGAGGATGTGCGCCCCGACCTGCGAGACGAGTGCTGCCGCGCCGGTGTAGAGCGCCTCCCCGATAACCCCGCCGCGGGCCTCCACGAACGACGCCGTCCACACGCCGGTCCGGGCCCCCGGCGGCCCCAGCCCGAACGTGCCGGCGGCCAGGGCGAGTGCGACGGCGGCGAAGACGAGGACGGCGCCGGTCCGCAGCGGCCGGCCGGCGGGAAGGTAGGCGCGGGCGACCACGAGCACGCCGCCGGCCACGAGGGCGGCGGGCGCCACGTAGGCGATCCCGCCCATCACGAAGCGAACGGCGCTGGCGGTGCCCTCGCCGGCCTGGCCCCCGGCGGCGCCGGTGTACATGACGGCGCCCAGGAAGATGCCCAGCGCCACGAGGCCGAGCCCGAGCAGGTCGAGGTCGCGCTCCTGGAGCGCCGGGACGCGACGCCCGCCCGCCCGGCGCGGGCGCGCGGGACGGCGCGCGGGCGCGCGCTTGGCGGCCCCGGAGTGGGCGGGTCGTCGGGCCTTGGTCTTCTGGGCCATCGCAACAGCGACCTTTCGACGCCGGCCGCCGCGACCCTGCCGCCATACTGGCCCGCGATGAGCGCCACCGTCCACACCGTGCGCCCCGGCCTTCCGGGCGATGCCGAGGTGATCGCCGCCATCTACGCCGAAGGGATCGCCGACCGCGTCGGGACGTTCCGCACCGACGAGCCGGCGGCCGGCGAGGTGCTGGACTGGCTCGCCGAGCGCGGCCCGCTGCTCGTCGCCGAGGCGGACGGGACGGTGGTTGGCTGGACCCGGGTCATGTCCTACGACCACCGCTGTGCCTACGACGATGTCGGGGAGTACACGATCTACGTGGCCCGCAGCGCCCGCGGCGCCGGTGCCGGCGCCGCGCTCCTGGCGGCGCTGGCCCGGGCCGCCCGGGACGCCGGGTACGACAAGCTCGTCGGCCTGCTCTTCGCCTCCAACGCCGCGAGCCGCGCCCTGGCCGCCCGCTGCGGCTTTCGGGAGGTCGGCGTGCACGTGCGCCACGGGCGCCTCGAAGGCGCCTGGAAGGACGTCGTCGTGGTCGAGCGGCTGCTCGGCGCCTGACGCCCCGGGAGCCGGCTTCTAAGCAGCAGCTAAGGATCCCGCCCGCCGCCCGGCAAGCCCCGTACCATCGGGGGAATGGAGGACTTCGCCCGCCCGCCGCGCGTGCTCGTCGTCGAGGACGACAGCGAGATCGCGCAGACGCTGCAGCGCTCGCTGCGCCTGGAGGGCTACGAGGTCCGCCTCGCCGGGGATGGCGTCGCCGCGCTCGAGGGCGCCACCACGTTCCTCCCCGACCTCGTCATCCTCGATCTCGGGCTCCCGAAGCTCGACGGCATCGCGGTCGCCGAGCGCCTGCGCGAGCGCGACGACACGCCGATCCTGATGCTCACCGCCCGGGACGGGCTCGACGATCGCGTCAAGGGCCTCGACACGGGCGCCGACGACTATCTGGTCAAGCCGTTCGAGCGCCAGGAGCTGCTGGCCCGCATGCGAGCGCTCCTGCGCCGCCGGCCGCCCCGCGGCTCGGCGCCGCTCGTCGCCGGCGACCTCATGCTGAACCCCGACACCCACGAGGTCGCGCGCGGCGGCCGGGCCATCGACCTCACCCAGCGCGAGTTCGAGCTGCTCGAATACCTCATGCGCAACGAGCGCATCGTGGTGTCGCGCCAGCGCCTGCTCGACGAGGTCTGGGGCTACGACCCCTTCTCGATCACGAACACCATCGAGGTGTTCGTTTCCAACCTGCGACGGAAGCTGGAGGCCGATGGCGAGCCCCGCATCCTCCACACGATCCGCGGCGCGGGCTACGTACTCCGCGTATAGGCGGATCCCCATCCGCTGGCGCCTCGCCGGCGGATCGGCCGTCCTGACGCTGGTGATCCTCTGCGGCTTCGCCGTGCTCGTGGGCGTCCTCACGACCCGCCAGATCCGCAACGACTTCCACGACCAGGTCTCGGCGACGGCCGACGAACTGGCGCGCGACTCCTCCGTCGACGCGGCGACCCAGAAGCGGGCCGGCGGGGAGACCGTGCTCGTGGCCCGCTGCAACACCCCCAACCTCAAGGTGTTCGGCAGCCCGGACAACGCCGAGATCCGGATCTTCCTCCAGGACGGGACGCAGGTCTGCGGCACGTCGCGCGGGAACCCCGACCTCGGCTTCCCCCAGGCCGGCGCTGTCGAGCGCGGCGGCTACCGCATCGAAACGCGGCCGATCCGGGTCTCCGACGGCGGCGTGGCCGCCTTGCAGTACGCCCGGCCACTGTCGGACGTCCAGCGGACGGCCAGCAAGGTCCGCGTGTTCCTGGCCTTCGGCGTCCTCGGCGGCGCCGCGCTGGCCCTCCTCGCGGGGCTCGCCGTCGCGCGGCGCGCCATGCGCCCGATCGCCGAGCTCACGGCCACGGCCCGGGAGATCGCGGTCACGCGGGACCCGAGCCAGCGGGTGCCGCTGCCCGAGGCCAACGACGAGATCGCCGAACTGGCCGAGACGCTCGACGGCATGCTCGGCTCGCTGGCGGACTCCCGGGCCGAGACCGAAGGGATGCTCGAGCGCCAGCGGGCGTTCGTCGCCGACGCCTCCCACGAGCTGCGCACGCCGCTGACCAGCGTCCTCGCGAACCTCGAGCTGCTCTCCGACCACCTGGACGGCGACCTCGGCGAGGCCGCCGACAGCGCCCTGCGCTCCTCGAAGCGCATGCGCCGCCTCGTGGCCGACCTGCTCCTGCTCGCCCGCGCCGACGCGGGCCGCCAGGCGCCCCGCGTGCCGACCGACCTGGCCGCAGTGGTCACCGAGGCGGCGGCCGAGCTCGGCCCCGTGTCGGCCGGGCACGACGTCGAGCTCGCGCTGGAGTCCGTCGAGGTCGACGGCGTCCGCGACGACCTGCATCGCGTGGCCGTGAACCTCATCGAGAACGCGATCCGCCACACGCCGCCTGGCACCAGGATCCGCGTCCGGCTCGCCGCCGCGGACGGGCACGCGCGCCTCACCGTCCAGGACGACGGGCCCGGTGTGCCGCCCGAGATCGCGCCCCACGTGTTCGAACGCTTCGCGCGGGGCGGCGGCGACCACGGGGGCAGCTCGGGGCTCGGACTGGCGATCGTGGCCGCGGTGGCCGAGGCCCACGGCGGCACGGTCGCGCTCGAGCCCGGCCCGGACGGGCGCGGCGCCCGCTTCGTGGTCGACATCCCGTCCGTCGGCGCCGCCGTTCCTGCCGTGCCCTCCGAGGCCTGACCGGCGGCAGCGCCGATCAGGGAACCGGCGGCCAGCGGCGCCGGCGCGGCAGTCCGGCCAGGCGCAGGCCGGACCCGGCGGAGGCCGCCGCGGCCTGTCCCGCCGGGACGACGATGCGCCGCCCGCCCAGGTCGGCCACGATGCGGCCGGTGGGCTGGAGGTCGACGGTGCCGCGGGCCGCGGCGCCCCCGCCGACGCGGAGCACGGCCCCCGGCCCAGCCACCACGCCGGACACCGTGACCCCGGGGACGCTGGACAGGCGGTCCAGCACGACCGCACCGTCGGGGCGGGCGCGGTAGGTGCCCCCGCGCAGGCCCCCGCCGCGCCCGGGTCCGAACGCCGCGTGCTCGACCCCGTCCAGGTAGGTCAGCAGGACCGCCAGCAGCGTCCGGCCCCGGCGGCCGGCCACGCGCGCGAACGGCCGGGTGCCGTCCAGCGAGGTCGGGACCTCCCCCCGAATCGGCACGTCGGGCCCCCGCGAGCGGCACGGCCGCGCCCGGCGGCCGCGCGCGAACGCGCCCAGGGCCCGCTGGACACAGCCGGAGGCATCCGCCGACAGCGTCGAATGCCCGACCCACGGAATCTCCAGGAGCTGCGCCCGCGGGAGCCGGGCGGCGACGCGGCGGGCATCCTCCACCGGCGTGCGGACGTCCTCGCTGCCGTCGAGCACGAGCGCCGGAGCGTCCGGGAATGCGTCGCCTCCGAAGGCCGGCGCCGCGGGCGCCTCCGGCCAGGAACGGCAGGCCGACGGCACGCTCGCGGCGAAGGCCGCTCGCCGGCTGAACGGGACGAACGTGCTGGCGGGCTCGGCGCCGATTGCGGCCACGGCCAGGCGCGTGCGGCCGGCGAGCGGGGCGCCGCGCGGCCACGGCTGGACCTGCTCCTCGCACACCGTGGCGGCGAACAGGGCCGACGACTCGTCGGCCGGGGCGAACGGCACCCCGCGCGCGATCAGCACGGCGCGTGCGAGCTGCGCCGGGTCCCCGGAGAGCGCCGAGCGCAAGCCTGGCGGCAGGTCGGCGCGCAGCGCCGGGTTGAGGTCCCCCTCGACGATGACGTTGAGGACGTCGTCCTCACGGATCCGCACCCGCACCCGGCGGCCGCTGCCGTTCACCGCCGAGGCAGCGATCGGCCGGGCGCGCACGCGGCGCAGCAGCGCCTGGACGTCCCGCACCGGGCTCAGGCCCAGGGCCGGGCAGGATTGGCCGCGGCACAAGCGCTCGACGACGCGCCGGATGCCGGCGAACGTGCTCTCCTGGAAGGGGTCCGGCCCGTCGGGCGTGACCACCGAGTCGAGGATCAGCCGCTCGACGTGGCCAGGGTGGCGCAGCGCGTAGCCCTCGGCCACCTTCGTGCCGTAGGAGACGCCGTAGAGGGTGATCCTCGGCACGCCGAGCGCGCGCCGGATCGCCTCGATGTCATCGGCGGAGTCCTTCGACGTGTAGGCCGCGCGCCGGGGCCCGAGGGCGGCGGCGCAGGCCGCGTAGGCGCGCGGCCCTCCGCCCCGCTCCACGCCGCGGCAGCGCAGCAGCCCGGACTGCCCGGTTCCCCGCTGGTCGAAGACGACGAGGTCGCGGCGCCCGATAACCGGGCTCAGCAGCGCCAAGGACTGGTCGGTGAACGGAATCGCGGCCTGTCCGGGGCCGCCCGCCAGCGCGATGACGACGCCGCGGCTGCGGCCCGCCGCCGGGCGCACGCGGCGCACCGCGAGCGAGACCGTGCCGGGCACGGCGCCCGAGCGGTCGAGCGGAACGGTCAGGCGCCCGCACTGGCGGACCGTGCCCGGCGCGCAGGGCCGCAGGCGCAGCGCCGCGCTCGCCGGCGCCGGCACGCCGGCCACGAAGGCCGCCGCGACGGCGGCAAGGAGCGAAAGGCGGCGGCCCACGCTCGGATCATGACGGTCGCGCGAAGCAGGTGCGCGTCGCCGCGCCGTGCCGTACCGTCACGCCATGCCGGGCCCGCGGGCCACGACGTCGATCCGCCGGTGCGCCGCCGCTGCCGCCGCCGCTGTGCTGCTGGCAGCGCCGGCGGCGGCGCGCGCCGCAACGTTCTCCGTGCAAGCCGCGGCCGCCGCCGATCCCGTCACGCCCTGCGTCGCGCCGGCGGCACCGTGCCAGACGATCGGCAAGGCGTTGACGTTCGCCCGTGCCACTCCGGAGGCCGACACGATCCTGGTCGGTCCCGGGACCTATCCCGAATACCTCGCGCTCAACGACGTGGCCGACGCCGGCCTCACCGTCGCCGGTGCCGGGTCGGGCGCCGATCCGGCGAGCGCGACGATCGTGGCCCCCGCGGCCGATGTCGTCGGGCCCGGCGCGATCATCACCCTCGGGGGGCCCGCGGTCGGCGGCCAGGCGCTGCGCTCGCTTCGCGTCCGCCACCTCCCCGCGGTCAACGACAAGAACGGCGTGGGCATCAGCGGAGCCGGCACGGCGGTCGCCGACGTGACCGTCGAGGTGGTCAGCGATGCGCCGGACCAGGGCATCGGCTTCGCGGTCGGGCGGGCCGCGACGCTCGACCGCGTCGCCGTCGAAGGAACGTACGACGGCCAGGGCATCAATCTGATCGGCTCGGCCCCGTTCGGCGTCGCCGTGCGCGATTCGGTGATCCGCGCCGGCACGAGCAAGACCGCGGTGTCCGTCGGGGCGCAGGCGGCGCTGGTGCTCCAGCGGACCGTGCTGCTGCGACCGGGCCCCACCGGCGCCGTCCTGACCGTCAACGGCGGGCCGGCGCAGAACGCCGCTGCCGTCGCGGACTCCTCCCTGCTGCTCGGCGGCGCCACGGGCGTCGCCCTCGGGACCGGAACGGGCACGGTCACCGCGACGCTGCGCCACGTCACGATCGACGCCGGCGCGCCGGGACCGGGCGCCGGGCTCGCCGTCGATGCGACCGCAGCGGGCGGCACGGCAGCGGCGGCGCTCGCCTCGAGCGTCGCTCTCGAACCGATGGCGGCGGCGGGCGGCGCGACCGTGGCCTGCACCTTCAGCGACGTCCCGCCGCAGGCGGCAGGCGGGGTCAGCTGCGGACCCGCCGGCGGCAACTCGCAGACCCCGGTGGCGAGCCTCATGCCCGGCCTCGCGGCAGGGCGCTACGAGCTCGCGCCGAACTCCCCGGCGATCGACGCCGGCGCACCCGGCGGCCTGGCGCCGGACGAATCTCCAACGGATTTCGCCGGCTCGCCGCGGATTGCCGATGCGGGCGGCGACTGTGCGGCACGCCGGGACCGCGGTGCCTTCGAGCGACCCGGCCTTTCGCTCACGCCGATCGTCACGGCAGCGCCGGTCTTCCGGCCGGCCGTCTTTGCCGTCGCCGCCGCCGGCGGGGCCGACGGGCCGCTCGCCTTCCGCTGGAACTTCGGCACGGGGCCCGTGCTGTCCGGGCCCGTCGTGCGGCGGTCGTTCACGGCGCCCGGCCCGATCGCGGCCACGGTCACGGCGACGGACGGGCGCGGGTGCGCCACCAGCGCGGCCGTCGGCTTCACGGTGGCACCGGACACCATCAGGCCGGCGGTGACGCGGCTCGCGCTGTCGCGCCGGGTCCTGGCGCCGCGCGGGGCCCGGTCACGGGCCCGCCTGCGCCTCACGCTGTCCGAGCCGGGGAGCGTGACCGTCGATGTGCAGCAGGCGCGGGCAGGACGACGGGTCGGCCGCCGCTGCCTGGCGCCAGCCCGGGCCCGGCGCGCCCGGCCGCGGTGCACTCGCTGGACCCGTGCCGGACTCCTGCGAACGGTGCGCTCGCGGGCCGGCGCCACGACGGTTGGCGTCGGCGTCCGAATCGGCACGCGACGCCTGGCCCCTGGGGTGTGCCGGCTGCGGATCACGGCCACCGACCGGGCCGGCAACCGATCGGTGACGCACACCGTGGCCTTCCGCGTGGCCGCGCACTGAGCGCGGTCCGCCGAACGCCTACACCTCGACGACGACCGGCAGGACCATCGGACGGCGCCGCAGCCGGTCGTAGACGAACGACGCGAGGTCGTCGTGGAGCACCTGCTGGAGGAGGTCGATCTCGTGGATCTCCTCGTCGGCGGCGCGCGCCAGCGAGGCATCCACGGCGTCGCGGATCTCGTCCACGAGCGCGTCGTCGCCCTCCTCGAGGAAGGGCACGCCGCGGAAGATCACCTCGGGCGGCACGACCGAGCGGCCGTCCTGCTCCGACACGGTCGCGACGACGATGAAGATGCCGTCGGCCGAGAGCATGCGGCGGTCGCGCAGCGCGACATCGGCCACGTCGCCAATGTCGACGCCGTCGACGAATACCATGCCCGACTGCTCGCGGCTCCCGAACCGCGCGCCGCGGGCGTCGATGTCGAGCGGCAGCCCGTTCTCGCCCTTGAAGATGTCGTCCGGGTCCACGCCGACGGCCTCGGCCAGCCCGGCGTGCAGCCGGATGCGCTTGAAGTCGCCGTGGAACGGCATGACGTAGCGCGGCTGGGTGAGGTTCAGCATCAGCTTGATCTCCTCCGCGTACCCGTGGCCGGAGGCGTGAATCGGGGCATCGCGGGTCGTGATCACGTCGCAGCCGATGTGGTAGAGCCGGTCGATCGTCTCGTTGACCGCGCGCTCGTTCCCGGGGATCGGGGTTGCCGAGAACGCCACGGTGTCGCCCTCGTGCAGCTCGACCTGCGGGTGGTCGCGGTGGGCCATCCGGCGCAGGGCCGACAGCGGCTCGCCCTGGGATCCCGTGGAGATGATCACGAGCTTGTGATCCGGGTAGTCCTCGACCTCCCGCAGCGGAATCATCAGCCCCTCCGGCACGTCGATGTGCCCGAGCTGCCGGCCGATGTTGACGTTCTTGCGCATCGAGCGGCCCACGAGGGCCACCTTGCGGCCGAGGGCGGCCGCGGCGTCGCAGGCCTGCTGGACCCGGTGGATGTTCGAGGCGAAGCTCGTGACGACGATGCGCCCCTCGCAGCGCGAGAAGGCCTCTTCGAGGTGGGGGCCGACGCCCGATTCGGACGGCGAGAAGCCCGCGCGATCGGCGTTGGTCGAATCGCCGCACAGCAGCAGGACGCCGTCGCGGCCGAGCTCGGCGAGCCGGGAGACGTCGGCCGGCCCCCCGTCGACGGGGGTCTGGTCGAACTTGTAGTCGCCGGTGACGAGCACCGTGCCGAGCTCGGTGGTCAGGGCGACGGCGCACATGTCGGGAATCGAGTGCGTCATGTGGATGAGCTCGACCGAGAACGGGCCGAGGTCGAGGGTGTCGCCGGCCGCGACGTCGACGAGCTCGGTGTCGCGGAGCTTGTGCTCGTCGAGCTTGGACTGGGCCATCGCCATGGTCAGCGGGCCTCCGTACACGGCCGGCACCGCATCCTGCCCGAGCTCGCGCAGGATCCAGGGCAGCGCGCCGAGATGGTCCTCGTGGCCGTGCGTGATGACGATCGCCTCGATGTCCTCGGCCCGCTCGCGCAGGTACGAGAAGTCCGGCAGCACGAGGTCGATCCCGAGCATGTCGGCGGTCGGAAAGCGCAGGCCGACGTCCACCACCACGATCCGGCCGTCGTACTCGACGACCGTCATGTTCTTGCCGATCTCGCCCAGCCCTCCGAGGGGCAGGACCCGGAGCGTGCCGCTCACGCGGCGGCGGCTTCCAGCAGCCCGTGGCGCTCGAGCATCGACCGGACCACGTCCAGCTCCGCCTCGTCCGCCTCGACCAGAGGCAGCCGCAGGCCGCCGGCCGGCAGCCCGCAGAGGTTCAGCGCCGCCTTGACGGGGATGGGATTCACCGTGACGCTCAGCGCCTCGTACACGTCCTGCAGCGACGCATCGATCTCCCGGCGGCGGGCCGGCTCGTCGACCATCGCGCGCATCTGGTCGCCGACGAGATGGCTGGCCACGAGAATGCCTCCGGCGCCCCCGAGATCCAGCACGTCGGCGAGCATGTCGTCGTTGCCGGCGTAGAGGTCCAGGCCGTCGATCAGTGCGACGTCGGTGTCGCGGGCCTGCTTGATCGCCTCGATTCCGTCGATCTGGGCCAGCTCGGCGCACAGGTCGTTCGGCATGTCCAGGCCGGTCCGTCCGGGGATGTTGTAGAGGATGATCGGCCGGTCGGTGGCGTCAGCGACCGCCGTGAAGTGAGCGATGAGGCCGCGGCGGTTGGGCTTGACGTAGTAGGGCGTCACCGACAGCAGCGCGTCGGCGCCGGCCGCCGTCGCCTGCTCGGTCAGCTCGACGGCGTGGCGCGTGTCGTTCGAGCCCACGCCGGCCACCACTGTGTGGCGGCCGCCAAGCTCCTGAACCGCCAGCCGGATCAGGCCGATGTGCTCCTCGTCGGTGAGGGTCGCGGCCTCGCCGGTGGAACCCGCGATGACGAGCCCGTCCGAGCCGTGCTCCACCAGGTGGTGCATGAGCCGCACGGCGCCGCCGGTGTCGACGCGCCCGTCCGGCCCAAACGGCGTCACCATCGCCGTGAGGATCGCCCCGAGTTCAGCCATGGGGTGAGTATTCCACTCGCGCGAGGCGGAAGTCGGACGGCATCAGTCCGCGCGCGCCGCGCGCCGGAGCGCAAGGCCGACGGCCAGCAGCGCCAGGCCCGCGAGGACGAGCATCACCGTGTCGGAGCCGGTGAAGGGCAGCGCCCCGCCGGCGGTCGCGGCGGCGGTCGCCTGGTCGGCGCCGGCGGCGCCGGCGGCCCCGCCCGTTCCGTCGACCCCGGAGACGACCTCGCCGCCATCGCCGCCGTACGCGTCGACGGCGGGCGCGGGGGCCGAGGCCACGTTCACGGGCTTGGCGGCCGGAGGCTTCGGGGGCGCGGGGGCCGCCGGGGCAGCTTTGCCCCTCGCTGCCGTCTGGACGTGGTCGTGGTTGACGACGGCGATCGCGCCGGCCGCCACGGCGGCCGTGGCCGCTCCTGCCGCGGCCACGCCGAGGATCTTGCCCAGTCCGAAGCGCGCTCCGGTGGACGCGACCGCGAGGCCGCCGCCGCCGGCGGCCCCGCCGCCGCCCCCGCCCCCGAGCACGCCGGCGAGGATCGCCGCGGCGCCGGCGGCCGGCAGCACCGGGAAGAGCGCGTTGAAGTCGTTGCGCCGCCCGTCGATGGCCGTCCGGAAGGCCTGGCAGTCGCTGCAGGAGCGCAGGTGGGCTCGCAGCTTGCGCCCGCGCAGCCGCCGGCCGTCCCCGTCCGACAGGGCGCGCTGGACCGTTTCGCAGGGCAGCTCACGACCCATGGAGAGATCCTGGAGCGCGACCCGCGCCTCGTAGACGGCCTGCTTGGCGGTCGCCGGGGTGGTGGCGAGCGCCGCCGCGATTTCGGCGTACTCCAGCCCGGACAGCTCGCGCAGCACCAGGGCGGAGCGCTGC
>WBZU01000064.1_pt1 | contig 119580 bp, 119 predicted proteins | sample 5204311 | NCBI WGS metagenome assembly WBZU01 (sample SAMN12344359, study PRJNA552823) | activated sludge metagenome | biome: Activated sludge suspended growth; feature: Nitrification reactor; material: Wastewater; isolation source: activated sludge from nitrification reactor of wastewater...
GCCGGCCTCAGCCCCCGCCAGCCCCAGCGCCCGCGCCACCGCCTCCGCCGGCGTCGCCGCCGCCACGATCGACGCGTCGGCCACGCCCCCGCGCGCGAGTTCCCAGGTCTTCAGCCCCACCACCGGGCGCCCGAGCTTCAGCGCGAAGCCGATCTCCGACAGCGTCCCGGGCCCGCCGCCGAGCGCGATCAGCGCGTCCGATGCTCGCACGACCAGCCCGTTGCGCAGCTCCCCCATCCCGGTCGCGACGGCGACCGTGACCCACGGGTTCGCGTCGGCGCGGTCGAGGCCGGGCAGCAGGCCCACCGTCGTCCCGCCGGCCTCGGCGGCGCCGCGGCACGCCGCGGCCATCACGCCGCCCAGCCCGCCGCAGACGACGACCGCGCCGGCGCGAGCCAGCCCCGCGCCGACCGCCTCGGCTGCGGCGGCCAGCTCGTCCGATGCCTCGCCCGCGCCGATCACGCCGACGTACGGCGGCCGCGCGGCGCTCACCAGCGGTCGCGGTGCACAGCGTCGGCGACGGGGCGCCGCACGACCGGGCCGAAGTTCCCGCGCGGCCAGCCGACCGGAACGATCGCGAAGGTCTTCACCCGCCGCGGGATCCCGAGGACGGCTTTGAACTCGCCCTCGAGCATGAGGTGCCAGGTCGTGAGCGTCGCGCCGAGGCCGTGGGCGCGGGCGGCGAGCAGCAGGTTCTGGACGCCCGGATAGACGCTCGCCGCCTCGCTCATCGCCGACGTGCGCGGCACGGCGGCGGCCAGCGCCGCGGCCCGGCGGCCCCCGAGCGAGCGGAAGGCCTGGAGGAAGCGGTCGCGCTCGGAGGCGAGCCGGCCGAGCGGGCTCTCCAGCTCGTAGCAGGGGACGATGACCGCCGGCGTCTCGTGGAAGTGGTCGCGCTGGAAGCGCAGCGCGTCGCGCAGCCGCTCGTAGCGCTCGGGCGCCATGTGCTCGGGCCCGACCGCCCCGATCGAGTCGAGGTAGAAGTTCGCGACCGCGCGCCACGGCTCGGCGAGGCGGGCCATCTGGCCGCGGTCGGTCACCACGACGTAGCCGTAGGCCTGGGCGTTGCCGCCGCTCGGCGCCCACGTCGCCGCCTCGACGAGGCGGTCCAGGAGCTCCGGATCGACCGGGTCGGGCTTGAGGCGGCGCATCGCCCGCGTCGTGGCAAGGACTTCCATGATCGGGGCGTCCGGGCCGACGGGCACGGGCACGCGCTCGGCCATCAGCGCACCACCAGGTTCACGAGCTTGCCCGGGACGACGATCGCCTTGACGACCTCCTTGCCGTCCACGTGGGCCACCACGTTCGGGGCCGAGCGGGCGAGCGCCTCGAGCTCCTCGCGCGACGCCGCCGACGGCGCCGGCACCCGGTCGCGCACCTTGCCGTTGACCTGGCAGACGAGCTCGAACGTGTCCGACTCCAAGAAGGCCGGATCGGCCAGCGGCCACTCGAGCTCCCACACCCGTTCGCCGGTGAGCAGCGCGTAGACCTCGCTGCCGCAGTGCGGCGCGAACGGGAAGACCAGCGACGCCGCGGTCGCCGCCGCGAACCGCTGCGCCGGTGCCGACGTGCTGCCGCGCAGGCGGTAGGCCTCGTTCACGAGCTCCATCACGGCAGCGATCGCAGTGTTGAAGGAGAAGCGCCCGCCGCCGAGATCGGCGGTGACCTTCTCGATCGCCCAGTGCGCCTTGCGCACCAGCGCGAGGTCGTCGCCCTCCGGCGCCGCGGGCGCCTCGGCGGGCGCCGGCTCGGCCCCCTCGGCCAGCTCGCTCCCTAGGCGCCACAGCCGCGCGAGGAAGCGGTGGACCCCCTCGACCCCCTCGTCGGACCAGTCGGCGTCGTGCTCGGGCGGCCCGATGAACAGGATGTAGCAGCGCGCCGTGTCGGCCCCGTGGGACTCGACGATCGCCTGCGGCGAGACGACGTTGCCCTTGGACTTGGACATCTTCGCGCCGTCGCGGGTGATCATCCCCTGCGTGAAGAGCTTGGCGAACGGCTCCTGGACGTCGAGCAGGCCCATGTCCGCCAGCGCCTTGCAGAAGAAGCGGGCGTACATCAGGTGCAGGATCGCGTGCTCGACCCCGCCGATGTACTGGTCCACCGGCATCCACTGCTTCAGGACGGCGGGGTCCCAGGCGGCCTCGTCGTTGTTCGCGTCGCAGTAGCGCAGGAAGTACCAGGACGAGTCGACGAACGTGTCCATCGTGTCGGTCTCGCGGCGGGCCGGCCCGCCGCAGGCCGGGCAGTCCACGGTGACCCAGTCCTCGGCGGCGGCGAGCGGCGAGCGGCCCTTCGGGGCGTAGTCCTCGATGTCCGGCAGCCGCACTGGCAGGTCGGATTCGGGCACCGGCACCGTGCCGCAGGCGTCGCAGTGGACGATCGGGATCGGGCAGCCCCAGTAGCGCTGGCGGGACAGCAGCCAGTCGCGCAGCCGGTAGTTGACCGAGGCGTGGCCCTTGCCCTCCCGGTCCAGCCAGGCGACGATCGACTCCAAGGCCTCACGGTTGGGCAGGCCGTCGAACTCGGGCGCCGAGTTCACCAGCACGCCGTCGCCGGCGTAGGGCAGGTCGCCGTCCGGGTCGTCCGGGTCGGCGATGACCCGCCGGATCGGCAGGCCGAACGCCTCCGCGAAGGCGTGGTCGCGCTCGTCGTGGGCGGGGACGGCCATGATCGCGCCGGTCCCGTAGTCCATGAGGACGTAGTCGGCCACGTACATCGGCAGCGCCTCGCCGTTGACCGGATTGATCACGGTGCGCCCGAGCGGGACGCCGGTCTTCTCCTTGTCGGTCTCCTGGCGCTCCTCGGCGGCCTCGGAGAGCACGCGGTTCACGTAGGTGTGCACGTCGGCCTCGTGCTCGGTGCCGGCGGCGAGCTTCAGCACGTCGGGATGCTCGGGCGCCATCACGAAGAACGTCGCGCCGAACAGCGTGTCGGGGCGGGTGGTGAAGACCGGGTAGTCGATGCCGAGGTCCTCGCAGCGGAACGAGACCTCGGCGCCCTCGGAGCGGCCGATCCAGTTGCGCTGCATCGTCTTGACGTGCTCGGGCCACTCGATCGTGTCGAGGTCGTCCAGGAGGCGGTCGGCGTAGTCGGTGATGCGGAAGAACCACTGCTCGAGCTGGCGCAGCTCCACCTCGGCGCCGCAGCGCTCGCAGTGCCCGTCGATCACCTGCTCGTTGGCGAGGACGGTGGCGTCGACCGGGCACCAGTTGACCGCCGCGTCCTTGCGGTAGGCCAGGCCGCGCTCGAACAGCTGGAGGAAGATCCACTGGGTCCACCGGTAGTAGCGCGGCTCGTGGGTGCCGAACTCGCGCGTCCAGTCGATCGAGATCCCCCACTCGCGGAACTGCTTCTGGAACGCCGCGATCGAGGCGTCGGTCGACTCTCGCGGGGGGACGCCGGTCTTGATCGCGTGGTTCTCGGCCGGGAGCCCGAAGGCGTCGTAGCCCATCGGGTGCAGGACCCGGCGGCCGGTGCGGCGGTGGAAGTGGGCGACCGCGTCACCCACGGAGTAGACCTTGAGGTGGCCGATGTGCGGCTCGCCGCTCGGGTAGGGAAGCATCTCGAGCACGTAGGACTTCGGCCGCCCGTCGGGCTCGTTGGAGATCTCCCAGGTGCCTTCGTCGGCCCAGACGGCCTGCCAGCGGGGCTCGATCTCCTTCGGGTCATAGCGGCGCTCGGCCATGCCCTGAGCCTAGTCAATCGCTTGGCGGCAGAGCGGGCGCCCGGGCGCGCGGCGCGGCGGGTAGGTTGGCGGCCATGGCACCCGACCCGGCCGCGTTCCCGATCGAGCACGCCGAGGTGCGCGACGGCGTCCGCCTGGCCTACGTCCGCGCCGGCGCCGGCGGCGCCCCGCTGCTGCTGGTCCACGGCTGGCCGGAGACCAAGCGGATCTGGTGGCGCAACATCGGCCCGCTCGCCGAGGCCGGCTTCGAGGTGATCGTGCCCGACCTGCGCGGCTACGGCGACTCGGGTCTGGCACCGGATGGCTTCTACGACCTCGCCGCCCACGCGCGCGATCTCCACGCGCTGGTCCACGGCGTGCTCGGCCACGCGTCGTGCGCGGCGGCGGGCGGCGACCTCGGGGGCGGGGTCATCCAGGACCTGGGCCTGCGCTTCGAGGGGTTCGTGGAGCGCCAGTGCCTGTTCAACACGATCCTGCCGCTCCTGCCCGCGGCCTACGCGGCGGCGGGCCTGCCCGCCGATGTCCCGCCGGAGGTGCGCCAGGCCGCCGACTACTTCGTGCGCCAGGGCCGCGACGCCGACGGGCTGGCCGCCGAGCTGCGCAGCGACGGCGAGCGGCGCCGCTACGTCGCCCAGTTCTACGGCTCGCGGTTCTGGGCGACGCCAGGGGCCTTCGCCCGCGAGGACGTCGACTTCATGACCGAGCCGTTCGCGGACGCGCCGAAGCTGCGCGCCGGCTGGGGCAACTACGAGTCGGCGCTCGGCACGATCCCGCTGTCCGAGCCGCCGCGGTTCTTCGAGCGAAATCCGGTGCAGACGCTCGGGCTGTACGGACCCGACGACCACGTGATCTGGCGCGACTTCCCTGAGCGCTGCGAGGTGGCGTTCCCCAATCTCGTCGGGCCGTTCGTCGTGCCGCGGGCCGGCCACTTCCTCCAGTGGGAGCGCGCGGAGCTGTTCAACCGGGCGCTGGCGGCGTTCCTGCGCTGAATCTCAACACCTTCCGGCACGCGGCGTACCGTGGACCCCAATGGGAGAAACGCCGACCCACACGGGGAGCATCGCCGAGGTGTTCATCGCTGCTCATGCCGTGCGCCTGGGGATTGCCGTCCTGCGGCCGATCTCGGAGGGGCTGCGGTACGACCTCGCGTTCGATGTCGGAGGGCGCCTGCTGCGCGTGCAGTGCAAGTCCGCCCGACGGGCCGGCCAGGTGCTCACGATCCGGACCAGCACGAGCCGCTCCACCCCTCGCGGACAGGTTCGCAGCCTCTACGGGATAGAGGAGATCGACGGCTTCGCGGCGTACTCGCCCGACCTCGATCGATGCTTCTACCTTCCGATCACCGAGGTCGCGGGACTCAGCTACCTGCATCTGCGCCTGGCGCCAGCCCGAAACAACCAGCGAACCGGTGTAAGATTCGCCGCTGATTTCCCGCTTGGGGCTGTAGCTCAGCTGGGAGAGCGTCTGGCTGGCAGCCAGAAGGTCAGGGGTTCGAGCCCCCTCAGCTCCACTCCATGAAGGGCCGCCTCCGGGCGGCCCTTCAGCTTTGATCCGCGGTGTCCTCCACCGCCCGCTTCGGCGCCTCGCCCCACAGCTGCTCGAGCCGGTAGAACTCGCGCGCCTGCGGCGTGAAGATGTGGACGACGACGTCGAGGTAGTCCATGAGGATCCACCGCGACTCGGTCAGGCCCTCCACCCGGCGCGGCAGGATCCCGTGCTCGTCCTTCATCCCCTGGTGGATCCCGTCGTGGATCGCCTTGGCCTGGCGCTCGGTGTTGCCGGTCGCGACGACGAAATAGTCGGTGTAGCCCAGCACGCCACGCAGGTCCAGCTCGACGAGGTCGATGGCCTTCTTGTCGGCGGCGTAGCGCTCGATCTCGTGCGCGAGATCCGCGCCGAGCAGCTCGGGGACCGGCTCGGCGGCGCCGCTCACGCCGCGGCCTCCCGGTAGAGGCCCTGCGCGGCGATGGCGGCCTGCACGCCCGCCGGCACGAGGTGCCGGATGGGCCGGCCGGCCGCGACGCGGGCCCGCAGGTCGGTCGAGGAGATGTCGAGCCGCGGCATGTCGAAGAACACGATCGCCGCCGGATCGCCGCCGGCCTGCGCCACGCCGGACCGCACGCGGCCGCGGTCCGCGCCGGACCCGGCGCGGTCCGCCACGGCCAGCCGCGCGAGCTCGAGCACCCGGCCGGGCTCGCGCCAGCCGGGCAGGCCGGCGGCCTGGTCGGCTCCGGTGATGAAGGTCAGCTGGTCCCCTGGCGTGGCGTCATGAAGCGCCGCCAGCGTATCGACGGTGTACGACGGGCCGTCGCGCCCCAGCTCCAGGCGCGAGGCCTCGAGGCCCTCGTCGCCGGCCACGGCGGCCTCGACGAGGCGGGCCCGGATCTCGGGGCCCGGGTCGGCGGGCACGGCCTTGTGCGGGGGCCGGGCGGCCACCATCAGCACGACCCGGTCCAGGCGGAGCTGGGAGCGCGCCTCCTGGGCGCACACGAGGTGGCCGATGTGGGGCGGGTTGAACGTGCCGCCGAGAATGCCGATGCGCGCCACGCGCTGACTGCCGGACGGCGCCGCGTCAGGCGCGGGCGAGGCCGTCGCCCTGCGCGAAGTACTTGTACGTGCACAGCTCGCGCAGGCCGATGGGGCCGCGGGCGTGGAGCTTCTGCGTCGAGTTGCCGATCTCGGCGCCCATCCCGAACTCGAACCCGTCGGTGAAGCGCGTCGAGGCGTTCACGTAGACGCAGGCGGCGTCGACGCCGAGCTGGAACTCGCGTCCCGCCCCGTCCGGATCGCCGGTGACGATCGCCTCGGAGTGCCCGCTGCCGTGGGCGTTGATGTGGTCGATCGCCGCCTCGAGCGAGTCGACGACGCCGATCACGAGCTCGAGGGAGAGGAACTCGGTGTCCCAGTCGCTGTCCGCAGCCTCCCCCACGCTGCCGGCGAGGTCGCCGGCAGCGGCGCGGGCACGGCCGTCGCCGCGGACCTGGACCTCCGCAGCCTGCAGGGCCGCCACCACGCGCGGGACGAACGCGGCGGCGACGTCGCGGTGCACGAGCAGCGTCTCGGCGGCGTTGCAGACGCCGGGCCGCTGCACCTTCGCGTTGACGGCGATCCGCTCAGCGGCGTCGAGGTCCGCGTCGGCGTGCACGTAGACGTGGCAGTTGCCCGAGGCCGCGTAGATGACCGGCACGGTCGCCACCGCCTCGAGCGCGGCCTTCAGGCCCTCGCCGCCGCGGGGGATGATCAGGTCCACGACGCCGTGCTGCGTGCCGAGCTCGGTGAGCTCCTCGCGCCCCCCGCCGGCCACCAGCGAGAGCGCGCCGGGCGGCAGCCCGGCGGCCGTCGCGGCCTCGGCGGCCACGGCGGCCAGGACGGCGTTCGAGTGCGCCGCCGACGACGACCCGCGCAGAACGATCGCGTTCCCCGACTTCAGCGCGAGCGCGGCGGCGTCGATCGTGACGTTCGGGCGCGCCTCGTAGACGACGGCGATCACGCCGAGCGGCACCCGCACCTTTCGCACGTGCAGCCCGCTCGGCCGCTCCAGCTCCTCCAGGACGTCCCCGACCGGGTCGTCGAGCGCGGCGATCTCGCGCACGCCCTGGGCCATCGCGGCGATCCGGGCCTCGTCGAGGCGCAGGCGGTCCAGCAGGGCCGCCGTCAGCCCCGACTCGACCCCGTTGGCCATGTCGCGCTCGTTGGCCTCGAGGATCTCGGGCGTGCGCTCCACGAGTGCCGCCGCGATGGCCTCGAGGGCCGCGTCCTTGACGTCGCGATCAAGCGCGGCCAGCGTGCGCGCGGCCCGCCGGGCCGCGGCGCAGGTCTCGGACACCGATGGGGTGGCGACCGCCATGGCCAGAGAGAGTAGCCAGCGGCCGGCGCCGCCGCACGCGCGCGCCGGGCCGGGCCGGACGGCGGGCGGCCGATCGCCCCGCTTAGGCCAGGACGAAGTAGTCGCGGTGCACGGCTTCGTCGGTCGCGCGCGGCAGCACCTCGCGCACCTGGGCCGACTTGAGGCCGATGACGCGCCGCAGCTCGGCGGCCGAGTAGTTGACGATGCCCTTGCCGATCGCCGCCCGGCCGTCGCTGACGTCGACCGCGTCGCCGGCATCGAAGGTCCCGCGCACCTCGACGATCCCGACCGGCAGCAGGCTCGTCCCGCCCTCGCGAAGCGCCCGCGCCGCGCCGGCGTCCACGATGACCTGCCCATGGCTCGGCTTGGCGTACTTCAGCCACAGCTTGAAGCTCGAGTGGCCCGTCGCCCGGGCCGGGAAGCGGGTGCCGACGGGCTCGCCGTCCAGGGCGCCGGCGAGGCGCCCCGGCTCAAGGCCGCTCGTGATCACCACCCGGATCCCGGCGGCCGTCGCCATCTCGGCGGCCACGACCTTCGAGCGCATCCCGCCGGAGCCCAGCGCCGAGGTGGCGTGCCCGATCTCGAGGTCCGTGAGGGCTTCGAAGTCCCGCACCTCCGGGACCTGCTGCGCGGCGGGGTCGGCGGCCGGATCGGCGGTGTAGAGCCCGTCGGTCGTGGTGAGGAGCACGAGCGCGTCGGCGCCGATCAGCACCGCGACCTGGGCCGCGAGGAAGTCGTTGTCCCCGAAGGAGATCTCGTCTGTGGTCGTCGTGTCGTTCTCGTTGACGACCGGCACGACGTCCCAGTCCAGCAGCTTGGCCAGCGTCTGGCGGGCGTTGAGGTAGTGCGTGCGGGCGCTCATGTCGAAGAACGTCAGGAGCACCTGGGCGCTGGCCACGCCGCGGTCGCGCAGCAGCTCGTCGTAGACCCGGTAGAGCTTGCCCTGCCCCACGGCGCTGGCGGCCTGCAGCTCGTCGATCGGGCGCGGCCGCCCGTCGGGGCGGCCGGCCGCCCGCCGCCCCAGCTCCCGCATCCCGCGGGCGATCGCGCCGCTCGTGACGACCACGACCTCGTCGCCGGCCCGGTGGCGCGTCGCGACCTCGTCGCAGAGTGCGTCGAGCGCGTCCGCCCGCAGCTCGCCGTCGTCGTCGACGACGACGTTGGAGCCGAGCTTGACGACGACGCGGGCCACGGCGGATGAGGATAGGCCGCGCGGCGGGACGGCGAAGGCAGGCTCACGGCGCCCGCGGGCAGGACGGGCGCCGTGAGCGCGTGCGTGGGTGCGTGGGCGCTACCGCACCCGCACGACCAGCGCCGGGGTCCCGTCGCCGTTGCGGGCGTCATCGCCGCGCCACTGGGCGACGAACGCGGTGCTGGCCGAGACCGAGAACGTCGCCGTGAACGTCCCGGCACTCGTCACCCGCGCGGCGGCCTGCCGCCAGGTGCCGCCCGAGACGCGGCGCGCCGACACCAGGACGGTCTCGCCGCCCTGCGCGCCCGACAGCCGCCCAGTGACGGTCACCCGCCCGCGCGCCCGTCGGAGCTGGCGCCGCGTGAGCGAGCGGCTCCCCGTCTTCAGCGTCAGCGTCGACCCCTGCGGGAGGCTCCCCCCGGTCACGGTGCCGAACAGGCGCCCGCCGGCGTCGAGGGCCACGCCGCCGGACGCCCCGCCCGACGCGAGCTGGCCGGCGCCGATCGCCTGCTTCGACACCAGCTGCGGCGTGAACGACGCGCCGCCGTCGGACGTGCGCAGGACGTAGCCGCTGCGGTCGATCCCGAACCGGTCCAGCGCGGCGAATCCCCGGGACGCGTCGCCGAAGGCGACGTCCCGGACGAGGGCGGTGCCGGTGGCCAGCAGCTCGGCCCAGTGCCGGCCGCCGTCGGCCGTGCGCCACAGGCGCCCGGCGCCGTCCAGCACGATCCCGCGCCGAGCGGTGGCGAAGTCCAGGCGCCGGATGCTCGAGCGGCTGGGCCGCTTCAGCGCGGTCCAGCGCCGCCCGCCGTCGGTCGACACAGCCGCCGTGCCGGGCCCGTAGGCCACGATCGCCGTGCCGGCCCGGTCGGCGGCCGTCAGGGTCGCCTGCGCCACCGGCCCGCTCGTGATCGGGTCGAAGACGGCTCCGCCGTTCACCGAGCGCTTCACGCCCGTCGGGCCCACCAGCAGCACGCGGCGGGCGTCCAGGGCCAGCACGGCGCGGACGTCGTCGGCGCCCGCGTCCAGCGACTGCCAGCTCGTCGCGCCGTTGTCGGTGGCGAACAGGTCGCCGGCGGCGTTGAGCACGAAGCCGTTGACGGCATCCGGGAACGAGACGCTGACAATGTCCGCGGTCGACGGGACGCCGGCCGCGAGCCAGGTCTGGCCGCCGTCGGTCGTGCGGGCCAGCGCGCCGCTCGGCCCGAACGCCTCCGCGTCGGTCGCGGATGTCGCCACCAGGGTCCGGTAGATCCCCGTGAGCTGGCGGCTCACCAGGGTCCAGGTCGTGCCGAGGTCAGTCGAGGCGACGATGCGGCTCCCCGGCCCGATCGCGACGAGGCGCGCGCCGCCGGCGGCAGCGAGGCCGCCGTACTGGAATACCCCGTCCGGGAAGGCGCTCACCGGCGTGAGCGTCGTGCCCCCGCCCGTGAGCCGGATCACGACCGACCCGACGGTGTTGCCGCCGACGACGAGGCACGTGTCGGCATCGGAGCAGCGGATGGTGTTGAAGAGCTGGCCGGCCGGCAGGCCCGGGACCGCCGTCCAGGTGGCGCCGCCGTCGACGGTCTTCACGAGGCCGGGGCCGCCGTACGTCGCGCCGATCGCATAGCCCACGAGCGCGGTCGGGAAGTCGAACGCCAGCGCCTGCGTGCCGGCGGGCTGGGTGGCCGGCGCCCAGGTGGCCGCGCCGTCGGTGGTGCGGAGGATCGAGCCATCGCGGCCGAGCGCGACGCCGTCGCTGGCCGTCGTGAACGCCGTGTCCGTCACCGACGTGATCGGCGATCCGGCGCCGTCCGGCGGCGCCGTGCGGCGCGACCAGGTCCGTCCGCCGTCGGCGGTCCGGAGCACCGTGCGGTCGGCGAGCTGGAGGTAGCCGACGGCAGAGGCCGGGAATTCGACCTCGCGGACGGGGCTCGAGCAGCGGCTGTCGCTCGCCGTCCAGGGGAGCCGCCGGAACGTCCGGCCGCCGTCGTCGGAGCGCCGCAGCGCGCAGCCGCCGCCGATCGCGACCGAGTCGGCGCTGATCGCGTCGACGGTGCTGAGGTCGCTCGTGAGGCCGGCCGGCAGGCCCGTCCACGTCGCGCCGCCGTCCCCGCTGCGGATCGCGGCGCCGAACGCGCCGACGGCGTACCCCGTCCCGCCGCTGAAGTCGACCGCCGCCAGGGCGCTGCCCTGCGGAAGCGGATTGCCCCAGTACCAGCCCGAGTGCCCGACGCCGGTGGCGGCTCCCGCCGCGCCCGGTGCCAGCCCAGCCGTCATCGCAGCGCTCGCGCATGCGAGCACGATCGTCCGTCTCATCACGCCGTCCTCCTATCGTGTGGCGCGAGTGGCTCCCACGCGCGCCCTTTCCCCTGCTCCCTTCAACGGGCGCCGGCGCGCAGGGTTGCGGGAGAGGTCCGCGGTTCGGCCCGCCGAGGTCGGGGTTCGCCCGCCGGGACCGGCTCAACCTCGACGCCACCCGACGGTCCGACGTCCGCGGCGGTCCGGCCCGCCGAGGTCGGGATTCGCCCGCCGGGACCGGCTCACCGAGGAAGCGACGGGGATTCCGGGCCGCCCCGAGGGCCAGGGCGGCGGCTCAGCCGTGGCCGACGGAGCGCGTCCTGCTGCGACGCGTCGGCGCCGAAATCGCGGAAGACCGGTCACCCCCTGCCGTGCCAGATCTCTTCATCCAGCTTTGGCACCGCAGGCGTCGAAAAGCTGGATGAAAAGCACGAGCCGCCCCGAATGGGTGGAACCAGCTGCTCGGAAAGGGAGTCACCCTGCCCCAATTCACCCCCTGCCGTCACGCGCCCCGGCACGCTGGCGCGGAGCCCTCCCGCGCCAGCGCGGGCGAGCCCGGGCCAGCCCCGCACCCCCTCGGGGCCGCGGGCCGAGCGCCCGCCCGGCGCAAGGACCCAAGCCCCCCGCACGCGACCCAAGCCAACGGCCCGAGGCAACCGGGCACGCGAGCGAACATGCCGGACCCGTGCGGCCTACAGCGCGCCGCCCGGGTCCAGCTCGAACACGACGCCGGCGATCTCCACGTCGTCGCCGGCCTCGAAGCCCGCGTCCTCGAGCGCCGCGAGCACCCCGATCGACTTCAGCCGCCGCTCGAGGTGCGCGAGCGCCTCCTCGTTCTCGAGGTCGTAGCGCGCCACGAGGCGCTCCACCCCGCGGCCGGCCACGCGGAACTCGCCCGCGGCGACCCGCTCGACCTCGAAGCCGCGGCCCGCGCCCGGGCGGAACACCCGGTGCTCGGGAAGGCCGAGCCCCTCCGCGGCCGCGCCGGGAGCGGCGAGCGCCCCGTCGGCGGCCGAGCGGATCGGCACGTGGCGCCCCAGCGCTCGGGTCAGCTCGTCGAGCCCCTGGCCCGTGGCGGCGGAGGTGACGAGCACGGGCACGCCGCCGCCGAGCCGCTCCGACCAGGCCGCCTGGGCCGCCGCGGCGGCCTCGGACGTCACCAGGTCGGCCTTGGAGAGGGCGAGGATTCGCGGGAGGCCCGCCAGGCGCGCATCGTGCGCGGCAAGCTCGGCCTCGATCGTGGCGTGGTTCGCCACGGGATCGGAGCCGTCGGCGGGCGCGAGGTCCAGGACGTGCACGAGCAGGCGGGTCCGCTCGACGTGGGCCAGGAACTCGTGCCCGAGTCCCGCGCCCGTGCTCGCGCCCTCGATCAGGCCCGGAATGTCGGCGATCACGAGCTGGCGGTCGTCGAGCTGCAGCGTCCCGAGGACGGGGGCCAGCGTGGTGAAGGGGTACGCGGCGACCTTCGGCGCGGCGCGGGTGACCCGGCCGAGCAGCGACGACTTGCCGGCGTTCGGAAGCCCGACGAGTCCGACGTCGGCCAGGAGCTTGAGCTGGAGCTCCACCCAGGCGTCGTCGCCGGGCAGCCCGCGCTCGGCGAAGCGCGGCGCCTGGCGCGTCGGCGTCGCGAAGTGCTTGTTCCCCCGGCCGCCCGACCCGCCGCGGGCAACGACGCCGCGCTGCCCCGGCACGACGAGATCGAAGCTCATGCCGTCCGGCCCGGTCGCCTGGGTGCCGGGCGGAACGGCGATCTCCAGGTCCCCGCCGTCGGCGCCGTGGCGCAGGGCGCCCTGGCCGTGCCCGCCCCGCCGGGCCTTGAACACGGTCCGGCGCCGGAACGCCTGGAGGTCGCGCATCGAGTCGTCGCAGACCAGCACGACGTCGCCGCCGCGGCCGCCGTCGCCGCCGTCGGGCCCGCCCTTGGGGACGTGCGCCTCGCGGCGGAAGCTCAGGCAGCCATCGCCGCCGGCGCCGGCCTGAACGTGGATCTTTGCGCGGTCGGTGAACATGGGCGTGGCGCGCCACGATCCCGGGCCGGGAGTCGGGCTGCGCGACAATGCTGGCACGGCCCCGTCCCGGCCGCCCCGCGGCTCCCGCCCGACCCGAAAGGACCGACGTGCCCGACACCCCCTCCAAGGTCTTCCTCATCACCGGCGCATCCACCGGCATCGGCGCCGAGACGGCCCGCCAGGCCGCCGCCGCCGGGCACCGCCTCGTTCTGGCCGCCCGCAGCGCCGAGACGCTCGCCGGACTCGCCGCGGAGCTCGGTGGCCCGGACCGGGCGATCGCCGTGCCGGCCGACGTCACCGAGTGGGCCGATCAGCAGGCGCTCGTCGCCGCCGGGCTCGAGGCGTTCGGCCGGCTCGACGTGGTCTTCGCGAACGCGGGCTTCGGAGGCCGGCGCAGCTTCCGCGACAGTGAAGGCGACACGGTGGAGCACTGGCGCAGCATGGTCCTGACGAACGTCCTCGGCGCCGCGCTCACCGTGCGGGCGTCGTTCGACGCGCTCGTCGCCTCGACGGGCCACCTCCTGCTCACCGGCTCGGTAGCCGGGCGCCGGGCGATCCCAGGCTCGCTCTACTCGAGCACGAAGTGGGCGGTCACCGGGATGGGCGAGTCCGTGCGCCAGGAGTTCGACGGGACCGGCGTGCGAGTCACGCTGATCGAGCCCGGGATGGTCGACACGCCGTTCTTCGACAACCGCCCCCAGCACGCGCTGGAGGCGCGCGACATCGCGGGCGCCGTCATGTACGCGGTCGGACAGCCTCCGCACGTCGACGTCAACGAGATGCTGATCCGGCCGGTCGCGCAGGGGATGTAGCGCCCCGGGCCGGGGCGCTCCGGGAGCTACTCGTCGCCGACGACGGAGATGACGCGGCCACGGCGCCCGGCGGTGAACTGCACCGTGCCGGGGCGGGCCGCGAAGATCGTGTCGTCGCGGCCGATGCCGACGCCGTCGCCCGGCTTGAAGCGCGTGCCGCGCTGGCGCACGATGATCTCGCCGCCGCTGACCGCCTGGCCGGCGAAGACCTTGACGCCGAGGCGCTTGGCGTTGGAGTCGCGCCCGTTGCGGCTGGACCCGAGTCCCTTCTTGTGTGCCATCAGGCGGTCGCCTCCTCGGCTGCCGGGGCCTCCGCCGCGTCCTCGGCGGGAGCGGCGGCCTTCTTCGCGGCGGGCTTGCGGGACAGGAGCTTGACCGAGGTGATCTCGATGCGGGTGAGCTCCTGGCGGTGGCCGGTGCGCCGCTTGTAGCCGCGCTTGGGCTTGTACTTCAGGACGACGAGCTTCGGCCCCCGCTGGTGGCCGAGGATCTTGGCCTCGACCTTGACCTTCGCGAGGCCGTCGCCGTCGACGAGGCCGTCCTCGCCGCGGTAGAGCAGGGGCTCGAGGGCGACGGTGTCGCCTTCCTCCGCAGCCAGCCGCTCGACCAGCAGCCGCTGGCCGGGCTCGACGCGGTATTGCTTGCCGCCGCTCTTGACGATTGCGTAGGTCATGGTCACTCGCCCCCGCCGCCGGCCTCGTTGGCCGTGCCGGCGGTGGCACGGGAACGGCGCCTGCCGCCTCTGCGGCCCCGGCGCCGAGGGCGGGATTGTACGTCATCGTCCTCCGCGCCGGCCTCGCCCCCGCCGTCGCCGTTCTCGCTGGCCGGCAGGCCGACGATCCCGGCGGTCGCCGCGGTGCGGCCGACCTCCTCGATCTCGACGAGCCGCTTCTCCCCCACGAACCGCCCGCCGCCGCGCACAGAGATGATGTAGCCGTCGATCTTCGCGACGGCGTCGTCGACGTCGTACATGTGCGGCTCGACGATCTCCACGAGGATCTGCTCGCCTTCGCGGAAGGGGAGCGCGCGCTCCTCGACCGCCTCGCGGCTGCCCTTGAACACGATGTCCAAGTGCCCGAGCGGCAGGCCCTCGGAGCCCTCGAAGTGGAACCGCTTGCCGGTCTCCTGCTCGAGCGCGGTGAGCACCCGCGACCCGCCGCCCGTGAACTGGGCGCTCACGCGCGGGTTCATCTGCACCAGGAAGGCCGGCTCGCTCGCGTCCCGCACGAGCTCGCGCAGGCGCCGCTCGAACTCGATGGCGATCGTCTCCTCGGACCGGATGACGCCCTGGCCGTCGCAGGCCGGGCAGGTGCGGGTCATGATCTCCCGCACGCCCTCGGTGACGTTCTGGCGGGTCATCTCGACCAGCCCGAGCGGCGAGATCTCGACCACGAACGTCTTCGTCTTGTCGGTGTCGAGCGCCTTGCGGAGGGTCTTGAGCACGGCGTCGCGGTTGCGGGCGCGGGCCATGTCGACGAAGTCGATGACGATGATGCCGCCGATGTCGCGCAGCCGCAGCTGGTTGACGACCTCCTCGGCGGCCTCGAGGTTGTTCTTGGTGATCGTGTCCTCGAGGCGGGCGTTGCGGCCGCGGCCGGTGTAGGAGCCGGTGTTGACGTCGATCACCGTCAGCGCCTCGGCGTAGTCGATGCGCAGGTGGCCGCCGCTCGGCAGCTCCACCCGGTCGGCGAGAGTGCTCTCGATGACCTCGGTGACGCCGAAGCGGTCGAAGAGCGGCTCGGCGTCCTCGTAGAGCTCGACGCGCTCGACGAGCTCGGGCGCGGTGCGGCTGAAGAAGGAGACGAGGCGCTGGTACTGCTTGGGGTCGTCGACCATCGCCCGCTCGAACTCGGCGGAGAAGATGTCGCGCACGACGCGCACCGAGAGGTCGGCCTCCTGGAAGACCATGGCGGGCGCCGCGGACTTCTCCACGCGCTCGTCGAGGACCTCGTTGAGCTTGAGGAGATAGAGGAGCTCGCGCTCGAAGTCGGCCCGCTGGCCGCCGTGTGCGGCGGTGCGGATGATCGCGCCGCCGCCCTTGAGGTCGAGCCGCTTGGCCTCCTTGCGGAGACGTTCGCGCTCCTTGTCCTCCAGGCGCCGGGAGACGCCGATGCCCTCGCCCGTGGGGGCGTAGACCATGTAGCGGCCGGCGATCGTCACCTCCATGCTCAGGCGCGCGCCCTTGCTCTTCAGCGGGTCCTTGACGACCTGAACGACGACCTCCTGGCCCGGCTTGAGCAGGTCGCTGATGCGCCGCCCGCCCTTCCCGCTGCCGCGGCCGCGCTTGGGCGTCTCGACGCCGGGCAGCACGATCTCGTCGACGTGGAGGAACCCGTTCTTCTCGAGGCCGATATCCACGAAGGCGGCCTCGAGGCCGTCGAGGACGTTGTCCACGCGGCCCTTGTAGATGTTTCCGACGATCGAGCGCGCGTTGCGGCGCTCGAGGTAGAGCTCCGCGACGCGGAACCCGGCAGCCGGCTTGCGGCGGCGCTTCATCTGCGCCTTGGACACGGGCGTGCCCGTGGCCTCGAGGAGCGCGACCCGGGTCTCGGCCCGGTCGACGCTGACCAACACTTGCTTCTTCACGTTGTTTTCGATTCCTGACTAGAAGGTGGCGGCCTGCGGCTTGAACCCCAGCGATTCGCGCCCTTGCGCGTGGATCGACTGGAGGAGGCCGAGGGCCATGAACGTCACGAGGACCGACGAGCCGCCGAAGCTCATGAGCGGCAGGGTCACTCCCGTGATGGGCATGATCCCGATGGTCATGCCGACGTTGACGAAGACCTGGAACATCAGCATCGCAGTGATGCCTCCGGCGATGAGCACGCCGTAGAGGTTCTTGGCGAGCGTGAGGATGCGCAGTGCGCGCCATATGAGCAGCGCGTAGAGCAGCAGCACGAGCGCCGCGCCCACGAACCCGAACTGCTCGCCCACCACGGCGAAGATGAAGTCGGTGTGGTGTTCGGGCAGGAAGTTCAGGCGCGTCTGCGTCGCCTGATCGCCCCGGCCGGTCTTCTGGCCGGAGCCGATCGCGATGCGCGACTGGATCTGCTGGTAGCCCTGCGAGGCAGGGTTGTCCGAGGGGTTGAGGAACGCCGTGAGGCGGTCCACCTGGTACGGCTTGAGGACCTGCACCCCCACGGCCGGAGCGGCCACGAGCACGAACGCGGCCGACACGGCGAACAGGGCGCCGATCGCCGCGAGGTGCCGCATCGGGGTCCCGAAGACGAAGAGCGTCGCGATCGCGATCACGACGTAGACGAGGCCGGTTCCGAGGTCGGGCTGGAGCATCACGAGCGCCGCGGGCACGAGCGCGATGAGCATCACGCGCGCCGTCGTGTCGCGGTCATTGATCCGCCGGTAGCGGTCGACCGCGAAGGCGGCGAGCGTGAGGATCAGGAGCAGCTTGCCCAGCTCGGAGGGCTGGAAGTTGAAGAACGGCAGCTCGATCCAGCGCCGCGAGCCGCGCGAGGCGGTGCCCAGCGCCAGGACGAGCAGGATGCCGCCGATCATGAGCCCGTACAGGCCGAACTTCAGCTCCCGCAGGCGGGAGTAGTCCGCGCGGCTGATCGCGAGCATGAGGAGCATGCCGACGGTGAAGTAGATCCCCTGGCGGATCACGTAGTAGTCGGGCGACCCGGGGATGTCGTCCTGGGTCGCATGGGCGATCGTGACCAGGGAGCAGACCATCAGCCCGATGGTGGCCAGGAGCATGAGCGGGTCGAGCCGCAGCGCGGCCATGAACGTCCGCACCCCCGCGTCGGAGGGGCTCTGCTCGCCCTGGACGATCGGCGTCGTGCTCATCGCGTGGCCGAGTTCCCGCGAATGAGCCGCTTCTGGACGCCGAACCACTGGGAGAGGATCAGCCGCACCGCGGGCGCCGCCGCTTCGGCGCCGAAGCCGCCCTGCTCGACCGTGGCGGCGACGACGATCGGGCGGGCCTTGTCCGGCACGTAGGCCACGTACCAGGACTGGTCGGCCTGGCCGGCGCGCTCGGCCGTGCCCGTCTTGCCGTGAACCGGATAGGGGAAGCCGCGGAACACGTCCGCCGAGGTGCCGCCGTCCTGCGAGGCGGCGGCGCGCAGCCCGTCGGCGATGGCCTGCCGGGTCGAGGCCGAGATCACGACCTTGCGCGACGCCCCCGGCTCGATGCGCTGCAGGACGCGGCCCGAGCTGTCCTCCACCTCGAGCCCGACGTGCGGCGTCACGACCCGGCCGCCGTTCTCGAGCGTCGCGTAGGCGGTGGCGAGCTGCAGCGGCGTCGCCTGCAGATCGCCCTGGCCGACGGAGAGGTTGACGTTGTCGCCCACCGACCACGGCCGGTCGGTGAGCTTCTTCGCGTAGAGGTCGTTGCGCCAGGCCGGGTTCGGCACCAAGCCGCCCGTCTCGCCCGGCAGGTCGATCCCGGTCGGCTTGCCGAAGCCCAGGCGCTTGGCCCAGGACTGCAGCGGCTGGCCCTTGAGGGCATCGAGGTCACGGCCGAGCCGGTAGAAGTAGACGTCCGAGGAGACCTTGAGCGCCGAGCGCATGTCGACGACGCCGTTGGCCTGGTTGCCGGCGTTCTTGAAGGTGATGTTGCCGATGCGGATCGATCCCGGGTCGTCGACCGGCGTCGTGGGCGTGATCACGCCCTCCTGCAGTCCGGCGATGCCGGTCACCAGCTTGAAGGTCGAGCCCGTCGGATACACCGCCTGGATCGCCCGGTTGATGAGCGGCGAGCCCGCGTCCTCGCTGTTGAGCTTCTTGAACACGGACGGACGGATCGGCTTGGCGAAGAGGTTCGGGTCGTAGGTCGGGTAGGAGCCCATCGCGAGGATCTCGCCGTTGCGCGGGTCCATCGCCACGAAGGCGCCGCCCCGGTTCTTCACGCCGTCGGTGATCGGGATGCCGCCGGCCTCGGACATCGCCTGCTGGCCGGCCTTCTGCAGCGCGAGGTCGATCGAGAGCTTGAGCTGCTGGCCCTTGACCGGCTCGGTGAGCGCCAGCTCGCCCTTGGGCCGCCCGAGCGCGTCGACCTGGACGCGGGTCGCGCCCGGCTTGCCGCGCAGGTAGCGGTCGTAGGTGTACTCCAGGCCGTCCTTGCCGATCACGGTGCCGCCCTTGACGCCGCGGAAGCGCGGATTGCGCTCGTCGGACGGGCTGAGCTGGCCGACGGTGCCCAGCAGCTGGGCGCCGAGCTCGTGGTAGGGGTAGGAGCGCAGGTAGACCCGGTTGACGGTGACCGAGGGGAACTCGAACCCGCGCTCGACGAGATAGGCGTAGACGTCGGGCGACACGTCGGCCTTGATCGTGATGTTGGCGTAGGGCAGCAGCGTCTTCTGCTCGTCGACCGTGCGCTCGATGCGCCGCGGCGACATCCCGAGCACCCGGCCGAGGCGCCGGTAGAGGCCCTCGCGCTGGGCGGGGTCGGCGGGCAGCTCCTGCGGCTGGATCTGGGCGGCGATCGCGATGCGGTTGTCGACGAGCACCTTGCCCGAGCGGTCGACGATGTCGCCGCGCGGCGCGGCCACGACGACGTCGCGCACGCGGTTGTCGTTCGCCTGCGCCAGGTACTTGTCGCCGGACAGCACCTGCAGGAACCACAGGCGGAAGAAGACGATCGCGAAGAGCGCGAGCGCCACGCCGCCCAGCACCGCGACCCGCATCGCGAGCTGCGGGCTGACCGGCGCGCGCCGGGACTCGGGCGGCTTGAGCATCATGCGCGGTTCAGCGGGCTCAGCCCGCCCGTCGTGTAGGCGCGCCGGCGCCGGCGGCGCGGATCGGACGGCAGGTAGCGCAGCAGCACCCGGCGCACGATCGCGTAGACGGGGAGGGCCAGCAGCGCGCCGATCAGGATCGTCACGAAGAAGTCGCGGATGAGGAACAGGCTCACCGGGGCGTCGATGCCGAGCAGAAACGAGACGAGGGCGAAGCCGAGCATCGACGCGGCCGACGCCGCCGCGCCGACGGCGACCGGAGCCAGGCCGTGGGCCGGGTCGCGCAGCTCGAGCAGGCGCCCGGCGCCGTAGCCGATCGCCGTGAGGATCAGCGACGAGACGCCCAGGGTCTGGAGCAGCAGCGTGTCCACGAGCAGCCCGGCGACGAATCCGAAGCCGGCGCCCGTCATCGACCCGCCGAGCAGGCCGACCGCGGCGACGACCAGCGGCGTCACGTCGGGGCTCACGCCGAAGATCGAGACCTGCGCGACCGCGGCGGTCTGGATGATCGCCGTGAAAATCGCGAGGGCCACGAGCCGGGCCACGCTGCCGGGCGTCAAGGTCATGGGACCTGGGCCACCTGGCGGCCCGCCGACGGGCTCCCGCCGGTCAGCACCTGCACGAAGTCCAGCTCGCGCAGCTGGGCGTAGGGCCGCAGGTGGACCCGCTGGTAGAGGTCGAGCTCGGAGGCATCCACTCGCGAGACCACGCCGATCGGGATGCCCGGCGGGAAGAGCGACTCCAGGCGCGAGGACCGGCTGCCGGCCGTGACGACCGGGTCGCCCTGGCGGATCTTCGTGCCCCGCGGGATGAAGTCCAGGAGCAGGTCGCTCGGGCTCCCGACGGCGGTCTTGACCAGCCCGGTCATCCCGAGCCGCTCGTCGATCGGCGCCGCCTGCGTGGCGAGCGGCGCCACCTTGGCCGAGACGCCGCTGGACTGGTCGGTGAGGAGCGTCACCTGGGCGGCCCCGCCCGTGACCGCGCTGACCCGGCCGACGAGCCCGTCGCCGCTGATCACGGCCTGGTCGACGCGCACGCCGGCGCTCGAGCCCTTGTCGATGTTGATCGTCGCGTACCACACGGTCGGGGACCGCCCGATCACCCGGGCCGTCACCGGCGTGTAGGACGACAGCTCCGAGGCCCGGTCGAGCTTCACGAGGCCGCGAAGCTGGCGGTTCTCCCGGTCGGCGCCCTGGAGGGCGGCGACCTGGCGGCGCAGGTCGTTGCGCTCCTTGCGCAGGTCGTTGCGCTCCTTCTTGGCCTCGAACGTGTCGCCGACCCACCCGAAGAGGTCCCGGACAGGCTTGAGGGCGCGGCTCGCGCCCTCCTGGATCGGGGCGAGCACGGTCAGGGCGCCGCGCTGCACGGCGTGCAGGGGGCCGCCGGAGCCTTCGCCGAAGTAGGCAGTGAGGAGGATCAGGGATCCGACGACGAGCGCCACGAGGACTGCCCGCCGTCTGCGGACCGTTTGCTTGTGCACGGAAACGAAAACCTCAACATCTTGGGGTGGCCGGGGCGCCTAGCGCCGGCGACGGCCTCTCGGACTCTTGCTGGTGCGGTGGATGACCTCGAACTCCTCGAGCGAGCGGCCGGATCCGACTGCCACGCAGGTCAGCGGCGATTCGGCCAGGTGCGCCGGCATCTGCGTCTCTTCCCGCAGGCGCTCGTCGAGCCCTTGCAGCAGCGAGCCGCCGCCCGCGAGCATGATGCCGCGGTCCATGATGTCGGATGCGAGCTCCGGAGGGGTCCGGTCCAGCGTCTCCTTCACGGCGTCGATGATCTGGACCAGCGGCTCCTCGAGGGCGCCGCGGACCTCCTCGCTGGTCAGCACGACGGTCTTCGGAAGCCCGGAGACCATGTCGCGCCCGCGGATCTCGGCCTGCATCTCCTCCGCGAGCGGATGGGCCGAGCCGATCTCGAGCTTCACTTCCTCGGCGGTCTGCTGGCCGATCAGCAGCTTGTACTCGCGCTTGGCGTAGTTGATGATCGCCTCGTCGAGCTCGTCGCCGCCGATGCGGATCGACTGGGACACGACGATGCCGCCGAGGGAGATCACGGCGACCTCGGACGTCCCGCCGCCGATGTCGACGACCATGCTGCCGGTCGGCTCGCCCACCGGCAGGCCCGACCCGATCGCCGCGGCCATCGGCTCCTCGATGAGGTAGGCCTGGCGGGCGCCGGCGGACAGGCAGGCCTCCTCGACCGCGCGCTTCTCCACGCCGGTGACGCCGGACGGCACGCACACGACGACGCGGGGATGGGCCCAGCGGTTCTGGTGGACCTTCTGGATGAAGTGGCGCAGCATCTCCTCGGTCACGTCGAAGTCGGCGATGACCCCGTCCTTCAACGGCCGGATCGCCGAGATCGTGCCCGGCGTGCGGCCGAGCATGCGCTTGGCCTCGATCCCCACGGCGTGAACCTCGCCGGTCCGGGAATCGATCGCCACCACGGACGGCTCCGACAGCACGATGCCCCGCCCGCGAACGTACACGAGCGTGTTGGCCGTGCCGAGATCGACCGCCATGTCGCGGCCACCGAATCCGGTGAGATAGGAGAACATGCCCATGAGCGAGGGGAGCGGCGGGAGGGAATGCCCTCACGGCAGTCCGCACGTTCCTCGCGCGCTGCGCCACGTCCAGGGGCCAGTGTAGCGAACGCCCCGGGCCCTGGCCGCAGGACGGGACGCACCTTGCAGCCCGAAATTCGCTGGAAATTCAGGGGCTCGAGGCGCCGAAGACGAGATCCGGGGCCACGCTCATGAGCGCCGCGAGCGGCAGCCCGACGACGTTGAGATAGTCGCCCTCGATCCGCTCCACCAGGGCCGCCCCGCGCCCCTGGATCGCGTAGCCGCCCGCCCGCCCGCGCCACTCCCCGGTCGCCACGTACCAGCCGGCCTCATGCGCGGCCAGCGGCCGGAAGGTCACCCGGGTCACCGCCGTGGCGCTCGCCGTCGCGCCCTCGCGCCGGAGGGCGAGACCGCCGTGCACCTCGTGGGTGCGGCCAGCCAGCTGCCGCAGCCAGGCGCGCGCCTCCTCCTCCCCGCGCGGCTTGCCGAGCAGCTCGCCGTCGAGCGCGACCACGGTGTCGGCGGCCAGCACGAGGCGCCCCGGCGTCGCGGCCGCCTTGCGGAGCGCGTTCTCCAGCGCGACCGCGGCGGGGTCGCCGGCCTCGATCTCGGGGACGTCGGCGGGCGCGACGTCGAAGGCGACGCCGAGCTGCTCCAGAATCGCCCGGCGCTGCGGCGAGCGCGACGCCAGCACGAGCCGCGCGCCCGCCACGACGGCCGGCCCTACAGCTCCGGGAAGAAGAGCGCCGCCTCGCGGGCGGCCGAGTCGGCGGAGTCCGAGCCGTGGACCATGTTCTGGCCGACTTCGATCGCGAAGTCGCCGCGGATCGATCCCGGCGCGGCCTCGAGCGGGTTCGTCGCCCCGATCACCTGCCGCGCCGCAGTGACGGCGTCCTGGCCCTCGAGGACCATCGCCACGAGCGGCCCGGAGGTGATGAAGGTCACGAGCTCCTCGAAGAACGGCTTGCCCTCGTGCTCGGCGTAGTGCTGCTCGGCGATCTCGGCCGTCAGCGTCGTCGCCTTCAGGGCGGCAATCCGCAGCCCCTTGCGCTCGAAGCGGGCGATGATCTCGCCGGTGAGGTTGCGGTCGAACGCGTCGGGCTTCACCAGGATGAGGGTGCGGTCCATCGGAGGGTCTCCTTCGGGATTCAGGATGTGGGCGGCGACTGCCGCGCCGCGGCGCGCTCGGCCGTCGTCTGGCGCCGGCGCTTCGGTGCGGGCGCCTCGCCGTCGGCAGGCGCCGCGACGGCCTGCTCGCTCGTCGTGCGCCGGCGCCGGGCCGGCTTGCGCGGCGGGACGCCGACCTCGGCCTCGCAGTAGGCGCAGACCTTCCACGTCGGGTCGATCGGCCGCTTGCAGGTCAGGCAAGGCTCCTTGAGCTTGCGCAGGCACGTCGGGCACATGAGGTAGTCGCGTTCGATCGGGCTGTCGCAGTGCGGGCACAGGTAGTAGCCCGCCGCGTGCAGCCGCGCCTCGGCGGCCTGCATCTCGAGCTCGCGCTCGCGCACGTCCTCGAGGTACTCCGGCGGCCGCACGATCAGGTAGACGAGCGTGCCGACGAAGGGGAACAGCGAGGCGGCGGTCGCACAGCCGATGAGCACGGGGTCGGCGATGCGGCGGCGCGCGTCCGCGTAGGTCCAGTAGATCAGCGAGAACCACAGGACGACGAGGAACAGAAGGAGCAGGTTGACCGCGAGGTTCAACCCGCCGTTGTCGATGCCGAAGATGGCGAACGGGGTCATGGGGAGCGAGAATCCTAGCCCGTGGGAGCGCTGGGCCACCCCGCGGCGCAGGAGAGCTTCGCCGCCGGCCCCGCCTCTCCTGCCCGCCAGGGCCTAGAGGAACAGGCGTCCGAAGCCGTACCCGATCCCGAAGAACACCAGGATCACGAGCGCGACGACCACCGCCACGAGGGCGATCATCGGGAGGAGGTTCGGTCCGTCGTCGTTCACAGCATCGACACCTGCTGGTCGCCTGGCTCGCGCCGCAGCGCGGCCACGAGGTAGATCGATCCGGTCGCCACGACGGCCCCGCCGGGGCCGGCCAGCGACCGCGCCCGCTCCACCGCCGCCCGGGGGTCCGGCTCGGACTCGATCCCGATCCTCCCTCCGGCGCCGCGAAGCTGGCGCGCGAGCGACTCTAGCGTCGCGGGCGACAGGGCGCGAGGGTTGGGATTCGACGTGGCGATGAGGACGTCGCACCGGGCGAGCACGGCGTCGAGCATCGCCGCGGCGTCCTTGTCCTCGAGGATCGAGACGACCGCCACGAGCGGTCGCCGGTCCGGCAGCGAGGCGAGCGTCGCCGCGATCCCGTCCGGGTTGTGGGCGCCGTCGACCACCGTGAGCGGGTCGCGCCCTGCCACCTCGAAGCGCCCGGGGACCGCCGCAGTGCGGGCCGCCGCCCGGACGGCCTCCTCGTCGAGCGTCCCGAGGAATGCCTCGGCGGCGGCGCGGGCCAGCGCGAAGTTCGCCCGCTGGTAGGCGCCGCCCGCGGCAAGCTCGCCGTCCCAGCCTGCCGGCGCGATCACGAGCCGGGCGCCGTGGCGCTCGGCGGCGGCCGCAGCCTCGTCCGCGGCGTCCGGGTGCAGCCCGGCGCCGACGACGAGCGTCGCGCCGTCCTGCACGACCGCGAGCTTCTCGCGGGCGATGTCGCGCACCGTGGGCCCGAGCCAGCGGGTGTGCTCCAGCCCGACGTTCGTGAGCGCCTGCACGCGCGACGGCAGCACGTTCGTGGCGTCGTAGCGGCCGCCGAGGCCGGCTTCGATCACGGCGGCCTGCACCTCGGCGCGCGCGAGCTCGGCGAAGGCCGCCGCCGTGAGGACCTCGAACTGCGTGACCGTGTCGCCGCCGGCCAGCGTGCGCCCGACCTTCCCGGCGGCATGGGCCGCGCGCTCCACCGCAGCCCCGAAGGCCCCGGGATCGAGGTCGCGGCCATCGATGCGAATTCGCTCGGCGAACGACACCAGGTGCGGCGAGAGGTAGGCGCCGGTCCGGAGCCCGTGCGCCTCCAGGATCGCCGCGGTCATGCGCACCGTCGAGGTCTTCCCGTTCGTCCCCACCACGTGGACCGAGGCGAAGCGCTCCTGCGGGCTGCCGAGCGCGGTCATCAGGCGCCGCATCCGGTCCAGGCCGAACCGCATCCCGAAGAGCTCGAGCGACAGCAGGTGGCGCTCGGCCTGCGCGGCCGTCCACGCGGCGGTCACTGCGCCTCCAGGTCGGCCTGGAGCGCGGCGAGCTTGGCCCGCTCGGCCGCGACGACATCCGGCGGCGCCTTGGCCACGAAGCCCGCGTTGGCGAGCTTGCCCTCGGCCCGCCGGATCTCGGCTTCCAGCTCCGCAATCCGCTTGGCGCGGCGCTTTGCCGCCGCGGCCGGGTCGAACGATCCGCCCGCCAGGACCCGGACCGCGCCGCCGGGGATCGCGACTGCGGCGACGGGCTCGGCGTCGCCGGCGCCGTCGAGGTCCAGGCGCGCGAGGCGAGCGACCTGGCCGGCCGTGGCCTCGTAGCCGCCGGCCTCGATCCGCGCCGGGATCCGCTCGCCCGCGGGCACGCCGGCGGTGTCCCGCCACCCGCGCACGGCGGTGACCGCCGCGATCACGCGGCCCACGTCCGCTTCGGCCTCGTCGTCGATGAGGGAGGCGTCGGCCGGCTGCACCTGGTGCCCGGCGAGCAGCCCTTCGGCGCCCGGGAGCGCCCCCCACAGCTCCTCGGTCACGAACGGGATGACCGGGTGCGCCAGCACGAGCGTCTCGCGCAGGACGTGCAGCAGCGTGGCCCCGAGCGCGGACCGGTCGGCCGACTCGTCGTAGAGGCGGGGCTTGACGAGCTCGAGGTACCAGTCGCAGAGGTCGCCGTAGACGAAGTCGTAGAGGGCGAGGGCGGCGTGGCTGAAGTCGTAGGCGGCGATGAGCGCATCGATGCGCTCGTGGGCCCGCTGCAGGCGGGAGAGCATCCAGCGGTCCTCGACAGTCTCGGGCTGCGGTGCCGGACGGGAGCCCGCGGGCACCCCGAGGAGGATCAGCCGCGAAGCGTTGAAGAGCTTGTTGGCCAGCTGCTGGCCCTGCTGGACCTTCTCGGCCGAGTAGCGCACGTCCTGGGCCGAGGACATCGCGAGCAGGCCGAACCGGACGGCATCGGCGCCGTGGCGGTCGATCTCGTCGAGCGGGTCGATCCCGGTCCCGAGCGACTTGCTCATCCGGCGACCGTCCGGCGCCTGGATCACGGAGTGGATGTAGACGTGCGAGAAGGGGATCTCGCCGGTGAACTCGAGGCCCATCATCACCATGCGGGCCACCCACAGGAAGAGGATGTCGCGCGCGGTCGAGAGCACGTCGGTCGGGTAGAACGCCCGCAGCGCCTCGGTCTGGGCGGGCCAGCCCAGCGTGGCGAACGGCCACAGCGCCGACGAGAACCATGTGTCCAGCACGTCGGGGTCCCGCTCCCAGCCCTCGCCCTCCGGCGGCGTCTCGCCCACGTGCGTCTCGGCCCCGCGGTACCAGACCGGCAGCTGGTGCCCCCACCAGAGCTGGCGCGAGACGCACCACGGCCGGATGTTCTCGAGCCAGTCGAGGTAGACCCGCGACCAGCGCTCGGGCGTGATCGTGATGCGGCCGTCGTTCACGGCGGCGATCGCCGGGGCGGCCAGCTCGTCCATCCGCATGAACCACTGGAGCGAGATGAGCGGCTCGATCCGCTCGCCCGACCGGTGCGAGAATGGAACTTCGTGGACGTAGGGCTCGCGGGCGACGATCCGGCCCTCCGCGTCGAGCGCCGCCACCACCGCCTCGCGGGCCGCGGCCGCCGTGAGGCCGGCGAACGGCCCCGCGACGTCGGTCATGCGCCCGTCCTCGCCGATGGCGGTGATCTCCTCGAGGCCGTGCCGGCGGCCGATCTCGAAGTCGTTGGGATCGTGGCCAGGCGTGATCTTCAGCGCGCCGGTGCCGAAGTCGACCTTCACGTAGTCGTCGGCGATCAGCGGCATGCGCCGCCCGACGAGCGGCAGGATCACCGTGCGGCCGACGAGGTCGCGGTAGCGGTCGTCGTCCGGGTTCACCGCAACGGCGGAGTCGCCGAGGATCGTCTCGGGGCGGACGGTGGCAATCGTGACCGAGCCGCCGCCCTCGAGGTCATAGCGGACCGAGTAGAGCGTGTCCTGCACCTCGCGCTGCTCGACCTCGAGGTCCGAGATCGCCGAGCGGCTGCCCGGATCCCAGTTGACGAGGTAGTGGTCGCGATAGATCCAGCCTTTGCGGTGCAGGTCGACGAAGACCTTCAGGACCGCGGCAGCGTAGGCCTCGTCGAGCGTGAAGCGCTCGTCGCGGTAATCGCAGGAGGCGCCCAGCCGCTGGAACTGGCGGATGATCTGGCCGCCGTACTCCGTTCGCCACTGCCACACCCGCTCGGTGAAAGCCGCCCGGCCGATCGCCTCGCGGCTCGTCCCCTCCTCGGCCAGGCGCTTCTCGACCTGGGTCTGCGTCGCGATGCCGGCGTGGTCGGTGCCGAGGATCCACTTCGTCCGCTTGCCCCGCATGCGGTGGAACCGGATGAGGGTGTCCTGGATGGAGCCGTTGAGCGCGTGGCCCATGTGGAGCGCCCCGGTGACGTTCGGCGGCGGGATCGCGATCGAATAGTTCTCGTCCGGCGTCCCGCCGGGCTCCGGGCTGAACAGGCCGGATTCCAGCCAGGCCTCCACGATGCGAGGCTCGACCTCGGCAGGCTCGAAGCGCGTCGTGGCGGCGAGGTCGGTCATGGGCGGCGGAGTCTACGGCCCGCCTCCCCGGCGCTGCCGGCCGGGCCTTATCGCAGATTCGTACTATCGTGTATTTGCGATATCTTCCGGCCATGGCTCCCCACGCGCTCCTCCGCAGCGCCCGCCTGCAGGCCGGCCTCACCCAGGCCGAGCTGGCCGCGCGCGCCGGCACCACGCAGTCGGCTGTCGCCCGCCTCGAGCGGCCGGGGGCGAATCCGCGGGTGGAAACGCTCGCAGCGTTCCTTGCGGCAGCCGGGCGCGACTTGCAGCTCAGCGCCGGCGACCTCCCCGGAGGCCACGACGCCGCACAGCTCGCCGAGCTGCAGCGCCTGACCCCCCGCGAGCGGCTCGATCGCCATCGCGCGGCGCTGCGCAGCGTTCGCGGGCTCACGCGAGCCGCGCAGCCCCGCCATGCCTGACTGGGAGGACGTCGACGCCAGCGCGATCCTTGGGGTACTGACCGTCGCCGGCGTGGACTTCGTCGTGATTGGGGGGATCGCCGCCGTGCTCCACGGTTCGGCGCGGGTCACCCAGGACCTCGACGTGTGCTTCGGGACGTCCCCTGGCAACCTGCGGGCGCTGGGACGAGCGCTGACCGACTTGGAGGCGCGACCGTCCGGGACCGAGGACGCCGTCCCCTTTCTCGCGGACGAGCGCTCGCTTCGGGCGGTCGACGTGCTCACGCTGGCAACCCGGTTCGGCCGCTTCGACGTGCTCGCCCGGCCGTCCGGCGCCCCGCCGTTCCGCGAACTGCGCGGCCGGGCTCAGGAGTTCGACCTCGGGGCCTTCGTCATCCGCGTCGCCTCGATCGACGACCTCATCGCGATGAAGGCCGCTGCCGGGCGCCCCAAGGATCTCGCCGACATCGACGAGCTCGAGGCGATCAAGCGCCTCCGGCGGCGCCGCTGAGCCGCTACGCCGACTGCTCGGCCAGGCCGCTGTCGCCCTCGTCGGGCGCGGCCTCGGTGACCAGCGTCGGCTTCAGGCCCTTCTCGACCGTCTCGCGCGTCACGGCGCACTTCTTCACGTCGCGGCGCGATGGCAGCTCGAACTGCACCTCGAGGAGGATCTCCTCGATGATCGAGCGCAGGCCGCGGGCGCCGGTCTCGCGCTCGAGCGCCTTGTCGGCGATCGCGCCGAGCGCCTCGTCGGCGAAGACCAGCTCGATCCCGTCGAAGGCGAAGAACCGCTGGAACTGCTTGGCGAGCGCGTTGCGCGGCTCGGTGAGGATCGTCACGAGATCGTCGCGCGAGAGCTGGTGTATCGCGGACATGACCGGCAGGCGGCCGATGAACTCGGGGATCAGGCCGTAGTTGATGAGGTCCTCGGGCAGGCACGCCTCGAACGCCTCGCCGGCGTCCTTGTCCGCCTTGGCCGTGATGACCGAGCCGAAGCCGACCCCCTTGTGGCCGACCCGGCGCTCGATGATCGTGTCGAGGTTGGCGAACGCCCCGCCGCAGATGAAGAGGACGTTCGTCGTGTCGATCGTCAGGAACTCCTGGTGCGGATGCTTGCGGCCGCCCTGGGGCGGGACCGAGGCCGAGGTCCCCTCCAGGATCTTCAGGAGCGCCTGCTGGACGCCCTCGCCCGAGACGTCACGGGTGATCGACGGGTTGTCGGCCTTGCGGGCGATCTTGTCGACCTCGTCGATGTAGATGATCCCGGTCTCGGCCTTCTTCACGTCGTAGTCGGCGGCCTGGATGAGCTTCAGGAGGATGTTCTCGACGTCCTCCCCGACGTAGCCGGCCTCGGTGAGCGCCGTCGCGTCGGCGATCGCGAACGGCACGTTGAGGATCTTCGCGAGCGTCTGGGCCAGCAGCGTCTTGCCGCAGCCGGTCGGGCCGAGGAGCAGGATGTTGGACTTCTGCAGCTCGATGTCCTCGTCCTCGGACGTGAGCATCTGGACGCGCTTGTAGTGGTTGTAGACGGCCACCGAGAGCGTCCGCTTCGCGGCCTCCTGGCCGACCACGTACTCGTTGAGCACGTCGTAGATCTCCCGCGGCTTCGGGAGGTTCTCGATGTCGAAGCTCGGCGGGGCCGTGAGCTCCTCGTCGATGATCTCGTTGCAGAGATCGATGCACTCGTCGCAGATGTAGACCCCGGGCCCGGCGATGAGCTTCTTGACCTGCCGCTGCGACTTGCCGCAGAAGCTGCAGAGGAGCTGTTCGTTGGAGTCGGTCGGGCGGGCCATCTCTTCTCCTGGCGAACGGGACCCGGAGCCTAGTGCTCCGAGATCACCCGGTCGATGATGCCGTACTCCTTCGCCTCTTCCGAGGACATGAAGTAGTCGCGCTCGGTGTCCTTCTTGACCTTCTCGATGTCCTGGCCGGTGTGCTTGGCGATGATCTCGTCCAGGCGGCGGCGCACGTCGATGATCTCGCGGGCGTGGATCTCGATGTCGGTGGCCTGGCCCTGGAAGCTGGAGGACACCTGGTGGATGAGGATCTTGGCGTTGGGGAGCGCCATGCGCTTGCCGGCGGCTCCGCCGGCGAGGAGCAGCGCGCCCATCGACATCGCGATGCCGACGCAGATCGTCTGCACGTCGGGCTTGATGAACTGCATCGTGTCGTAGATCGCCAGGCCCGAGTAGACGCTGCCGCCGGGCGAGTTGATGTACAGCGAGATGTCCTTCTCCGGGTCCTCGGACTCGAGGTGCAGCAGCTGCGCCACGATGAGGTTCGCGATCTGATCGTCGACGGGCGTGCCGAGGAAGATGACGCGATCGTTGAGGAGGCGGCTGTAGATGTCGAACGCCCGCTCGCCGCGGGACGTCTGCTCGACAACCATGGGGACCATGGGGCTCATCGGTGAGTTGCTCTCTTTCGCGTCCTGGGCTCGAATCCTTCACGCCGGCACGCGTCTGACGGAGCGTCGCGGCTGCGAGGACTCTACCAATGAGTGTTCGCCGGTCCGCCGGGTTTCTTGACCTGTGGACGGGTGGCGGAGGCGACCCGGCGGGCCGGCGCGCGTCAGTCGCCGGGGGTCCAGAGCTTGCCGCCGCCGGCGCCCTCGGGCTCGCCCTTCTCGGGCGTCCAGAGCTTCTCCCGGGCCTCGGCCTGCTCGGCCGGGATCGGCGTCGCGGCGTCCGCGATGAGGTCGATCGCCTTGCGGGTGGCGAGGTCGTCGCGCAGCGCATCCTCGCGCCCGCGCTCGCGCAGGCGGGCGAGCAGCTCGTCGGCGGGCGCTCCTTCCCGCTCGGCCGCCGGGGCGAGCGCCTCGAGCATGTCCTCCTCGGTGACCTCGATGCCCTCGGCGGCCACGACAGCGGCCAGCGTCGCCTCGCGGCGCAGCCCCTGCTCGGCATCCGGCCGGGCCTCGGCGAGCATCTCCTCCTCGGACCGCCCGCTGATCTGAAGGTAGGCCTCCTTGGAGATCCCCTGGTGGGAGAGGTTGTGGGCCAGCTGGTCCCACAGCTCGGCGGCGCGGGCCTCGACGAGCGCCTCGGGCACCTCGATCGTCGCGTTGGCGGCGGCGGCGTCGACCGCCGCCTCCCGGAACTCGGATTCGATCCGGCGGGTCTCGGCCTCCTCGAGCCGCTCGCGAATCTCCGCGCGCAGCTCGTCCATGGAGTCCAGGCCGGCGGCCTCGGTGGCGAAGTCGTCGTCGAGCTCGGGCAGATCCCGCCGCTTGACCTCCTTGGCGGTCACGGTGAAGCGCATCTCGGCGCCGCGGACGTGCTCCTCGGGATGATCCTCGGGCATGGTGACGTCGATCTCGCGAGTGCCGCCCGCCTCGATCCCGACGAGCTGCTCGTCCATGCCCGGCAGCAGCCGGCCTGCGCCCAGCTCGGCGAGCTGGTCGCGGCCCTCCGCGCCCTCGACGGGCTCGCCGTCGCGGGTCCCGGCGTAGTCGAGGACGAGAAAGTCGCCCATCGCGGCGGCGCCCTCGGCGGTCTCGAGCCGGGCGAGGCGTTCCCGCAGCCCCTCGATCTCGGCGTCGACCGCCTCGTCCGGCACTGCGGCCTCGCGGCGGCCGACCTCGAGGCCCGTGTACTCCCCGAGCGTCGCGGTCGGCCGGACGCCGATCTCGACCGTGAAGGTGAGCGGCTCGCCTTCGGCCGGAAGCTCGCCGATGTCGAGCGTCGGGTCGCCGACCGGCGCCACGCCGGCCGCGTCGATCGCGTCGACGTACCAGCGCGTCAGCGATCCGCGAACGGCCTCGTCCAGGACGGCCTCGCGCCCCAGCCGGCGCACGACGACCGGCGGGGGCACCTTCCCCTTGCGGAATCCGGGGATGCGCAGCTCGCGCCCGAGGGCCTTGGCGGCCTGCTGGACGCGGCGCTCGACTTCCTCGGGCGGCACCTCCGCCTCGACGCGCACGCGCGACTCGGGCAGTTCTGTGACGGTGGTCTTCAGCTCGGCGGCCATGGGCGGGCAACGATAGCGTCAGCGCATGGGCCGGCCCTCCCTCCCCCTCCGCCTGGCCGCCTGGCTCGTCACCGGGCCCGCCGGCCATCTCGCCGCCGGCGCGATCGACTGGGCCGTCCTGCTCGGCCGGCTGGGCCGCGCCCGGATCGCCGGACGCGAGCCCTGGGCGTAGGGCGCGGGCGCAGCGCGCGAGCGGCCCGGCCGCCGGCCGGGCTCGCCGGGCGCGGGCTGCCGGCCGCGATGCCCGCAGGCCGCCTCGCCCCCCCGCTGCTCCGAACCTGCGCACCTCAGCCACCGAATCGGTGGCCCACACGCACCAGAGCCGCCCGCCTCCCAGCGCCGCCCCAACCTGCGCGCCTCAGCCACCGAGCCGGTGGCCCACACGCACGAGAACCGCCCGCCTCCCCGCCTCGCGGCCCCGCCCCAACCTGCGCGCCTCAGCCACCGGATCGGTGGCCCAGGTGCACCAGAACCGCCCGCCTCCAGCGCCGCCCCAACCTGCGCGCCTCAGCCACCGAATCGGTGGCCCACACGCACCAGACGGCCGGGCCGGGCCGCCCGGCCGCTATCGGGGCACCGGCTCGGGGCCCGGGAACCAGCCGGGCTGGGCCTCGACCCGGCGGCACCACGCCTGCACCCGGGGCACGTCCGCCAGCGGCGCGCCGGCCTCGTCGCCGAGGTGGCCGTAGGCGTAGAGCGCGATGTCCGCCACGGTGTACCGGTCCGCTGCGGCGAACTCGTGCTCGGCGAAGCGGGCGTCCAGCACGGCCAGCGCACCCCGCGCCTGCCCGGCCAGCCAGGCGAGCACCGCGGGATCGGCGCCGCCGATCGCGCCCCGGAAGCGCCCGGTTCCGATCGCCGGCTCGATCCGGTTCTGCTCGAAGAAGAGCCACCGCAGCACCTCCCCGCGGGCCTCGGGGCCATCCGGCAGGAGCGGCGTGCCCTCGGCGATCCGGATGAGGATCGCCGCCGACTCGGCCAGCGCCGTCCCGTCGTCGAGCACGAGCACCGGCGTGCGGCCATCCGGATTCAACGCGAGGAACTCGGGCGTCGAGCTCTCGCCCGCGAGGATGTCGACCGGCTCCTCGTCGCAGGCCAGGCCGAGCTGCGCCAGCGCCAGGCGCACCTTGTACCCGTTTCCCGACGCCGGATAGTGGAGAAGACGCATTCCGGCACCCTATCCGCGCCCCCCGCGCCTCGGGCGCGGGAGCGCCGGCCGGGCCCAGCGCTCAGGCCCGTCCGAAGCGGGCCTTGCGCGGCGCGAACGCTCCGTCCAGCTCGGCGGGCTCGAACCCGCCGACCGTCTTGCCTTCGGTGGCGTAGAGGTAGAGCGCGACGCGGAAGATCGCGGTCAGCGTGCTCGCGATGAGGCCGGCGACGAGCACGACCACGACCGCCACGGCGATCATCGCGATGCCGAGCGGCAGCGCGGTCTTGGTGAGCACGCCGCCCGCCACGCCGAGCAGGATCGCCGGCAGGATCGCCACGAGCGCGATCAGCCCGCCGATCGAGACGGTCCCGACGAGGCCCTCGCCCCACCGCTCGCGCAGCACCTTGGCGGAGTGCTTGATGGCCTGGACCGGCCCGAGACCCTCGATCGCGATGATCGGGATGACGAAGAACGTGACGACCTGCCAGGCGAAGTTCAGCAGCCCGCTGACGATCGCCCCGACGAGCGGGTTCTCGCGCAGCGCGCTCTGGATCGCGTTGAGGATCAGCCCGACCGTGGTCTGCACGAGCGCCCACAGCGCGATCTGCCCGATCCGGCCGCGGGCCACGGCGACGCCGTCGCCCAGCGAGGTGTCCTGCCCCTGGAGCGACTTCACCGCGGCGCCCGCCAGCGCGGTCGCGAAGAAGATGCCGATGAACGTGAGCGCGTAGGCCGCGACGATCCCGAAGCCGATGAGCCAGGCCTCCTGGCTGTCCTGCGCGTACAGCGCCACCCCGGGCGCGAACAGGATCGCCCCCGCGACGAGGGCGCAGGCGCCCGAGACGATCGGGAAGAGCAGGAGCGAGCGATCGGCCTTCAGCACCGCCCAGCTCTTCTTCGCCAGCGCCCATCCCCGGCTGATCCGTCCGCCCTGCATCCGCGTCACGCCCCTTTCGTTTCCGTCCGGCTCTCCGAGTGTCGGCCGGCGGCCCCCTGCGCTTGAGGGGCGGCCGCCCGCGTCCGGGCCGTTGGTAGATTGGACACGTCGCGGTGGGCGTAGCTCAGCTGGTAGAGCTCCTGGTTGTGGTCCAGGCGGTCGCGGGTTCGAGTCCCGTCGCTCACCCTCGTTCATGCGACCGGCCGGCCGGCCGGCGCTCCGGGCTCACCTGCGGCTGCAGGCCTGGCCGCGGCACATGCGCAGGCGCCGCGCCTCGGCCGCGAGGCGAGCCTTGAGCGCTCCGTCTGCCGGATTCCCCGCGAGGTTCTCGAGTTCGTAGGGATCCCGCCGGAGGTCGTAGAGCTCCTCGTCGCCGAAGCTCCACTTCACGTACTTGTAGCGGTCGGTGCGGACTCCGTAGTACGGCGCCTGGAGGTCGAACACGGGGACGCCGATCTTGAACGTGAGGGACGGCCGGAGCGCCTCGAGCGCCAGGTCGCGGGGCGCGAGCCGGCTGCCGTGCAGCCGCGGCAGCAGCGAAACTCCGTCCATCACCCGCCCCGCTCGGGCGTGCGCCGCGTCGACGATCGTCGGCGCGAGGTCGTGGTTGAAGACCATGTCGCGCACGGTCCGTCCTTGCGGCACCCCGGGCCCGGCCATGACCATTGGAATGTGGATGCCAGGCTCGTAGGCGAAGTACTTGTTGTCGGGAATCCGGTGCTGGCCCTGGAGGTAGCCCTGATCGGTGGTGTAGACGAACAGCGTGTGGTCGAGCTGGCCCGCGCGCCGGAGAGTGTCGAGCAGCCGCCCGATCGCGTCGTCGGCAGCCCGCGCAGCGCCCAGGCGGCCGCGCTCGTTGCGCCGGATTCCGGCGACCACGTCGGGACTCATCAGCGGCCGGCCGCTCACGCTCGCCGGCTTGTCGGACACGTCGGCCTCGTCGATGGACGGGTCGCTCGGCGGCCCGACCGTGTCGTAGGTGTGGGCGTAGCGCGCGGGCGGGCGGGGATCGACGGACTGCGGCGGCCCGGGACGCAAGCCGGCAACCCGCTCGTAGTCGCCCTCCTTGTGGGCGGCGATGGGGGTGTACCAGAGGAAGAACGGCTTGCGCGGGCCGCCGGTCGCGTCCCCGGCACCCGCCCTGATCAGGCGCCCGAGGGCCTGATCGGCGATGCGGCCGACGACGTCGACCTGGTAGTCGCGCTCCCGGGCCAGGCCGTAGTAGTCGACCGGCTTGAACGTCGCCTTCATGACCGCGAGCGCGTCGTCGACGCTGCGAATGCGCCCCTCGACGCCGGCGCGCGCAAAGGCGATCAGGGCGTCGGCGTACGCGCGATCGCCGTGGTAGCGCACGCGGCCGTTCTCGTTGATGGCCCAGTTGAAGTAGTTGTAGGTCGAGTAGTCGATCAGGCCATGCCAGTCGTTCCAGCCCGGCGGGATCTCGCGAGGCGCGGTCGACCCGTACTCGTTCAGGTACTTGCCCACGAACGCCGTCCGATAGCCGGCGCGCTGGAGCCAGGCCGGCAGCGAGTTGCGCGCGCCCCGGAACGACTTGAACCCGCCCCCGCTCAGGAAGAAGTTGCTGCGCACCCCGTGGTTGTGGGCGTACTGCCCCGTGAGGAAGGTCGTGCGGGCCGGGCAGCAGAGGTCGTAGGACACGAAGGCGTTGGCGAACGTGGTCCCCATCCGTTCCAGCCGGCGGAAGTTCGGCATCCGGCTGGCGATGCGCAGCGTCCAGTCGTCCGTCGTCACGACGACGACGTTCGGCTTCGCCACCGGCGCGGCGCGGGCCTCGGCCTGGCCGGTGCACGCCAGTGCCGCGGCCAGCGCCGCACCGGCGACCGCCGCCGCGAGCCAGCCCTGGGCCGGCCCGGCGGGCGGTCGGCGGTGAGCCGAACGGTCGTCGCTGTCGAACCGGCGCATGGCCACGTCTCCTCTGGATACCCGCGCTCAGGTCGCGTGTCCCGGCCCAGCGGCGGCACGGGACCGAGCGTCGCGCCGACGCTATCGCAGTCGCCGCCGCCACGCCCGGGCCTTCCCGCCCGCTTCACGCCGTCCGAGCTCGCCGGCAGGCCTCAGCGCGTCCGGGCCGCCGGCACGCTGCCGACGCCGTTGTAGGCCGCCACGGCCTTGACCAGCCCGCCTTGGTCGTAGAAGTCCGACGCGATCAGGTTGACCTTCATCCCCCGCTCGCGCTCGCAGCGGCGCAGGCGCTGGAGGATGAAGTCCTCCGTGAGGATCTTCTTGTTCGCCTGCAGCGGCGGCGGGAACTTGTCGATCCAGTGGTTGACCATGAGCAGCGGGCTGTCGAGGAATCCGCGGTTCTCGGCGCAGGTGAACTGGGAGCCCTTCGTGGCCTTCAGCGGGGTGTCCTGCACCCACGAGAAGCCTTCGAGGTTCCAGGGGTACTCCCCGCCGGGCCGCCGCTCCGTGAACACGATCAGCCGGCGGTTGGCCTTGATGAGCTGGCCCAGGGTCGGCAGCGGCTTGAGCCGGGAGAACACGGCGAGGTACTTCGTCAGGCCGGCGTCGGCGTAGGCCTTCGCGAGGTCGGCCTCCTTGACGTAGTCCTCGTCGAACACGACGAGGACCTCCCCGGGATTGCGCTCCAGGAACGTGCGGAAGGTCCTCAGGACGTCGACCATGCGGGTCGCCCCGAGCTCGCAGACGGTGTGGCACAGCCAGACCTCGCGCTTGCCCTCGAGGTTCCCGAAGCCGATGCGGCCGCCGAAACGGCCGAGGGCCCGGATCGCCTCGGGCGAGAGCTGCTTGGCCAGGCGGTTGAGGTCCCGCCCTTCGGCCTCGAGGTCGGTGCGAACCTTCCCCCGGGCGTCCTTGACCCCGTAGTGCGGATCGATGAGGAAGAGGCGGATGCCGTCGCGAAGCTGGCGCCGGATGCGCCGGGTCTGGTTCGCCAGCAGCCACCCCGGGGAATCAGCGGCCGACATCGAGTTGTGCGTGCCGGGGAACGTGACCTCGTCCAGGCGCCGGCCGCAGAGGGCCCGGTACCCGTTGCACGTGTCCACCGAGGCCGCCGCCCGCTCGGTGCTGCGCCCGGCGGCGAAGAGCGCGATCGCGACGCCGCCCACGAGGGCCGCCGCGCCCGCACCCGCTGCGATGAGGCGCCGGCGGCGCGCCCGTCCGGCGCGCCGGGTCGCGACCGCCTCGGGCGAGTGGATGTTCGACAGCAGCTCCCCGGTCCCGTAGTAGACGAGCAGGCCGCCGCCGACGACCGCGACGATCTCGAGCGCGGTCGACGGCTCGAGCACGACGAAGATGCCGGCCAGGAGGAACCCGGCGCCGTGCAGTGCGCGGCGCCAGCCGACCGGCGGCGGGGCCAGCGCACGCCGAACCTTGGCCAGTCCCGCGCCGGCCGCGAACGGGCGCAGCAGCGACGCCGAGGCCGCGGCGACGAGCAGCCCGAACGCGCCGACGGCCAGCCCCCACACGCCGAGATCGCCGAGGAATGCGTCGTAGATGCCGCCGATCGCGGCGCGGACGTCGGCGTTCGTGACCTCGTCCTCGCCGTAGACGTTGTTCAGCAGGATCACCCGGAACACCACGACGGCGACGAACAGCGCCCCGCCCGCGATGCCGGCACCGACGCCCATCCGCGTGATCACCCGGCGGCGGTCGCGGGCGACCGCGACGGCGCCGGCGGCCAGCAGCAGCGCGACGACCGGCAGCACCGACCCGAGCGTGCGCACGTGGTCGGCCACGGCCAAGGTGTCGCGGGCGAAGCTGCGCTGCCGCACTTTCAGGAGGGTCGCGTCCGCGTCCTTCGGGATCTCACGGGCGATGTCGGGCGCGACGCTGCGCAGCGCTGACACGACGACCGTCCCCGCGTCGGCGATGTCGAAGGCGACGTTGCGGGCGTCGCGCACGAAGAGCAGCTTGTGCCCGTTGAGGGCCGCCAGCCGGAAGACCCTGCGGAAGGGCTCGGAGGCGACGACGAACTGCACGACGGACTCCACGACCGGGCGCGCCGAGATGAGGTCGGTCGACCCCTGGTCGATGAGCCCGACGACGATCTCGCGTGAAACCACGCGCCGCACGTCGGGGTTCTCGAGCGCGGCGACGGCCCGGTCGGCGAACGCGTCGGAGCTGACGACCTCCTGCTGGACGTAGAGAGCCACCCCGCCGGCCAGGGCGGCGACCACGGCCAGCACGGCCAGTCCAGCGCTCACGGGCCCGCGCAGGCGGTCAAAGCCAGAGGCCTCAGCCATGGGCGGGAGCCTAGTTGTCGCCTCAGCGGCGCGGCGCAGTGCTCAGGCGGGGCGGAAGGCGTCGAGCCCGCGCTGCGCGTTGGCCGGCGTGCCCAGGAACCCCGCATGCCCCGCCCGCGGGTCGGCGATGAACACCGCGACCGTCCCGCCGAGCGACCGGATGAACGCGGCGCTGCGGCGCATCGACGGGCAGCCGGTGTACTGCGGATTCGGGTCGTGGCCGCCGCAGAAGAGCACCCAGCGCGAGCCGCGCAGCGGCGCGCGCCCGAACGTCCCGGCGCGCAGCGCGGCGTTGGGAGGGAACGTCGGGAATGCGCTCCCGGAGTTGGCGATGTCGAGGCCGAACCAGCGGTGGCCGCGCCGGTCGGCGGCGGCGAGCGCGTACGTGCGCAGGGCGGCGGTGCTGAAGCCGTGCAGGATCGCGGTGCCAGGCCTGACCTTCAGGCCTCCCAGGATGCGGGAGATCTCCGCGTACAGCTCGCCGGGCTGGTAGCGGCCGACGCCCTGACCGATCCCGTAGGTCCACTGGACGCTCACGATGCGCAGGTGGTTGCGCGTCGCGAGCGGCTTCCACAGGATGAACTGGTCGACCGCGGTGCTCTTGTCCCCGTGGAGGGTGACGAGCGTCCCGCGGATCTTCCCCGGCGGCGCCCACTGGATCGAGTAGCCCTTCCCGTTGGACGACAGGACGAAGCGTGCGCCCGACTTCACCGCGGCCTGGTACCGCCCGGGATCCTTGCGGATCGCGTCGCGCAGCGAGCGGGGCGCCTGGTCGGCCGGGATCGTGCGCGAGGCGGAGGAGTCGCTCGCGCAGCCGACCAGGACGAGCGCCGCGGCGGCGAGCAGCCCCGTCCCGGCCAGCCGGGCCGCTCGGCGCCAGGCGGTCACACCGGCACCTGCGCGCCGCGGGCCGCCCGCGCCGCCCGCCGCGCCTTGATGCGGCGGTTCGTGCCGTCCAGCAGCGGGCGCTCGATGAGGTTCCAGCTGAGGAATCCCGCCAGCGTCGCCAGCGGGAAGCCGATGGCGAAGGCGACGAGGAAGCTGTCGCCCAGGACGTCCTGGGACTTGAGGAACAGGAGGATCGGCACGTGCCAGAGGTAGAAGCCGTAGGACGCGACGCCGAACATGTCCAGCGGCTTCCAGGACAGCCAGGACAGCGATCGACCGCTCCCCGCCGCGGCGCCGGCGACGAGCAGGGCGAAGCCGGTCGCGGCCGGCAGGTCATTGACCATCGCGATCGTCTTGTCGATCGACGGGCCGCCGGACGTGGCGTGCCAGTAGCCGCTGGCCACGACGAGCGCCGCGCCGGCGAGGGCGAGCCACAGCGTGGCCCGCGGGCTGAGCGGGCTCGTGCGGCCCCGCGCGTCGCGCTCGACGAGCCAGATCGCCACGAGCATCCCGACCGCGAAGTACGGCATGTAGGCCATGAGGCTCTTGCTGGCGACCTGCCCCCAGCCGTGGTCGAAGACCAGGGCATTCCAGATCGCCCCGAGCGCCACGAACCCGGACATGAGGGCCACCTGGGGCTGCCAGCGCCCCTTCGCGATCCGGTAGGCGAAGACCCCCAGGAACGGGAGCAGGACGTAGAACATCGCCTCCAGGCACAGGGTCCAGGTGACGGGGTTGAGCTTCATGATCGTGTCGCCGCGGAAGTTCTGGCCGAAGAGCGGAAACAGCCACCACTGCTCGGCCGGCGGCAGCCGCACGCCGGGGGTGTCGCCGGCCCCGCCGAGCAGCAGGAGCGCGCCGAGCATCGCCACGTAGTAGGCGGGGATGATGCGCACGACGCGCCGGGCGCTGTAGCTGCCGATCGACACCGGCCCGGCCTGGGCCCGCGCGGCCCGCGCGAACGAGCGGTACAGCAGGTAGCCGGAGAGCACGAAGAAGCAGATGAGGCCGGTGCGGAACTGGATCGCCGTGTAGTCCCACCAATGCGGCTTGGTGCCCGGCGTGCGGGTGTAGAGCCAGGCGTGGAAGACGAACACCGATCCCGCGGCGATCGCGCGGATGCCGTCCAGGCCGGAGTTGCGAGGCTGGGTCGAGCTCGGAGTGCGCATGGATCAGGTCCGCACGGCCGCCGGGAGTCGGCGGGCGGGACGGCGCGGGCCGCCCGGCGCGCGGGGTTCGAGGGTAGTCAACACCGGCTCCCGGCGGAGGTTGCTCTGCCGCTAGGCCGGGACGCGGACGGCGCCCTCGGGTGCCGCCGCGGGACGCGCCGCCGCGCGGCTGCGGGTCCGGGCGATCCGGACGCCGAGCAGTCCGCCGCCGAGGATGAAGGTGAGCACGATCGGCGCTTGCAGCCACGCGCTGCCGGCATCGCTGCCCGCCCCGAGCACGTGGATCGCCGCCAGCCCCCACGCGACGGGAATGAGCCGGTGGGCCGAGCGCCAGCGGCGGGCGCCGACGTGGCGGCGGGCGTAGTAGCTCAGGCTGAGGGCGAGCGCGAGATATCCCGCGACCACGCCGAGCCCGGTGAACAGGGGGCGGTACTCCATCGCAAACGGGACCGTGACCCCGGCCAGCCCGGGATGCAGCCAGGCGTCACCGAGAAGGAAGGCGCCATGCGCCGCCAGCGCCGCCAGGGCGACGAGCGACAGGCGCTCGTGCGCCGTGCCGAGGCGAGCGCGCCAGCGGGCCGGCGCGGTCTTCGTCGCGAGCAGCAGCCCGAGCAGCAGGGACGCGCTGAGCAGCAGGATCGCCACGATCCCGGCGGCCCGGCTGGCCAGCCACCAGCCGTGGTCGAGGACGAGCAGGCCGGTCACGACGAGCGCGTCGTGGGCGCCGCCGGCTGCGACTGGGTGCCGCCGGCGTCCGAGCCGCCGCCGAGGATTGCGGACAGGATCCCGCCGCCGTCATCGGAGCCGCCGCCCTCCTCGTCCGATTCGCTGCCGCCGCCGTCGCCGTCGCTGCGGGCCGAGGCGGTCTGCGCGGTGAGCTGGCCGAGCGCCGGGTCGTGGCCGAACTGGAGACGGGCGGCCAGCACCGTGAGCACGAGCAGGAAGACCGCGACGCTGAAGACGATGATTCCGCGCCAGCCAGGCCGGCGCGCGGCGGAAGTCGCAATTGGCATGCATCCAGCCTGCTGACCGTGCCTTTGCGGTTCCTAAGTGCGGCGAACCGCCGCCCGCGGCCGCTCCGCCCTGCACCGCGCTCCGGACCGCGGCGAGTGGGTTCTACGGTTCACAGGACGGCGGAGCGGGACTAGCGTGCAGATCCCACGCAACGACGCAAGGCAGGTGGTCCGGATGCGCAGGATGCTCATCACGATCGGCACGATGCTCGCCGCCTGCGCGCTCGCTGCACCCGCCAGCGGGGCGAGCTACGGCACGTTCCTCGGCCACGCCCGCGCGTCCGGCAGCTCCAGCGCCGTGAGCATCGGGTGGGGTCCGAAGCTGACCCGCCAGGTTCGCTCACCCCGGTCGTTCACGGTCGTGGTCCGCGGGACGCTGCGGCGCGGGTACTTCTGCAGCCTGGACTGCGACGAGGTCCAGTCCCAGTGGCAGGTGGCGTGCACGAAGCCGGGCCTCCTGCGCGACCGGATGGGCGGCATGTTCGGTCCGCCGCCGAAGGTCGGGCACCCGGGGCTGCCGTTCTCGCGGCCGCGCACGTGCACGATCCGCGTCGAAGCGCACTCGAGCCCGTACGTCGGCGGCACCATCGACGTGTGGGTGTACTACCGGCGCTGAGGCTGGGCGCCCGGCAGGTGGGCTGCGCCGGAACGACACCGCGCGGTCGCACCGGCGGCCTCGTCTCCTCACCTGCGGAGCGGGTGCCATCGGTCCGAAGCGCGCCGCGCCGATAGCCCCCCGCATGCGGCCTACGTCGGGGTGGGGTCTCCGCCGCCGCCGGTGCCGCCGCCGGTGCCGTCGCCCTCGGTGCAGGTCCGCAGGGCCGGAGAGTGCAAGGACGCTCCGAGGAGGCCGCTGCCGTGGCCGTTGCCCAGGCGCATCTGGTGACCGGGGCCGCCGCGGAGGAACGCCGGCGGGACCGGATCGACCGGGTCCCCGCTCACGGTGTAGCCGCCGCGCGCGGAGTTCTCGGCTTCGTTGCACACGCTCGTTCCCGTGCTCGGCGGCGCCGCCGAGACGGGACCGGCAAGGGCCAGGGTCGCGATCGAGGCCATGGGAAGGGCCCGGGCGGCCCGCGTGATCCAGCTCATGTCGACTCCTCCTTCTCCGTTTGCGACGACTATCGGAAGCTTCGGCTTGCCCCGCCGGCGACCGGAGCCCGGGCGGACGGATGTACGTCAGGCCTTCCGTGCCCGTGCCCGTGGCCGTCGCTCGGAGCGGCTGAACGGCAGCCGCAGGGCGGCCGTCGCCCGGTCCGCATCGATTGCCGATCCCGGGGTTGCCGCAGGAGACCGGCTCTCCCAACGCTTCACGAAGGAGCTCGCTCCGTGCGCGACGAAGGCAAAGCCCCGCATCGTGGGCGAGCTCCAGCGATCATCACGCCGCAACTCGAGGGGCGCCCGCACCCGGCCCGCCTCCTCGAATCGCCGAAGGTCGTCGTGGCCGTGCGCGTGCCGCGGATCGCCCATTGAGCCGCGCGGCGCGTCGGCGGGTTCTCGCGGCGCCCGGCTGCTGCCGGCCCGGCCCGGCCCGGCCCGAAAGTCCGGGAACCAGCGCCCCCGCCAGGACTCGAACCTGGGACCTGCGGATTAGAAGTCCGCTGCTCTTTCCAGCTGAGCTACGGGGGCCGGGCGCCATCGTCGCATGCGCGCGCGCACGCGGCGGCGTCCTGCAGCGCGGGCTGCGCCCGGCTGTCGGCCCCGTTCAGGCGGCGCGCCGGCCCGGCGGCGGCCCGGCCGCTGCGGCCTCGGGCTCGCGGCACGCCGCGAGCCGGGCGACGATGGCCGTGGCCACGCGGTTCGCGTCCACGCGGTACTCCCCGCGCCCCACCCGTTCGCGCAGCTCGGTCACGCGGCGGGTGCGGAGCGCTCCGTGCTCGATCGTTGCGTCATGGGTGTGCATGGCCGTAAGGGATACCGCGTCGGCCGGACTTCAACCATCGGGTCAGGGACCCATGTCCGGTCGCGGACTGCCGCAGCGAGCGGGAATCCCCGCGCCGTGGGGGTCCCGGTGCGCGGGCCGGAGAGGCGCCATACTGGCGCCGCGATGCGCCGGCGCCTCTTCGAGCCTGAGCACGACGACTTCCGGGCGAGCTTCCGGACGTTCCTCGAGCGCGAGGTCGTCCCGCACCACGCCCAGTGGGAGCGAGACGGCATCGTGCCGCGCGAGCTTTATGCCGCCGCTGGCGAGCACGGGTTCACCGCGATGGCCGTCCCGGAGGAGCACGGCGGCGCCGGTGTCGAGGACTTCCGCTTCAACGTCGTGATCGGCGAGGAGGTGCAGCACGCCGGGGTCAGCGGGTTCGGCCTTGGCCTGACGCTGCACAACGACATCTGCGCGCCATACTTCCTGGCGTACTGCTCCAACGAGCAGCGGGCGCGGTGGCTGCCGGGCATCGCCAGCGGCGAGCTCATCACGGCGCTCGCCATGACCGAGCCGGGCATCGGCTCCGATCTCGCGTCGATGTCCACGCGGGCCGACCGGGCCGACGGCGGCTACCGCGTCAACGGGGCCAAGACATTCATCACCAACGGCATCAACGCCGACCTCGTCGTGACGGCCGTCAAGACCGACCCGTCCGAGCGCCACCGCGGCATCAGCCTGCTGGTCCTCGAGCGCGGGATGGAGGGCTTCGAGCGCGGACGCAACCTCGAGAAGATCGGGATGCACGCGCAGGACACCGCCGAGCTCTCGTTCGCGGACGTCCTCGTCCCGGAGGCGAACCGGCTCGGCGCGGAAGGCGCCGGGTTCGGCCAGCTCGTGGCCAACCTGGCCCAGGAGCGGCTGTCGATCGCGATTGCCGGGGTCGCCGCCGCCGAGGCGGCGCTGCAGTGGACCCTGGACTACGTGCGCGAGCGTCGCGCGTTCGGCCAGGCGATCGGGAGCTTCCAGCACTCGCGCTTTGCCCTCGCCGAATGCCGCACGGAGATCGACGTCGCCCAGGCGTTCCTGGACCGCTGTGTGGAGGCGCTGAACGCCGGGGAGCTGACGGCCGAGGATGCCGCCGAGGCGAAGTGGTGGTGCACCGACCTGCAGGGGCGCGTGATCGACCGGTGCGTGCAGCTGCACGGCGGCTATGGCTACATGACCGAGTACCCGATCGCCCGGGCCTGGGCCGACGCTCGGGTGACCCGGATCTACGGCGGCGCGAACGAGATCATGAAGGAGATCGTCGGGCGCTCGCTCGGGCTCTGAGCCGCGGCCGGCGGGCCCGGCGCGGCGGCGCTCCCGCCGCGCCCGAGGTGCGGTCCGCCCCGGGCCCGGGCCGTTGGGGTCAGCGCAGCTCGGCGGGCACCGGACGGTCCGCGTGGATGCGGCCCGCGGTCTCGCTGAGCGGACGCCCGGAGCGGCCGGCAGCCCGGGCGAGGATCTCGGCGACGACCGAGACGGCCGCCTCCTCCGGCGTGCGAGCGCCGATGTCCAGGCCGCACGGCGACGCGATCCGTTCGAGCTCGGCGGCCTCGACGCCGGCGGCGAGCAGGCGCCGGACGCGGTCCTCGTGGGTCTGGCGGCTCCCGAGCGCGCCGATGTAGCCGGCGGGCGTCGCGAGGGCGCCGATGAGGGCCGGCTCGTCGAACTTCGGGTCGTGCGTGAAGACGAGCACGACGTCGCGATCGGTCAGCTCGACGCCGGCCAGGTAGCGGTCGGGCCAGTCGACGACGACCTCGTCGGCGATGGAGAACCGGGTGGCCTGGGTGAACGGCCGGCGGGCATCGCAGATCGTCACGGCATACCCGAGCGTGCGGGCCAGCGCGGCCACGGCGGCCGAGAAGTCGATGGCGCCGAAGATCACCATGCGGGCGGGAGCGGCGAAGGCCTGGATGAACACGCGGGCGCCGGTTCCCATGACTTCGCCCGTGGCGCCGTACTGCCGCAGCGCGCTGATCCCGTGGGCCAGGCAGCCCAGGGCGTCGCGCTCGACGGCCCGGTCGAAGCGCCCGCCGAGGCCGAGGGTGCCGAGCGGCTCGGACCCGACGACCCCCATCAGGGCGCCCGCCGGCTCGCCGTCGACCAGCGTGGCCAGCGCCGCCGGGGTTCCCGCGGCCACCGCGTCGCGCACGGCCTCGAGGACCGCGCCGCTCTCGGGCGCCACCTCGCTGACGAGGATGTGCACGGTGCCGCCGCACATGAGGCCGACCCCTGCGGCCTGGCTGTCGCTGATCCCGTAGGTGCGCAGCCGCGGGCCGCCGCCCGCGAGGACCGCCTGGGCCTCCTCGACCAGCGCGCCTTCGACGCAGCCTCCGGTCACCGAGCCTTCGATGGCGCCCTGCTCGTCGACGAGCATCGTGGCGCCGGGGTCCAGCGGCGAGGACCCATCCGTGGCGACGAGCGTGGCGGCGGCCACCCGCCGCCCCGCCGCCAGCCACCGAGCGGCGACGGCGTGGGACGGCTCGAGTCCGCCGGGGGGCGACATCGTCACGGTGCGATTGTTGCCCATCGGCCGCGCGCCGTCCACGCCCGCCGCGCCGGCAACCGCGCTCTGGCTACGGCTGCGCCGGCAGGAGGTAGCGCGCGACGTACAGCGAGGAGCCGGCAAACCCAGCCACGACCGCCTGCCGCCCGCCGGGCAGGACGACGGCGTTGGTGCCGACCCCGCGCGGCGCCGTGATCCGCAGCACGCCACCGGGCGCGAACGCTCCGTTCGGCGCCCCGCCGGGCAGCAGCTGGGCCAGCGACACGCCGACGCCCGCGGTCAGGGTCCCGGCCGGGCCGAGCGCGGCGCCGCAGGTGGTGTCGCTGCCGCCGCGCAGTCCGGGTGTGACGGCCCGGCCGGCTGCGCCGAAGGATGCGTCCAGGCGCCCGCCGGCGGTCAGCCGGGTGGTGAGCAGTGCCGGGGCGGCCCCCACGGATCCGTCCCCGGTCACCGTGATCCGGCCGCGGCGGTCGGCGGCCATCGCGCAGGGGAACCATTGGGCAAATGCCCCCCCGGCCTGCGTGAACGCGATCTCGGCATGGCCTGCCGTGCCGAAGCCGGCCACCGGCTGCCCCCGCGCCGAGAGGCGAAAGACGCCGGCGCTCCCGTGCCCGTCGGAGCCGATGTAGTCGAGGTGCCCGGATCCGATGACGCTCCCGTCGGCGGCCTGGGCGAGGGCCGCCACGCCCGCGCTGGCCGCAAGGTCCGGATTCCAGAACAGCGGCTGCACGATCCCGGCCCGCCCGAAGCCGCGATCGCGGGCGCCGGTCCGGGTCAGGCGCGCCACGACCATCGGGCGGCCGTTGCGATTGGCGTTCGAGCCGCCCACGAGCAGCTTTCCGTCGCGCTGAATCGCCAGCGACTGCGCGATGCCGCCGGCCGGCGTGACCGCGAGCCCGTGCCGGCCGAACGCCGAGTCCAGCCGCCCGGCCGGCGTGAGGCGCAGCACGAGCATCGAGCCCTGGCCGTAGCCGCCGGCGACCAGGAGGCGGCCGGTGGAGCGCTCGACGGCGACCGCGGTCGCCAGGAACGGGCCGAGCTTGGACGGCAGTCCCGTCCTGAAGACCCCGTGCGTGGCGAACCCGGTGTCGAGCCGCCCGGACGGCAGGTAGCGTGCGACGACGATCTGCCCGTTGCCCGCGCGGGTCGTCGCCTGGCCGGCGATGACAATCTTGCCGCCGGCCGTCGCCGCGGCGCCGTAGGCGACTGCGCTCATCCCGGGAATGGAGGTCGTCACCCAGCCCCGGCCGCCGCCGAAGGACGGGTCGGGGCGGACGCCGGCAGCGGACGCGCCCGCTGGCACGGCCGCGGCGGCCAGCGCGACTGCGGCACCGGCGAGCAGACGCCGGCGGGGCGGATGGAGGCGGGTGAACGGGAAGCCCACGGCGGCGGGAAGGCTAGCGGCGCCGGTGGACCCCGGGTCGCAGCCGGGCACCGGCGCGGCCGCCGCGCCCCTGGCCGGCCCGGTCAGGGCGGGGGCTGGCTCCCGGCGCTCCCGGCGCTCCCGATCGCCCCCTCGAGCGCGCGCTCGATCAGCCCGGCGTACTGCGCCGCCGTCCAGCCGCAGTCATCCACCAGCCGGAGGTACAGGGCCTCGCTGGCGGCAAGGGCGTAGATGGCGTCGGCGGCCCGCTCGACCGAAACGCCCCGCCGGACCGCGCCGGCACGCTTCATCGCCTTGGCGACGACCAGCGCATCGGCACGCGTCGCGGCATGGCCGCGCGCGCGGGCCTCCGCGAGCAGAGGATCGTCGGGACTCGCCGACTCGCCGACGGCGAGCAGCCGGGCGGCGCGGCCAAACAGCGCCGCGGAGCGGTCGGCCACCGCGCGCAGCATCTGGTCTGGCGGCGCGCCGAAGATCGCCCCCGAGTCTTCGCGCTCGAGCAGGGGCACGTCGCCGTCCCCGCCGCGCACGGCCACCCGGATGCACTCGGAGAGCAGCGCCGCCTTGCTGGGGAACGCGAGGAAGACGGTGCGCTCGGAGACACCCGCGTCGGCGGCGATCGCCTTCATGCTCGTGCCGGCGAACCCGTCACGCACGAAACGCTCGGACGCCGCCGCACGGATTCGCCGCCGGGTGTCGGCCGCCGCACGCTCGCGAGCCGGCGAGCGGTATGGACGCTTGACGCCGTCGGCGGACATTGATTACAGTATGACTGAAGTCATTCGACGCACTTCCAAGGAGGCCCCATGCTGGCACGAGTCGCGACCTTCGACACACTGCCCGACGATCTCTCCGACGATGCGGTCGGCCTGCTGCGCGAGACGATCCGGAGCGTGCCCGGATACGTCGGCGGCTTCCACCTCGTCGATCCCGGGACCCGCAAGGCGGTGTCGGTCGTGGTCTTCGAGGACGAGGCGGCCGTGGGGCGCGCGGCCGAGGCCATGGCCCGGCGCCCCGAGGCCCGGCGGGTCGGGATCGACCCCGACCGGGTGGAGTTCTTCGAGGCGGTGCCGTTCTAGGCGGCGCGGGCGCGCGGTCGTGCGGCCGCGCCGCTGCGATGCAGCCGGACCGCCCCGTGACGCGGGTTCGGTCGCCGAAGCCGGCCGGACCGCCAGCCAAGTCGGGGCGGCCGGATTTGAACCGGCGACCCCCTGCTCCCAAAGCAGGTGCGCTACCAGGCTGCGCCACGCCCCGATGGCCCGGAGTCTACGGGGGCCACCCGAACGAACGTCCAGGCTCGGCCGCGGCGGTCGGCACCGAGCCGCCGGGCGCCGATCCGGTGAACGACCCGACCTGCGTCCCGCCCGTGCCCTGCCCGCCCGCGGGGCACCCTCGCCATGGCCCGCACGTTCACCGCCCTCACCGCCGCCGCCCTCGCGAGCCTCGCCACGCTCGCCGTGGCGGCCCCTGGCGCCAGCGCGGGCGCGTGTCCGGGCGCGCAGTCGCCGCCATCGGACCTCGGGGCCGGCGGCGCCGTCGACGTGACGCTCTGCCTCCTGAACGACGCGCGGGGCGATCACGGGCTGCGCCCGATGAGGCTCAACGCGCGGCTCTCCTTCGCGGCGCGCCACCACTCCCGCGACATGGTGGCCCGCGGGTACTTCTCCCACACCGGACCCGGCGGCGTGACCTTCGACCGGCGCCTGCGGCGGACCGGCTACGTCAACGGCGCCCGCTCGTGGACGATCGGCGAGAACATCGCCTGGGGCAGCGGCTCGCTCGCCACCCCCTCCGCAATCGTCCGGGCCTGGATGCACAGCCCCGGCCACCGCCGCAACATCCTCGACGGCAGCTTCGACGAGATCGGCATCGGCATCGCGCTCGGCACGCCGGTCGGGCGCAGCAACGGCGGCACCTACACGACTGACTTCGGCGGCCGCGACTGACCCCGGCTGCCCGGCCCGCGGCTCCGATAGCCTCGGGCACCGATGGCTGACGTCAGGCCCCTCCGCGCGCTGCACTACGACCTGGCCCGGGTCGGACCCCTGGCGGGCGTGATCGCCCCGCCCTACGACGTGATCGACCCGGAGCAGCGCGCCGCCCTGGCCGCGCGCTCCCCCCACAACGTCGTGGGCATCGACCTCCCGGCGGGGGACGACCCCTACGCGGCCGCCGCCGCGCTGCTGCGCGAGTGGCAGGACGAGGGCGCGGTCGTCCGCGACGAGGCGCCCGCCCTGTGGGCGCTGGCCCAGGACTACACCGGGCCCGACGGGGCCCGCCGCACGCGGCAGGGCATCTTCGCCCGGGTCCGGGTCGAGGACTACGGGCCGGGCCGCATCCGCCCGCACGAGCGCACCCATCCCGGCCCGAAGGAGGACCGGCTCCGGCTCACCCGCGCGACGCGGGCCAACCTCTCCCCCATCTTCTCCCTGTACGCCGACGCCACCGGCGGCGCCCGGGCCGCGCTGTCCGCGGTGACCCAGGCGGCGCCATGGGCGCAGGCCGACGACGACGACGGGACCGCCAACCGGCTCTGGCGCATCGGCGATCCGGCGGCGATCGCCGCCATCCAGGCCGCACTGGCCGACGCCGAACTGCTCATCGCCGACGGGCACCACCGCTACGAGACCGCCCGCGTCTACGCCGAGGAGCTCGGGGGCGAGGGCGAGCACCGCTATGTCCTCATGCTGCTCGTCGCGCTCGAGGATCCGGGCCTCACCGTCTTTCCGACGCACCGGCTCGTCTCCGGCCTCGCCCACCATCCCGAGAAGCAGGAGGCGCTGGCGGCCGCCCTGCGCGCGCACTTCGCCGTCGCGGAGCTGGCCTCGGCAGACGAGCTCGCCCCGCCGGAGGGCGAGACCGTCCGCATCGGCTACGTCGACGGCCACGTCCGCCGCCCGTTCATGCTCACCTTGTCCGACAACGCAGCGGTGGCCGCCGCGCTGCCGGGGGCCTCGGAGGCCTACCGGCACCTCGACACCGCGGTGCTCGAGGCGCTCGTCCTCAAGGGCGCGCTCGGCCTCAGCGAGGACGACATCTCCCACTTCCGGGGCCTCGGCTACGCCCGCTCGTTCACGGAAGCCCGCGCGCTCGTCGACGACGGGACCTACGACGCGGCCTTCTACATGGCGCCGACGCCGGTGGCGCGCATCGCCGCCGTGGCGGCGGCCGGCGAGACGATGCCGCCGAAGTCGACCTACTTCTATCCCAAGGTCCCGACCGGCCTGCTGTTCAACCCGCTGGCGTCGGCGGGGCAGGACGGTCAGTCCGCGTCGGGCAGCACCCCGCTCGGGAACAGCACGCCGTAGGTGTGCATCGGCCGGTAGACCGCCACGAGGCGCTCCTCCAGCGCCCCGACCGAGAGCTCGGCGAACCGCTCGGCGGTCCCGGCCGCGCGGAGCCGGTCGAGCGCCGCGTCATCGGGGAGCGTGCACAAGGCCAGCACGTCCGGGCCGTCCGGCTCGGCACTGACCCCCGAGAAGATGATCCGCCCGCCCACGCCGTTCAGCGCGGCCTCGGCGGCGCGGGTGGCGGCGATGAAGGCATCCATGTCGTCGCCCGGCGCATCCCAGGCCAGGACGACGAGCAGGCCCTCGTCCCCGAGATCCAGGGGCCCGGGCCCGGCCAGGATCGCCTCGTCCTCGCGCACGAGATACACCCGCGGCTTGTCGCGCAGCCCCTTGGCGTCGAGCCGGCCGATGCGCTTGAGGTCCAGCGTCCCGGCGCTCTCGCCGAGCGCCTCCACGACGGGCTCGGTGAGCAGGATCTGGCCGCCGCGGGCCTTCTCGACCAGGCGCGCCGCCAGGTTGACGTCGTTGCCGTAGATGTCCCCGTCGCGCTCGAGCACCTGGCCGACGTGGATGCCGATCTTCGCCGCGGCCACCGGGGCGTCGTCCTGCAGCGCCGCGCGGGCCTGGAGCGCCCGCTGGGTCCCGGTCGCGCAGCGCACGGCATCCTGGGCGGTGTCGAAGCGGGCCATCAGGCCGTCGCCGAGGCGCTTGACCACCGTCCCGCCGGCTCCGTCGACCAGTTCGCTGGCGATGTCGAGCAGCGATTCGGCCAGCTCGAGCCCCGCCTCGTCGCCGTGCTCGGCCGTGAATTCGGTGTAGCCCTCGACGTCGAAGAAGGCGATGGCGAGGTCCCCGGACATTGGCGCGGAGTATCGCCCAGGCAGGAGTACGATGGGCGGAGCCCCCCTCGACCCACCGGAGGACCCATCGGATGAAGGCTTCCGCCCGCCGCCGCCGGAGCACCGGCTTCCAGCACGACATCAGGATCCGCGAGCACCTCGTCGCCGCCGACGAGCCCCGCGACGAGGGCGGCGACGACACGGCGCCCAGCCCGCAGGAGCTGCTCGCCGCCAGCCTCGCCTCATGCGCGGCCATCACGATGGAGATGTACGCCAAGCGCAAGGGGTGGGAGATCGGCCCGGTCGAGGTCGACGTGGACTACGCGCCGGCCGAGCGCGGCTGCCCCACGAAGTTCTCGGTGCGGGTGCGGCTGCCCGACGGCCTCACCGACGAGCAGGTCGAGCGCCTGACCGTCATCGCCGCGAAGTGCCCGGTGCACCGCACGCTCGAAGGCGAGGTCATGTTCGACGAGCGCGTCGAGGTGCTGGCCGCGCACTAGCGCGGGCCGCGCCCGATGGCCGACGCCGCGACGCTCCGCCCGCTGCTGCTGGCGCCCGAGGACGCGGCGGCGCTCGACGTGCGCGGGCGCATCGACGCCGCCGTCCTCGTCCCGCTGTTCGTGCAGGACGGCGAGCTGCACGCAGTGTTCACCCGGCGCCGCGAGGACCTGCGCAAGCATGCGGGCGAGATCTCCTTCCCCGGCGGGCGCCAGGACATCGGCGAGGAGGACCTGCGCGAAACCGCCCTGCGCGAGGCCAGCGAGGAGATCGGGCTGCCCCCAGCGCAGGTCGAGCTCGTCGGGGCGCTGCCTCCGACGCCCACGGTGGTCACCAACTACGCCATCTACCCGTTCGTCGGCATCATCCCGGCGGGGCTGGCGTGGCGGCCGAACGCCTCCGAAGTCGCCGAGATCCTCGAGCTGCCGCTCGGCGCCGTCCGTGACAGCTATGCCCGGCGGCGCCTCATGCGGCGCGGCGTGCCGTTCCGGACCGGCGTCTACGACATCGACGGCCACGTGATCTGGGGCGCGACCGCCCGGATCCTCGGGGACCTCCTCGACCGGCTGGCCCCGGTGCTCGGCCCCGAATCTCGGCGCGCCGGCGCTTAGCGGGGGCCGCCCGAGCCTCAAGGCGCGCAGCTCCCGGGCCGACATCAGGACCATGGCCGCCGAGGTCCGGCCCATCGCAGCTGCCCGCCCGCCGGCCGAGCCGGCCCAGGGCGCGTCGCGCCGCTGGGCGCTCATCGCGTTCGCCGCGTTCGCCATCGCCGGCGTCGCGGTCCACGCGGTCCACGCCCTGGCCGGGCCGGGTCACAGCGCCGCCGACCGGCTCGTCGACGACTGGCTCTACGCGGCGCTCTTCCTCGCCACCGCTGGCAGCCTCTCGCTGCGGGCCCGTCGGGACCGCGCGCTGCGCGTCCCGTGGACGATCGCCGCGATCGGCGTCGCGATCTGGGCAGCCGCCGAGATCAGCTACCGGGCGCTGGAGGCCAGCCCGTCGGCGACCTACCCGCCGCTGACCCAGGCCCTCCTCGGCCTGAGCTTCCTCTGCGCCGGGGCCACCCTGCTCCTGCTCGGCCGCCAGCGCATCGGGCGCCTGCACCTCGGGCTCACCCTCGACGGCCTCATCGCCGGCGTCGCGGTCTGCGCGTTCGCCGCGGCCCTGCTCTTCCCCGCCGCGGGAGCCGAGGCCCAGGCCAGCCCGCCCACGCTGTTCCTCATGGCGGACCTCGCGATCCTCGCGTACGTCGTCATGAGCCTGGGCCTGACGGGCTGGCGGCCCGGGATCTGCTGGGGGCTGATCTGCGCCGGCATCGTCGCGAACACCGCCGGGAACATCGCCCTCGTCCAGCTCAGCGCCAGCGGCGACTTCAGCCGCGGGAGCGTGGTCGACACGCTGTACGTCGCCTCGGCGCTGCTCCTGGGCGCCGCGTCCTGGCAGCCCTTCACGACCGACCTGGCCGCCCGGTTCGCCGGCTCACGCACCCTGCTGGCGCCATCCGGCTTCGCGCTGGCCGCCCTCGGGCTGCTCGTCTTCGGCGCGATGGTGTCGATCAGCCCTGTCGCGGTCGCGCTCGCCGCGCTGTCGCTCGTGCTCCTCCTCGCCCGCACGACCATGGCGTTCGCCGAGAACCGCGGGCTGCTCGAGGCCAGCCGGCGCGACGCGCTCACCGACGGGCTCACCGGGCTCGGGAACCGCCGCCGCCTCGTGCGCGACCTCACCGCAGCTGCGGCCCGGGCGGAGGCTGCGCCGGCCACGCTCGTCCTCTTCGACCTCGACGGGTTCAAGCACTACAACGACACGTTCGGACACCCCGCCGGCGATGCCCTGCTGGCCCGCCTGGCCGGCCGCTTCGCGGAGGCCGTGGGGCCGCGCGGCGCCTACCGCGCCGGGGGCGACGAGTTCTATGCGCTGCTCTCCATCCCCGGTCCCCGCGCGGCCCGCGCGATCGCGGCGGCGGCGGGTGCCCTCGCGGAGTCCGGCGACGGGTTCAGCGTCACGGCCTCCTGGGGCGCCGTGGGGCTGCCCGATGAGGCCGTCGAGGCCCAGGAGGCGATGCAGATCGCCGACCAGCGGATGTATCGCCAGAAGGACAGCCGCCGGGCATCGCCGATCCAGCAGTCGCGCGCCGTCCTGCTCCAGGTCCTCAACGAGCGCGAGCCCGGCCTCTCGGACCACCAAGCCGAGGTGGCCGAGCTGTCGGTGGCCGTGGGCCGCCAGCTCGGCCTGGCCGGCGACGAGCTCCGCGACCTCGGCCGCGCTGCCGAGCTGCACGATGTCGGCAAGATCGCCGTGCCCGACGCGATTCTCCACAAGGCCGGGCCGCTCGACGAGCGCGAGTTCGACTTCATCCGCCAGCACACGGTGATCGGGGAGCGCATCCTCGCCGCGGCGCCCGCCCTGGCCGGTGCGGCCCGGCTCGTCCGCGCCAGCCACGAGCGCTGGGACGGTCGCGGCTACCCCGACGGCACGGCGGGGGAGCGCATCCCGCTCGGCGCACGGATCATCGCGGTCTGCGACGCCTACTCGGCGATGACCTCGGCCCGCCCCTACAGCGCGGCGATGGACGGGGATGCCGCGCTCGCCGAGCTCGAGGCCTGCGCCGGATCCCAGTTCGACCCCGAGGTGGTCGCGGCCTTTGCCGCCTGCCGGGACACGGTCGCGCCGGGCGCCACCGTCACCGCGCTGCGTGTGAGCTGACGGAGCCGGGCTGGGCGCGGGGCGGCTCGGGGCGCAGCAGTCCGGCCACTGCTGCGCGGGCAGCCGGGAGCCAGGCCGCCTGATCGCCGGGCGGCGCCGTGAGAACGGCGAGCGGAATCTGCCAGGTCGCGGCCGCAGCCTCCGCCTCCGCCCGCCCGCCGGCGAGGGCGGCGGCCGGCACGGTCCCGGACGCCTCGTAGACGACCCCGCGGACCGGCGTGTCGACGGTCTTCTCGAGGAAGAACCGCAGCCGGGTCCCGTGCAGGGCGGCGACGCGGTCCGGATCGCCGGTGGCCGTGCCGAGCAGCCAGCACACCACGGTCACCCCGGCGAGGGCCTCCATCAGGCTCCCGATGCGGTCAGGATCGCCCACGAACGGCTCGGCGCCGGTGCTGGCGATGGAGGCCCGCCGCTGGGGGTCGCGGGTCGTGATCCGGACCGCGTGGCCGTCGGCGATGAGCGCCGCGCCCAGTGCGCGCCCCCGGCAGCCGCCGCCGATGATCAGAACCCGAGACACGGGGCGGTCAGCCCGGCGGCGGCGGGCGCCCGGCGGCGAGCCTGGCCTGGGTGGACTCCAGCGACGCGCGGAACTCCGCCTCGGTCAGGTCGGGCTGTCCGCGCCTGCGTCGCCGCTCGTTCTTGACGGCGAGCATCTGGGCGGCGTCCTCGGCCGCGAGGTAGTCCTCTTCACGCGAACGCTGCTCGCCGCGCTCGGCGGCCACACGCAGCTCGACCTGCTCGATCGTGAGTTCGCGCTCGCCTCGGCGGCGCCGGCGGTCGTTCGTGGCGTCGAGCATCTGCGCGAGGTCGTCGACCTCGTTCTGGGCCTCGAGCTCGGGCGACCGGGTCGGCTTCCAGTCCAGCGTCTGGGCCGCCGACCGGGGGTGGAACAGGCCGAGGAGGACCACGAAGCCAACGAAGGCCACGAGCAGTCCGCCCATCACGAGCCCGACATCCTCGCCCATCCGGGCGAGTCTACCCGCGCCCGTCTGCCCGCGGGATACGCCGCCGCGCCGCCCGCCCGGAACGCCTAGGCCGCCAGCCGGTCCGCTGCACCGGCCAGGCAGAGCCGCACCCGGCTCTTGACGGTCCCGACGGGGACGGCGGTGGCTGCGGCGATCTCCTCGTGGGTGAGGCCGCCGACGTGCGCGAGCAGCACGGCCCGTCGCTGCTCGACGGGCCGGTCGCGCAGCGCCCGGCAGATCTCGGCCAGGCCGTCGCGGCCGGCCACTTCGTGCGCGGGATCCTCGGCGTGATCCGACCCGCGCTCCCGGGCGGCGAGCCGCTCGCTCGCCGCCGTGCCGGCCGCCGCCGAGCGCCACCGGTCCACGGCGCGGCTGCGCGCCATGAGCCCGACGTAGGCGCCGAGCGGGCCGCGGCGCGAGTCATACGCTCCGGGACGCGCCCACAGAGCGGCAAACACGTCCTGGACGACGTCCTCTGCCGCCGCGTGGTCGAGCACCGCCCGCGCCGCCGCGTAGGCGCGCGGCGCGTGCCGCGCGTAGGCCGCCGCGAACGCCGCCGGATCGCTGAGCGCCGGCGGCGCGCTGGCCCCGCGCGCGGGCTCAGGGCTGGGAACGATCTCGAGGTCGGTCATGGCTGCGGCGAAGGTGGCGTGCGAACACCATCCTGGCGCACTCCGCGTGTGGATGGCAAGGGTCTGTCCAAGGTTGACGCAAGGTTTGTGCAAGTTGCGGTGAGCACCTAGCATCCGCGGTCACGTGCCCGACGATGCCCGAACCGCCGGCCTGCGCATTGGCGAAGTCTGCCGCCGCGTCGGCATCACTCCGGACCGCCTGCGCGCGTGGGAGCGGCGCTACGGCTTGACGGATCCGCAGCGGTCGGCGGCCGGGTACCGCCTCTACAGCCCGGCCGAGGAGGCGAGGATCCGGCGGATGCTCGGCCTCATCGCCCGGGGGTTCGCCGCCGCAGAGGCGGCGCGCATCGCCAGCCGGGACACCCTCCCCGCCGGGTCCGGGCGCCGGGCCGAGGATCTGCGCGAAGACCTCGACGCCGCCCTGCGCCGGCTCGACGGCGCCGCTGCCGACGAGGCGCTGGATCGCCTGTTCGCCACGGAGGAGATCGACGCGGCGCTCCGCGACGTGATCCTTCCCACCGTGGCCGCCCTCGGCCGGCGCTGGGCCGCCGGCGAGGCGACGGTCGCCGAGGAGCACTTCGCCAGCCAGCTCCTGGCCGCCCGCCTGCACGGGCTGGCGCAGCGGTGGTCGCGCGGCGTCGGCCCGGTGGCCCTGCTCGCCTGCCCGCCGGGCGAGCGCCACGACCTCGGGCTCCTGTGCGCCGGCCTGGCGCTGCGGGCGCGCGGGTGGCGCATCGCCTGCCTCGGAGCCGACACCCCGGTTCCCGACCTGCTGGCCGCGGCCCGCCGGCTCAAACCCGAGATCGTGATCCTGGCGGCCACGATGTCGCAGCCGCTCGCGGACGCGGCCGCGGCGATCGCCATGGTCTCCGCGCACGGCCGACTGGCGATCGGGGGCGCCGGCGCCACGCCCGAGCTGGCCCTGCGCTGCGGCGCGTGGCTCCTGCGCGACGACGTGATCACCGCCGCCGACGACGTCTCGAGCGCCGTCGCCGCGTGACGGCCCGGGCGCCGGGCCGGTCAGGCGGCAGCCGGCAGGCCCGCGAGCGCCGCGGCGATGTCGTCGACCGTCTGGAACGACAGCCCCGTCGCGTGCACCTGGCGGAAGGCGACCCGGCCGGCCTCGTCGACGATGATCACGCCGCGGCGGGTGCCGATCACGGGGGCATGCACGCCGTAGGCCTTGGCGACCTTCGCGCCGATGTCGGCGAGGAGCGGGACCGCGAGGCCGTGTCTGGCCGTGAAGGCCTGGTGCGAGCCGACATCCTGCGCGCTGATGCCAACGACGGTCGCGGGGAGCGCCGACATGTCGTCGGCCCGATCCCGGTAGGAGCAGAACTGCTTCGTGCACACCGGCGTCTCATCCCCAGGGTAGAAGAGCAGCACGACGCGCTCCCCGCGATGCGCGGAGAGGGTGAAGAGGCCGTCGGTCCCCTCGAGGGTGAAATCCGGTGCGGGCTGCCCGGGCTTGGGTCCGGCCACGGCCGGGACGATAGCGTCCCGGGTTCCCCCGACCGGAGAGACGCCCATGGACTTCGCCCTGACCGACGAGCAGCAGCTGATCCGGGCCACCGCCCGCGAGTTCACCGACAACGAGATCGTGGACCGCGCGCGGGAGAACGACCGCAACCATCACTTCGACGTGGACCTCGTCCGCAAGATCGCCGACCAGGGCTACCTCGGCGCGATCGTCCCGCGCGAGTACGGCGGGGCCGGCCTGGACTACGTCACCTACGGCATCGTCGTGGAGGAGATCGGCCGGGGCTGCTCGGCGATGCGCACGGTGATCTCGGTGCAGACCTCGCTCGTGTGCTCCTCGATCCTCCGCTGGGGCACCGAGGAGCAGAAGCAGCACTACCTCCCCAAGCTGTGCTCGGGCGAGTGGCTGGGCTGCTTCGGGCTCACGGAGCCCGACACCGGATCGGACGCGGCCAACCAGAAGACCCGCGCCCGGCGCACCGAGGCGGGCTGGGTGCTCAACGGGGGCAAGATGTGGATCTCGCTGGGGAACCACGCGAAGGTCGCGCTCGTCTTCGCCCAGACCGACCCTGAGCTCAAGCACCGCGGCATCGCCTGCTTCCTGGTCGACACGAGCCACCCGGGGTTCTCCACGCAGGAGATCCACCACAAGATGGGCCTGCACGGGTCCGATACCGCCTCGCTGGCCCTTGACGACGTCGAGGTCGGCGCCGACGCGATGCTCGGCGACGTCGGCGACGGGTTCAAAGTGGCCATGAGCGCCCTGGACTCCGGTCGCTACAGCGTCGCCGCCGGGTGCGTGGGGATCTGCCAGGGCTGCGTGGACGAGTCGGTCGCCTACTCGCAGGAGCGCGAGCAGTTCGGCCGGCCGATCGCGTCGTTCCAGCTCGTGCAGGCGATGATCGCCGACATGGTCGTCCAGACCGATGCGGCCCGGCTGCTCGTGATGCGCGCGGGCTGGCTGAAGGACACCGGCCAGCCGAGCACGACAGAGACTTCGATCGCCAAGCTCTATGCCACCGAAGCCGGCAAGACCTGCGCGGACCTGGCCATCCAGGTGCATGGCGGCGCGGGCTACGTCGACGACCATCCGGTGGAGCGCTTCTACCGGGACGTGCGGGTCACGTCGCTGTACGAGGGGACGTCCCAGATCCAGAAGCTCATCATCGGGCGCGCGGCCACCGGGATCAACGCGCTCGTGCCGGCGTAGTGGCGGCCGCGGGGCCGGCACGGGTGATCGGAGTCTGCGGCGCGGGCACGATGGGCCGCGGCATCGCTCAGGCCGCCGCGCTCGGAGGCCTGGGCGTCCGGCTGCACGATCCCGTGCCCGAGGCCCTGGACGGGGCCGGCGAGCGCATCGCCGCCGACCTGGATCGTGGTGCCGAGCGCGGGCGCTGGAGCGCGGACGATGCCCGCGCAGCCGCCGTCCGCGTGACGACCGCCGCGCGGCTCGACGAGCTTGCGGACTGCGAGCTCGTGATCGAGGCCGCGCCGGAGGACCTCGGGCTCAAGCAGCGGCTCTTCGCGCAGCTCGCCGACGTGGTCGCCCCCGACTGCGTCCTGGCCACGAACACCTCGTCGCTCCTGGTCACCGCGGTGGCCGCCGCCACGCCGCACCCGGAGCGGGTCGTGGGCCTGCACTTCTTCAACCCGGCGCCGCTCATGCGTCTGGTCGAGCTCGTGGCCGGCGAGGCCTCGGGCGAGGCGGCGCTCGCCCGAGCCGAGGCGGTCGGTGCCGCGATGGGCAAGCGGGTGATCCGCGCCGCCGACGTCGCCGGCTTCGTCGTGAACCGCTGCAACCGCCCCTTCGGCCTCGAGAGCCTCCGGCTCGTGCAGGAACGGCTGACGACCGTCGAGCAGGCCGACCGTATCTGCCGCCGGGCCGGGTTCCGCATGGGGCCGTTCGAGCTGATGGACCTCGTCGGCACCGACGTCGGGCTCGACGTGTCCCGGTCGTTCTACGCGCAGAGCTTCGGCGAGCCGCGCTGGCGCCCCTCCCCCCTCACCGTGCGGCTGGTCGCCGCCGGGCGCACCGGGCGCAAGTCGGGCCGGGGCTGGCACGACTACCGCGACGGGCCCCACCGGCCCGACGACCCGCCGGCCCCGGACCCGGGCGGCGGCGACGGGCGCCTGGTCGTGGTCGCCGGCTGGGGCGTGCTCGCCGCCGAGCTGCGGGACGCCGCAGCCGCTGCCGGCTTCGACGTGCGCGAGCCTGCCGACGCCGAGGGCGAGCCGCCGTGGCTCATCCTCGACTGCGGCGCCGACGAGAGCGACCCGCCGCTGCAGGGCGGCCCGCAGGCGGTCCTCTGCGCGGCCGGATCCCTCGCCGCGCTCGATCCGGAGGGCGCCGCGGCGGGATTCCACGCGCTCCCGCCGCTGGCCACGGCGGCGGCGATCGAGGTCACGCGCACCGCAACGACCTCGAGCCTGGCCGCGGAGCGGCTCAACGCGTTCGTCACCGCGATCGGCCGGCACGCCGAGCCGGTCGGCGACGCGCCTGGCCTCGCGCTCGGCCGCATCATCTGCCAGCTCGTGAACGAGGCGGCGTTCGCGCTCGGCGAGGGCGTGGCGAGCGCAGCGGACATCGACGCGGGCATGGAGCTCGGGCTCAATCACCCGCGCGGCCCGCTGGCGTGGGGCGACGCGATCGGCCTCGACCACGTCCTGGCGGTGCTCGACGGGCTGGCGGACGAGTACGGGGAGGAGCGCTACCGCGCCGCGCCCGCGCTGCGGCGGCGGGTGCTCGAAGGCCGGCTCGGGACGGCCGTCGGCGGCGGCTTCCACGGCGCCGAGGGGACGTGACCCGGCCCGGGGCCGCCGTGATCCGGGAGCTCGCCGCCGGCGAGCTGCACCGCGTGCGGGCCTTGTGGCTCGACCTGCACACCCACCACCTCGCGGTCGATCCGTCGATCCGGCCCGGGGTGCCGCCAGACGAGTCGTGGGCTCGCCGGGCGGCGCAGTATGCCGAGTGGCTCGCGCAGCCCGGCGCGTTTGCCCTCGTGGCCGAGCGGGACGGCGGCCCCGCCGGCTACGCGGTGGTCAGCATCGGCCCGCCCGACGACACGTACCTGGTCGGCCGCGTCATGGCCCGCCTGGAATCGCTGTCGGTCGCCCCGGCGGCCCGCGGCGCCGGGGTCGGCGGAGCGCTGCTGGCGGCGGTGCGGGCGCGCCTCGGCGCGCTCGGGGCCGAGATCCTGTTCGTCTCGGCGTTCTCTGCCAACGCCGGCGCCCGCCGGTTCCACCTGGCACACGGCTTCACGGCGAGCCAGGTGCTGTACGTCGGGCCGGCCGCCGCTCCCGCGTCGCGACCGCCGCGCCCGCCCGCGGCCGTCGAGGTTCGCGACGCCGCCCCCCGGGACGAGGAGGCCGTCGCCGGGCTGCTCGCCGAACTCGGCGCGCCCGTCGGTCCTGGCGAGGCAGCGCGGCGCCTGGCGGCGATCCAGGCCGCTCCCGGCCACGCCGCGCTCGTTGCCGTCGCGGACGGCACGGCGATCGGGCTCGCCGCCCTGGCCCTCGTGCTCCGGCTCGAGGACGGCCGGCCCTCCGCCCGCCTGACCGCCCTGGCGGTCGCGCCGGCATGGCGCGAGCGCGGCGTGGCCCGCGCGCTGCTCGGTGCGTCCGAGGACTGGGCACGCCGCCACGGCGCCGGGCGCCTCGAGGTCACCTCCTCGGGCGACCGGCCGGCCGCCCACGCTGCCTACCGGGCGTGGGGCTTCGAGCCCCGGCCCGAGCGGTTCGTGAAGGCGCTGTGAACCCCGGGCCGCTGCCGATCTCACGCCCTGCGGCTCCGCCGCGTTGGAACGCCTGATGCCGCTGCCGGCCTTTCAGCGCGTGCTCGACGACCACCGCGACGAGCTGCACCGGTTCCTGGTCGCGAGCGCCGGGCGCGACGACGCCGACGACTGCTTTCAGGAGATGGTGCTGAGCGCCCTGCGCGCGTACCCCCGGCTCGGTCCGGACGCCAACGTGCGGGCGTGGCTCTTTACGATCGCCCACCGCAAGGCGATCGACGCTCACCGCGGCCGGGCGCGGAGGGCGGTGCCCGCAGCGGATCCCGCGGCGGGGCAGGCGGCGGCGCCAGATCCCGAGCCTGCGGACGGATCGCTGTGGGCGCTCGTGCGCGCGCTGCCGCCCAAGCAGCGCGGCGCCGTGGCCCTGCGGTTCGTCGCCGACTTCGACCACGCCCAGGTGGGCGCCGCGCTCGGATGCTCCGAGGCCGCCGCCCGCCGGAACCTGCACGAGGGGCTCGCGAAGCTCAGGAAGGAGTGGGTGCCGTGATGGCCGACGATCTGGAGCGGGCGCTCGCCGCCGCGCTGCCGCCCCCCGACCCCGCCGCGGCGGCGCAGGCGGCGCAGGCCGCCGCGGCCCGGGCCGCGGAGACGGGCGCCGCCGACGTCGCCTACGCGCTCGAGCCCTCCCCCCTCGGCGACCTGCTCGCCATGACCGGGCCGCGCGGCCTCGTGCTGCTCGCGTTCGACGGCGCCCGCGACCTCGAGGAGCGCCTCGAGGCCGCAGCCGAGCGGATCTCGCCGCGCATCGTGCGGGCCCCGGCCCGGATCGACCCGGTCCGGCGCCAGCTCGACGAGTACTTCGCGGGGCGGCGGCAGGAGTTCGACTTGGCCGTGGACTTCGCGCTCGTGGGCTCGCCGTTTCGCCGCGCGGTGCTCGCGGCGACGGCGCGGATCCCCTACGGCCAGCAGGCCACCTATCGCGACATCGCCACCGCGGCCGGCAGCCCGCGCGCGGTGCGTGCGGCCGGAACGGCACTCGGCGCCAATCCGGTGCCGATCGTCGTGCCCTGCCACCGCGTCCTGCGCACCGGCGGCGCGCTCGGCGGCTACGGCGGCGGGCTGGACCGCAAGCGCTATCTGCTGGGGCTGGAGCGCGGCAGCTAGCGCCCCGCGGCCTTCCGGTCGAACGCGGCCCCGTCCTTCACGTAGGCCAGCGTGGGCAGATACGGCCCGACGACCTTCTTCTCGTCGCCGGCGACGCGCCCTCGCTGAAGCGCTTGGGCGAACGACGGCCGGGGCAGGAGGTTGCGGATGACCAGGCGGCCGAAGTCGCGGTCCAGGTCCCCGTCGCCCGTGGCCGACCACTCCAGCCAGCCGATCCCGTGAGCGGCGTTGGCCGTCTTGGGACGATCGGCGCGGCGGCTCACGACGACCGTGAAGTCCCCTCGCCGGTTCGTGGGGATCTGCTCGTCGTTGAGACAGAACCGCGTGACCCCGGAGACCACCGCCTCGGTCGAGCAGAGCGAGTAGAACCGCAGCTGCCCCGGCCCCAGCGACTTCTCGCCGCCGTACGTCTTCGGCGTCGTCGGCAGCCGGCCGTGCAGCACGACGACCTTGCCGAACTTGCGGTTGATCACCGTCTCCACGTAGGCGTTATAGATGTTGCCGAAGAACCCGCGCGTCGGGTTCTTGATCGGGTCGCGCACGGGGTGCGGAACCGCTCCCGGCGCGTGGTCGCCGGTGTAGACCTGGAACTGGTACCGGCGGTCATAGGCGCCCCGCCAGACCGGAGGGTTGGCCGCCGGGAAGGTGCTCGGAATCGGACGTCGCACCTGGACCAGGGCGTCGGGCAGCGTGAACGCCGTTGGGCAGCCGCGCACGAGCACGTTGCACGGTGCGGCCAGCCGGTCGGGGTAGCGCAGGGCCCGGTAGCTCGGCAGGTCGATGCGCAGCCCGTTGGGGTCGGGCAGCCGCGGCGAGCCGTGCTGCTTGGCCTCCGAGTCCAGGGCGTCGCAGGCGGCCTGCCCGGTCAGCCGGGTGCCGTTGGCCAGCGTGACCTCCGGCAGCGGCAGCTCGTAGCCGCCGGTCAGTCCGGCGCCCCGGTCCGGAAGGTAGACGCGCATCACCATGCCCTCGAGGTTCCGGGGGCCGCCGGGGGTCTGCTCGACGGTCGGCACGGTGTCCTCGAGGTAGATCCGGTTGCGAGCCGGGAGCCCGCCGACGCCCTGCAGCGTGTAGCCGGGGTTCGGGGCCCCCGTCAGCTCGACGGTGAACGAGCGCCGCTTCGCGTCGCGGCGGCTGCCCGTCACGAACGGGTTCGTCGACCCGGCGTCGGGCCGGATCTGGTAGTCGGCCAGGCCGTCGAGCGGGGTGCCGGCGGTCCTGTAGGAGATGAACGACATGAACCGAGAGCGCGGATAGCGCCCCTTGAGCTTGATCACCGCGCCGGGCGGCCGGACGTAGATCGTGGCCCAGTAGTTGGCCCCGGCCTCGGGAAAGGCGACATTCTCCTTGCCGCTGCCAACGCCGAACGGCCCGTAGTGCCAGAAGCAGTTGGTCCCTGGCCCGCCGACGTAGGCCGCACCCGCCGGGGAAGCCGGGAGCGCGAGCGCGGCGGCAGCGGCGGTCGCGGCAACGACGCCGGCGAGCGAGCGGGCGAGGCGGGGGCGGCGCGGCGACATCAGGTGCTTCCTCCTTCGAGGCCTGCTCGCACCGGCGCGGCGGCCGGCGCGAAGGGACCTGACCAGCCTATGGCGCCTATTTACGTCTTGTCAAGATGCCACCGGCTGCCGGCGCCGCCCGGTCAGCCGTCGGCGTTCGCGGTGCCGCTCGGCACCGCCGGAGCCCACTGCTGCTCGGCCAGGTCGCCGTCGGACAGGCCTGCCGGGGTCGGAACCTCGGGGGTGTCACGCAGGTACCACTCGGCGTCGAGCGCCGCCTGGCAGCCCGATCCGGCGGCCGTGACCGCCTGGCGGTACGTGTGGTCGACCAGGTCGCCAGCGGCGAACACGCCGGGGCGGTTCGTGCGAGTCGAGCGGCCGTCGACGCGGACGTAGCCGGCGTCGTCGACGTCGATTTGGCCGCGCACGAGCTCGGACTGCGGCTCGTGGCCGATCGCGATGAACGCCCCGTTCATCGGGATCTCCCGGGTCTCCCCGGACTCCACGTTGCGGACCCGCGCCCGGTCGAGCGCGCCCGCCTCGCCGGCGAGGAACTCGTCGATCACGAAGGGCGTGAGAAATTCGATGTTCTCGGCCTCGCGAGCCCGGTCGAGCATGATCCGGGACGCGCGGAACTCGTCCCGGCGATTGACGATGGTGACCTTCGACGCGAACTTCGAGAGGAAGATCGCCTCTTCCATCGCGGAGTCGCCGCCGCCGACGATGATCGTGGCGCGGTCCTTGAAGAACGCCGCGTCGCAGGTCGCGCAGTAGCTGACGCCGCGGCCTCCGAGCTCCTCCTCGCCCGGCACCCCGAGCTTCTTGTGCTCGGCGCCCATCGCCAGCACGACGGCGCGGGCGCGGTGCGCCTCGTCGCCCACCCAGACGGTGTGGATCCCGCCCAGCTCGTCGGCGAGCTCGAGCTTCGTGGCCTGGTCGGTGACGAACCTGGTCCCGAAGCGCTTGGCCTGCTCGCGCATCTGGCCCATCAGCTCTGGGCCCATGACGCCCGCCGGGAAGCCCGGGAAGTTCTCCACGTCGGTGGTCTGCTGGAGCAGGCCGCCCCACATGAAGCCCTCGATGACGAGCGGGCGCAGGTCGGCGCGCGACGTGTACAGCGCCGCCGTGTAGCCGGCAGGTCCGCTGCCCACGATGATCACGTTCTCGACGTCTGCCATGGCGTTCTCCGGGTCCGAGGTCCTTACTTCACTTTGTATAGTAGACCGCCGGTCAAGGCGTTCCCGCGCCGGCGCACGTTAGAGGGTTGCCTGCGAGGGCGCGGCTTCGGTCGCCGCCGTCCCGGGCGGCGGCGCCCCGAGGCCGCGCTCGGCCAGGTGGCGCTCCTCCGACCAGCGCGCCACCGTCTTGCGGAGCTGGAAGTAGGCGATCGCCCCGGGGATCGTGGGCAGCCAGAACGAGAATGCCCGATAGGTCAGGACGGCCACGACCGCCAGCCCGCTGGGGACGCCGAAGGCGATGAACGCGCCGATCATCCCGCCCTCGACGCCGCCGATCCCGCCCGGGATCGGCAGGAGGTTCGCCAGCATGCCCACGAAATAGCCCATCACGAGCACCCCGATCGGCGGCGGCGAGCCGAAGGCGTGAAAGCAGGCCCACAGGGTCGCCATGTCGAACGCCCACCACCCGATCGCGCCGAGGCCCCCAGGATCCCGGCTCCGGATGATCCCGATCGCCATCCGGACGCCGGTGGCGGTGGACGCGGGCACGGTCGCCAGCTTCCGAGCCCACTGCGCGAGCTTCGGCTGGTGGCCGCCCTTCGCCCAGCTGGCCAGGCGCCGCTCGACGTCGCTCGGGACCAGCGCGATGAGGAGGAACACCGTGATCGCCGCGCCACCGAGCAAGGCCGGGAACACCGTGAGGCCGAACGGCGCCGGGCCCGAGAGGATGCCGGAGTCCAGGCCGAGCCCGAAGATCACCAGCGACGCCATGTACACGGCGTAGAGCAGGACGGTGAAGGCCACCATCCGGCAGGCCACCACCCGCCGGCGCATGCCCGACCGGCGCAGCGCCCACGCCGTGAGCGCGATGCCCCCTGCGCCAGCGGCCGCGAAGAGCCGGGTGGCCACGACGCCGGCCATGGTGATCTGGTAGCTCGTGCGCCAGTCGATGCGGGTGTCGGGCTGGACGAAGACGGTCCGAAAGAGCAGGACGTAGCTGAGGAAGGACAGGGCCTCGAGCAGCGCCGCGAAGAGCAGCCACCAGCCGTCGCCGTTGTTGATGCGCTCCCACGTGTCCTTCAGGCCGGCGATCTGGGGCAGCACGAAGTACAGGAAGGCCACCGCGGAGACGACGAAGAAGCCGAAGAGCGCGAGCTGGCGACCGGTGATCCGGACGCGCGGCATCTCCTCGTCGGCGTCCGCCTCCTCCCCGTCGGCGGCCCCGGCCTGCACCTCGGCGAGCGTGAGCGGCGGACGGGCCGGCGCCAGCGGGCCGGCCGGCGGATCCGGGAACGGCGCGGGAGCCGGATCCGGGGCGGCGGCGGACGGGGCGGGCTCGGACGGCGGCGCACCGGGTCCAGGAGGGCGGTCCGGCGCCCCGCTGCCCCGATCGCCCGGCTCCGCCGCGGAGGTCACGGCGCGTGCGCCCTCGCTTCGAGGCGCGCGACGGTGCGCGAGATCGCGGCGAAGGCCGGCGCAGCGCGCGGGGCGGCCGCGCGGATCCCCTCGGTGAGGGCGAGCCCGGCGAGGAGGTCCGCCACGTAGTGCTCGCCGAGATAGACCAAGGCGACGCCGAGCGTGCTGGCGTAGGTCCAGCCGATGGCGCCCTCGACCGGGCCCAGCTCGGTGAGCAAGTGGGCGGCCATCACGGAGGTGGCGAAGTGCAGCGAGGGCATGGCGGCCAGCGGGTTGCCTCCGAGCAGACCATAGAGGCGGTCCCAGTTGCCGCGCCAGAACACCTCCCCGTGCTCGATCATCATCCGGCGCAGCTCAGGCGCCCGCGCGTCCTCGAGGACGCCCTCGCGAGCCGCGTACCAAGGCGGGGCGGTCGGGAGGATCCAGTAGACGAGGACCCCCAGGTCGAACACGGCGTAGGTGAGGACCGCGGCGCGCGGGAACCGGTCCCGATGACGCCAGAGGTGGTAGGCGACGGTGCCGTGCGGGATCAGGAACCACGCCCAGTGCGTCCAGATGAGCACCTGATCGGCCGGCGTGATGCGGCCCGGGCGCGCGAGGCGCCGCTGCAGCCGCAGCGAGGGCGGGATCCCGAGCCCGATCGCCCGGTCGATCTCCACGGGATAGGACACCCGAACGCGGGCCTCCAGCGCCTCGGGATCGTCGTTGGGCATCTCGTACATCGCGACGTAGGCCCACATCTGCAGCACCAGGGTGCCGAGGTCGCGGGCCGGCGAGCGGCGGGTCGCGACGCACAGGGCCACGGGCGCCGACCAGGCTGCCGCCGCCACGACGGGCGGCTTGAGCTTCACGCGGCGTCGCAGCAGCGGAGCCGCGACCCCAGCGGCGATCACGGCCCAGGCGGCAGTTCGGATGGCCTTCGAGGGCACGCGCAAGGCGGGGGCAGTATATGTAGGCGCATGGACCTCTCCGGCACGACCGCGGCCGTGACCGGCGCCGCCGGCTTCATCGGCGCCGCCGTCTGCGCCCGCCTCGCCGCCGAGGGCGCCACGGTCGCCGGGCTCGATCTGCCCGCCGCCGACGCCGGCCGAATCGCCGCGGCGGAGGCGGAATTCCGCCCTGCCGACGTCACCGACGCCGCTGCGGTGCGCGAGGCCGTGGCCGGCGCGGACCTCGTCGTCCACACCGCCGCGCTCGTCACCGACTGGGGCCCGATGGCCGAGTTCGTGCGCGTGAACGTCGGCGGGACCCGCAACGTCCTGGACGCCGCCGAGGCGGCCGGCGCCCGGACCGTCCACGTCTCGTCGGTGGCGGTCTGGGGCTATGAGTTCCGCGAGGACCTGCCCGAGGACGCCGAGCCGCGGCCCTGCGGGAACCCTTACATCGACACCAAGGGGGCCTCGGACGTGCTCGCCCGCTCCCGGGGCGCCGCCGTCGTGCGCCCCGGCGACGTCTACGGGCCCGGGTCGATCCCGTGGGCGGTGCGGCCGCTGGAGGCGATGAAGGCCCGGCGCTTCCAGCTCCCATCGGGCCGGCCCGGGATCATGACGCCGGTCTACATCGACGACCTCGTCGACTGCATCGTCCGGGCCGGGACCGCTGCCGGCGCCGAAGGCACGGCGTTCACCGCCTGGGACGGGGAGCCGGTCACGACGGCCGAGTTCTTCGGCCACTACGCCCGGATGCTGGGCCGCGACGGCGTCCCGACCCTCCCGCGCCCGGTGCTCGTGGCCGCGCTGCTGGCCCAGGAGGCCGTCGCCCACGCCACCGGCACGCCCCCGGCCGTGTCCCGCTCGGCGCTGACATTCGTGTCGCGCCGGGCGGCCTACCCGAACGCCCTGGCCCGGGAGCGCCTCGGCTGGGCGCCGAAGGTGGGGCTCGAGGAGGGCATGCGGCGCACCGAGGCCTGGTTCCGGTCCGAGGGCCTGCTGCCCTAGCTGGTCAGCCGCTGCCGGACTCGGCCCGCCGCGCGCGGGCCTCCTCCACGACCGAGGCGATGAGCCGGCTGGTCTCGTCGGCCTCGGGGTGCCACTGCACGCCGAGCAGGTACCGGTGGCTCGGGGACTCGATCGCCTCGGGGAGGCCGTCCATCGTCGCCCAGCCCGTCACCTCGAGCCCCTCCCCCACCCGGTCGATCGCCTGGTGGTGGTGGGACTTCGTGGCGTGCAGCGTCTCCCCGGCGGCGCGGGCGGCGAGCGACCCCTCGGCGAGGCGCACGTCATGGTCGGCCCCGTCGAAGCTGCCGAGCACGCGCCGGTGATCCTCGTGGCCGACCTCCTCCGGGACGTGCTGGCGCAGCGACCCGCCGCTGGCGACGTTGATGACCTGCATCCCGCGGCAGATCCCCAGGAACGGGAGATCGCGCGCGATCGCGCGCGCCGCCAGGGCCACCTCGACGTCGTCGCGCAGGCGCGAGGTCGGCTCGGTCGCCGGGTGCGGGTCGGCGCCGTACACCTCCGGATGGAGGTCGGCGCCGCCGATCAGCACGAGCGCGTCGATGTGATCGAGGATCGCGTCCGGGTCGTCGATGGCCGCCGGGTCGGGCGGGATGAGGAGGGCGATGCCGCCCGCCCGCTGCACGGCCTCGGCGTAGTTGATCGGCAGCACCGCGGCCAGCGCGTTCCACGCGCCCCACCGCGCCTGCTCGAGCGCGGTGACGAGGCCGATCACTGGCGGGCGCGCCATGCCCTGACTCTACCCGCGGGCCAGGGCGGTACCGTGCGGGCCGTGACGACGGAGGAGGCCCACCGCTACGCGCGGGAGCACGGCGTCGCCCGCGGCCTGTACGCCGTCGTGCGCTTGCTCCTCACGCCCGTCTTCCGGCTGTACTTCCGCCTGCACATCTCGGGCGCCGAGCACATCCCCGCCGAGGGCGCGGCGATCGTGACGCCCAACCACAAGTCGTTCTGGGACTCCTTCTTCACCGCGGTGGCGACGCCGCGCCACATGCGGTTCATGGCGAAGAAGGAGCTCTTCGACCCCTGGTACGGCGGCCTGCTGCTGCGCCTCGGCGCCTTTCCCGTCGACCGGGGGTCCGGCGACGCCGAGGCACTGGAGACCGCCCGGGTGATCCTCGAGCAGGGCGGGCTGCTCGAGCTCTTCCCCGAGGGCACGCGGATCCGCGACCCCGAGGAGCTCGGCGCGCCCAAGCGCGGTGCCGCCCGGCTCGCCCTCGAAACCGGGACCCCGATCGTCCCGGCCGCCATCACGGGGACCGACAGGATCTTCTGGGGCCCGGTTCCGGTTCCGCGGCGCGTCCAGGTCGCCTTCGCCGAGCCGGTCGCCGCGGTGGCGCTCGAGGCGACGCCCGAGGGCGCCACGGCGCTGACCGAGACCGTCTGGCCCGAGGTCGAGTCGCAGTTTCGCCGGCTGCGGTCGCGGCCCGGGCTCATCGCCGCCGGCCTCGCGGCGGCGGGGCTCAGCGGGCTGGCGGCGGTCCTGCTGAAGCGGCGAGGCTAGCGGCGCGGCCGTGGCGGCGGCCCGGCTACTCCGCCGCAATCGAATCTGCGAACGGCTCGGCGTCGCCGACCGGACCCGCGTCGATCATCCGCCGCTCGTGCGTGCCGATGCCGATCGTGCGATCGCCTTCGCGGACCTCGACGTCGAAGCGCAGCTTGCGGCCGTCGGCGATCTCGCGCAGCGTCGCGCGGGCGGTGCAGCGGGCGCCCTCCAGCGCCCCGGCGACGTGCCGGATGCAGACCTCGAAGCCGACCGTCGCCTTGCCGGGCGGGAGCGCGTCGTAGGCCAGCATCGCCGCGGTGCGCTCCATCATCCCGATCATCCCTGGCGTCGAGAGGACGGCGACCCCGATGGTCCCGCCGACGTCGGTGAGGAGGCGCCCGCCGACCTCGAACTCCTCGACCCGCTCGGCCCCGGGCTCCAGGGCGATGGCGCTCATGCCATCGAGAGGCCGCCGCTCACGTTGAGCGTCTGGCCGGTCACGAAGGACGCGTCCGGCGAGGCCAGGAAGGCGATCGCCGCGGCGACCTCCTCGGGCTCGCCGCTGCGGTGCATGGCGGTCGAGTCGATCATGCCCTGCTTGAGGCGGGCGCCGATCTCGCCGAGCAGCGCGGGCGCGGCGTTGAGGAGCGGGGTCTCGATCGGCCCGGGCGCCACCGCGTTGACCCGGACGCCGTAGCGGGCCGACTCGCGGGCGAGCGCACGCGTGAACCCGATGACCCCGGCCTTGGCGGCGCTGTAGGTCACCGACCCCTGCGACCCGACGCGCCCGGCCTCGCTCGCGACGTTGACGATCGCCCCGCCGCCGCGCTCGTGCATCGAGGGCAGGACCGCATGGGTCACCGCCAGGGTGCCGCGGAGGTTGACGCCCAGGACGAAGTCCCACAGATCCTCGTCGCTGTTCGAGAAGAAGGCGAAGCGGTCGGTCCCGGCGTTGTTCACGAGGATGTCGATCGGGCCGAGCACGTCGACGGCGGTCGCGACCGCGGCGGCCACCGAGGCGGTGTCGGAGACGTCCATCGCCGCCGCAGTGCCGTCGATCTCGCCGGCCACGGCCCGGGCGCCATCGAGGTCGAGATCGCCGATGGCCACGCGGGCTCCCTCGGCGGCCAGCCGCCGCGCGGTCGCCGCCCCGATGCCCGAGGCGCCGCCGGTGACCAGCGCCACCTGCCCTTCGAGCCTCACGAGCCGCGGAGCGCCAGCCCGGCCGGGCCGCGCGTCGTCACCGTGCCGTCCGCCATGCCATCTCTCCTCGCGGTCCGCGGGTCCCCATTGCCGCCGCAGCCTACCGGCGCCGCGGGCCGGCAGGCCCCGGCGGCTATGCTGCGCGGCCGTGAGCGACCCCGCCCCAGTCACGATCGTCGGCGCCACCGGGGCGCTGGGCTTCGGCCTCGCGCTGCGCCTCGGGCAGGCCGGCGTGCCGATCGTCATCGGCTCCCGCGACCCGGGCCGCGCCGCCGAGGCCGCGGCGAAGGCCGCCGAACGGGTTCCGGGCGCCAGCTTCGCCGGCCTCGGGAACGCAGAGGCCGCCGCCGCGAACGAGACCGTCGTGCTCAGCGTGCCGTTCCGCAGCCAGTCCGAGACGCTCACGAACCTCAAGGACACCCTGCGGCCCGGGCAGCTCCTCGTCGACGCGACCGTGCCGCTGGCCGCGGCCGTCAGCGGCAAGGCGACCCGGCTGCTCGGCGTCTGGCAGGGCTCGGCGGCCCAGCAGGCCGCCGAGATGGCGCCGGACGGCGTGCGGGTCGTGTCGGGGCTGCACACCGTGAGCGCCGCGCTGCTCACCGATCTCGATCACGCGCTCGACGAGGACGTCCTCGTCTGCGGCGACCGCAAGGCCGACAAGGCACAGCTCGCCGCGCTGATCGAGCGGGTCCCGGGCCTGCGCTGCGTCGACTGCGGCCGGCTCGAGATGGCCCGGATCACCGAGTCCCTGACGCCGCTCATCATCTCGATGAACGTGCGCTACAAGGCGCGCGCGGGCATCAAGGTCACCGGGCTGCCTGCCGAGCTGTGGCCGGCGTCGTCCTCCTAGCCGGCGGCACCGGCGGCGCCAAGCTCGGCCGCGGTCTGCTCGATGCCGGCGGGCCGCCGCTCACCGTGATCGCCAACACCGGCGACGACATCGAGATCTACGGGGCGCACGTCTCCCCCGACCCGGACCTGTGCGCCTACTGGCTCGCCGACCGCATCGACGCCCGCGGCTGGGGCGTGCGGGGCGACACCTTCGCGGTGATGGACGGGCTGCGCGAGCTCGGCGAGGACGTGTGGTTTCGCCTGGGCGATCGCGACCTCGCCGTCTGCCTGCGCCGGGCCCGCCGGCTCGCCGAGGGCGCCCGGCTCACGGAGGCGCTCGCCGAGCTCACGGCCGCGCTGCGCATCCCGGCGCGGGTGCTGCCGATGAGCGATGACCCGGTGCGCACGCGGGTGAAGGCGCGGGGCGCCTGGCACGGCTTCCAGCAGTTCATGATCCGCGAGCGGGCGGCCGGGCCCGTGGAGGACGTGGAGTTCGCCGGCGCCGCCGGCGCGACACCCCCGCCCGAGGCGCTCGACGCGCTGGCCGAGGCCGAGGCGATCGTGATCGGCCCGTCGAACCCCGTCGCCTCGATCGGCCCGATCCTCGCGGTGCCCGGCCTGCGGGAGGCGATCGCGGCCGCGCCGGCTCCCGTCGTCGCCGTGAGCCCGATCGTCGGCGGCGCCGTGCTCAAGGGACCCACCGCGGCGTTCCTGGAGTGGGCGGGCCAGCCGGCGACCGCTGCCGGGATCGCCGCGATCTACGCCGGCCTGATCGACGGCATCGTGGCCGACGACGATCCGGGCGGGCCGCTGCCCGCGCTGCGAACCGAGACCCGCCTGCACGAGGAGATCGCCCGGGCGATCGTCGCGGGCGAGATCCTGGAGTTCGCGGCGAGCCTGCGGTAGGTGGCCCGGCCCGACGGCGGCGGCTACGGTTCCGGCGTGCCCGTCCATGCGGTCCTGCCGGTCAAGCGCTTCGATGCCGCCAAGCAGCGGCTCGCCGGCGAGCTGCCGCCGGCGCGGCGCGTGGCACTGGCCCGCGCGATGGTGGCGGACGTTCTCGACGCGCTGCGCGCCGTTCCCGCGCTCGACGACGTGATCGTCGTCAGCGGCGAGCCGGCCGTGCTCGAGCTCGCGGCCGCCGCGGGCGTCCGGACGCTCGGCGACGACGACAGCGGCCACAGCCAGGCCGCGGCAGCCGGCGCGGCGGCGGCAGCAGCCGCCGGCGCCGACCGCGCCCTTCTCGTGCCGGGGGACTGCCCGGCCCTGGACCCGGACGAGATCGGCGCGCTGCTCCGGGAGCCCCCGCCCCCGCCGGCGGTCGTCGTGATCCCCGACCGGCACGGCACCGGCACGAACGGGCTCCTGCTCGCCGGGCCGGGCGTGATCGCGCCCGCCTTCGGGCCCGGCAGCCACGCGCGGCACCTCGCGCTCGCGGCGGCCGCCGGCGCAGCCGGCGTGAGCCGCCCGGTTCCCTCGCTCGCCTTCGACGTCGACACCGCCGACGATCTCGCCGCGCTGGCCGCCGCGCTCGCGGACCGCCCCGGACGGGCGCCGCGCACGCGGTCGGAACTCAGCCGCATGGCGCCTGCCTGATGGGGCGCTTCGCCGCCGTGGCGATCCCCGGGCTGCCCGAGATCGCCGAGGGCGACGACCTCGGCGATCTCATCGCAGGGGCGGCCGGGGCCGCCGGCATCCCCCTGGCGGGCGGCGACGTGCTCGTCGTTGCGCACAAGGCGGTGTCGAAGGCCGAAGGCCAGGTGCGACGGCTGGCCAGCATCGTGCCGGGCCCGCGTGCGCTGGCTCTCGCCGCCGAGCACGGGAAGGACCCGCGGGCCGTGCAGGCCGTGCTCGACGAGACGGCAGGGCTGATCCGGGCCGATCACGGCGTGCTCATCTGCCGCACGCGCCACGGGTTCGTGTGCGCAAACGCCGGGGTAGACGCATCGAACGCGACCGGCGCCGGCGAGGTCATCCTCCTGCCCGCCGACCCGGACGCGTCGGCGCGCGCGCTGCGCGCGCGGCTGCGCGCGCCAGACGGCACGGCGCCCGCCGTGCTCATCGCCGACTCGTTCGGCCGCGCCTGGCGCCATGGCCAGTGCGACGTCGCGATCGGCACGGCCGGACTGGGGCCGCTCGAGGACTGGCGGGGCCGCACGGACGCCGCCGGGCGGGAACTGCGGGCGACGTGGATCGCCATCGCCGACGAAGCCGCCGCGGCCGCGGACCTGGCCCGGGCCAAGGACAGCCGGGAGCCCGCGGTGGTCCTCAGCGGGCTCGGCCGCCACGTCACCGCCGGCGACGGCCCGGGCGCCGCGGCGCTCATCCGGCCCGCGGCGGAAGACCTCTTTCGCTGACCGACCGGCCCCGGGCCGATATCGTCGCAGCAGAGGAGCCGCCAGCATCACCCGCCCCGACACACACAGCCCCAGGCCGCCGGCCTTGCCGGAGCCGCGGCACCTCGCCGCCGTGATCGACGTGACCCCGGCGCTCATGACGGTGCTCGACCCCGGCGGCCGGTTCCTCTGGCTCAACCGGGCCGCCGAGGCCGCGGCCGGCCGGCCGGCATCCGAGCTGATCGGCCGGCCGGCCTGGGACGTGATTCCCGACGACGAGCGCGAGCGCGTGCGCCACGTGCTGACCACGATCACCGAACGCGGGACGAACGAGAACGACTGGCTGGCCGCGGACGGCACGCGGCGCCGGATCGCGTGGGACAACGACCTCCTGCGCCGGGAGGACGGCACGGTCGAGTGCATCGTGTCCAGCGGCATCGACGTGACCGAGCGCCGCGCCACCGAGGCCCAGGTGCGCGACGGCGACCGCCGCTTCGCCGGAGCATTCGACTTCGCCCCCATCGGGATGTGCATCGTCCGCTTCTCCGACGAGACCGGACTCGGGGAGTTCGTGCGGGTCAACGACGCGCTCTGCCGGATCGCCGGCCGCTCCGCGGGGGACCTCATGTCCGTGGTTCCGGGGTCGCTGCTCGCCGACGCCGAGATCGCCGAGCGCGAGCGGGCCGAGTGGCGGCGGGTCTACGCCGGCGAGATCGACCGGACGAGCACGAGCGCGGCAGTGCGGCGGCCGGACGGCGAGGAGGTCGAGGTCGAGGTGCACGCGGCGCTCGTCCGGGACGACCGGGGCGCGCCGCGCTACGTCCTGGCCCACGTCGTGGAGGTCGGCGAGAAGGAGCGCTACGAGCGGCGGCTGCGCGACCTCGCGGTCCGCGACGTGCTCACCGGGCTGTACACGCGCCAGCGCTTCGAGCGGTTCGTCGCCGAGGTGGCTGCCGCGGCCGCCGAGCCCGGGCAGCGCGCCGCCGAGCTCATCCTCATCGACGTCGACCGCGTGGCCGCCCTCAACGAGGCCTACGGCACGGCCGTCGGGGATGAGGCGCTGGCCCAGGTCGGCCGGACGCTGGAAGCCACGATCCGGGCCGGGGACGTCGCCGGCCGCATCGGCGGCGACTGCTTCGGGGTGCTGACGGGCGCCGCGCCGCCGGACGCTCCGACGGCCAATGCCGACCGGCTGCTGCAGGCGATCCGCACCACGGCCCCGATCGTCGGCGGCCGGTCCCTCGCCGTGACCGCGAGCGCCGGCATCACCTGCTTCGATCCCGACCTCGCGCTCTCTCCGGAGGAGCTCTTCGGGCTCGCGCGCAGCGCCATGCGGCGGGCGAAGGACGCCGGCCGCGACCGAGCTGTCGTGGCGGGCAGCCCCGACGGGCGCTCGCCGGCCAATCGCCGGCACTGGATCGAGCGCATCCGCGACGCGCTCGAGGCCGATGCCTTCGAGCTGCATGCGCAGCCGATCGTCGTGGTGGCCACCAACCAGATCCTCCGGCACGAGCTGCTCCTGCGCCTGCGCGACAGCGAGGGCACGCTCAGCGAGCCCGGCGCGTTCCTCCCGGTGGCCGAGCGGTTCGGCCTCATGCCGGCCGTCGACGCCTGGGTGGTCCGCCAGGCCGCCGGGCTGGCCGAGGCCCGCCACCTCAGCGGGGAGCCGGCCCAGGTCGCGGTCAACCTCAGCGCCGCCTCGATGATCGACGACGGCGTCCTCGCCGAGATCGAGTCGGCCGTCGCCGATCCGGGGGTGCCGTCCGGCGCGCTGCAGTTCGAGATCACCGAGACCGAGGCGATCGTGAACATCGAGGCGGCCAGCCGCTTCGCGTCCCGGCTGGCCGAGCTGGGCTGCGGCGTGGCGATCGACGACTTCGGCTCTGGCTATGGCGCGTTCTACTACCTCAAGAACCTCGCGGTGGACACGATCAAGATCGACGGCGAGTTCATCGCCGGGCTGCGCACGAGCGAAGCGGACCTCCACACCGTGCGGGCCATCGTCGAGCTGGCCCACGGGCTCGGGATGACCGCGATCGCCGAGCGGGTCGAGGACGACGAGACCCTCGCGATCGTCCGCGAGCTCGGCGTCGACGCCGTGCAGGGCGCGTTGCTGGGTGCCCCGGTCCCGGTGGCCGTCCGCCCGGCCTAGGCTGGCGGGCCCGGCAGGCGGCTACGCCGTCGAGGACGCCAGCGCGGCCGGCACGCCGTGGCGCTCGCGGATCCCGTAGAGCGTGGTGCGCTCGGCGGCGGGCCGGCCCGCCGCGTGCGCGGCGGCGATCAGGTCGGCGGGCTCGAGGCGCACGCCGTGGTAGGAGCCGGCCAGGCGGCTGATGTTCTCCTCCATCAGCGTTCCGCCGAGGTCGTTGACCCCCCATCGCAGCGCCTCGGTCGCAGCGTCGAGGCCCATCTTGACCCAGGAGGCCTGCAGGCTCGGGATCTCGCGGCCGAGCGCCAGGCGGAAGACCGCGGTGTGCTTGAGGTTCTCCTCCCGCGAGATCTCGTCCACCCCGTGCGTGCGTCCGAGCAGCGTGTGGAACGGGATGAAGCTCAGCGGCACGAACTCCGTGATCCCGCCGGTGCGTTCCTGGACGCCGCGAACGACGCGCAGGTGCTCGGCGAGCTCCCACGGCTCCTCGATGTGGCCGAACATCACCGTCGAGGTCGAGCGCAGGCCGGCCCGGTGGGCGGCCTCGATGATCTCCACCCACCGCGCCGCCGGGAGCTTGTTCGGGCTGATGCGCTCCCGCACGCCGTCGTGGAGGACTTCGGCGGCGGTGCCGGGCACCGATCCGAGGCCGGCATCGGCCAGCCGCGCGAAGAGCTCCGGCAGTGCGAGCCCGGACACCGACGCCATGTGGTCGATTTCCATCGGGCTGTAGGCGTGCAGGTGCAGCGCAGGGGCGATCGACCTCGCCAGCGCGAGCCAGCCGACGTAGTCGTCCAGCGTCCACTCCGGGTGGATCCCGGACTGGATGCACAGCTCGGTGGCGCCGAACGCCTGCGCCTCGCGGACGCGGCGCTCGAACTCCGCGGCGTCGAGCTCGTAGGCGTCGGGGGAGCGCTTCCCCTGGCCGAAGCCGCAGAAGGCGCACCCGACGGTGCAGATGTTCGACACGTTGATGTTGCGGTTCACGACGAACGTGACGGTGTCACCCGCCACCGCGGCCCGGAGCTCGTCGGCCGCGGCCCGCATCGTCTCGATCGCCTCGGGCCGGGTCTCGGCAAACATCGCCGTCAGCTCCTCGGCGCTGAGCGGCGCGCCGTCGCGGGCGCGCTCGGCGGCCGGCTCGACGAGGTCGCTGCGGATCGCGAACGGCGGGTCGGTGCGGCCCGACCCCCGCCGCGGGATGAAGCTCCAGTACCTGGCCTTGATGACGTCCAGGACGGCGGGCGCGACCCACTCCGGGCCGATGTAGCCGGGATAGACGCAGAGCCGCTCGGTGAGGGCGACGCCGTCGGCAGCGAGGCGCTTTCGCACCTGGTGCGGCGACGGGAACGGGTGCTCCGGGGAGATGTGGTCGCCGTTGGAGGACAGCCCGCCCAGATCGGTCGCGCCGGCGGCGACGAGCTCGGGCCACCAGTCCGCGAGGTTCGGCGGGATCTGGATGCCGACGCCGGGCAGCAGGCGGGCGGCCTCGGCCACGAGGCGCTTCATGTCGGACAGCGTCACCTCGCAGGCCCAGGCAGGCAGCGGCAGCTCGGGCCCGTCGGCCAGGCCGGTGCGCCAGTAGCGCTCGGCGGCCGCGGTGGCGATCTCGGCCGGCTCCTGCCCGTAGTAGCGCTGGTGCGGGACGAAGTTCTGGAGGATCACCTCCTGGAGGTGGCCGTGCTGCGCCTGAATCTCGGCCAGCGCCTGCAGCGAGGCCATGCGCTCGTCCTCGGTCTCGCCGATCCCCACGAGGATGCCGCTCGTGAACGGGATCCGCAGCTCGCCCGCCGCCCGGATCGTGGCGAGCCGGCGCTCCGGGTGCTTGGTCGGGGAGCCGGCGTGCACGGTCTCCATCAGGCGCGGGCTGACCGACTCGAGCATCAGCCCCTGGGAGGCGGTGACCTCCCGCAGCCGCCCGAGATCCTCGCGCGAGAGCACGCCGAGGTTCGTGTGCGGCAGGATGCCGCGCTCCAGCGCCCGCTCGCACGCCCACACCACGTAGGCGGTGAAGTCGGCGTGCCCGAGCTGCGCCAGGCGCTCGGCCACGTTCGGCGAGGCGGCTTCGGGCGCCTCGCCGGTGAGCACGAGCAGCTCCTTGACGTTGCGCCGCGCCGCGCCGTCGATGAGCTGCTCCACCTCGGCGGGCGTGTGGAGATGGGCCTGGTGCGTCGCGAACGCGCAGTACTTGCAGTAGCACTGGCAGGTGCGCGACAGCGAAAGCGTCACGTTGCGGCTGAAGGTCACGCGGCGGCGCACCGCGCGGAGTCTAGTCAGCGGCGTGGGCGGGCCGGCCGGGCGGGCGCCAGCCGGCCCCGCCTGGGCGCTACTGGTATTTCTCGATCGGCGCCTCGGCGCGCTTGGCCTCGGGGTCGAGCACGACGAGCTTGTAGACGACGGTCGCCAGGGCGGCGCCGAGGATCGGGCCGATGATGTAGATCCAGGCGTTCGTCCACGAGCCCGAGACGATCGCGGGGCCGAACCAGCGGGCCGGGTTGAAGCTGGCGCCGGTGAGGGGCGCCAGCACCATGACGGCGAAGCCCAGGGCCGCCCCGATCACCCAGCCGGCCCAGGAGCGGTCGCCGCGGGGGTTCACGGCGAGCGCCATGATCGCGAACATCAGGACGAACGTGCCGATCGCCTCCCCCACCAGGCCCGCGAGGGCACGGCCCGAGAGGAACGCGCTCACCGACGGCGTGCCGTAGTTGGCCAGCGCGCCCTCGTCCTGGAGCATGGCCTTGGTCACGAGCGCTGCGGCGACCGCGCCGGCGAGCTGCATGAGGATGTAGATGGAGGCATCGGACGGCTTGATCTTGCGCAGGCCGAGCAGGGAGACGGTCACGGCCGGGTTGAAATGCGCGCCCGACGCCGAGCCCAGGGCGTAGATCAGCATCGCGAGCGTGAAGGCGTGGACCAGGCCGATCAACACGAAGTCGGGGGCGCGAAAGCCGCCCACCTGGACCGACACGGCCATGCAGATGAACAGGACGAGGACGAACGTGCCGACGAATTCGGCGACGTAGGCAGAGGCGTGGCGCTGCTCCATGGGGCCGTCTCCTTCGCAGGCGGTGGCGGGCGAGCGGCGCGGAGTGTACGCGGCAGTCCGGCGGGCCCGAGTTCAGCCCGGCGGCGGCGCCAGGCCGCGCACGAGGGCGTCGGCGTCGCGCATGAAGCGCGAGCGCGGCACGACCTGGTCGTAACCGCCGGCCAGCGCCCGCCGGCGGGTCTCCGGGTCGGTGTGGCCGTAGACGCCCAGGAATGCGGGCCGGCCCGCGACCGCCAGCGACGCCGGGAGCCCGGCCGCCGCGCTGCCGTCCCCGACGAGGTCGACGACGACGACGTCGGCCTGCGCCCCGGACACCGCGCCGGGTCCTGCGGCGACGGTCACCGCGTGGCCCGCGGCGCCGAGAAGCTCGGTCACGCGCGACCCGAACATGAGGTCCGGAACAACGGCGAGGACCCGGGCCATCGGGCTACTGGGAGCGGATCTGGCGAAACTGCTCGCGCACCGACTCGGGACGCCCCCACATCTGCGTGATCTCGACCCGCCCCGAGCGCACCTCGCGCACCGCGAGCTCCCCCGGGATTCCCGCGTTGTCCAGCAGGTGCAGAGCGTTGCGGACGACCGGCGCCGCCGCGCCGTGGCCGAACTCGTGCGCGACGAGCAGGCGCCAGTGCCAGTCGGCGCGGGAGTAGGGCTGGGCGTTGCAGGTGACGAGGTAGGTCGCGGCGTCGATGTAACGGCTCTCGTCGAAGATCCGCAGGTCGACCTCGAGGTCGGTCCAGTCGCCCGGAAGCGAGTCGAGGATGTCCTGGAAGGTCTCGGCCAGCGCCATTGGGCAAGCCTACCCGGCGAAGGTCTCGAACAGGAGGAAGCCGTTCAGCGCGATGATCATCGCGGCGACGACGGTCGCCAGGGCGGTCGTGAAGGGCCGGTTGACCAGCGCCCCCATCACGTCGCGCCGCCGGGTGAGGAGGATGAGCGGGACGAGCGCGAACGGAATTCCGAAGGAGAGGATCACCTGGCTGAGCACGAGCGCCCGGGTCGGATCGACGCCCACGGCCAGGACGATCAGCGCCGGCGCCATCGTGACCAGCCGCCGGGCGAGCATCGGGATGGTGCGGTTGATGAACCCCTGCATCACGACCTGGCCGGCGTAGGTGCCGACGCTGGAGGACGCGAAGCCCGAGGCCAGCAGCGCGAGCCCGAACGCCACGGCGGCGCCCGTCCCGACGAGGTCCTGGAAGCCCGAGTAGGCGCCCTCGATCGTGTCGACGTCCCGCAGCCCGGAATCGTGGAACAGCGAGGCGGCCACGATGAGCATCGCCATGTTCACCAGCCCGGCGATGCCCATGGCGATCACGACGTCCCAGCGCTGGACCCGCAGCAGCTTGCGCCGCTCGCCGTCGTCGCGCGGCGGGACGCGGTCCTGGGTCAGCGCCGAGTGCAGGTAGATCACGTGCGGCATGACCGTGGCCCCGAGGATGCCGGTCGCCAGGAGGATCGAGTCGGTCCCCTCGAAGGACGGCACGAAGCCGCGCAAGACGCCGGAGGCATCGGCGCCGACCTCGAGCGTGTTGTAGAGGAAGCCGAGGAGGATCACGCCGAGCAGGCCGGTGATCACGATCTCGAACTTGCGATGTCCGCGCTGCTGGAGCCCGAGCAGCGCGAACGCCATCACCCCGGTCATCAGCCCGGCGGCGAACAGGGGGACGCCAAAGAGCAGATTGAGGGCGATGGCGGCGCCGATGAACTCGGCGAGGTCGGTCGCCATGGCGATGAGCTCGGCCTGGACCCACAGCCCCCAGGTGGCCGGACGCGGAAAGTGCTCCCGGCACAGCTCGGCGAGGTTCTTGCCCGTGGCGATGCCGATCTTCCCGGAGAGGTTCTGGATCAGCATCGCCATCAGGTTGGCGACGGCGATCACCCAGAGCAGGAGGTAGCCGAACTTCGAGCCGCCGGCGATGTTCGTCGCGAAGTTGCCCGGATCGACGTAGGCGATGCACGCCACGAAGGCGGGGCCGAGCAGCGCCACGGTTCCGCGCACGCGCCCGCGCGACCGCAGCGTCTGGAGCGCACTCGGCGGCTCCGCGAGCGCCTGGGGCGGAAGCGGCACCGCGGTCTCGGCCCCGGGCGGGGGCGGCGGGTTCACGCCTCCACCTCCACCTGCATCGCCGCGGCGAGGTCGCCGCCGAGCACCTCGACCGTGGCGCCGAAGCGGGCGAACACCGGCCCGCCGAACGGCTGGCGGTCGACGATCTCGAGCCGGTCCCCCGGGGCGATGCCCCGCTCGGAGAGGTAGCGGAGCATCGCCGGGTCCGAGTCCGAGACCCGCACGAAGGTGCCGAGCGCGCCCACCGCCAGGCCCGCGAGGGGCTGCGTGTCCGGCTCGGCGATGACGAAGTCGGGGGACGGGATGGGATCGCCGTGCGGATCGATCGTGGGATGGCCGAGCTTGGCGGAGATGAGGCCCTCGAGCTCCTCCGACAGGACGTGCTCGAGCACCTCGGCCTCGTCGTGGACCCGGTCCCAGGGCACCTCGAGGACCTCGACGAGGAAGAGCTCGAGGAGGCGGTGGTGGCGGATGACCTCGAGCGCCCGCCGGCGCCCGTCGGCGGTGAGCCGGACGCCGCGGTAGGGCTCGTGCTCGGCCAGGCCGAGGTCGGCCAGCTTGCGCAGCATCGTCGAGACCGAACCCGGGGTCACGCCGAGCCGTTCGGCGATCGCGTTGGTGGAGACCGGTTCGCCGTCCTGCGGCTGGAGGGCGTAGATGGCTTTGGCGTAGTCCTCGACCGCGGGAGTCAGGAGCTGGTCGGCGCGCGGCATCGCGGCGACGGTAGCAGGAGTTTGGTCGTCATCCAAGCAATTTCTTGACATGTCAAGATCCGGCGCCCCAGGGGCGGCGGGCCGGCTGGCTATCCTCGACGGCATGGCCGCCACCGACCGGGCCGCGACCGCCTACGCCGCCCTCACCGAGGGGTGCGGGCTGCTCGACCGCTCCGAGCGGGGCAAGCTGGCGCTCGCCGGCCCTGAGGCCAAGGAGTTCCTGACCGGGCAGGTCACGAACGACATCCTCGGCCTGGAGCCCGGGCGCGGCTGCCAGGCGGCGCTGCTGACCCACAAGGGCAAGATGCTCGCGGATGTGCGCGTGCTCGACACCGGGGACGAGCTGCTGCTCGACACCGACCGGATCGGGCTTCAGGAGCTGTTCAACCGGGTGCACCGCGGCCTGATCGGCTTCGACGCGCGTCTCGACAAGCGCACGCTGCAGCGCGGCCTGCTGTCGCTCGTCGGCCCGCGGGCCCGGTCCGTGGCCGAGGCCGACGTCGCCGGGCTCGGCACCGCCGAGCACGACAGCGCGGCCGCCACGGTCGAGGGCGTGCCGGTGCGGCTCATCGCGACCGATGCCGGCGTCGACGTGCTCTGCCCCGCCCAGGACACGGCGGCGGTCGCCGCCGGACTGCGGGCGCGCGGTGCCACGGCGGTGAGCGAGGCCGACGCCGACATCGTGCGCGTCGAGCGCGGCTGCCCCCGCTACGGCGTCGATCTCGACGATTCGGTCATCCCCCAGGAGGCGGGCCTGAACGAGCGCGCCGTGAGCTTCACGAAGGGCTGCTACGTCGGACAGGAGACGGTGGCGCGCCTGCACTACAAGGGCAAGCCGAACCGCCATCTGCGCGGGCTGCGGCTCAGCGCGCCCGTGCCGGCGGGGACGGCGCTGCGGCTCGGCGAGCGCGAGGTCGGCGCACTCACGTCGAGCGTCGTCTCGCCGGCTCTCGGCCCGATCGGCCTGGCGCTCGTGCGCCGCGAGGCCGGGCCCGGCGCGACCGTCCTCGCGGGCGAGGACGGCGTGCGGGCTGAGGTCGTCGAACTGCCGTTCTGAGCCGCCAGTCCGTGGGCGAGAACCGATGGCCGCGGGCCGAGGTCGGCGTGGCGCCGGCTCAGCCGGCCGAACCTCGGCGTCGCCTGGCCCGGCGACGGTCGGCGCCGCCGGCCGAGCGCTCCGAGCCGGCGCCACGGGCTGCGAGCGGCTGCCCGCCCCGCGCGGCCGCGTCCTACTGCGCGCGCCCCACCATCCGGAACCCGTCCCCCTCCGGCACGGCCACGTGGTCGTGGAAGTGGGTCAGCGTGTCGAGCCGGTCCAGGGCGGTGGCCTCGTCCAGTTCGCCGACCACGTACGGGCACAGCGCGATGGCGGGCCGGTCCTTGAAGGTCAGGTCCCACAGGCGGTCGACGGCGAACGCGCGCGACACCCCCGGGCCCCCGGCTCGCACCGGGAAGCGCGAGTACCACAGGCCGGTGAGCCCGCGGGCCAGCGCGGCTTCGAGCCCTTCCTCCCAGCGCCGCACCGCCGCCTCCGGCGCCTCGGCGGGATCGACCTCGATCACAAGGAGCCGGTTCGCCGCCACGAGGCCGTCGACGTCGAGGCCGGCCTCGGCCAGGCGGCGGCCGTCGCGCGCGGCCTCTCCGGGGAGCGCCCGGTGGACCATCCAGCCGTCGCGCTTGGCGCCAAGGGCATAGAACGGTGCCAGGACGCTCGGGAGCTCGGCGGCGGTGCGCAGCAGCACGGCCATGTGGGGGCAGGCGCCGGCGTCGGTGGCCTCCTCGAGCTCGCGGTCGAGCATCAGAACGTGCTGCGCCCGAGCAGCGAGAAGCCATCGCCGCCTGGAATCGCCACGGCCTCGTGGAACGAGGCGACGGCGTCGAGGCGCTCCAGCGTCGCGGCGGCGTCGAGCTCGCCGACGACGTAGGGGCAGAGCGTCACGACGGGCCGATCGCGAAACGTGGCATCCCACGCCTCTTCGTGCGCAGCGACCAAGGCGAACTCGGCGGTCGCCGGCCCGACCGCGAACCGCGAGTACCAGAGCGCCGCGAGGCCGCGGGCGCGCGCCTCCGCGAGCCCCTGCGCCCAGCGGTCCGCCGAGTCCTGCGGGCCCTCATCGGGGTCGAACTCGGACAGCACCAGGCGCCCGGCGGCCTCGAGCCCGGCGACGTCGAGCCCGGCATCGGCGAGCATCCGCCGGTCGGCGGCCCCCTCCCCGGGCAGCGCGCGGTGGACGATCCAGCCGTTCCGCTTCGCGCCCAGCCCGTAGAACGACGCGAGGACCGATGGAAGCTCGGCCTCGGTCCGCAGGAGCACGGCGAGGTGCGGGCACGCTCCTCCTCCTGTGGCGCGCTCGAGCTCTGGTCCGATCACTGACCGCAGTCCATCAGATCGCGCGCTCAGACCTCAAGCGGGAGATCGAGGCGGACGCGGGTGCCGCCGCCATCGGCGTCGCCGACCACGAGGTCGCCGCCGGCCCCGCGGGCGCGCTCGCGCATGATCGTCATCCCGAAGTGCCCGTCCCCCGGCCCGCCCACGCCGGCCGGGTCGAACCCGCGCCCGTCGTCGGCAACCTCGAGCGTGAGGAGGCCGGGCGTGGCCTGCAGCGACACCCGTGCCGCCGTCGCACCGGCGTGCTTCTGGGCGTTCGTCAGGGCCTCGGTGAGCACGCGCAGGACCACCGCGAGGGCATCCGGAGCCACGTCGGCGAGCGGGCCGGCCACCCGGACGTCGACCGGCAGCCCGTTGCGAGCCGTCCGCGCACATACGTCCTCGACGGCCGCGCCGGCACCGCCGACCGGCACCGTCACGGCGAGGTCCTCGAGCCGGGCCCGGACGATGCGGTGGGCCGAGCCGACGGCCTCGCGCAGCCGCGCCCGGCTCGCGGCGGCGACCTCCGGAGCCGGATCGGAGTCCAGCAGGGCGATCTCCCGCAGCGCGAGCGCGAGGTCCTGGGCCAGGCCGTCGTGCACGTCGGCCGCCAGGCGCATCCGCTCGCGCTGGATCTCGGTTCGCTGGACCTCGGCCCGGAGCGCCGCCGTCGCGATGCCGGCGCTGAGCAGGTCTCCGAGCAGGGCCAGCACCGTCGTCACGGGCCCGTCGAGCCGCAGCGGCGCCAGGGCGGCGGCCACGACGACGCCGACGAGGCGCCCGCGGGCGGCGAGGGGGAGCACGAGCCACGACGACGCCGGCGGGTCGAAGGGGTTCGCCACGAGCCAGGAGCCCTCCTCCAGGAAGACGAGCGGGCGGCCGCCGGCGACCGCGAGCTTCCACGCCTCGGCGTCGAAGGACAGCTCAGCGGCGGCGGCCTCCTCCCCGCCCGACTCGACGAACCGCCGCAGGGTCGGGCGCCCCTCGGGATCGGGCAGGTAGAGCGCCGCCGGCCCGAGGCCGAGCGCGCCCCGCATCTCGGCCAGCGCCCGCGCCCCGAGCTGGGCCAGCGTGCCGCTGGCCACGAGCGCCCGCGCCACGCGGCCAAGCGCCGCCGCCGTCTCGGGCGGGAGGCGCTCGGCCAGGCCGCTGGCGGGTCCGGAGTGAGGGTCCTGGGCGCTCACGGCAACGCGGACAGGATACGGTCGGCCCGATGCCCGGCTCCGGCCCCGTGACCGTGCTCGTCGCCGACGACCACCGCCTCATGCGCGAGGGCACCGCGGCGCTGCTCGGCGCCGATCCGCGCATCGAGGTCGTGGCCTGGGCCGCGAACGGCCGCGAGGCGGTCGAGCGGGCCCTCGAGCACCGGCCGGCCGTCGCGCTGCTGGACCTCAACATGCCCGAGATGCGGGGCACCGAGGCGTGCGCGGCGATCCGGGAGCGCCTGCCGGACACCGAGGTCCTCATCCTCACGGTGTCCGAGCACGAGCCCGACCTCTACGCCGCGCTGCGGGTCGGCGCCGCCGGCTATCTCCTCAAGGACATGCCGCCGGGGGACCTCGTCGACGCGGTCCTGGGCGCCGGCGCCGGCGAGCCGCTCGTGCCGGCCCGGATGGCCAGCCGCCTGCTCGACGAGTTCGGCGACGGCGGCGGCACGCCGGCGAGCCCCCTCGCGGAGCTGTCCGACCGCGAGCGCGAGGTGCTCGCCCTCGTCGCCGAGGGCCTGCGCAATCGCGAGATAGCGGAGCGGCTCTTCATCTCCGAGGCGACGGTGAAGACGCACGTGCGCCACGTCCTGGAGAAGCTGCGCCTGCGCAACCGCGCCGAGGCCGCCGCGTTTGCCGCGCGCTTCCTCGAGTAGCCGCCGCCCCGCGACCGCGCTCACGCCGCCGCGACGGGGCGGGCGGCGGCCAGCGCGCGCAGCCCGCGCAGCAGCCGCGCCCGGACCGCGCCGGCCTCGATCCCGAGCGCGTCGGCGACCTCAGCCTCCGAGTACCCCGCGAGCCGCGCCAAGGCCACCGCCTCGCGATCCCCGGGGGCCATCGCGGCGAAGGGGCGCGCGGGCGCCGAGCGCATCGCGGCGAGGATGGCACGCTCGACCAGGCGCCGGCGCGGCGGCGGCTCGGGCTCGCGGGCCGCGGCGGCACAGACGAGCACGGTCACGTCGGCGGCGGCGTCGCGGTCCCGGCAGGCCGTCACGGCAGCCCCGTAGATCGCGTCGGCATGGCCTGGCCCGGCATCGATGCTCTCATTGACCATGCCCGGGACCCTAGGCCCGCGGATTCGCCCTGCCATCGCCCAAAGGGATGATCTTCGGCGCAAGCGCCGGTCAGCCGGAAAGGCGGATGCGCGAGACCGTGCCGTCGCCGGCGTTCGCGACCCACACCGCACCCGCGCCGACCGCGATGCCTCCCGGCGTGGCCCCGACGCGGATCGGCCTGCCGGCGATCGCCGGAGCGGTCGGGTCGATCCGGGTCACGCCCGCCGGGCGGATGGCCCCGTTCGCCGAGGCGAACGGCGCCCCGACGTCGGTCGCCCACACCGACCCGCCGCCGGCGGCGAGCCGCAGCGGAATCCCGCCGGGCACGCGCAGCGCCTCCGGGGCGGGGCGGCCGCTGCCCGGATCCAGGCCGACGATGGCGATCGGCTGGCCGGCGGGGCCGGCAGTCGTCGCGGCCCAGACGCCGCGCGCGTCGGCGGCGAGCGCGAGCACCTGGCGCCGCGCGACGCGGACGGGCGCGCTCGCACGGCCCGTGGCGGTGTCGACGCGCGACACCGTCCCGCTGGCGCTGTTGGCCACCCACGCGGTGCCGTCGCGGACGACCACGTCCGTCGGGCCCCGCCCGACCCGGATGGGACGTCCGCGGCGCGCGCCGGTGGCCGGATCGAGGCGCACCACGGCATCGCCCGCGCGGCTCGTCACCCAGAGCGCGCCGCCACCGAGCGCCGCGCCGCCGGGATCGAGCACGCGCGCGGCGGCGCCCGTGCGCACGCCGGTGCGCGGATCCAGCCGCGCGACCGTGCCGTCGGCGGACGCGACCCACGCGACCCCGTCCCGCGCGGCGACCGCGACCGGGCCGGCGCCCACGCGGGCCCGGCCCGGCAGCCGCCGGCCGGTGGCCGCATCGAGACGGACGACCGTCCCGTCGGCGTTGTCGGCCACCCAGACCGTCGGTCCGTCGACGGCCACCGCCGTCGGCGCCGAGCCGACGCGGACCGGCGGGGCGACGGGCAGCGGTGCGGCGGCGACGTGGCGGACGGTCAGCGTGGTGCGTCCCGCACCGGGGGTGCTGCCCCCGCACCCGGCGGCGGCCAGGGCGGTCGCGGCCAGCAGGACGGCGGCTGGAGTCGATCGGCGCATGCCGGCCACTTCGCCGGCGCCCCGCCCGCGGATCACCCCGCCGCCGCAGCTGCGACGGATTCGCAGCCCCGCCGCGGCCGCAGAAAACCTTAGGCGCCGATCCTGATCCGGCGCCGCCCCCGCGCCGCACACCCCCACCACACACGCCGGACGAAACCGCGTCCGGCGTCTCCAACCCATCACTGTGAGGTGTGAGGATGCGTGCACTCAAGCGCGCAGGCGCCGTCCGGCTGCTTGCGCTCATCGCCGCCCTGGCGGCAGGCGCGCTCGCCGTGTCGTCGAGCTTTGGCTCGTCGCACCGCGAAGCGCCGGGGACCAGCATCGACCCGACCGGGGACGACACCGACCTCTACGCCTTCACGGCGTCGGATGCGCCGGGGTCGATCACCGTCGTGGCGAACTGGATCCCCTTCGAGGACCCGGCCGGCGGACCGAACTTCTACCGGTTCGACGACCGCGCCTCGTACTACGTCAACGTCGACAACACGGGCGACGGGGCGTATGACGTGCGCTACCGGTTCAACTTCAGGACCCGGTATCGCAACCCGAAGTCGTTCCTGTACGCCCTGCCTGGGGTCACGTCGTTCAGCGATCCCAAGCTCCAGCAGGTGCAGACCTACTCGGTCACGCGGGAGCGCTACAACGGCAAGGGCCGCCGGGTCTCGACCAAGGTCATCGGGCGCAACCTGCCCGTGGCGCCGAACAACGTCGGGCCCAAGACGATCCCGAACTACGACGCCGTGGCCAACGGCACCATCCGGTCGCTCGCGGGCGGCGGCAAGGTGTTCGCCGGCCAGCGCGAGGATCCGTTCTTCGTCGACCTCGGGACCACCTTCGATGCCATCAATTTCCGCAAGGGAACCGGCAACGAGGGCGGCGGCAAGGACGATCTGGCGGGCTACAACGTCCATTCGATCGTGCTGCAGGTGCCGGAGGCGGCCGTCACGGTGGACGGCAAGCCTGTCCAGTCCCCCACGGCCAAGAACGCCGTCGTCGGCGTCTGGTCGAGCACCGAGCGCCCGCGAGTGCTCGTGGCCGGCAAGGCGCGCAAGGGCGGCGAGGTCCAGGTCAGCCGGCTCGGCAACCCCCTCGTGAACGAGGTGGTCATCCCGGTCGGCCAGAAGGACAAGTTCAACGCCACCCAGCCGAAGGACGACGCGAAGAACTACGCCGGCTCGGTCGTGAAGCCCGAGCTCGCGGCGGTGATCAACGCGCTGTTCAAGCTCGGCGTCAAGGAGACCGACCGCACGGACATCGTGACCGCGCTGCTCACCGGCATCCCCGGTGTGACGCAGATCGGGAGCAAGCCCGCGGCGGCCGACACCCTGAAGCTCAACCTCGGCGTGCCCCCGACGGCGACGCCGAACCGCTTCGGAGTGATCGGCGGAGACACCGCCGGCTTCCCGAACGGCCGTCGCCTCGGTGACGACGTCGTGGACATCGAGCTCCGCGTCATCGGCGGGTTCCTGATTCCCGCCAACCAGGGCGGCAAGCAGCTGCCCCTGGGCGACGGCGTGGACCAGAACGATCGCCCGTTCCTGGCGACGTTCCCCTACGTCGCCTCCCCGTTCGACGGGTTCGACTCGAAGCTCAAGCGCTCCGAGCCGACCCACAGCCCCACGCCGGGGGACCTCAAGCCGCCGGCGCCGTGAGGCCAGCCGGGAGGGGGCGCTCCGGCGCCCCCTCCCGCCCGGCTGCCAACCCCTTCGCTCGCCATGACCCTTCGCCGCCCCACCTTCCTCTTCGCCGCCCTGGCCGTCGCCGGCGCCTTCGCCGCCGCGCTGGCGGCCTTTGCGCTCGTCAACCGCTCCTCCTCCGCGCCTGCCGCGCCGGGGCCGGCAGCCGACGTGGCACTCGCGCCGCCGGGCGCCCCGACCGACGCGGTCATCGCCGGCTACCAGCGCCTCGTGCGCGCCCGCCCCGACGCCCCCGACGCCTATGCGGCTCTCGCCGGCGCCTACCTCCAGAAAGTCCGCGAGACCGGCGATCCCGGCTTCTACGCCCGGGCGGCCGCGGTCCTGGCGCGGGGCGCCCGCATCGGGGGCGGCCCGAGCTACCGGATCCTCGCCGCGCAGGGCACGCTCGCGCTCGCACGTCACGACTTCCGGCGCGGCCTCGCGCTCGGCCTCGCCGCCCGCCGGGCGAACCCGGCGTCCAACGCCGCCTTCCCCGTGATCGTGGACGCCCAGGTCGAGCTCGGCCGCTACGCGCAGGCCGGCCGGACGCTGCAGGCGTTCGTGGACCGCAAGCCGGGCCTGCCGTCCTACGCGCGTGCCTCGTACTTCCGTGAGCTGCACGGCGACCTGACCGGCGCTGTCGCCGCGATGCGGCTGGCCGTGAGCTCGGCCGGCGCCGCCGGCGAGAACCCGGCGTACGTGCAGACGCTGCTGGGGAGCCTCGAGTTCGCCCGCGGGCGCCTCGACGCCGCCACCCTGGAGTTCCGCTCGGCTCTGGCCGCCGACCCCGGCTTCGTCCCGGCCGGCGCCGGCCTCGCGCGGGTCCAGGCGGCGCGCGGGGAGTTCGGCCCCGCGATCGCCCGCCTGCGCGCCGTCGTGGCGCGCCTGCCCCTTCCGGAGTACGTCACCGCCCTCGGCGAGACGGAGCTGGCCGCGGGGCGGCCCGCCGCCGCCCGGCGGGACCTCGCGCTCGTCGGCGCGGAGGAACGCCTGCTGAGGGCGGGCGGCGTGAACACCGACGTCGATCTGGCCCTGTTCGAGGCCAACCACGGCAGCCCGGCCCGCGCGGTCCTGCTCGCCCGCCGCTCCTGGCGGGCCGCACCGAGCGTCCGGTCCGCCGATGCCCTCGGCTGGGCCCTGACGCGCGCCGGGCGGCCGCAGTCCGGCCTGGCCTGGGCGCGGCGCGCACTGCGCCTGGGGTCGCGCGACGCGACGTTCCTCTACCACGCCGGGATGACCGCGCAGGCGGCCGGCCGCCGCGCCCTCGGGCGCCGCTGGCTGCGCCTGGCGCTCGCCGGCAATCCCCGCTTCAGCCCGCTGTACGGACCGCGCGCGCAGCGCGCGCTGGCGGCCGGCTGATGCGCCGCCTCCTCGCCACCGCCGTCGCCGCCGCCGCCCTCGGCGCCGCCGCCGCTCCGGCCGCCCAGGCCCATCCGCTCGGCAACTTCTCGGTCAACCACCTCACGCAGGTGAGCGTGTCACGCGACCGCATCGACGTGCGCTACCTGCTCGACCAGGCCGAGATCCCGACCTTCCAGGAGCGCGGGGAGGCCCGCAGCGCCATCCTGGCGGCCAAGCGGGCCGAGGTGCAGCGGCACCTCCAGGTAACCGCGGACGGGCGCCCCCTGCGCCTGCGCGCCGGGCCGGCTTCGCGAATCTCGTTCCCGGCAGGCCAGGGCGGCCTGCGGACGACCCGTGTCGAGATCGCGCTCTCGGCGGAGGCCGCCGGTGCGCGGCGCGTCGAGGTGCGCGACGGGACCTTCCCGGGCCGGGTGGGCTGGAAGGCCGTCGTCGCGCGACCGGGCGACGGCACGGCGGTGCGCTCGACGGCGCCCTCCGGGGACCCGACCCGCGGGCTGCACGCCTATCCGGCGGGATCGCTCCAGAGCCCGTCGGACCTGCGCACCGCCACGCTCGACGTGCGCCCGGGGCCGGGCACGCTCGTCGCCCCGCGCGCCCCGGGCGGCCCGGCCGAGGCGACGACGACCGACCGGGGCGGCGACGGCTTCTCTCAGGTCTTCGAGGAGGCGGCGGCAGGCCGGGGCGTGCTCCTGTTCCTCCTTCTGGCCGCGTTCGGGTGGGGCGCGCTGCACGCCCTCTCCCCGGGGCACGGAAAGGCCATGGTCGCGGCCTACCTCGTGGGCACGCGCGGAACGGCCCGGCACGCCGTCGCGCTCGGCGGCGTCACGACGGTCACGCACACGATCGGCGTGTTCGCCCTCGGGCTGGTGACCCTGCTGCTCTCCCAGTACATCCTGCCCGAGGACCTCTACCCGTGGCTGAACCTCGCCTCGGGCCTCCTCGTCGTGGCGATCGGCCTGGGCGTCCTGCGCTCGCGGATCGGGTGGTACCGCGCCCGGCGGGCGGGTGCGACGGCCGGCGCGAGCGACGCCCGCGGCCACGGCCATGCGCACTCGCACGGCCACGGCCACGGCCACCATCATCACCACGGCCGCCACGACCACGACCACGACCCCGGCCACCACGACCACCACGGCCACCATCACGGCCACGCACCGGCCGAGCGCCCCACAGGCCCGCGCAGGCGCCTGCGCGGGCTGCGCGCCCGCGTCGGGCACGGTCACGGCCACGGTCCGGACGGCCACAGCCACCGCCACGACCTCCCCGAGGACATCACGTGGAAGGGGCTGGTCGGGATGGGCGCCGCCGCCGGGCTGATCCCGTGCCCGACCGCGCTGGTCGTCCTCCTCGGCGCCATCGCGCAGCATCAGGTCGGCCTCGGACTCGTCCTCATCGTCGCGTTCTCGCTCGGCCTGGCGTCGACGCTCGTCGTCCTCGGCCTCGGTGTCGTCTGGGCCGGGGGACGGCTCACCGCCCGCGTGAGCTTCTCCGGACGGGCCGCCGCGGCCCTTCCGGCGGCCTCCGCCGTCGTGATCGTCGGAGCCGGGGCGCTGCTCACGCTCAGCGCGATGCCGCAGCTGTGAGCCGCGGGCGCACTGGCCGCGGCGACCGCCTGGCGCGGGCGTGCCGCCCGCGCCTAGGCACGATCCGCTTGCTTCTGCGAACCGGTTGCGGGTAGAAGTACACGCGAGCCGATCGCCGCCGCCGGTGATCCGCTCGGGGGGAGCGCCACGAAAGAAGGTCCAGCGATGACCGTGTTCCACCCCGCCCCGGCCCTCGAAGCGTCCGACGTCGACGCCGCCGTCGCGCTGCTGCGCAGCCGCGGACTCCGGCTCTCCGCCGCGCGCCGGGTCGTGCTCGAAGCGCTGTACGCCGCCGACGGCCCGGTGAGCGCGGACCAGATCGCCGCCGGCCTGGACGGCGCGGTCCCGCCGTCGGACCTCGCGTCGGTCTACCGCAACCTCGACACCCTCGAGCAGCTCGGCCTCGTGCGCCACGCCCACCTCGGGCACGGCCCGGGCCTCTACACGCTGGCGGCGAGCCGGCGGCGCGAGTACCTGGCCTGTGACGGCTGCGGCGCCTTTGCGGCCGTCGAGCCGGCCGTCCTGGACCCGGTGCGCGACGCGGTGCGCGCCGCGACCGGCTACGAGGCCCGCTTCACCCATTTCCCGATCGTCGGCCTGTGCCCGCGCTGCGCGGGCGGCAGCGCCAAACCCCGCCGGCATGCTCACCCGGAGGAGGCGCCCCACCATGCACATCCCTGACGGCTACCTCAGCCCGGCGACCTGTGCGACCTTGGGCGCGGCCATGGTCCCGGTGTGGGCGGTCGCGGCCAAGCGCGTCAAGTCGGTCGTGACGAACCGCTACGTCCCCCTCGTGGCGCTCGCCGCGGCCTATGCGTTCCTCGTGATGATGTTCAACGTCCCAATTCCGGACGGGACGACGGCCCACGCGGTGGGCGCGGTGCTGATCGCCGTCCTGCTCGGGCCGTGGGCGGCCGTGGTCGCGGTCTCGATCGCGCTCCTCATCCAGGCCCTCTTCTTCGGGGACGGCGGGGTGCTGGCCTTCGGGGCCAACGCCTTCAACATGGCGTTCGTGATGCCGATGGCCGGCTACGGGGTCTACAAGCTGCTCGCCCGCTCCGCAACGCTGACCGCGCCGCGCCGCGCGCTCGCCGCCGGCCTGGGCGGCTACGTCGGCCTCAACGCCGCGGCGCTGTGCGCGGCGATCGAGTTCGGCCTGCAGCCCGAGCTCTTCACGGCCGCCGACGGCACGCCGCTCTACGCGCCGTTCCACCTCGCGCAAACCATCCCGGCGATGGCCCTGGCCCACCTGACGGTCGCCGGCGGGGTCGAGTTCGCGCTCACCTTCGGGATCGTCGCCTACCTGCAGCGCACGAACCTGGCGATCCTGCGGATCAACCACGGCGCAATCCCGGCCGACGAGGCCGCGCGCGACACGCCTGGCCGCCGACGGATCGGGTGGGGCTGGGTGCTCGTGCCGCTCGGAGCGCTCGTCGCGCTCACGCCGCTCGGGCTGCTCGCGCCCGGCGGCGCGTTCGGCGAGGACGCGCCGGCCGACCTGGACCTCGGGAAGTACGGGCTGAACGCCGTGCCCTCCGGGCTGAACCGCTACGCCGACTTCTGGAGCCACGCCGTCCTCGGCGGCTACGGGTTCTCCGATGGCGAGCACGAGGTCGCCGGCTACCTGCTGTCGGCGGGCGTCGGGATCGCCGCGATCGGGGTCGTGATCCTCGCCGTCTTCGGGCTCGTGCGGCTGGCCACGCGCTCGCGGTCCGGCGAATCCGACGGCGGCGCGACCGCGGGGGCAGCGTGAGCGCGGCCGGCCGCGGCGAGGCTCCGGCCTGGCTGCTGGCGCCCGAGGCCGGCCTGTGCCCGTGCGGCTGCATCGGCGTGCGGCGCAAGGCGAGCTTCGTCGACAAGACGATCGCGGGCGCCGCGGGACTCCTCGGGACCGCGATGTTCAACGACCACCTGGCCCGCCAGCCCGGGCTGCTGCAGCGCCTCGACGCGCGCGTGAAGGTGCCAGGCCTCATCCTGCTGCTCGTCGCGGCCGGGCTCGTGCGCCATCTCCCGCTGCTCGTCGTCATGTACGCCGCCACGCTCCCGCTGGCCGCCGCCTCGCGGATCAGCCTGGGGTTCTTCGTGAAACGGGTGTGGCTGTTCATCCCGATCTTCACCGGGATCGTCGTCATCCCCGCGCTGTTCTCGTTCATCACGCCCGGGCACGTCGTCCTCGACCTGGGCACCTGGTTCGGCACCGATGTCGGGATCACCGAGCAGGGGCTGCGGAGCGCCGGCCTGATCGTGGCCCGCGTGGCCACGTCGATCTCCCTCGTCGTGCTCGTCACGCTCACCACGCCCTGGACCGACCTCCTGGCCGGCCTGCGGAGCCTGCGGATGCCCAAGACGTTCGTGCTCGTGATCGGCATGGCGTACCGGTACCTCTTCGTGCTCGTCGCTACCGTGGGCGAGATGTTCACGGCCCGCAAGGCGCGCACGCTGGGCTCCGATGACCACGGGCGCGGCGGCCGCGCGTTCGTGGCGGCCTCGGCCGGCGTGCTGTTCGGGAAGTCCGCCGCGTTGAGCGACGAGATCCACATGGCGATGGTCGCGCGCGGCTACGACGGCGACGCGCGCGCCCTGTCCGCCCGCCCCCTGGCCGCCCGCGACGCCGCCGGCGTCGCGGCCTGCGTCGCGGCCACCGTCCTGCTCCTGGTCGCCAACCATGCCATCGGCGCCTGAGCTCGCTGGCACCGCCGAGGCGCCCGTGCTCGAGTGCGCGGACGTCAGCTACCGCTATCTCGACCGCGTCGTCGCGCTCGACGCGGTCTCGCTCAGCGTCCGGCGTGGCGAGCGCGTCGCCCTGCTCGGCGCCAACGGGTGCGGGAAGTCCACGCTGCTGAAGGTGCTCGACGGCCTCCTGTTTCCCTCCGCCGGCGCGTATGAGGCGTTCGGCGCGCCGGTGACGGAGGAAGGCCTCGAGGACGAGCAGTTCTCGCGCGGCTTCCGCTCCCGCGTCGGCTTCGTCTTCCAGAACTCCGAGGCCCAGGTCTTCTCCCCCACCGTGCGCGAGGAGATCGCCTTCGGGCCGCTCCAGCTCGGCCTGCCGGAGGCGGAGGTGCGCCGGCGCACTGAGGACCTGCTCGGGATGCTCGGCATCGCGGGACTCGCCGACCGGCCGCCCTACCAGCTCTCCGGCGGCGAGAAGAAGCGCGTGGCCATCGCGTCGGTGCTGGCCACGAACCCCGAGGTCCTGCTGTTCGACGAGCCGACCGCCGGGCTGGACCCGCGCACGCAGGACTGGCTCCTGGGGCTCATGCAGGACCTCCACGCCGCGGGCAAGACCATCGTCTGCGCGACGCACGACCTCCACGTGCTCGAGTTCGTGGCCGACCGCTGCGTCGTCTTCTCCGAGGAGCACCGCATCGTCGCCGACGGCCCCCCGGCGGCGATCATGGCCGACCGCAGCCTGCTGCTGGACGTCAACCTCGTGCACGCCCACGCCCACCGGCACGGGAGCGTCGTGCACCGCCACGAGCACGGGCCCGGGCACCACTCGCCGGACGCGATCGCCGGCCCCGCGCCCGCCTAGGCGGCCGGCGGCGTCAGGCCGCCCGCTGCGACCGGCCGTCCGGCGCTCCGGCGTGCCGGGCCAGCTGCGCCGCCGCCGGCAGCGGGTCGAGCGCCAGCGCCCGCGCGCCCGGGTGGCCGGCGAGCCACCCGCCGACGATGCGGACCTCGTCGATCTCCCCGGGGGCGAGCACCGACGCGGGGTCGTGCGCGGCCGGCCGGGCCGCCGCCAGCGCCGCGCCGGCGGCGGCGGGCACGCCGCCCCCAGGCCCCGGCGGCCCCCAGTGGACGACGCGGCCGCCGACGATCCAGAGCACGTCCGGCGCCGGCCCGTCGGGGTCGGGCTCGCCCGCCTCCCCGGGCCCGGCCACGACGAGCCGCGGCGCGGCGTGGACGGCCCGCAGCACGCCTCCGAGCCGCCCGAGGAGGACCTCGAGCCGGTCGCTGCGGCGCCGGAGCGCAGCGGCGCGCTCGAAGCGCCGGTCGGCCGCGGCCGCGCGCATGCGCCGCTCCATCGCCGCGAGCAGCGACGGCCCGGCGTCGCCGGGCCCGGCAAACGCCGCCAGGGCCGCGTCGAGCCGCTCGCGGTAGGCGTTGGGATCGAGGTCCCCGAGGCAGGGCGACAGGCAGCGGCCCATCTGGCCATAGGCCGAGGGGTGGGCGCGGCGGGGCAGCGACCGGCCGCAGCGGCGCAGGCCGAAGAGCGAGTTGAGCTGCTCGACCAGCTCGGCGGCCGTCCGCTGCCCGCGGACGGGGCCGACGTTCACGGCGCGCCCCGCGGCCGGCTCGCGCGCGACCTCGAGGATCGGGAAGGCGATGTCGAGGCGGCAGCGGATGTAGACGTCGCGGTCGGGCCGCTTGAGCGCGACGTTGCCCGGCGGCCGCAGCGCCTTGATCAGCCGGTTCTCGAGAACGAGCGCGCCGAGCTCGGATCCGGTCGGGCGCGCATCGACGATCGCTGCCTGCGCGGTCCAGTCGGCCTGGGGCGCCGAGGCCGCGAAGTGCGCCCGGGCGCGCGCCCGGACCCGGCGGGACTTCCCCACGTACAGCACGCGCCCGCCGGCATCGCGAAAGAGGTAGACGCCGGGACCGGCGGGCAGCGGCGCGAAGTCGATTCCGCTCGCGGCGGCGTCGGCCAGCCGGGCCGCGCCCCGGCTGCGCCGCGAGCGCCCGCCCGCCGGGCGCCCGCGCCGCCGCGGCGCCAGCAGGGCGACGGCGTCGCCGACCGTCGCCGCGTGGGCGGCGAGCCGGGCGAACAGAGCGCAGAAGATGCGGGCGCAGGTCTCGGCGTCCGGGAGGGCGCGGTGGGCGGCCTCGACCTCGATGCCGAGCGAGCCCGCCAGCGGCACGAGGCCGCGGCGCGTCGCGAGGGGGGCGAAGCGGCGTGCGAGCGCGACGGTGCAGAGCACGGGCGGCCCGGCCCACGGCAGTCCCGCCGCCCGGAAGGCCCGCTCGAGCGCCCCGCGGTCGAAGCTCGCATTGTGGGCGACCAGGATGCGGCCCTCGAGCCACGCCGCCAGCTCGGCCAGCACCACCGCCGGGTCCGGCGCGTCGTCGACCATCGCCTGCGTGATCCCCGTCAGGCGCTGGACCCCGCGCGACAGCGGCCGGCGCACGGCGACCAGCGACGCGAAGCGGTCGTGCAGCTCGCCGCCCCCGACGAGGACGGCGCCGACCTCGGTGAGCTCCTGATCCGGCCCCGCGCGGCCGTTGGTCTCGACGTCGACGGCGACGAACTCGGCGGTGCGCAAGGGCTGGTCGGCGAGGGCCACGGCCGGGGGGTGTACGGGACGGGGCCGACGCCGTGCACGGTTCCGTGCACGGGGCCGCCCGCGCCGGGCCCGGGGCGGGTGGCAGGATGTGGCCGCCCATGACCGCCGTCGCCTACCTCGGTCCCGCCGGGACCTTCACCGAGCAGGCCGCCCGCGACCTCGCCGCGCCGGACGCCGAGCTGCGGCCGATGTCGCGCGTGCCGGACGTGGTGCAGGCGGTCGAGTCCGGCGAGGTCGACGCCGCGGTCGTCGCCTTCGAGAACAGCCTCGAGGGCTCCATCCCGGGCAACCTCGACCAGATCCTGCTCGAGACCGATCGCTGCCTGATCGCCGGCGAGCGGGTGCTCCCGGTGTCCTTCGTCCTGTTCCGCGCCCCGGACGACGCCTCGCCGCTGCACGGGGTCTCCAGCCATCCGTTCGGCCTCGCGCAATGCTCGCGGTTCATCGCCGACCGCGGGCTCGAGGTGCGCGAGACCCTGAGCACCGCGCTCGCCTGCCAGGAGCTCGCCGCGGGCGGCCGCCCCGGCTGGGGCGCGCTGGCGCCGCGGCTGGCCGGCGAGCTGCACGGCCTGCGGGCCGAGGCCGAGGGCCTGGAGGACGACGAGCGGGCGGCCACGCGCTTCGTCTTGCTGCGCCGCGCCTGCCCGGGCCCGACCGGGAAGGACCACACCGCGTTCGCGCTGCGGCCGCGGTCCGACCAGCCCGGCAGCCTCGTGCGCCTTCTGCAGGAGTTCTCGGTGCGCGACATCAACCTCACGGCGATCAAGTCCCGCCCGACGAAGGAGCTGCTCGGCGAGTACGTCTTCTACATCGAGTGCGAAGGCCACATCGCCGACCCGCGGCTCCGCGACGCCGTGCTCGGCCTGCTGCGGTTCGAGGGCGAGACGCGCTTCCTGGGCTCGTTCCCCGCCGACTCCGCCCGCCCCGGGCCCGGCGCTCCCGCCGGCCCCGGCACCGCCCAGCTCGCCTACGACGCGATGCTCAGCCGCGTCGACCGCGCCGCGGACCCATGAGCGCGCCGCCCCTGCGCGTCGGCGTCGCCGGGCTGGGCCTGATCGGCGGCTCGGCGATCCAGCGGCTGGCGTCACTGCCGGCGCGCTTCGCCGTCGCTGGGTTCGATCCTGACCCGGCCGCCGCCGGCGCTGCCCAGGCCGCGGGCCTGCCCGTCGCCGCCAGCGTCGCGGAGCTGGCGGCGGCCAGCGACGTCGTGCTCGCCGCGGTTCCCCCCGCCGCCGCCGCGGGCGTCGTGCTCGACGCCCTGGCCGCCTCGGAGGCCGCGGTGACCGACACGGCCTCGGCGAAGGCCGGCGTGCTCGCGACGGTCGCGGCGTCGGCCGGGGACGCGCTCGGGCGCTACGTCCCCGGGCATCCGCTCGCCGGCAGCGAGGCCGGCGGCTGGGCGGCCGCTCGTCCCGACCTGCTCGACGGCGCCGTGTGGGCGCTGTGCCCGCCCTGGCCCGATGCGCCCGCGGCCGCACTCGCCGCGGTCGCCGCCGTCCTGGACGCGTTCGAGCCGCGCATAGCCGTCTGCACGGCTGCCGACCACGACGAGGCGGTCGCCCGGACCAGCCACGCCCCCCACGTCGTCGCCGAGCTCGTGGCCGCCGCGGCGCGGCACGGGCGCGAGCCGCGCCTGGCGGCGCTGCTCTCCGGCGGCGCGCTGCGGGACATGACCCGGGTCGCCGCCGCCGATCCGCGGCTCTGGCAGCAGATCCTCGCGGCGAACCGCCCGGCGACCGTCGCCGCCCTGGACGCCTGGCTGTCCGAGGCGGCCCGGCTGCGCGACGCCATCGCGGCCGGCGACGACGATGCCGTGGGCGCGGCCTGGCTGGCGGGAGCCGAGGCCCGCTCCGCAATCGACGCCGCCCGCTGGCAGGCCCCGGCCTGGGAGCCCGCCGCGTTCCGGTGGCCCGCGTGGGACGCGCTGCTCGAGCTCGGCCGGGCCGGCCGCCCGGTGCGCGGCCTGCGGCTGGACGGCGAGGTGCTGCACGCCGAGGTCGCTGCCCTGCCGGGCTGAGCCACGGGGAGCCGGCGGGGGCGGTAGCATCGGCGGGCATCGTCCCCGCTTCGGAGGATCTGGCCATGACCACGTTTGCGCCCCGCCGTCACGACCGCCTCACCCGTGAGGCCTTGGACGAGCGCACGCGCCAGGCCTGGGCCGCCTACCGGGACAGCCTCGCCGGGCTCAGCGGGCAGGAGTACGACGACGCCGAGCACCGGCGCTGGCATCTCCTCCAGCGCGAGCTGGCCAAGATCGGCGCCGAGCGCGCCGAACTCGACGGCCGCGCCCCGGCACCGCCCCGCTGAACGGGCCCCCGTTGGCACGGTCTGGGACGTCGGATAACGTAGGCCCCGCCGGCACCGGCCCACGCCGTCCGGCCCGAGGGATGGAGCGGATCCGACCGACAGCCCGACCCCTGTCCCGCCTCGCCGCGGCGGGCGCCGTCGGCGCGCTCCTGTTCGCCGGCTGCGGCGGCGACGACTACAAGAACGAGAACCGCCCGCCGCGCCCGATCAACGTCAACGCCGAAGTGTCGAACGAGCGCGTCTCGGTCTCCCCCGGGAGCATCGGCGCCGGGCCGCTCGTCCTCGTCGTGACGAACCAGAGCGACGCCGCCCAGGAGATCACGCTCGAGAGCGACACGCTCGGCGGCGCCGCGGCCGGCGTGCAGCAGTCGACCGGGCCGATCAACCCGAACGACACCGGCCAGATCCAGGTCGATGCGACCCAGGGCACGTACCGGCTGCGCGTGGGCGACGACGCGATCGCGCCCGCGACGCTCACGGTCGGGGCCGAGCGGGACACCTCGCAGAACACGCTGCTGCTGCCCTGACCTCAGGGTCAGCGGCCGGACTGTGTGACGCTTGCACGGTTGACAACCGTTGCGTCAGTGGAATGCTTGCGCACATGCAACGAACTGCGCAGCCGGCGCCGGTGAGGCCGAACGCCCTGGCCGACGACCTCTTCGCCGTGATGATGCACCTGCTCAAGGCGTCGACCCAGGACGTGTTCGGCGCGGTCGGCGAGCTCGACCTGTCCATGACCCAGGTCAAGCTCCTGCACGCCGCCGAGTCCGAGCACGACCTCTCGCTCAAGGACCTGGCCCAGCGCCTCGGGCTCTCCCTCGGGGCGGCCAGCCGGGCCGTCGACGGCCTCCACCAGCGGGGGCTGCTCGAGCGCCGCGAGGACGGCCTCGATCGGCGAGTCAAGCGCGTGTCGGCCACCGCCGAGGGGCAGGCCATCGTGGCCAGGCTCAACCAGGCGCGCCGGGCGACGCTCGAGCAGTTCGTGGCGTCCATGACCGACACCGAACGGCAGGGGCTCGCGGATGCCCTCGCGCCCATCGTGGCGCGTGAGGAGATCGCTGCCTGCCGGCCGAAGGGGACTCGCCGATGACCGACCGGATCCAGGCAGGCGCCCGGCGCCTCGCGCTCAACGACGGAAACCGCCGCTGGTGGACGCTCGCGGCCATGTGCTTCGCGCTGTTCATGATCATGCTCGACAACACGGTCGTGAACGTCGCGCTGCCCTCGATCCAGCGCGACCTCGGCGCCGACCTCTCCTCGCTCGAGTGGACGGTCAACGCCTACACGCTGACCTTCGCGGTCCTCCTGGTGACCGGCGGACGCCTCGGCGACATCTTCGGGCGCCGGCGCATGTTCCTGTTCGGCGTCGTCGTGTTCGCAGTCTCCAGCGCCGCGATCGGCCTGGCCCCGACCGACCTCGCGCTGGTGCTCGGCCGGGCCATCCAGGGGATCGGCGCCGCCTTCATGATGCCCGCGACGCTGTCGATCATCACGAACGCCTTCCCGCCGCAGGAGCGCGGCAAGGCGATCGGGACCTGGGCCGGCGTCTCGGCCATGGCGCTCGCCATCGGCCCTGTGGTCGGCGGATTCCTCACCGAACAGGTGAGCTGGCGCGCGATCTTCTTCCTCAACCTGCCCGTCGCCGTCGGCGCGATCGCCGTGACCCTCTTCGCCACGCGCGAGTCCCGCGACGAGACCGTCGAGCGGTCGATCGACGTCCCGGGCATCGCGACGCTCACCATCGGCCTCGGCGCGCTCGTGCTCGCGCTGGTGGAAGGGAACCAGTGGGGCTGGGGCTCGCCCGAGATCATCGCCCTGTTCGTCACGGCGGCGATCGGCATCGTCGCCTTCCACGTCGTCGAGATGCGCCAGCGCGTGCCGATGGTCGATTTCGCCTTCTTCCGGTCGCGCTCGTTCCTCGGCGCGAACATCGTGGCCTTCTCCGTGTCGTTCGCGATGCTGGCGATGTTCTTCTTCATCGCGCTCTACATGCAGAACATCCTCGGCTACTCGCCGCTCGAGGCCGGCGTGCGCTTCCTGCCCTCGACCCTCGTCCTGATCGTCATGGGGCCCCTGTCGGGGCGCCTGGCGGACCGGATCGGGCCGCGGATCCCGATGGTGGTCGGCCTCCTGTTCGCCGGCGGGTCGCTGTTCTGGCAGTCGCAGCTGTCGGTCGACAGCGGCTACGGGTTCCTGCTCCCCAGCTTCGTGCTCATGGGCATCGGGATGGGCCTGGTGATGTCGCCGATGAGCACGGCGGCGATGAACGCCGTCGACAAGGCCAAGGCGGGCGTGGCCTCGGGCGTGCTCTCGATGAGCCGCATGGTCGGCGGGACGTTCGGCGTCGCCGTGCTCGGCGCGCTCGTCGCCGTCGTCGGCCGGGCCAAGCTCGACGACCTGCTCCCGGCAGTGCCCGCCGCCGTGCGCGGCCGGCTCGCCGATTCGCTCGGCAGCGGCGCGCCCGCCGGCGGCTCGGCGCAGATTGCCGCGGCCGCCAAGGAGGCGTACGTCGCCGCGCTGTCGTCCGGGCTGCTGCTCGGAACCGCCGTCACGGTCGCGGCAGCCGTCGTCGCATGGTTCCTGGTCGCCAAGCGCCCGGCCGAGGCGGAAGCGCCAGCCGCGGCGCCCGCCGCGGACGAGGCCGGCACGCTGGCCGCGGGCGAGGCCCAGGAGCTCGCGCGGGCCTGACCGTCCGTTCGTCCTGGCCCGGGGCTACGGTCCCGGGCCAGTGCAGTGCCTCACGACCGTCGACCCGGACCGGATCCGCCAGCTCCAAGCCAGCGGCGAGTTCTTCTGGCTCGACCTGGCCGATCCAGCGCCGGCGACGGTCGCGGCGCTCGAGGCGGCGCTGCCGGCGGCCGCCGGCGCACCGATCGAGCCCGATGCGCAGCTGCGCCCGCGCGCCGACCGGTACGACGACCACGTCGCGCTGGTCATGTTCGGCGTGCAGCGGGCGCCCGACGGCCGGGAGATCGAGCTGCTCGGGGCACGGATCTTCGTGAGCGGCGACTGCGTGGTGAGCGTGCACCGGCAGGCGATCCCGGAGTTCGAGGAGGTGCGCGCCGAGTGGCCGCCGCCCAACGAGGAGGCGGCCGTCTTCCAGGTCGTCAACGCGATCGTCGAGACGTTCGGCACGCTGCTGGCCGAGGTCGACACGGAGATCGACACGCTCGAGGACGCGGTCATCGCCGGCCCCCGCCCCGCCCAGCTCCACACGATCTCCTCCCTCAAGCACGTGCTCGTCGAGGTGCGGCGGGTCCTCGCCCCGCAGCGCGACCTCTTCGCCCGGGCGGGCGACGAGATCAGCGACCTCCCGGGGCTGCAGCCAAGCAAGTACCACGACCTCCGGGCGATCTACGACCGCCTCAGCCGGCTCGCCGAGCTGGCCGACGGCTACCGCGACCTGCTCACCGGCGTGATGGACATCTACCTCTCGACGGTCTCGAACCGGCTCAACGAGATCATGCGGGCGCTGACGGTCGTGGCGACCATCTTCCTCCCGCTGACGCTGCTCACGGGCTTCTTCGGCCAGAACTTCCCGTGGCTGATCGGGCACATCCGGGGCCCCACGAACTTCTGGGTCCTGGGGGTCGGCGGGCTCGCCGCCTCCGGCCTGGCGATCTGGGCGTGGCTGCGCTGGGCGGCGGCGCGAACGGGCCGCCGGTAGGATCCCGCGCGTCGACCCGTCTCAGAGAGGAACCAGACACCGTGGCAGTGGATGCGAGCCAAGTGGCGCAGCTTGACACCGAGCCGGGCGTGCTCCCGGACACGATGGCCGCCTGGGTGATCCGGGCCGACCGGGAGGGCGAGCCGCGCGACGCCTTCCAGATCGAAGAGATCGAGGTCCCCGAGCCGGGGGCATTCGAGGTCGTCGTGCGGGTCATGGCCGCTGGCGTGAACTTCAACAACGTGTGGGCCGCGCTGGGAACGCCGGTGTCGGTGTTCCGCTACCACCCCGATGAGGCACACCACATCGGCGGCTCCGACGCCTCCGGGATCGTCTGGAAGGTCGGGGAGGGCGTGACCCGCTGGAAGCCGGGGGACGAAGTCGTCGTCCACTGCAACCAGGCCTCCTACGAGGACCCCGAGGTCCACGGGCTCGACCCCCTGGCCGCGCCGTCGCAGCAGATCTGGGGCTACGAGACGAGCTGGGGATCCTTCGCGCAGTTCTGCAAGGTCCAGGCCCAGCAGCTGCTGCCCAAGCCCAAGCACCTCGCCTGGGAGGAGGCGGCCTCCTACGGCCTGACGTACTTCACCGCCTACCGGATGCTCATGGACCAGGCCAAGCTCCAGCCGGGCCACAAGGTCCTGATCTGGGGTGCTGCGGGCGGCCTGGGCGTCTTCGCCGTGCAGCTCTGCAAGCTCGCCGGCGCCGACTGCGTCGGCGTCGTGTCGTCCTTCGAGAAGGGCGAGCTCGTCAAGGAGCTCGGCGCGACCGGGTTCATCGACCGCAACGACTTCGCCGGGATGATGCGCAAGGGCGGCGAGACCCCCGAGGAGGAGAAGGCGCGGTTCGGCGAGAGCCGGCGCTTTGCCAAGGCCGTGAAGGAGATCCTCGGCGACGCCCCGGACATCGTGTTCGAGCACGTCGGGAAGGCCACGTTCCCGACGTCGGTGTTCGCGGTCAAGCCGTTCGGCAAGGTCGTGATCTGCGGCGCCACCTCCGGGTACGACCTCGACTTCGACGTCCGCTACCTGTGGATGCGCCAGAAGCAGATCATCGGCTCGCACTTCGCCAACGCGTGGGAGGCCAACCAGGCCAACGCGCTGATCGAAGAGTCGAAGATCCGGCCGGTGCTGTGGAAGACCATGGGGTTCGACGGCGTGGCGGAGGCGCACCAGCTCCTGCGTGACAACAAGCATCTCGGGAAGATCGCCATTCTCGTGGGCGCCAGTGCCGAGGGCCAGGGCCGGACCGCCGAGGGTCCCGGCGCGATCCGAGCGGAGGTGGGAGCCTGATGGCTGGCGATTCCGGAGGCATCATTCACATCCCGTGGTACGCCACGGCGCTGCGGAGCAACGACCTCGAGGCGGCCCTCGAGGAGATCGCGCCCCTCGCCTTGCGGTATGGGGCCAGCGAGTACGAGGTCATCCGCTACCGCGACGATCGCTACAAGTTCATCCAGACCGCGACCTTCGAGGACCCGGCGGACTTCGAGCGCTACTGGTACGGCGAGGACTTCGCCAGCTGGCGCCAGCTCAACTCCGGCTTCTACCAGGTGCCCGTGCTCTACGGGTGGACGGACCGGACGTCGCACGGCACCGCTGTCGTCGACGCGGCCGACGTCCCGGCGGGCGCGGCCAGCGGCGCCGGGCCGGACGACGAGTAGCGGCGCGCCAACGCCCGCCGGGCCGTCCGCCACTGGCGGCGGCGCTACCCCTGCTCGAGCGGGGCCATCGTCAGCCCGGCGTCCTTGAGCTGCTCCCAATAGAGCTCGGCGACCTCGCGATCCCCGCTCCACACGATGGCCAGGCCGGTCGTGTGGATCCGGTCGGCGATCGCGAAGCCGCCCGCAACGGTGACGCCGGGGATGTAGCGCGCGAGCGTGTGAGCGACGTGGTCGAAGGTGTTGTGGTCGTCGTTGCGGACGATCACCCTCCAGCGCCCGCCCAGGCCGCTCCCGGGGCCGCCGGCCTTCGGCAGCTCGATGGTCTGGCTCATGGGGGCGAGGATAGCTCGCCGGCCCCGGCCGGCGCGAGCCGCCGGGCCCGCAGCGCGACCGCCAGCTCGAACCGCCCATCCGGGTCGTCGAGCCGGTCCCCCAGCAGCTCGCGCAGCCGGGCCAGGCGGTAGCGCACGGTCTGGGGATGCACGCCGAGCCGGGCCGCCGTGGGCTGCAGCCGGCCCTGCTCGTCCAGCCAGGCCGCCAGGGTGGCGCGCAGCCGGGCGCCACCGGCCGGCGTGAGGGCGTCGAGCGGGGCGAGCGCCTCCCGTGCCAGATCGCTGGCGAGCCGCGGATCGGCGGCGAGCACGAGTGCCGCCCCGTGCGACCCGGCGTCGACCAGGGGGGCGGGCGGGACGACACCGTCCTGCACGAGCGTGAGCACGGCGCGGGCGCGCCGCAAGCTCACCGCGGCCTCGGTCCAGGCCAGCGCGGGACCCAGGCCCGCCGGGCCGCCGCCCGGCAGGGCCCGCTCGAGCGCCTCGCGGCGGGCAGGGCCGTCGGGATCGGGCACGAGCAGCCAGGCCGGCTCGGCGGCCCCGCCCGGCGCGACCGTGAGCGTCCCGGCCGGCAGGCGCCCTTCGGCCCGCTCGCCGAGCCCGCCGGAGAGGGCCACGGCGGCGAGCCGTCCCGGGAGGGGCCAGCCCGCCGCCGCGGCGGCAGCCCGCACGGCCTCGGCGGCCGCCGGGGGGTCCTGGACCAGGAGCGCGGCCAGGCGGCGCCGGCGCAGCTGGGCGGCCCCGGCGGCGCGCGACTGCTCGAGCGCGTAGCCCTCCGCTGACTCGGCCGAGAGCTCGTCGATGTAGGCGAAGATCGACTCGGCGAGCAGATAGAGCGTCTCTGGGTTCAGGCCGGCGGCCGCCCCCGCTGCCGCCGCCCGCCGCCAGGCGACGCGCGCGCCCAGGCGGTAGGCCGAGAGCAGCACCTCGAGGCTGCGGCCTGCGCGCCACTCGCCGCGGCCGAGGTCGACGTAGACCTCGGACCGGTCGCCCCGCCCGCCAGCCTCGATCTCGTCGACGAACTGGCGCAGTGCGGCCGCGACGCCGGCTCGAAGCCCGGCGCCGAACGGGCCGTCGAGCGGGCGGGCGTACTCCGGCAGCCCGTCGCGGAGCGCGGCGATGATCTCGTCCGCCAGCCCCGGGAGCGCCGGACGCAGCGCCGCGCCCGCCGCGGGCGGCAGCGCGTGCCAGGGTCGCTCAGGCACCGACGGCATTCATCACAAACCTACAAGATTTTGAACTTTCTCCCTGTTGGATGCGCCAAGAACCGGGCAGGACGCTCACCTACGGTGGAGCCATGACCCGTATGCACAAGGCCAGCAACCTCGTCGGCGTGGTGGTGCCGTTCGTCGGCGTCCTCGTGGCGATCGTCCTGCTCTGGAACACCGGCGTGGTCGGCTGGACCGACCTCGCGCTGCTGGCCGGGATGTACGTGCTCAGCGGCATCGGGATCACGATCGGCTTTCATCGCCTGCTCACGCACCGCGCCTTCGAGACCTCCCGGGCCGTGCGCGACGTGATGGCCGTGCTCGGCTCGATGGCCGTGCAGGGCCCCGTGATCTCCTGGGTGGCAGATCACCGCAAGCACCACGCCTTCACCGACGAGGAGGGCGACCCGCACAGCCCTCACCTCCACGGGGGCAGCGGCGTCCGCGGCGCCCTCGGGGGCCTGTGGAGCGCCCACGTCGGCTGGCTCTTCACCGAGCAGGGCCGGGCGCAGCGCGAGCGCTACGCGCCCGACCTGTGCGCCGACCCGGATCTCGTCTTCATCGACCGGACGTTCCTCTGGTGGGTGATCCTCGGGCTCGCCATCCCGTTCGCGATCGGGTGGGCCGCGGGCGGGTCGCTCGCCGCCGGCCTCACGGGACTGCTGTGGGGCGGCGCGGTGCGCATCTTTCTCGGGCACCACGTCACGTGGTCGATCAACTCCGTCTGCCACTTCTTTGGGTCGCGCCGGTTCGACACCGCCGACGAGTCGCGCAACGTCTTCTGGCTTGCCCCGATCTCCCTCGGCGAGGCCTGGCACCACAACCACCACGCCTTCCCGCGGTCGGCGTTTCACGGGCTGCGCCGCCGCGAGATCGACCTCGCCGGGTTCCTCATCTCCGGGATGGAGCGGGCCGGCCTGGTGTGGAACGTCGTCCGGGTGACGCCCGAGCAGCAGGCCCGCAAGGCCGCGGGCGGCACGACCGCGCCGCCCGCGCCCGAGACGCTGGCCCGCGCCGCCTGACGGCTACGGCGTCGCGGTCCGCTTCGACGCCGCGGTGCGCTTCGGCGCGGCCCGCTTCGGCGCCGCCCGCTTCGGCGCGGCCCGCTTCGGCGCCGGTGCGCCCGGCGTGGCGGCCCGCGGGGCGGATCGCTTCGGCGCGGCCGGCACCGCCGCCACGAGCTCGTCGAAGGCCGCCCCCACCCGGTCGGCCACGAAGTCGATGTCGGGAACCGTGCTGCGGTCCGCCACAATGCCGAAATCGATGCGGTCCCGGTAGCTGAGGATCGTGAGGTTGAGCCCCATGCCGTCGGTGATGACCGAGAGCGGGTACTGCGCCTCGAGCCGGGCTCCGCCGAGGTAGAGCGGAACCGGCGAGCCGGGCACGTTCGAGATGACCACGTTGAGCGGCGGGTGCAGCCGGCCCGACGACGCGAGGTTGAGGAGCGTGCGGGCCGTGCGGTGCATGGCGATCGGCGGAATCGCCTCGTTGGCCTCCTCGATGAGCATGCGGGGCGTGAGCTCGTGCCGGGCCTTGGCCTCGTTCATCCACTCGTGCGCCATCCGGACGCGCTCCAGCGGGTCCGGCTCGGTCGTCGGGATCGGAACGACCATCATCGACACGCGGTTGCCGAACGTGCCGAACTCCTCGGGCAGGCGCACCGACACCGGCACCATCGCGAGCAGCGGCTCGGCGGGCAGGTCGTCGTGGGCGACGAGCCAGTCGCGCACCGTCGCGGCCGTGATCGCGATCACCACGTCGTTCACCGTCACTCCGAGGGCGTTCTTGATCCGCTTGACCTCGGGGAGCGAGATCGTCTGGAAGGCGACGCGCCGGTGGCCGGTCACGCGCCCGTTCAGCGACGTCTTGGGGGCGAGCATCCGCGGCACGCTCGCCTCGGCCTCGTGCCCGGGGACCAGCCCGGAGACCTTCCGGGCCGCGCCCGCGATGGCATTGATGCCGGGGATGCTGCGCACCGTCGGCACGAGATCGAGATTCGGCAGCGTGCGCGGCGCGTCGCGCAACGCCCGCAGCGTGTGGCGGGGCAGGCCGATCACGCCGCGCGCCGCCAGCTCGAGCTGGCCCGGGAGCGGGGCCGGCCGGCGGCCGCTCGGCGGCGGGATCTCCCGGCCCGACGGCTCGAGGTCCAGCAGCGTGACGAGCACCTCGGCGCCCGACAGGCCGTCGAGCGCCGAGTGGTGGATCTTCGTGAGCAGGCCGACCTTGCGCCCGCGGTCGACGCCTTGGACGAGGTACATCTCCCACAAGGGCCGGTCCCGGTCGAGGCGGCGCTCGAAGATCCGCGCGCACTGCGCCGCGAGCTGCGTGTCGTCGCCCGGGAACGGCAGCGCGATCTCGCGCACGTGGTAGTCGAGGTCGAAATCCGGATCCTCGGCCCAGTACGGATGGTCGAGGTCGAAGGGGACGCGCACGAGCCGCCAGGTGAAGGGCGGAATCAGGTGGATCCGCTCCCGCAGCAGGCGGCGCAGGTCGGCGAGGGTCAGTTCGCCGGTGGCCGTCGTGGAGGGGTCGTAGATGGCGATCGACCCGACGTGCCCGTGGGTGTGCTCGTCCTCCACGGCGAGGAACTGGACATCGAGGCTCGTGAGCTGCCGCATCCTGCGACGCTAGCGCCGCCGCGCGGTCGCGCCATCCGGGCTTTTCCGCACTCCCGTGCCTCCGCTCCCGGCCGATCAGCCCGCGGCGTCGGCCTCGGCCGCCTTGCGCCGGGCGCGGTCCAGGCCCGCCCACTGCTGCTCCGCCGGCGCCGTCTGCTCGTAGATCGCGGCGATCTCCGGCGGACAGGCCGCGGCGATCCGTCCCAGGAACGCGGCGATGAAGCCGTCGCGGTCCAGGGCGGCGGCGTCGGCCTCCTGCTGGTCCAGCGCCGCGCGTGCCGCCGCGATCTGCGCCGGCGGGTCCTCGGCGAGGCCGAAGTGCGTGAGCCCGATGCTCGCTGGCTGCCACGCCGCGATCGTGTCCAGCGACCGCCGCCACGCGGCGAGATCGATGTCGGGCGGTGGCGTCGGCGCGACCGTCGGGCCGCCCGGCACGGACCGCACGCCGGCCATGTCGCCGACGAACGCCCGCCCGGACGGCTCGTGCAGGAAGGCGACGTGGTGCGAGGCGTGGCCCGGGGTGGCGGCGACCCGGAAGCCGCCCTCCAGGGATTCCCCGCCCTCGAGGATGTGCAGGCGCTCGGCAGGAATCGGCTCGATCGCCCCCCACAGCCGTGCCATCCCGTCGGCTCCGTACAGCATCGTCGCCGAGGCGATGAGTCGGCGCGGATCGGCGAGGTGCCGCGCCCCGCGCTCGTGGACCCAGATCTCCGCGTCCGGCCAGCGAGCCGCGAGCGTGCCGGCGCCCCCGGCGTGGTCGAAGTGGATGTGGGTGAGCAGGATCGCCCGCGGCTCGAAGTCGCCGAGCGCATCGAGCAGGACGGGCAGCGAGACCGCCGGCCCCGGGTCGATGAGCACGTCGCCGACCTGCCAGCAGCAGATGACCCGCTCGAAGCCGAGATGGCGGACGTCGATGGCGCGCACGGGCCGACAGTATCTGGATCGCTCGGGCGCCGGCCGCTCTGCCCGCCGCCAGCCCGCTCCGCACCGGCCCGCTTCAGCCGCGCCGCGCGCCGGGACGCTCGCGCCCCTCGTCCGGCCCCGCCAGCTCCCACATCGCGTCGAGCTCGCCCGCCGACCGCTCCGATACCTCGAGCCGGATCTGCACCAAGTCGCCGCGGTACTCCACGCGGGCCGCCTCGAAGGGGCGCGGCGCCCCGTCGCCGGCCGAGAACTCCGTGCAGAGCACGAGGAACACCGGGGCCCGGGGCGGGATGCCGAAGCGGTCGGCCTCGAACCGCCCGCACTGGCTGGTCTCGATCGCGACCCGGGAGCGTCCGAGGGCGATCCCGTGATCCGCGAGCACGACGTCGCGGGGCAGGGGGAGCCCGGCGGTCGCGATGTCCTCCAGCCAGGCCGCGTCGCGGCGGCGGAAGAAGGAGTAGCTGATGCTCAGCGGCGTGTCGCGCACCGACTGCAGCGTCGTGATCCGGAGGATCTCGTCGGCCTCGTCCGCGCCGAGCTGCGCGCGGATCGAGGCGTCCACCTGCGGGCAGCCCACGTCGAGCGTGTCGATCACGACGCCGGGCGCCCGCGGGCTGGCCAGGAGCCGCGACAGGCCGCCGGCCCGGGCCTCGAGCTTGGGCTCGGCCACGAACGTGCCGCGCCCCTTGATCCGCACGATCTGGCGGTCGTCCTGCAGGATCGCGAGCGCCTGGCGAATCACCACGCGGCTCACGCCGAAGGCGCGGGCGAGCGCGGGCTCGGACGGCAGGGCATCGCCGGGGCGCCACACCCCCGACTCGATCTGCTCCTTGAGCACCTCCTGCAGCTGGTAGTACAGGGGCACGAAGCTCGTGCGGTCCAGGCGCCCGGCCTGTATGGCCGGCTGCCCCGGCGTTTCCTGTCCGGCCATTGCGCGAAGGATAGGACAGGCCCGCCCGGACCGCTTCCAACCTCCGGTCTGGGGGATTCCGGCGACCGCAGCCGCGCCCTTGACACCTGAGGGGCGCCCGCGGTAGACCCCGCAAATCAGGTTGTCCCTACAGGCAGTTCGCTGACCACTGAGAGGAGCCCGCGCATGGGCATGTTCCACCCGCCCGGTCACGGCCACGGCCATGGCCACGGCACGCCGTTCGACCGCCGCAAGCTCCGGGGCATGGAGGTCCACAAGCGCCTGAAGGACATCCCGGACCGCAAGCAGCGCGAGGCCGCCGAGCGCGGCCTGGACCTGGGACTCGAGGCCGCGCCGTCGGTCAACGACCGCACGATCTCCACGTTCTCGCGCGGGGCGCAGCCGGCGTTCGCCGGCATCAACACCTTCCTCAAGGCGCCCTACTGCGAGAACATCCGCGACGTCGGGAAGTACGACGTCGCGATCATCGGCGCCCCGTTCGACATGGGCACGACCTACCGGGCCGGCTGCCGCTTCGGACCGCAGGCCGTGCGGCGCATCTCGGCCCTCTACGACGGGCTGAACGCCGACATGGGCGTCGACCTGGTCGAGGAGCTCAACCTCTGCGACGCCGGCGACATCTTCGTGATCCCGTCGAACATCGAGAAGTCCTTCGACCAGATCGACCGCGCGGTCTCGTTCGTGCACGAGCGCGGCGTGTTCCCGGTCGTGATCGGGGGGGACCACTCGATCGGGTACCCCGACGTGCGGGCGCTCGCCCCCCACATCGACGGCAAGATCGGGATCATCCACCTCGACCGCCACATCGACATCCAAGAGCGCGACATGGACGAGCGGATGCACACGACGCCGTGGTTCCACGCGACGGACATCCCGAACGCCCCGCCGTCCAACCTCGTGCAGATGGGCATCGGCGGCTGGTACGGGTCCCGGCCGGGCATGAAGGTCGCCCGCGAGCGCGACACGACGGTGATCACGATCTCCGACGTCGAGGAGCTCGGGGTCGAGAAGGCGGTCGAGATCGCCCTGGAGTGCGCCTGGAAGGACGCAGAGGCCGTGTTCCTCTCCTTCGACATCGACTCGATCGACGCGGGCTTCGTGCCGGGAACCGGATCGCCGGAGCCGGGCGGGCTGCTGCCTCGCGAGGCCCTCAAGGCGCTGCGCATGGTGGCGCGCGAGGGCATCTGCGGCATGGAGGTCGTCGAGATCGCGCCGCCCTACGACGTCTCGGACATGACCGCCCAGCTCGGGGCGCGCGCGATCATGGACGTCCTCGGCACGATGGTGGAGGCCGGGCACCTCGGCTCGCGGCGCGGCGCCGGCGCCGGCGCCGGCGAGGCCGGCGGCCCGCCGGAGGAGGACCAGCCCGCCGCGCCGTGACCTGCCCGACGTGGTGGCGGGCCGCCGGCCCGCCACCACGCTCCTACAATCCCGGCATGAGCGACCACCGACTGCCCGAGCCCGATCGCCCCTGGATGATGCGGACCTACGCGGGGCACTCGACCGCGGAGAAGTCCAACGAGCTGTACCGGACCAACCTCGCCAAGGGCCAGACCGGCCTGTCGATCGCCTTCGACCTCCCGACCCAGACCGGCTACGACGCCGACGACGAGCTCGCGCGCGGCGAGGTCGGCAAGGTCGGCGTCCCCGTGTCGCATCGCGGGGATATGCGCGCCCTGCTGCACGACATCCCGCTGGACCGGATGAACACGTCGATGACGATCAACGCCACCGCCGCCTGGCTGCTCGCGCTCTACATCGTCGCGGCCGAGGACGAGGGCGTCGCGCCGGCGGCCCTCCAGGGCACGACCCAGAACGACATCCTCAAGGAGTACCTGTCGCGCGGCACCTACGCCTTCCCTCCGGGCCCGTCCATGCGGCTGATCGCCGACATGGTCGCCTACACGGTGACCGAGGTGCCCAAGTGGAACCCGGTCAACATCTGCAGCTACCACCTGCAGGAGGCCGGGGCGACGCCGGTCCAGGAGATCGCCTACGCGATGTCCAACGCGATCGCGGTGCTCGATGCGGTCCGCGAGCGGGTCGACCCGGAGCTCATGCCCCAGGTGTTCTCGCGGATCTCCTTCTTCGTCAACGCGGGCGTCCGGTTCGTCGAGGAGCACGCGAAGCTCCGGGCGATGGGGATCCTCTGGGACGAGCTGGGACGCGAGCGCTACGGCGTGCATGACCCCAAGCAGCGCCGCTTCCGCTACGGGGTGCAGGTCAACTCGCTCGGCCTCACCGAGGCCCAGCCCGAGAACAACGTCCAGCGCATCGTGCTCGAGGCCCTGGCGGTCACGCTTGGCCGCAGCGCCCGCGCCCGCGCCCTGCAGCTCCCGGCCTGGAACGAGGCGCTGGGCCTGCCCCGGCCGTGGGACCAGCAGTGGTCCCTGCGGATCCAGCAGGTCCTCGCCTTCGAGACCGATCTGCTCGAGTATCCCGACATCTTCGAAGGTTCGGTCGTCATGGACGGGCTGGTGGCGGAGCTCCTCGAGGGCGCCCGGGCCGAGATGGCGATCGTGGCCGAGCACGGCGGCGCCGTCGAGGCCGTGCCGTACATGAAGGCCGCGCTGGTCGACTCGCACCGCGACCGGGTCCGGCGCATCGAGAGCGGCGACCTCACGGTCGTGGGCATCAACCGCTTCACCGAGTCCGAGGCTTCGCCGCTCACCGCTGACGTCGAAGGCGGGATTCTCGTCGTCGACCCCGCGGTCGAGGCCCAGCAGGCCGCGGCGCTGCAGCGGTGGCGCGAGCAGCGCGACGCCGCCGCGGCCGACGCCGCCCTGGCGGGCCTCGCCCGGGCCGCCGCGGATCCCGGCGAGAACATCATGCCGGCGACGATCGCCGCCGCCCGCGCGGGCGTCACCACCGGAGAGTGGGCTCGCACGCTGCGCGACGTGTTCGGCTCCTACCGGGCGCCCACTGGCGTCGGCGAGGCTGCGGCGGGCGCCGACGACCCGGATCTGGCCGCGCTGCGCGACGAGGTCGACCGCGTCTCGGAGGGGCTCGGGCGCCGCCTGAAGATCCTCGTCGGCAAGCCCGGCCTCGACGGCCACTCCAACGGAGCGGAGCAGATCGCGGTCCGGGCCCGGGACGCCGGCATGGACGTCGTCTACGAGGGCATCCGGCTGACCCCGGCCCAGATCGCGGCCTCGGCGCTGCAGGAGGGCGTCCACGTCGTCGGCCTCTCGATCCTCTCGGGCTCGCACCGCGAGCTGATCCCGGCGGTCATCGCCGCGCTGCGCGACGCCGGCGTCGACGCCCCGGTCGTGGTCGGCGGGATCATCCCGGACGCCGACGTCGCGCCCCTGCGCGAGGCCGGCGTCGCCGCGGTCTACACGCCCAAGGACTTCGACCTCAACCGGATCATGCGCGACATCGTCGCGCTCGTGGCCGAGCGCCACGGCGCCGCGGCGTCGGCGTAGCGTCGGACGCCGGCAGCGGGACCGCCGGACGCAGGGTCGGGGGCGCGCCCGCCGACCCCCCGACCGTGCCGCGGCGCACCCGCACATGAGATCGCCCGAGGATTGCCACCTCCAGGGTGGTCAAGTTCGGGCGATTCCGGCGGCGGGGGCGGCGGGGCGCCAGGGCGCGTGGCCGGGGCCGGACGTGCCGGGACCCGACGGGCCGGGGGCGCCGGTACCGTTCGCGCCGTGCCCGGCCCGGCCCTGACCGACTCCGCCGACGGCGCGGCGCTCGGCGCGCGCCTGCGGGCGCGGGACCTCGGCGCCGCCCCGGCGGCGCTGAACCTCGTGGAGAGCCGCGCCCCGGCGGCGCGGGCGCAGATCGCGGCGCTGCTGCACGAGACCTCGCCGGCCGCGCTCGGCGGCGAGGCGCCCGGCCACGTCGTCGGCGTCACGGGCCCGCCGGGTGCCGGGAAGTCGACGCTCCTGGGCGCGCTGCTCGCCGCGTGGCGCGCCGCGGGCCGGACGGTCGCGGTGCTCGCCGTCGACCCGTCGTCGAAGCGGTCAGGCGGGGCGCTCCTGGGGGACCGCGCGCGCATCCCGTTCGACCCTGCCGACCGCGGGGTGTTCATCCGCTCCACCGCGGCGGGCGAGCAGCTCGGCGGCCTCGCGCCGGCGACGCGCGCCGCCGCGCACGCGCTCGCCGCCGCCTTCGACGTCGTCGTGATCGAGACCGTCGGCGTCGGCCAGTCCGAGACCGACGTCGCCGACGTGGCCGACACCGTTGCCGTCGTCGTGCAGCCCGGGTCCGGCGACGTGCTCCAGTTCCTGAAGTCCGGGATCATGGAGATCCCCGACGTGCTCGTGGTCACGAAGGCCGATCTCGGGCCGCCGGCGCTGCGCTCGCGCCGTGATCTCGCCGCGGCCCTGCGCTCGCTCGGCGCCCGCGACACCGAGGTGGTCGCCGTGTCCTCGGTGGCGCCTCCCCAGGGGATCGAGGCGCTCGTGGCGGCAATCGACGCCCACCGGGCCCGGCTGGACCTCGCCGCGCGCCGCCTGCGCGCCCGCCGCCACCACGCCCTCGCCGACTTCGCCGCCGAGCACGGAGCCCGGGGGCTGCGGGCGCTCGGCGGGCGCCGCGCCGCCGGGCGCTGGCTGGAAGCGCAAGACCCGGGTCTCGAGGTGCCCGCGCTGGTCGGCGCCCTGGAGGCGCGGGCGCAGGCGGACGCGTAGGGTGGCCGCCATGCGCAGCTGGCTGATCGACCTGGCCATCATGCTCGGCGCGTTCGCCGGCGCCTCGGCGCTCGCCGGCCTGCTCGGAGCCGTGAACCTCGGCACCGCGCTCTCCTTCGGCCAGATCGGCTTCGGGATCGCCCTCGTCTACGTGCTGGTGAAGCGGGACTGACCGCCGGGGCGCTCAGCGCGCGGCCAGCACCTCGCGGGCTGCCCGCTCCCCAGAGCGGACCGCGCCGTCCATGTAGCCCATCCAGTAGGTCGCGGTCTCCGTGCCAGCCCAGTGGATCCGGCCTGCCGGGCGGCGGATCGCCGGCCCGTATTCGAGCAGGACCCCGGGCGGCGTGAACGCGACCGGGCAGCCGCGGGTCCAGATCTCGTCGGACCAGTTGCGCTCCACGTACTCCCGCGGGCGCAGCGCCTCGTCGCCGACGAAGGCGGCGAGGTTCTTCAGCACCGCGGCGCGGCGCGCGGCCGCAGACCGTGCGCCCCAGACGCGGGCGTTGTGGCCGCCCACGAAGCCGAAGAGGACGCCGGGAGTGCCGTCCGGCGGCGAGTTGTCGAACGTCGTGTTCGCCGGTCCGACGTCGCTCACGCCCTGCCCCGACAGGCCCTTGGCCCGCCAGAAGGGCCGGCTGTAGACGGCCTCGCACTTGATCAGCGAGCCCTGGGGCATGCGCTGCACGAGCTGCGCGCGATCGGCCGGCAGGGCGGGGGCGTACTCGATCCCCGCTGTCAGCGCCGGCGGGATCGCCACGATCACGCGGCGGGCGTCCACCACGGCTCGGTCGCTCGTCACGCGCACGCGTCCTCCGCGCTGGACGATCCGCCGCACCGGGCTGCCGAGCACGACCCGGCCGCCCAGTCGGGCCGCCACACGCTCGGCGACGAGCTGGGAGCCGCCGACGAAGCGCCGCTCCTGGGCCCCGCCCGGCGTTGACACGAGCCGAATCAGGCTGCCAGGGCTGCGCTCGTTTCCGGCGCCCGCGACGTAGGCCAGGACATAGAGGAGCGAGGCGTCGCGAGGCTCCATCCCCCACACCGCGTTCACCGCGGCGTCGAACACCTTCTTGCCGGCATCGCTCTTCAGCGTCGCCTGCTTCCAGGTCTCGAACGTCTGGGAGTCGAACTCGGCGGCGCGCCGGGCCGTCCACGGGGCGGCGACCGGCACCTCCGTGGCCAGGCCGTCGAGCGACGAGATCGCCGCGATGAGGTCCCCCGCCACCTCCGGATCGTCGGGCAGGCCCGTCGCCGGATACAGCGTCCGGCGCCCGTTGACGATCTGGACGTTTGAGCCGGCGTTGTAGGTGAGGAAGGTGCGCACGCCGACGGCCGCCGCGAGGGCGAGGATCCGGTCCTGGGTGGGCCCGACGTACTCGCCGCCGATCTCGGTGATCTTGCCCTTCCCGAGGGAGGCGTTCAGGAGGCGGCCGCCGACGCGGTCGCGCGCCTCGAGCACGACCACCGAGCGGCCCGTGGCGGCCAGCGCCCGGGCCGCGGTCAGCCCCGCCAGGCCGGCGCCGACGATGCAGACGTCGGCTCGCCGCGTGCGGGCCGCGCCAGCGGCGGCGGGAACGGCGCCGGCGGCCGCCGCCGCGCCGGCTGCCGCCGCGCCGCCCACGAGTCCGCGGCGCGTGATCCTCTCCCCCATCGCTGCTCCCTCCCTCGCCGGGTATCCAGACGGATCATCGCCGCTCCCGGCTGGCGGGCGCAAGCGCGAACCGTCGCGAGCGTGACAGAGCGGGCGTCGCACGGCGGTCGGAGGCCCGGGCGCCGCGGTCCTACCGTGGCGTACACCCACCGCCACCCGCCCCCTCAGGAGGCCCGCCATGCGCTCCATCCCCATTCCCCGCCCCTCGCCCGCGATGATCGTCGCGCTGCTCGCCCTGTTCGTCGGCATGAGCACGACCGGCTACGCCGCGGTTCGTCTCGCGGCCAACTCGGTCACGAGCGCCAAGATCCGCAACGGCCAGGTCAAGACGCCCGATCTCGCCAACGACGCCGTGAACGCCGCGAAGCTCGGGCGCAGCGCCGTCGAGACCGAGTCGCTCGTCGACGAGGCCGTCACGACGACCAAGCTGGCGAGCGGTGCCGTGACGACCCCGCGCCTCGGTGACAGCGCCGTGACGACGTCGAAGCTGGCCACGGGCGCCGTCAACGCCGACAAGCTCGGCGACGGCTCGGTCACGAAGGCCAAGCTCGCCAAGGGCGTCGGGCCGTTCTTCGCCGTCATCGACGCCGGCGGGACCAAGGCGCGGGCCAGCGCCGAGTTCACGTCGAGCACGAAGATCTCGACCGGTGCCTACGAGGTCCAGTTCGACCGCTCGGTGCGGGACTGCGCCTACAGCGTTCAGCAAGGCGGCGCCACCACGAGCGCGTCGATCGGGTTCGCCTCGGCCGTCCGCCGCTCCGGCAAGGACAACGGTGTCTACGTCCGCACCACCGACATCGCCGGCGCCAGTGCCGACCGGCCGTTCCACCTGCTGGTCGCCTGCTGAGTCCTCCCGAGTTCCGTGCCGCCCCGGAGGGCCCGCCGCGTGCGGGCCCTCCGCCGTGCCGGGGCGTCCGCGGGCAGCCGCAGCCCGGGCCGTAGCGCCTACGGATGCCGGCCCGGAAGGCCGCGCCTAGCATCGGCCCGTCCGCGCCCCCGAAGGAGGAGCCCGATGCCCGACCACGCCACCGACCTCACCCGGCGCGGCCTGCTCGCCGCCGCCGGCGCCGCCGGCGCCGCCGCCGCGATCGGGCCCGCCGCGGCGACGGCCGCCGCGCCGCCCGCCACGGTTGCCGCGCGTCCGCTCGGCCGCGGCGGCAGCCCGACGGGCGTGCGCGCCCTGGCCCGCCTGGCCCGCGCGCACGGCCGCGGCGAGCCGCTGACGTTCGTCGACCTCGCCGCCGTCGACCAGAACGCCAAGGTGATCCAGTCCTTTGCGCGCCGCCAGGGCTGGGCGGTGCGCCCGGCGCTCAAGGCGTTCCAGTCCCCGCAGCTGTGCGCCTACGTCCTGCGCCAGCTGCCCCAGCCGCGCGGCCTGGTCTTCCACCTGCGCCAGGTCGACGAGATCATGACCGCCGCGCCGGCCGGCACCGACCTGCTCATGGGCT
>WBZU01000065.1_pt1 | contig 119054 bp, 116 predicted proteins | sample 5204311 | NCBI WGS metagenome assembly WBZU01 (sample SAMN12344359, study PRJNA552823) | activated sludge metagenome | biome: Activated sludge suspended growth; feature: Nitrification reactor; material: Wastewater; isolation source: activated sludge from nitrification reactor of wastewater...
TCTTGTCATCGTTGACGCTCGCCGCCGCGGCCATCGCACTGCCGCTGCAGGCCGTTGCCCAGGAGCAGCCCAAGCGCGGCGGCACCTTCGTCGTCGGCTATACGCAGGCGCCGCGCCACCTGAACGGCGCCGTGCAGTCCGGCGTCGCTACGGCGCTTCCTTCCACCCAGCTGTTCGCCAGCCCCTTGCGCTTCGACGACAAGTGGAACCCGCAGCCCTATCTGGCCGAGTCGTGGAAGCTCGCCGAGGACGGCAAGTCGCTGACGCTGAACCTGCGCAAGGGCGCGGTGTTCCACGACGGCAAGCCCATCACCTCGGCCGACGTCGCCTTCTCGGTCATGGCGATCAAGGCCAACCATCCGTTCCAGACCATGCTCGGCCCGGTCGAGCGCGTCGACACGCCCGATGCGAACACGGCGATCATCCGCATGAGTACGCCGCACCCCGCGATCGTGCTGGCGATGTCGCCCGCGCTGTGCCCGATCCTGCCCAAGCACATCTACGGCGACGGCCAGGACCTGAAGAACCACCCGCGCAACTCGACCAACGTCGTCGGCTCCGGGCCGTTCAAGCTGGTCGAGTTCCAGTCCGGCCAGCGTGTCGTCATGGAGCGCTTCGACAAGTACTTCCTGTCCGGCAAGCCCTACCTGGACAAGGTGGTCATCGACATCACGCCCGACGCATCGACGCTGATCCTCGGCCTGGAGCGCGGCAGCGTGCAGATGCTGCCGTTCCTCACGGTGCCGAGCGAGCTCAAGCGCCTGGCCGACAACAAGCAGATCGCGCTGACGCCCAAGGGCTACGAAGGCATCGGCGCGCTCAACTGGCTGGCCTTCAACCTGGAGCGCAAGCCGGTATCCGATCTGAAGGTGCGCCAGGCGATCGCCTACGCGATCGACAAGAACTTCGTCACCAAGGCGCTGATGGGCGGCTTCGCCAAGCCGGCCGATGGGCCGATCGCTCCGGGCGGCCCCTACTCGAGCACCGACGTCAACCGCTACCCGCTGGACCTGAAGAAGGCGGCAGCGCTGCTCGATGAAGCCGGCTACCCGGCCGGCAAGGGCGGCGAGCGCTTCAAGCTGACGATCGACTACCTTCCCGGCTCGGACAGCCAGCAGAAGATCGTCGCCGAGTACCTGCGCACGCAGCTCAAGAAGATCGGCATCACGGTCGAGGTGCGCACTTCGGCCGACTTCCCGGCCTGGGCCAAGCGCATCGCCGCGCACGACTTCGACATGACGATGGACTCGGTCTTCAACTGGGGCGACCCGGTGATCGGCGTGCACCGCACCTACCTGTCGACCAACATCAAGCCGATCGTCTGGACCAACACGCAGTCCTACAACAACCCGAAGGTGGACGAACTCCTGAACACCGCCGGCGGCATTCTCGACACGACCAAGCGCAAGGCCTACTACGACACCTTCCAGAAGATCGTCACCGAAGACCTGCCGATCTATTTCATGAACGTGATCCCGTACCACACCGCGACCACGCGCAAGGTGGGCAACGTGCCGACCACGATCTGGGGCCCGATGTCGCCGTACGACGAGGTCTACCTGAAATGACCCCGCGGCATCACGGGAGCAGCACGCGATGAACCCTGCCCTGCGCTTCACGCTGTCGCACCTGCTCCAGGGCCTGGCCCTGGTGCTGGCGGTCGTCGTCCTCAACTTCGTTCTGGTCCACAGTGCACCCGGCGATCCGGTCGAGACGATCGCCGGCGCCTCGGGCGGCATGAGCGAGGATCTGAAGGCCGAGTTGCGCACCAAGTACGGGCTGGACCGGCCGCTGCCGGTGCAGCTCGGCGTCTACCTGAAGCAGGTCGCGTCGGGTGACCTGGGGTACTCGTACTTCTTCAACCTGCCCGTCACCGGGCTGATCGGCGAGCGCCTGCCGGCGACGCTGCTGCTGGTGCTGTGCGCCGTTGCCCTGGCCTTCGTCGTCGGCACCTCGCTGGGCGTGCTGGCGTCACGAAGGCCCAACGGGCTGCTGTCGCAGTCGATCACCGCGCTGTCGCTGATCGGCTTCGCGGCGCCGGTGTTCTGGACCGGCATGATGCTGATCATCCTGCTCGCGTCGGTGGTGCCGGTCTTCCCGGTGTCCGGCATGCGCTCGGTCGACTCCACCGCCAGCGGCCCCGGCGACTGGCTCGACGTCGCGCATCACCTGGTGCTGCCGGTGCTGACGCTGGCGCTGGTCTACCTCGCGCAGTACAGCCGGCTCGCACGCGCGTCGATGCTCGACGTGCTCGGCTCCGACTACATCCGCACCGCACGCGCGAAGGGCCTGGCCGACCGGGTCGTGCTCTACAAGCACGCGCTGCGCAATGCGGTGCTGCCGGTGGTCACGATGCTCGGGCTGCAGTTCGGCAACGTCGTGGCCGGCGCGGTGCTGGTCGAGACGGTGTTCAACTGGCCGGGGCTCGGGCGGCTGGCATTCGATTCGGTGCTGCGCCGCGACTACCCGACCATCCTGGGCGTGCTGCTGTTCTCGTCCATCGTCGTCGTCGTGATGAACCTCGTCACCGACTTCGTCTACCGCCTGATCGACCCGAGGATCAAGACCGCATGAACACCGCCGCCACCCCCCTGCCGGCGCTGCCGAGCGCCGAGAGCCCATGGCGCGAAGCGCTGCGCATGTTCGCGCGCAACCCCTCGGCGATCATCGGCGGCGTGCTGCTGCTCGCCATCCTGATCGTGGCGATCGCCGGGCCGTGGCTGATGCCGGACGACCCCTTCGAGATCGCCGTCGCACCGATGACGCCGCCGGGCGAGGATGCTTGGCTGGGCAGCGACTACCTGGGCCGCGACGTGCTGCGCATGCTGGTCCACGGCGGCCGCGCGACCCTCACGGTCGGCGCCGTGGCCGCGCTGCTGTCGGTGACCATCGGCGTCGCGATCGGCGCACTCGCGGGCTTCTACGGCGGCCGCATCAACGCCTGGCTGATGCGCGTGACCGAGTTCTTCCAGGTGCTGCCGTCGCTGCTGTTCGCGATGGTCGTGGTCTCGCTGTTCGGGCCGACGATCGTCACCGTGACGATCGCCATCGGCATCGTCAGCTGGCCGGGCACGGCGCGGCTGGCGCGCGCCGAGTTCCTGAAAACCCGCAACATGGAGTTCGTGCGCGCCGAGCGCTCGATCGGTGCGCGCAACGCGCGCCTGATCTGGAAAGTGATCCTGCCGAACGCCTTCCCGCCGCTGGTCGTGTCGGCCACGCTGGCCGTCGGCGCGGCGATCCTGTTCGAGGCCGGCCTGTCCTTCCTGGGTCTGGGCGACCCGAACCAGATGAGCTGGGGCCTGATGATCGGCTCGAGCCGCCAGTACGTGCTGGCCAGCTGGTGGGCCGTCACCTTCCCCGGCATCGCGATCTTCGTCACCGTGCTGGCGGTGAGCCTGATCGGCGACGGACTGAACGACGCGCTCAATCCGAAACTGAGGGAACGCTGATGGCTGCCGCTGCGGACCAATCCCTGCTCGACGTGCGCGACCTGCGCGTCGAGTTCAAGACCCGCCGCGGCACCGCGATGGTGCTCAACGGCGTCGACTTCCGGCTCAACGGCGGCGAGACGCTGTGCGTCGTCGGCGAGTCGGGCTGCGGCAAGAGCATGACCGCGCTGGCGCTGCTGCGCCTGATCCCGTCGCCGCCGGGGCGCATCGCCGGCGGCCGCATCGAGTTCCTGGGCGAAGACCTGGTACAGGCGAGCGAGGCGCGCATGCGCGAAGTGCGCGGCGACCGCATCTCGATGATCTTCCAGGAGCCGATGACCTCGCTCAACCCGGTGTTCACCGTCGGCGACCAGATCGCCGAGACGCTGCGGCTGCACGCCGGGCTCGGTGCAGGGGAGGCGCGCGAGCGCGCCGTCGAGATGCTGCGCCAGGTCGGCATCCCGGCACCCGAGCGGCGCGTCGACGAGTACCCGCATCAGATGTCCGGCGGCATGCGCCAGCGCGTGATGATCGCGATGGCGCTGGCCTGCCGGCCCGACATCCTGATCGCCGACGAGCCGACGACCGCGCTCGACGTGACGGTGCAGGCGCAGATCTTCGAGCTGCTGCGCGAACTGCAGCACGACAAGGGCACGGCGATCCTGCTGATCACGCACGACATGGGCGCGGTCGCCGAGATGGCCGACCGCGTGATGGTGATGTACGCCGGCCGCGTGATCGAGCAGGGGACGACCGAACAGGTGCTGCGCGGGCCGCAGCACCCGTATACGCAGGGGCTGATCGAATGCCTGCCCGAACTCGGCTCGAGCCGCCTGGGTGCGCGCCCTGAACTCACCGAGATTCCCGGCGTCGTGCCGTCGATCTGGGAGCTCGGCCAGGGTTGCGCCTTCCGCGAGCGCTGCCGCTTCGCGATCGCGCGCTGCGGCGCCGAGGTGCCGCCGATGTTCGGCGTCGGCAGCGAAGACGGCCACGCGGCGGCGTGCTTCAGGGTCGCGTACCCGGAAGAGTTCCGGCCATGACGTCGATCGACCAGGCGCTGCCGCAGGCCGGCGGCGGCGCGTTCGCGCGAAGGACAGCTCCGATGCAGACGACCGATCAATCCCCTGCGCCGCCGCTGCTCGCGGTGCAGGACCTGAAGGTGTACTTTCCCCGCGGCGGCGCCGGCTGGTCGCGCCGGCCGCACGACGTGGTCAAGGCGGTCGACGGCGTGTCCTTCGAGATCGCCCGCGGCAGCACGCTGGCCGTGGTCGGCGAATCCGGCTCGGGCAAGACGACCTCGGCGCTCGCGGTCATGCGGCTCGCACCGATCACCGCCGGCACGGTCCGTCTGGGCGACACCGATCTCGGCGCGCTCGAAGGCGAGGAGCTGCGGCTCGCGCGGCGGCGGCTGCAGATCGTGTTCCAGGATCCGTTCAGTTCGCTGAACCCGCGCATGCGCGCCGGCGATGCGGTGCGCGCACCGCTCGAGCTGATGGCCGTCGGCACCAAGGCCGAGCGCGACGCGCGCGTCGCCGAACTGTTCACGCAGGTCGGGCTGCGGCCCGAGCAGCAGCATCTGTTCCCGCACCAGTTCTCCGGCGGGCAGCGCCAGCGCATCAACATCGCGCGCGCGCTGGCGACCAAACCCGAACTCGTCGTCTGCGACGAGCCGGTGTCGGCGCTGGACGTGGCGATCCGCGCGCAGATCCTGAACCTGCTCGCCAAGCTTCAGCGCGAACTCGGGCTGACCTACCTGTTCATCTCGCACGACATGGCGGTGGTCGAGCACCTGTGCGACGAGATCGCCGTGATGTATCTCGGGCAGATCGTCGAGCGCGCCCCGCGCGGGATCTTCTTTGCAAACCCGCTGCACCCGTACAGCGTGGCGCTGATGTCGGCGGTGCCGACGGTGCGCGGCGGCCGTGCGCGCGCGGCCCAGCGCATCCGGCTCTCCGGCGATCCGCCGAGCCCGATCAACCCGCCCGCCGGCTGCCGTTTCGCCGGCCGCTGCCCGGTGGCCGAGCCGGCGTGCTCGGCCGAGCCGATCCCGTTGCGCGAGCTGACGCCGGGGCATTGGGTGCGCTGCCGGCGCATCGACGTCGTCGGCGGCGTCGCGCAGCCTGTGCTGAGGCTGCAGGACGCATGAGCGCGCCGGGCCGCTCCCAAGCGCTCATCCCGCAGCACGAAGCGCGCAGGGCAGCCCGGTGAACGAGCTGCGCATCGAGGGCGCGCGGCGCTGGGGCGACCCGGCACCGACCGCGCTCGCGATCCGCGGCGGCCGCATCGTCGCGCTCGGTGCCGACGCCGACGCGCAGCCGGCGTCGGCGACGATCGACGCGCGCGGCCAGCTCGTCCTGCCGGGCCTGGTCGACGGCCACGCCCACCTCGACAAGACGCTGTGGGGCGAGCGCTGGCATCCGCACCAGGCCGGCCCGACGATTGCCGAACGCATCGACAACGAACGCCGTGTGCTGCGCGGGCTGAAGCTGTCGGCGGCGCGGCAGAGCGCGCGGCTGCTGCGGCACATGGTGGCGCGCGGCACCACGCACGTGCGCACGCATGTCGATGTCGGGCCCGAGATGCGCCTCGCGCACCTGCACGACCTGTTGCACACGCGCGCGGCATGCGCCGGCGCGGTGGACATGCAGATCGTGGCCTTTCCGCAAGGCGGCGTGGTGCGCCAGCCGGGCACGCTCGACCTGCTCGACGCCGCCGTGCGCGAGGGCGCGGACGCGATCGGCGGCATCGACCCGTCTGCCCTCGACGGCGACGCCGCCGGCCAGCTCGACGGCATCTTCGCGATCGCGTCGCGCCGCGACTGCGAGCTCGACCTTCACCTGCACGAGCGCGGCGAGCAGGGCGCGCGCTCGATCGGCATGATCTGCGACCGCACCCAGGCGCTCGGGTTGAACGGACGGGTCGCGATCGGCCACGCCTTCTGCCTGGGCGAGTTGCCGCCGGCGGCCCTGGACCCGCTGCTCGAACGCCTCGCGATGCTGGACATCGCCGTGATGACGCACGCCCCCGGGGGCTACATGCCCTTCCCGCCGGTGCGCCGTCTGGCCGAGGCCGGCGTGCACCTGTTCACCGGCTCGGACGGCGTGCGCGACACCTGGACGCCGATGAACACCGGCGACCTGCTCGAGCGTGCGTACCTCGTCGCCTACAACAGCGGCTTTCGCGACGACGCCGGGCTCGAGCTCGCGCTCGGCATGGCGACCTGGGGCGGCGCACGGGTGATGCGCGCGCCGGACTACGGGCTCGATGTCGGCTGCTGCGCAGACCTGGTGCTCGTCGAAGCCGAATGCGCGGCCGAGGCGGTGGCCGCGCACCCGCCGCGGCGGCTGGTGCTCAAGCGCGGCCGCATCGTCGCGCGCGAGGGCGTCGCGCTGCTGCCGGCGGCAGCCTGACATGCATCCGCTGGCGTTGCTGGCCGTCGCCGTCGCGGTAGGCGCGGCGGTGCCGATGCAGTCGGCGGTGAACGCGCAGATGGGCCACGTGCTGCGCCACCCGCTGTACGGCGCGCTCGCCAACACCTCGGTGGCCACGCTGGTCCTGCTCGCCTTCGTGCTCGCCCTGCGCCTGCCGGCGCCCAGGTTCGGCGACGCCACCGCCGGCCCGTGGTGGCTGTGGAGCGGCGGGCTCGTCGGCGCCGCCTTCGTCTTCGGCGCGCTGTTCGTCGCACCGCGCATCGGCGCAGCCTCGTTCTCTGCGGCGACGGTCTTCGGCACCGTGGTCGCGTCGCTGCTGATCGACCACTACGGGCTGCTGGGCTTCCCCTTGCAACCCGTCTCGCTCGTGCGGCTCGCCGGCGCCGCCTGCGTGCTCGCCGGACTCGCGCTGCTCAATGCCCGTTGAACCCTTCCCCGCCCGCCGCACCACCGCCATGACCCACACCACCGTCTACGCCGCCCGCAAGATCCTCACGATGAACCCGCGCCAGCCCGAGGCCACGCACGTCGCCGTGCGCGACGGCCGCGTGCTCGCGGTCGGAGACCTCGAACGCATGAAGGCCTGGGGCGCCTTCGACCTCGACGAGCGCTTCGCCGACCGCGTGCTGCTGCCCGGATTCGTCGAAGGCCACTGCCACCTGAAGGAAGGCGGCATGTGGGTCTGGCCCTACCTCGGCTGGTTCGAGCGCCGCGGCCCCGACGGCCGACGCTGGCCCGGCGTGCGCTCGATGGAGGCCGCCGTCGCGCGCCTGTGCGAGATCGACGCCGAAATGAGCGCGGCCGGCCGGCCGGCCGACGAGCCGCTGATCGCCTGGGGATTCGACCCCATCTACTTCGGCGCCGAGCGCATGACGGTCGAGCACCTGGACCGCGCGTCGCGCACGCGCCCGATCGTCGTGTCGCACTCCAACGGCCACCTGATGACGGTGAACTCGGCGATGCTGCGCTGGGCCGGCATCACGCGCGACACCGACATCGTCGGCGTGATGAAGTTCGCCAGCGGCGAACCCAACGGCGAGCTGCAGGAACCCGCCGCGATGTTCCCGGTGCAGCGCAAGGTCGGCAACGCCGGGCTGCTCGCGCCGATGAACGACGCCGGCATGCAGGGCTTCGCGCGGATCGCCACGATGAACGGCGTGACCACCGCGACCGACCTGGTCAACCGGCTGCGCGACGAAGACCTCGAGATCCTCGAGCGCCACGCCGCGGACGCGTCGTACGCGGTGCGCATCCTGCCGGCCTTCCAGGCCTTCCACGGCACGCACGGCGCGGCCGACGGCGCCCGGCACGTCAAGGCGCTCGCCGCGCGCAACAGCGACAAGCTGCGCTTCGGCCTGGTCAAGATGATGCTCGACGGGTCGATCCAGGGCTTTTCGGCACGGCTGCGCTGGCCGGGCTACTTCAACGGCGCGCCCAACGGCATCTGGGTCACCGACCCGGCGCAGTACGAGGCCGACTTCGAGACCTACCACCGCGCGGGCCTGCTGATCCACACCCACACCAACGGCGACGAGGCGAGCGAAGCGGCGGTCGACGCGATCGGGCGCGTGCTCGAACGCGCGCCGCGGCCCGACCACCGCCACACGCTGCAGCACGGCCAGATGATCGACGCGGCGCTGTTCCGCCGCATGGCGGCGCTGGGCCTGTCGGTCAACCTGTTCGCCAACCATGTCTGGTACTGGGGCGACCAGCACGCCGAGGTCACGATGGGCCCGGACCGCGCCGAGCGGCTCGACGGCTGCCGCAGCGCGCTCGACGCCGGCGTGCCGCTGGCGATCCACTCCGACGCGCCGGTGACGCCGCTCGGGCCGTTGTTCACCGCCTGGTGCGCGGTCAACCGGGTGACGCCGTCGGGCCGGGTGCTCGGCGCGGCCGAGCGCATCACGGTGAGCGAGGCGCTGCGCGCGATCACGCTCGGCGCGGCGGCGACGCTCAAGCTCGACCACGAGATCGGCAGCGTCGAGATCGGCAAGCGCGCCGACTTCAGCGTGCTCGACGACGACCCGCTCGCGGTCGACCCGATGACGCTGAAGGACCTGCGCGTGCGCGGCACGGTGCTGTCCGGGCGCGTGCACGACGCGCCGGAGCTCTGATGGCCGGGACGCGCATCCCGCTGATCGTCATCGGCGGCTTCCTCGGCGCCGGCAAGACCACGCTGCTCAACCGCTGGCTGGCCGAGGCCCACGGCCGGCGGCTGGCGGTGCTGGTCAACGACTTCGGCGCGATCAACGTCGATGCCGCGCTGATCGCGTCCAGCGCCGGCGACGCGATCGCGCTGAGCAACGGTTGCGTCTGCTGCTCGATCGGCGACGACCTCAGCGCCGCGCTGATCCGCGTGCTCGACGCGCAGCCGCCCTACGATGCCATCGTGGTCGAGGCCAGCGGCGTATCCGACCCGTGGCGCATCGCGCAGCTCGCGCTCGCCGACCCCGCGCTTGAACTCGGCGGCGTCGTCGTCATCGTCGACGCGGCAACTGCCCCGGCGCAGTCGAAGGACCCGCGCCTGGCCGACACCCTGGCGCGCCAGCTCGCGGCGGCCGATCTCGTCGTGCTGAACAAGACCGATCAGGCGACGGCCGAAGAGCTGTCATCGGCGCGTGCCTGGGCGGCAGCGCATGCGCCCGGCGCGCCGATGCTCGAGACCATCGAGGCGCGCGTGCCGCTCGCGGGGCTGGTCGCGCGGCCGCTCCCGAAGCCGGCGCATGTGCACGGCGCGGACTGCGACGATCACGACCATGACCATGCGGACCATGCGGCGCAGTTCGAGAGCATCGCACTGCGCCCGTCGGCCGCGTGGGCGCCCGACGCGCTGCGCGCTCGCATTGCGGCGCTGCCGGGCGGCGTGCTGCGGATCAAGGGCTTCGTGCGCCGCGACGACGGCCGCTTCACCGAGCTGCAGTACGCCGGCCGGCACGCCTCGCTGCGCACGGCCGCGGCGGCGCCCGAAGGCGGGCCGGTGCTCGTGGCGATCGGGCTGCGCGGGCAGCTCCCGGTTGCCCAGTTGCGCACGCTGTTCGGCTGCTGAAGTGCCGGCCTCGCGGCCGGCACGCTCCTGCTGGTGCAGTGTTCCACTCTGTGCAGCACTGAAGAAAACCGATGGATTTGTCGTCCTGGCTGGGCGCAAACCGCAGCGATGCCCAGTGGCATCGCGAGGATTTGCAACGACGCCAGGGCGGCAAAGGCGCGGTTTTATGTGCTGCATGGCGTGGAACATTGCACTAGTGCAGTGTTCCACTCTGTGCAGCACTTAAGAAAACCGATGGATTTGTCGTCCTGGCTAGGCGCAAACCGCAGCGATGCCCAGTGGCATCGCGAGGATTTGCAACGACGCCAGGGCGGCAAAGGCGCGGTTTTATGTGCTGCATAGCGTGGAACACTGCACTAGACCTTGCCCTTCCAGGGCACGAGCACCTTCTCCAGGTGGCGCATCAGCAGGTCGAAGACGAACGCGAACAGGCCGATGACGATGATGCCCATGATGACGACGTCGGAGGCCAGGAACTCGGCGGCGTTGAGCACCATGAAGCCCAGGCCCTGGGTCGACGCCACCATCTCGCCGGCCACCAGGGTCGTCCAGCCGACGCCGATGCCGATGCGCATGCCGGTGAAGATCTCCGGCAATGCCGACTTCAGGATCACGTGCCAGATCACCTGCAGTCGCGTCGCGCCCATCGAATAGGCCGCGTGGATCTGCTCGATCGACACCGAGCGCACGCCCGAGCGCGCGGCGATGGCCATCGGCGCGAAGATCGCGAGGAAGATCAGGTAGACCTTGCTGAACTCGCCGATGCCGAACCAGATGATGACCATCGGCAGGTAGGCCAGCGGCGGCAGCGGGCGGTAGAACTCGATCGGCGGGTCGAAGATGCCGCGCGCGACGCGGCTGACACCCATCAGCACGCCGATCGGGATCGCCGTGACGCAGGCGAGCGCGAACGCACCGAAGACGCGGTAGAGGCTCGTGAGCGTGTGTTCCAGCAGCGTCGCCCCGGCGAAGCCCTCGGTCGAGACCAGGATGAACTTGGCGAACACCGCCTGCGGCGTCGGCAGGAAGATGGGCTTGACCAGCCCCGAGTTGCTGACGAAGACCCACAGCAGCAGCAGCACGACGACGGTGCCGGTCGCGATGCCGGCCGCACTGCCCTGCCCGGGCGCGCCGAAGTGCTCGCCCGGCTTGACCGAGCGCTTGGCGAAGAGTTTTTGCATCATCGTCGGGCCGCGGGGGGCGGAGATGCCGATGGCGCCGCGCTGCGCGTGGCGCATGGAGTGCTTGAGTTCAGACATGGGCCGCCTCCTGCTGCTGGCCGGCGCGCTCGTCGCCGTAGATGATGCCGAGCACGACTTCGCGCATGCGGATGAAGTCCGGGCTGGACTTGATGCTGCGCGCATCGCGCGTCTCGAGGAAGCGCTTGTTGAAGTCGAGCTCGTAGCGGTGGGTGATGCGCCCCGGGCGGGGGGACATCACGATCAGGTGGCTGGCCAGGAACAAGGCCTCCTCGACGCTGTGGGTGATGAAGAAGAACATCTTCTGCGTCTTCTTCCAGACGTCGAGCAGCAGTTCCTGGATCGTCTCGCGGGTCAACGCGTCGAGCGCGGCCATCGGCTCGTCCATCAGCAGCATCGCCGGGTTGCAGGTCAGCGCGCGGGCGATGCCCACGCGCTGCTGCATGCCGCCCGAGAGCTGGTAGATCATGTGCTGGTGGAAGTCCTGCAGGCCCACGAGCGCCAGGTTCCTGGCCGCGATGTCGCGCCGCTCGCCCTTCGGCACGCCCTGCAGCTTCAGGCCGAATTCGGTGTTTTCCATCACGCTCAGCCAGGGCAGCAGCGCGTGCTTCTGGAACACGACGCCGCGGTCCGAGCCGGGGCCGACGATCGGGCGCCCGCCGAGCAGGATCTCGCCCTTGCTCGGCGCGATGAAGCCCGCCATCAGGCTGAGCAGCGTGGTCTTGCCGCAGCCCGAGGCACCGAGCGCGACGACGAAATCGCCGCGGCCGATGTTCAGGTCGATCTTGTCGAGCGCATGCACCTGTTCGCTCGGCGTGCGCCCGGGGTAGATGACGCTGACGCCGCGCACCTGTAGAGACTGTTCACCACTCATGATCTGTCCTTTCGCAGCCCGCCTCGCGGGCTGGGTTGCCGCTGCCGGGGCCTGAACTACTTCAACTTCATTGCCGCTTCGGCGTACTTCGGCGTGACGAACACGCTGTAGTCGGGCGCGAGCGCGTCGATGCGCTTTTGTTCCTTGAGGAACTCCGAGGTGGCCTGCAGCGCCTTCGCCGCGCCGCCGGCCTTGCCGCCGCCGAGCCAGGCCGGGGAGACCTGCTGCTCGATCGACGGGTAGGCGTAGAGCTTGATCGCCTCGGCCGCGTCCTTCGGCTCGCCGCCGATCTTCGACGCGATCGTCTTGGCGTTGGCCGAATCGGCGCCCCACTGCGCCGGGTTGTTGCGCAGCGACGCGTCGGCCTCGGCAACGGCCTTGACGAACTTGGCCATGAACTCGGGGTTCTGCTCGGCCCACTTGCGCTGCACCGCGATGCCGTCGAAGGTGGCCTTGCCCTTCTTGCTCAGCTCGCCCGAGGTGATCAGCACCTTGCCGTTTTGCTTGATGCGCGCCAGCGCCGGGTCCCACACGAAGGCGGCGTCGATGTCGCCGCGCTCCCAGGCCGCGGCGATCTGGTTCGGCTGCATGTTCAGCAGCTGCACCTCGCTCGGCTTGATGCCCCACTGCTCGAGCGCGAACATCACGTGGAAGTGCGTCGTCGAGACGAAGGGCACGCCGATCTTCTTGCCCTTCAGGTCCGCCGGCTTGGTGATGCCGGAGCCGTTGCGCACCACCAGCGCCTCGGCCTCGTTGATGTCGTCGAGGATCCAGAACAGGTCGAGCTCGACGCCGCGGCTGACCGCCGCCGCCAACGGGCTCGAGCCGATCACGCCGATCTGCACGTCGCCCGAGGTCATCGCGGTGGCGACCTTCGCCCCCGAATCGAACTGCCGCCAGTTGATCTTGTAGCCGGTGGCCTTCTCGATCGTGCCGTTGGCGATCACGGTGATCAGCGGCCCGGCGATCTGCTGGTACGCGATGTTCACCTCCTTGGCCTGCGCGAGGGCGGCGCCCGGCAGCGCGAGCGCGCCGGCGGCCAGTCCGGCTGCCAGGGCGGCGCGGCGGGTCAATTGACTTATGCTCGTCATCGGTGTCTCCTGTTGCGATAAAGCGATCGTCCTCGGCGCCATCGGGCGGGCGGTGCGGCGCGCGGGCTGCGCGCGGCATCGATCGCTTGGCGGCGGTAGTGTGGTCGGCGCCGCACGGCCGCAGTAGTGCCAGTTCCGCTCCTTCGCTGAGGCCACACCGCGGGCGGCGTAGGGGCTTCCCTCTGGCGAGCCGGCATCGCGCTGCCGCGACATCAGGGAAAACGATAGGCTGCGCAGTGGGGCGTTGAAAGGACCGTCGCATGTCGCAACACTCCCCCGACGTGATGTGGAAGCAGCTGCTGCAGCGCAGTTCGCGCGAGCACATGAGCCTGCAGGCACAGATCCGCAGCATGCTCGTCGGCGCCATCCTCGACGGCCAGATGCCGCCCGGCGGGCCGGTGCCGTCGAGTCGCGAGATGGCCGACCAGCTCGGCGTCGCGCGCAATACCGTCGTGCTCGCCTACCAGCAGCTCGCCGATGACGGCTATCTCGTCTCGCGCCAGCGCAGCGGCCACTTCGTCAACCCGGCGATCGTCGGCAAGCGCCCGGCCTTGCCCGAGGTCGGCCACGCGGCCACCCGCGGCGCCGAGCCGGGACCGGACTGGCCGGCGCGATTTCGCCAGAACCCGTCGCGCCAGCGCAGCATCGTCAAGCCGGGGGACTGGCAGAAGTACCCGTACCCCTTCCTCTACGGCCAGTTCGACCCGATGCTGTTCCCGACCGCCGAGTGGCGCGAGTGCTGCCTGAAGGCGCTGTCGGTGCTCGACATCCGCGAGTGGGCGCCCGACCTGATCACCCGCGACGACGAGTCGCTGGTGCAGCAGATCCGCACGCGCGTGCTGCCGCGGCGCGGCGTCTGGGCGGCGGCCGACGAGGTCGTCATCACCGTCGGCGCGCAGCACGCGCTGTTCATGATCGCCGACCTGCTGATGCGCGACGGCACGCGCGTGGGCATCGAGGAGCCGGGCTATCCCGATGCGCGCAACATCTTCGCGGCGCGCACCTCGTCGGTGGTGCCGCTGCCGGTCGACGCCTCGGGGCTGCCAGTGGACGACCGCCTGGCCGGCATCGACTACGTGTACGCGACGCCGAGCCACCAGTGCCCGACCGGCGTGACGATGCCGCTGGCGCGGCGCGAGGCACTGCTCGCGCGTGCCGAGGCCGAGGACTTCGTCGTCATCGAGGACGACTTCGAGAGCGAGAACCGCTTCGAGGGCGAACCCTTTCCGGCGCTCAAGAGCCTGGACCGCAACGGCCGGGTGATCTACGTCGGCAGCCTGTCGAAGAGCCTGGCGCCCGGCCTGCGCGTGGGCTACGTCGTCGGCACCGCGCCGCTGATCGCCGAGCTGCGCGCGTTGCGCCGGCTGATGCTGCGCCATCCGTCGACGCTGGTGCAGCGCGCGTTTTCGCTGTTCCTCTCGCTCGGCCACCACGACGCGTTGCTGCGCCGGCTGGCGGCGGTGCAGCGCGAGCGCTGCGCACTGGTGCTGGACGCGCTCGCGCGCCACGCGCCGGATTGCCGCGTCGTGCCGGTCTCGGGCGGCGGCTCCTGCTGGGTCTCGCTGCCCGAGGGGCTGGACGTCGCCGAGTTCGCCGCGCGCGCCGAGGCGCAGGGCGTGCTGATCGAGCCGGGCGACGTGTTCTTCCACGGCGCGCCGCCGGCGCGGCGCGCGTTCCGCCTGGGCTACGCGTCGATCGACCCCAAGGCCATCGAGCCGGGCATCGGCGTCCTCGGCGCGCTGGTCGAGACGATGCGGCGCGAGGCCGTGGCCTTGCGCTGAGCCGGGCTGCGGGCCCGCGCCCGCAGCCCCTTCGGGATCAGCGCGCGGCCGGCAGCGGCGGGCGATCCTTGCGGTAGGCGTTCTTCACCGCGATCTTGCCGTCGCGGAAGGTGAAGACATCGACCATCCGCGCCTCGACGCGGGTGCCGTCGCTGCGCGTGCCCTTGAAGGTCGATTCCGAGACGCCGCGGTCGCCGCAGACGAAATGGTCGCCGTCGAGCCAGGCGGCATCGGGGAAGGTCTGCCACGCCAGCTGGAAGCCCTCGCGCACCTGCTCGCGGCCCACGAAGCTGCGGCCGAGCAGGTCGGGGCCGGCGACGGCATGGAAGCGGCAGTCGTCGTGCATGAAGCCCATCAGGGCGTCGAGGTCGTGGCGGTTCCAGGCGTCGGCAAAGGCCTTCAGGAACTCGACGTCGACAGCGGATCGGTCGTTGGCCATTCGGGGTTCTCCGGTGGTGTGATCCCGCGCTCGGCACGGGCGATGCGGCCGCAAGCCTAGCCGCTCCAGGCATCGATCTCCTAGGGCCAGTTCAGGCCAACGGCTGGAGCCAGCCGCGCTGCTGGCCTCATGGATTGCCCTGAACTGGTGCTAGGTGGCGGGGCCCGGCCGTCCTAACCTTGCAAGCATCCGCCGGCCGGCCGAGCGCCGGAGCCGCCCCACAGGAGATGACCATGGACATGACCCAGCCCCGCCCCGGTGTGTTCGCACCCTACGACCCGCAGTACGACCCGCTGGCGGCGCCCCATCCGGGCCGGGGAACCGACTACGCGCCGACCTACTGGGTCGCCTCCGCCGGCACGCCGCCGGACGACGACGGCCCGATCGTGCAGGACACCGATGCCGATGTCGTGATCGTCGGCTCGGGTTTCACCGGGCTGGCGACGGCGCTGTTCCTGGCGCGCGAGCACGGCATCAAGGCAACCGTGCTCGAGGCCAACCGTGCCGTCTGGGGCTGCACCAGCCGCAACGGGGGCCAGGGCCAGAACGCGAGCGGGCGGCTGTACCGCTCGCAGTGGATCGCACGCTGGGGCAAGGAGACGGCGCTCAAGCTCGACGCCGAGATCCGCTCCGGCTTCGACACCTTCAAGAGCCTGGTCGCCGAATTCCCCGAGTGCGAGCCGCAGCCGGGCGGCCACCTGTACATCGCCCATCGCGAGAAGAAGATGGAGTTCCTGCGCAACGAGGCCAAGGTGATGCGCGAGGTCTTCGGCTACGACACGCGCATCCTGTCCACCGCCGAGGTGCACGCGCGCTACGTCAAGGACGCCGAGACCTTCGGCGCGCTGCACGAGCCCGACGGCATCGGCGTGCATCCGCTGAAGCTCGCCTTCGGCTACCTGCGCGCGGCGCGCAAGCTCGGCGTCAAGGTGCACCCCGCGTCGCCGGTGATCGGCTTCGAGACCCGCAACGGCGTGCACCACCTGAAGACGCCCGGCGGCACGGTGCGCGCGCGCGCGGTGGGCTTCGCCACCGGCGGCTACACCAGCAACGGCCTGCATCCGAGCCTGGACTCGAAGATCATGCCGATCCTGTCGAACTCGCTGGTCACGCGGCCGCTGACGCCCGACGAGCTGAAGGCGACGAACTTCCTCACGCACGAGGTGATCACCGACACGCGCACGCTGCGCTTTTACTACCGGCTGCTGCCCGACAACCGCGTGCAGATCGGCAGCCGCAGCTCGATCACCGGCGCCGACGCGCCGAACCCGAAGCACATGGCCGTGCTGGTCAACGGCCTGCACCGCAAGTTCCCGGCGTTGAAGGGCATCCGCATCGACTACTCGTGGTGGGGCTGGGTGGACGTCAGCCACGACATGATGCCGCGCATCACGCAGCCCGACCCGCGCCAGAGCGTGTTCTACGCGCTCGGCTACGGCGGCAACGGCGTGTCGTTCTCGGCGCATGCCGGCCGGCGCATGGCGCAGCGCATCGCCGGGCGCACCGACAAGGCCTTCGAGCTGCCGATCTACGGCTCGGCGCTCGAATACCCGAACGTCTTCGACACGGTGCGCTCGCGCGCCTTCGCGCCGTTCCGCCGCTTCGGCCAGCGCTTCCTGTACCACTGGTACTACCTGCGCGACGAGAAGTTCTGACCCCCGCCGGGCCCCGGCACCGCTGCGGCGTCGAAGCCGGCGGCCAGCGCGCCGCGCAGCCGGCGCGCGGCTGCCTTCGGCCGCCGCCGGCAGCACGCGCGCAACGTCGACGCCATCGCGGCGGGCCACGACGGGTGGAACATCGTGTTCCGAACGAGGACGCACGACCTGCCCGGAAGCGGGTCGCTTCGTTCCGATCCAGGTGGGTCGCCGCCGCGGGAGACCGAGCAGATGCCGCAGGAACAAGAGTTCGACTACATCATCGTCGGCGCCGGCTCGGCCGGCTGCGTGCTGGCCGCCAGGCTCAGCGAAGACCCGGCGACGCGCGTGCTGCTGCTCGAAGCCGGCCCGCCCGACCGGTCGTTCTGGATCCACCTGCCGATCGGCTATGGCAAGACGATGTGGGACAAGCGCGTCAACTGGTGCTTCGAGACCGACCCGGACCCGAACATGAACGGCCGGCGCATCTACTGGCCGCGCGGCAAGACGCTCGGCGGTTCGAGCTCGATCAACGGCCTGATCTACATCCGCGGCCAGCGCGAGGACTACGACCACTGGGCCGCGCTCGGCAACGCCGGCTGGGGCTGGGACGAGGTGCTGCCGTACTTCGTCAAGTCCGAGCACAACCAGCGCGGCGCCAGTGCGGCGCACGGCGGCAGCGGGCCGCTGAAGGTGTCGGACATCGGTGCGGCGCACGAGCTGATCGAGGGCTTCATCGCCGGCGCCGGCCAGCAGGGCGTGCGCCGCACGGATGACTTCAACGGCGGCGACCAGGAAGGTGCCGGCTACTACCAGCTGACCGCCTGGAAGGGCTGGCGCTGCAGCACCGCCACGGCCTACCTGAAGCCGGCGCGCGGCCGCTCCAACCTGCGCATCGAGACCGACGCGCAGGCGGCGGGGCTGCTCATCGAGAACGGCCGCGCGGTCGGCGTCCGCTGGCGCCAGGGCGGCGCGATGAAGACCGCGCGCTGCCGCGCCGAAGTGCTGCTCGCCGCCGGCGCGATCCAGTCGCCGCAACTGCTGCAGCTGTCGGGCATCGGCCCGGCGGCGCTGCTGCGCGGGCACGGCATCGCGGTCGTGCGCGACTTGCCCGGTGTCGGCGAGAACCTGCAGGACCATCTGCAGATGCGGCTGATCTACGAGTGCAGCAAGCCGATCTCGACCAACGACGCGCTGAAGTCGTGGCTCGGCCAGGCCAGGCTCGGCATGCAGTGGCTGTTCACGCGCAGCGGCCCGCTGGCGGTCGGCATCAACCAGGGCGGCTGCTTCATGCGCGCGCTGCCGCAGGAGGCGAAGACGCCGGACATCCAGTTCCACGTGTCGACGCTGTCGGCCGACATGGCCGGCGGCAAGGTCCATCCGTTCTCGGGCTTCACGATGTCGGTGTGCCAGCTGCGCCCGCAGTCGCGCGGCCACGTCCGCATCCGCTCGGCCGACCCGTTCCAGCCGCCGCAGATGCAGCCGAACTACCTGTCCACCGACCTGGACCGCCGCACCGCGGTGGCCGGCGTGAAGGCCGCGCGCGCGATCGCGCAGTCGCCGGCGATGCGCGCGCTCGTCAAGCGCGAGCTCAAGCCCGGCCCCGAGGCCGGCGACGATGCCGCGCTGCTCGAGTTCTGCCGCAACCACGGCGCGACGATCTTCCACCCGAGCGGCACCTGCAAGATGGGCCATGACGCGATGGCGGTGGTCGACGCGCGGCTGCGCGTGCACGGCGTGCCGGGGCTGCGCGTGATCGACGGCTCGGTGATGCCGACCCTGGTCTCGGGCAACACCAACGGCCCGATCGTGATGATGGCCGAGAAGGCGGTGGACATGATCCGCGAGGACGCCCGCTGAGCGGCGCCGGGCGGCAGCGCTGGCGCCCGAGTCCGCCGCGGCCGAGGCGCGCAGCCCGGCCGGCACGGCCGCGCGCCTGGACACGATGCGCCGCCGTCGGCGAGCACCCTCTTCAAGCCTGGGCGCCCGCACCCGGGCGCCGCGCGCCTCAGCGCCGGCGCTGCCCGGCAATGACCTCGAGGATCTCCTGGAACACCCGGTTGCCGGGCGGCGCCGACAGGTCCAGCGCCTGGCTGCGCGCGTAGTACGGGCTCAGGTCCAGGCCGACGCCGATGCCGCCGATCTCGGCGCTGGCGGCGGCCTCGTGGCGCTGCACGACGTCGCGCAGGTGGTGGTCGAGGTAATGCGCATCGTTGGCCAGGTTGGTGGCCGTGTCCATCGGGCTGCCGTCGGAGACGACGAGCAGGATGCGGCGCCGCTCGGGCCGGCCTTGCATGCGCGCCACGGCCCAGTCCACCGCCTCGCCGTCGACGCCTTCGCGGAACAGGTCGGCCTTGAGCAGCGCGGCGATGCCGCGCCGCGCACGCCGCCAGGGCGCATCGGCGCTCTTGAAGACGAGGTGGTCGACTTCGTTCAGGCGCCCCGGATGCAGCGGCCGGCCGGCACGCAACCAGTCGCGCCGCGCGCGCCCGCCGTTCCAGGCGCCGGTGGTGAAGCCGAGCACCTCGCTGGGCACGCCGGCCATCTCGAGCGCGCGCACGAGCACGTCGACGATCATCGCCACGGCCTCGATCTGGCCCTTCATCGAACCCGAGCAGTCGATCAGGAAGCTGACCAGGCAGTCGGCGAGCGGCTCGATGCGATCCTGGCGGAACAGCCGCCGCTCGGTCGGCGAGGCGACGAGCTGGGCGAGCCGGCGCCCGTCGATGCGCCCGTCTTCCTGCGCGCCGTCCCAGCCGTCGGCCTGCGGCGTGGCCAGCAGCGCCTTCAGCTGCCGCGCCAGGCGGCCGAGGTTGACGCCCTGCGCGGCAATGCGCGCATCGAGCCGGCTGCGGAACTCGGCCAGCAGTGCCGTGCGCACCAGCGACGCGGCGTCGAGCTCGCGGTCGTAGGCGCGCGTGAACACGCGGTAGCCGTCGCCGGATTGCTCGAGCACGCGGCTCGTGCCCGAGCCGGCCAGCGCGATGCCGTCGTCGCCTTCGCCGTCGAACGCCATCAGCATGCGAAAGCCGGCGCGGCCGTCGTCCTGGTCGCGCTCGTCGTCGGCTTCGCCGCGCTCGTCGTCGCGGCTCGCGAGCAGCGCGGCGACTGCCTTCGCGATCGCCAGCGCGTGCGGCGCATAGGCGCGCTGGTCGTCGCGGTGGCGGCGCAGCCCCGCGAGCTCGTGCGCGATGCGGCGCGTGAGCATGCCGCGCGTCGTCTCGATCAGGTCGGCCGTGTGCTCCGGCATCGGCTCGGCGGTCAGCCGCGTGCGCACGGTCTGCGCCAGCGTGAACAGCAGGATGCCGCGCGCGCTCTCGGTCAGGCCCGAATCGATGCAGCCCTGCGACCAGCGCGCGAAGCGGTGCGCGAGGTTGCGCTTCACGCCCGGCATCGCGTCCGGCGCGAGCGACTCGACGCGCAACTGCTCGAGCAGGTCGAAGATCAGCCGCGCCACCGGGTCGGCCGGCGCGAGGCTGCGGTGCAGCGCCGCGTCCGAGCGCGCGAGCCGCAGCGCGATGCCGTCGGCCGCGCCGCGGAACGAACCGAAGTCGTCGGTCTCGAGCGAAGGGTGCAGATGCGGCCCGAAGGGCGGCAGCAGGCGGCCGGCGCGGTGCAGCCGCCCGCCGCGGAAGTGCAGATCGGCGTCGCCGGCCAGCGCGCGGATCGACGCCGCGCAGAGCTCTTCGACGCGCTGCTGCTGCCGTGCCCGGAGCGGCGCCTGGGTCATGGTGGCCGCGCCGCGTCAGGCGCCGAGCGCGCCGCGCACGAAGGATTCGTCCAGTTCCTGGTCGAAGCAGCGCTGGTAGTACTCGGCGACGATGGCGCGCTCGGCGTCGTCGCACTTGTTCAGGAACGACAGCCTGAACGCGACCGCAGGGTCGCGGAAGATCTCGCAGTTCTCGGCCCAGGTGATCACGGTGCGCGGCGACATCAGCGTCGACAGGTCGCCGGCGGCGAAGCCCTTGCGCGTCAGGTCGGCCACCGCCACCATCGCGGCCACGTGCCGGCGGCCCTGCTCGTTCGCGGCCTTGCTCGGCACGCGCGCCAGCACGATGGCGATCTCCTCGTCGCGCGGCAGGTAGTTCAGCGAGGCGACGATGTTCCAGCGGTCGATCTGCGCGTGATTCAGGCGCTGCGCGCCGTGGTACAGGCCGCTCAGGTTGCCCAGGCCCACGGTGTTGGCGGTGGCGAACAGGCGGAAGTACGGATGCGGGCTGATGACGCGGTTCTGGTCGGTGAGCGTGAACTTGCCGTCGCGCTCGAGGATGCGCTGGATCACGAACATCACGTCCGGCCGGCCGGCGTCGTATTCGTCGAAGACCAGCGCCACCGGCCGCTGCAGCGCCCACGGCACGATGCCTTCCTGGAACTCGGTGACCTGGCGGCCGTCGCGCAGCACGACCGCGTCCTTGCCGACCAGGTCGAGCCGGTTGATGTGGCCGTCGAGGTTGACGCGCACGCACGGCCAGTTCAGCCGCGCGGCGACCTGCTCGACGTGCGAGGACTTGCCCGTGCCGTGCAGCCCCTGGACCAGCACGCGCCGGTTGCGCGTGAAGCCGGCGAGCAGCGCGAGCGTCACGTCGGGGTTGAAGCGGTAGGCCTCGTCGACCTCGGGCACGTGGTCGTCGCGCTCTGCAAAGGCCGGCACGCGCAGGTCGGTGTCGATGCCGAAGACCTCGCGCACGGCAATCAATTGGTCGGGGCGGATGTCGCGCAGATCGGCCACGGTGTTCTCCGGGTGGAATGGTGCTCAGGCGCTGGACGACAGATCCGCGGCCTCGGCCTCGATGCGGCTCAGCGCCTCGGCGGCGCGCTGCAGCGGCGGCAGTGCCTGCAGCGCCTTGTCGGGGGTCATGCGCATGATCGGCGCCTGCATCGCCACGCACAGGTTCGACCGGCCGGACGCTGCCGGCACCAGCACGGCGACACACAGCAGCCCGGGCAGGAACTCCTCGTTGTCGAGCGCGAAGCCCTGGCGCCTGACGCGAGCGACTTCCTCCTCGAACGCGGCGGCATCGGTGATCGTCTTGGCCGTGTACTGCTCGAGCGGCGCGTGTGCCAGCAGGCGGTGGCGCTGCGCCGGCGTCATCTGGGCCAGGAAGAGCTTGCCGCTGGCCGAGCAGTGCACCGGCACGCGCGAGCCGGCCTGGAGCGCGAAGCGCAGCGGCGCCCGCGTCTCGACGCGGTCCAGGTAGATGACTTCGCTGCCCGACAACGAGGTCAGATTGCAGCTCTCGCCGATCTCGTCGACCAGGCGCCGCAGCACCACGTGCTGCGCGCCGTGGTGGATGCTGTTGAGCAGCAGGTTCTCGGCCAGGCGCCGCAGCCGGGCGCCGGCGCCGTAGCGGCGGCCGTCGGCGGCGCGCTGCAGCAGGCCCGCGCTCTCCAGCTGCTGCAGCATGCGGTGCAGCGTCGGCTTGGGCAGGCCGGTCTCCTCGACCATGTCCTGCAACGTGAACGGCTGATCCTTCGAGGCAACGACCTCGAGCAGCGAGAACAGCCGCAGCGTCGGCGTGTCGCCATTGATCTCGATCTGCGGCCCGGCCGTGGCGGAGTGGACAACTCTCATGTGGACGAATGATAGCCTAAGTCTCGATTATCGGTACGCGAAGTTTCGTTTTCGTAAAATTGTCTTGACTGTTTGCTGCATGGCACCTATAGTCCATGCACATTCCGGTTTTCGGAACTGTTTGTACCGATTCTTGATTTGCTTCCACCCAACTATCCCCTGCCAGGAGACTTCGCGATGAACACCAAGCCCTCGTCCGAGCGCCGCCAGCCCGTGGCCGGCGTCCAGAAGATGACCCCTTCCGAGGCCTTCGTCGAGACCTTGGTCGCCAACGGCGTGACCGACGTCTTCGGCATCATGGGTTCGGCCTTCATGGACGCGATGGACATCTTCGCGCCCGCCGGCATCCGCCTGGTGCCGGTCGTGCACGAGCAGGGCGCAGGCCACATGGCCGACGGCTACGCGCGCGTGTCCGGCCGCCACGGCGTCGTCATCGGACAGAACGGCCCGGGCATCAGCAACTGCGTGACCTCGATTGCCGCGGCCTTCTGGGCACATTCGCCGGTGGTCATGATCACGCCCGAGACCGGCACGATGGGCATGGGCCTGGGCGGGTTCCAGGAGTGCAACCAGCTGCCGATGTTCCAGGAGTTCACCAAGTACCAAGGCCACGTGAACAACGCCAAGCGCATGGCCGAGTACACCGGCCGCTGCTTCGACCGCGCGCTCAGCGAAATGGGGCCGACGCAGCTCAACATCCCGCGCGACTACTTCTACGGCGAGATCACCTGCGAGATCCCGAAGCCGCAGCGCCTGGACCGCGGCCCCGGCGGCGAGCACAGCCTGAACGAGGCGGCCGAACTGCTGGCCACGGCGAAGTTCCCGGTGATCATCGCCGGCGGCGGCGTCGTCATGGCCGACGGCGTGGCCGAGGCCAAGGCGCTCGCCGAGCGGCTCGGCGCGCCGGTGGTCAACAGCTACCTGCACAACGACTCGTTCCCGGCGAGCCACCCGCTGTGGTGCGGCCCGCTCGGCTACCAGGGCTCGAAGGCGGCGATGAAGCTGATGTCGCAGGCCGACGTGGTGATCGCGCTCGGCTCGCGCCTGGGCCCCTTCGGCACGCTGCCGCAGCACGGCATGGACTACTGGCCGAAGGACGCCAAGATCATCCAGATCGACGCCGACCACAAGATGCTCGGACTGGTCAAGAAGATCTCGGTGGGCATCTGCGGCGACGCCAAGGCGGCCGCGGTCGCGCTGCTCGCGCGCCTGGAAGGCCGCACGCTCGCCAGCGACGCGAGCAAGGCGCAGCGCGCCGAGCGCATCGCCGGCGAGAAGGCGGCATGGGAGAAGGAGCTGGACGAGTGGACGCACGAGCGCGATCCGTACAGCCTGGACATGATCGAGGAGAACGCCAAGGAGAAGACCTTCAGCGGCGGCAACTACCTGCATCCGCGCCAGGTGCTGCGCGAGCTGGAGAAGGCGATGCCGCCGCGCGCGATGGTCTCCACCGACATCGGCAACATCAACTCGGTGGCCAACAGCTACCTACGCTTCGAGGAGCCGCGCTCGTTCTTCGCGCCGATGAGCTTCGGCAACTGCGGCTATGCGCTGCCGACCATCATCGGCGCCAAGGCCGCGGCGCCCGACCGCCCGGCGATCGCCTACGCCGGCGACGGCGCCTGGGCGATGAGCATGAGCGAGTTGATGACCGCCGTGCGCCACGACCTGCCGGTCACCGCGGTGGTCTTCCACAACCGCCAGTGGGGCGCCGAGAAGAAGAACCAGGTCGACTTCTACAACCGCCGCTTCGTCGCCGGCGAGCTCGACAACCCGAGCTTCGCCGAGATCGCCCGGTCGATGGGCGCCGAGGGCATCGTCGTCGACAAGCTCGAGGACATCGGCCCGGCCCTGAAGAAGGCGGTGGACATGCAGATGAACGCGCACAAGACCTGCGTGGTCGAAATCATGTGCACGCGCGAGCTGGGTGACCCGTTCCGCCGCGACGCGCTGTCCAAGCCGGTGCGCTTCCTCGACAAGTACAAGGACTACGTCTGACGCGCGCCGCCAGGGGAACCCGATGAATCCGGCGGGCTTCCCCACGGCAGCGGCCGGCGCCGCCCGGCCGCTGCCCGTCGGCCCGAAGGACGCGATCCTCCAGCCGGGCAGCGCGGTGCGGATCGGCGCGCGCGGCTTCGACATGCATACCATCCAGTGCCGCCTGCCGAGCGGCCCCGGCCAGGCCTGCGCTGCGCGCACGCCTGGCCGCGGGCTGCGCCGCCACCTCACCAGCCCGGTCCGCTCATGAAGATCTTCTCTTCCGCGCCACTGCACGACCCGATCGCCCCGCCGCGCCCCGGCGCGCACAAGGAGATCCGGAACACCACCTGCTACATGTGCGCCTGCCGCTGCGGCATCCGCGTCCACCTCGAGGACGGCAAGCTGCGCTACATCGACGGCAACCCCGAGCACCCGCTGAACCAGGGCGTGATCTGCGCCAAGGGCTCGTCGGGGATCATGAAGCAGTACTCGCCGGCACGGCTGACGCAGCCGCTGCGGCGCAAGGCGGGCAGCGAGCGCGGCGCCGGCCAGTTCGAGCCGATCTCGTGGGACGAGGCCTTCTCGATGCTCGAGCAGCGCCTGGGCGAAATCCGCGCCACCGACCCGAAGCAGTTCGCGCTCTACACCGGGCGCGACCAGATGCAGGCGCTGACGGGGCTGTTCGCGCGCCAGTTCGGCACCCCCAACTACGCGGCACACGGCGGCTTCTGCTCGGTGAACATGGCCGCCGGCATGATCTACACGATCGGCGGCTCGTTCTGGGAGTTCGGCGGCCCCGACCTCGACCGGGCGAGGCTGTTCGTGATGATCGGCACCGCCGAAGACCATCACAGCAACCCGCTGAAGATCGCGATCGCCAAGTTCAAGCGTGCCGGCGGGCGCTTCGTGTCGATCAACCCGGTGCGCACCGGCTATTCGGCGATCGCCGACGAATGGGTGCCGATCCGACCCGGCACCGACGGCGCGCTGCTGCTGGCCTTCATGCACGAGCTGATCCGCACCGGCCTGTACGACCGCGACTTCCTCGTAAGGTATTCGAACGCCGGGCAGTTGATCCACGCCGACGAGGACCGCGACGACTTCGGCCTGCACGTGCGCGACGCGTCCGCGCCCGAGGTCAACGCGATGTACCCGCAGAACAAGCTGTGGTGGGACCGCCTGAGCGACCGCCCGGTGGCCACGCACAGCGAGGGCGCGGATCCATACCTGCTCGGCGAATTCACACTGCCCGACGGCGAGCACGAGGGCCGCAAGGTCAGGCCGGCCTTCGATCTGCTGGCCGAACGCGTGCGCACCTGCACGCCGGAATGGGCCGAGGGCATCACCGGCATCGCGGCAGACACGATCCGCCGCCTTGCGCACGAGATGGGCATCACCGCGCGCGACCAGAGAATCGAGCTGCCGATCGCCTGGACCGACTGCTGGGGCAAGGAGCACGACACCGTCACCGGCAACCCGGTCGCCTTCCACGCGATGCGCGGGCTGGCTGCGCATTCCAACGGCTTCCAGACGATCCGCGCACTCGCCTGTCTGATGAGCCTGCTCGGCACCATCGACCGCCCCGGGGGCTTCCGCCACAAGGCGCCGTTCCCGCGCGCGGTGCCGCCCAGCGCCAAGCCGCCGAGCAGCCCGGCGGCGATCAAGCCGAACACGCCGCTGGGCGGATTGCCGCTGGGGTGGCCGGCGTCGCCCGACGACCTGTTCCTCGACGAGGCGGGGGGGCCGGTGCGGCTGGACAAGGGCTTCTCGTGGGAGCACCCGCTGTCGGTGCACGGGCTGATGCACAACGCGATCACCAACGCCTGGCGCGGCGATCCGTACCCGATCGACACGCTGCTGATCTTCATGGCGAACATGTCCTGGAACTCGACGATGAACGCGTCCGAGGTGCGCAGGATGCTCAACGACCGGCGCGAGGACGGGCAATACAAGATCCCCTTCCTCGTCGTCTGCGACGCCTTCCAGTCGGAGATGACGGCCTTCGCCGACCTGGTGCTGCCCGACACCACCTACCTGGAGCGGCACGACGTGATGTCGATGCTCGACCGGCCGATCAGCGAGTTCGACGGCCCGGTCGACGCGGTGCGCGTGCCGGTATTGCCGGTGACCGGCGACTGCAAGCCGTTCCAGGAAGTGCTGATCGAACTGGCCTCGCGCCTGAAGCTCCCTGCGTTCACCAAGGCCGACGGCGCGCGCAAGTTCCGCGACTACCCCGACTTCATCGTCAACTTCGAGACCGAGCCGGGCTCGGGCATCGGCTATCTCGCCGGCTGGCGCGGCGCCGACGGCAGCAAGTTCATGAAGGGCGAGCCCAATCCGCGCCAGTGGGAGATGTACGCGCAGAACAACTGCGTCTTCCACTACGAGCTGCCCCGGTCCTACCAGTACATGCGCAACTGGAACCGGGGCTACATGCAGTGGGCGCAGCGCACGCGGCTGCGGCGCTTCGCCGAGCCGGTGCTGATCCAGCTGTGGAGCGAGGAGTTGCAGAGCTTCCGCTCGGCGGCGCAGGGCAGGCGGCCCGGCCGCCGGCCGCCCGAGCACCTGCGCGCGCGCATCGAACGCTGGTTCGACCCGCTGCCCTTCTGGAGCGTACCGCTCGAGGTGCAGGCGAGCGACCTGCAGAAGTATCCGCTGGCGGCCGTGACGCAGCGGCCGATGGCGATGTATCACTCGTGGGACTCGCAGAACGCCTGGCTGCGGCAGATCCACACGCACAACTACCTGTTCGTGAACCCGAAGGCGGCGCGCGCCGCCGGCATCGCCGACGACGACTGGATCTGGGTCGAGTCGCAGTGGGGCAAGGTGCGCTGCCAGTGCCGCTTCAGCGAGGCGGTCGAACCCGGCACGGTCTGGACCTGGAACGCGATCGGCAAGGCACAGGGCGCGTGGCAGCTCGCGAGCGATGCCAACGAGTCGCAACGCGGTTTCCTGCTCAACCACCTGATCTCGGAGGAGCTGCCGCACGCGGGCACGCCCCAGGGCGTGGTCTCGAACAGCGACCCGGTCACCGGGCAGGCCGGCTGGTACGACGTGCGCGTGCGCATCTATCCGGCGGGCGCTGACGAGCCGAAGCAGAGCTGGCCGCAATTCGCGCCGATGCCCGACGCGCCCGGCGTCCTGGGCAAGGCGCGGCGCAAGTGGCAGGCCTTCGTCGCCGGCCGCATCGAATCGGAAGGCAAGACCTCATGACCCAGCTCGCCCTCGTCATCGACCTCAACGTGTGCGTCGGCTGCCATGCCTGCGTGACCTCGTGCAAGGAGTGGAACACCTCCGGCGCGGCGGGCACGCTGTCCGACTTCAACCCCTACGACGCCGACCCGAACGGCGTCTTCTTCAACCGCGTGCAGACTTTCGAGGTCGGCGAGTTCCCGAACACGCAGACGGTGCACTTCCCCAAGAGCTGCCTGCACTGCGAGGATCCGCCGTGCGTGCCGGTGTGCCCCACCGGCGCGTCGTACAAGCGCAAGCAGGACGGCATCGTCCTCGTCGACTACGACAAGTGCATCGGCTGCAAGTACTGCTCCTGGGCCTGCCCCTACGGTGCGCGCGAGGTCGACGAGCAGCTGAAGGTGATGAAGAAGTGCACCCTGTGCGTCGACCGCATCTACGACGCGAGCCTGCCCGAGCGCGACCGGCAGCCGGCCTGCGTGCTCGCGTGCCCGACCAGCGCGCGGCTGTTCGGCGACATCCACGACGAGGAGTCCGTCGTCTCCAGGGCGATCCGCGAGCGCGGCGGCTATGCGCTGATGCCCGAGTGGGGCACACACCCGGCCAACCACTACCTGCCGCGGCGTCGGACCGACGCGCAGGTGCAGCCGGATCAGCTCGTGCGCGCCGACAACCCGCTGAAGAAGGATGGCGGGCTGCCGATCCCGAAGCCGAGCGATCCGTCGCTCGAAGACGTCACGTCGTGGTGAGGGGGGCCAGACCATGAATCCCGCGCTCTCGGTCGTCTTCTTCACCACGCTCGCCGGCGCCGGCCAGGGGCTGCTGCTCGCGCTCGTTGCGGCGCACTGGGCGGCGCGCGAGGGCTGGATCGCGGCGGCGATGGACCCCGGCTTCGCGGCGCTGGGCGCGCTCGTCGCCGCCGCGCTCGCCGCCGCCGGGCTGGTTGCCAGCTTCTTCCACCTCGGCCGCCCCGAGCGCGCCTGGCGCGCCGCGATGCAGTGGCGCACCTCGTGGCTGTCGCGCGAGGTCATCGTGCTGCCCGTCTTCATCGTGCTGACGCTGGCGCTGGCGGCGGCGCACGCGGCAGGGCGCGCCGACTGGGCGCTGCCGCTGGGCGCGCTCGCCGCGCTCGCGGCCCTGCTGCTCTTCGTCTGCACGGGCATGATCTACGCCTGCATCCGCTTCCTGCGCGAATGGGCGACGCCATTGACGCCGCTGAACTTCACGCTGCTCGGCTGCGCCAACGGGCTGACGCTGGCCGTCGCGCTGGCGGCGCTGCGCGCTCCGGCGCTGTTGCCGTTCTTCGCGGCCGGGGCGCTCGCGTTCACGCTCGCCGGCCTCGCCGGACGGCTCGCCGCATGGCAGCGCAACGCGACGCTGGCGCCGAAGTCGACGCTGCAGACGGCCATCGGCGTCAAGCACCCGCGCATCGAGCAGAAGGCGCAGGGCTTCATGGGCGGCTCCTTCAACACGCGCGAGTTCTTCCACGGCCGCAGCGCCGCGGCACTGCGGCTCTTGCGCACGGCAGCAGGGGTGCTGGCCTTCGCGCTGCCGCTCGCGCTGCTGGCGCTCGCCGCGTTCGCCGCGCCGCCTGCGGCGCCGATCCTGGCTGCGGCCGCGGTGCTGCAGTATCTGGGCCTGCTCGCCGAGCGCTGGCTGTTCTTTGCCGAGGCGCGCCACCCGCAAAACCTGTACTACCAGCGGATGTCATGAGCCCGCCGGGCGGCCCCAAGAGCGGATGCCGCAGGGCGCAGCCCGAAGGTACTCCGGTGAGACCGCCGGGCCGTCGGCGGCCCTGGATGCGGCGCCGTCGATCAGGTCGGCTCCAGCGATCGAACGATCCGCTGCACGATCGCGACGGGCGATTCGGCGATGTCGAAGGCGAGCACGCCTTCGTCGGCGCCTGGCGGCTCGAGTGTTTGCAGCTGGCTCGGCAGCAAGGATGCCGGCATGTAATGGCCCCGGCGCGCGGCGAGGCGCGCGCGGAGCAGAGCCGGCGTGCCCTGCAGGTAGACGAAGCGCAGCGGCGGCGCGGCGGCGCGCAGGCGGTCGCGGTAGGCCCGTTTGAGCGCCGAGCACGAGACCACGAGCCCTTCGCCGCTCGCGGCGGCACCGGCGAGCCGTGCGCCGATTGCCGCCAGCCAGCCCTCGCGGTCGGCGTCGGCAAGCGGCCGGCCGGCTGCCATGCGCGCCACGTTCTCGGGTGGATGCAACTCGTCGCCCTCGGCGAACGCGCAGCCGAGCGCCTGCGCGAGCGCCCGGCCGACGGTGGTCTTGCCGCTGCCGCTCACGCCCATCACCACGACGCGCCAAGGCGGCGCGCCCGAGCCGCGCCGCGCAGCCGCCTTCACGCCTGACGCCGGCATCGATCAAACACTTAGAGCAAGCGCCGGGCCGCCCCGGACTTCGTTGACCCCTTCGCAGCGTGCTGGGCGCAGCCCGGCCCTCGGGTGTCTTCGGGCTCCAGGACAGCCGCGCAGGCCCGCGGCAGCAACACGAACGCGGCAGCCGCCAAGCCCAGGAGCTGCGCGGCCAGGTTCTTGCTGCGGCTCGTCAATCGTGGCGCGGCTGGCGGGGATCGAACCCACGACCCTTGGCTTCGGAGGCCAATACTCTATCCACTGAGCTACAGCCGCGGCGCTGCGAGGCGGGCGATTCTAGCAGCGGGGGTCTCGTGCGCCGCGGCGCGCGGCGGCCCCACGCGCAGGCGGCCGGGAGCGCGCCGCTATAATTTTTTTCGGCTTTGCGTGCGCGTGCAGTGCGTGTTGCGAGCCTTGCGCGCCGCCCGCACCCGCCGCCACCGAGGAATCCATGAGCGACAGCCAACCAGAACACGAATCGCACGAAGGCCTGATCCGCACGCCCAAGCAACTGGTCTGGACCGTGATCGCGGCCTTCGTGCTGCCGGTGGTGATCATCGTGCTGCTTGTCAACTTCGTGGGCTCCGCCAAACGCGACGGTGCCGGCAGCGATGCGATGAGCGAAGAGGCGATCGCCGCGCGGCTGCAGCCGGTAGGCCGCGTGTCGCTGCGCGAGGCCTCGGGCGCGGCGCAGCTGCGCAGCGGCGAGCAGGTGTACACCGCGCAGTGCAGCGCCTGCCACGCCGCCGGCGCTGCCGGCGCGCCGAAGTTCGGCGACGAAGCCGCGTGGGCACCGCGCATCAAGACCGGATTCGACGCGCTGCTGCATTCGGCGCTCAAGGGCAAGGGCGCGATGGCCCCGCAGGGCGGCGGTGAGTTCTCCGACTTCGAGATCGGCCGTGCCGTGGTCTACATGGCCAACAAGGCCGGCGGCAAGTTCGAGGAGCCGAAGCCGCCGGCTGCGGCTGCATCGGCCGCCGACGGCGCCAGCGCGCCGAAGTAGGCGGCGGACGCGGGCCGCCGGGGGCGCTGAACGGCGGCGCCGCTGCGGCCGCTTCGCCGGCGCCGTCATCGGCCGCTCGCCGTCATCGTCCGCTCGCCGTCGGCCGGACGGCGCAGTGGCCCACAGTGCTCAGCGTGGCGCCAGCCGGTAGCCGAAGCGCGCCGGCATCTGCGCAAACGCCAGTTCGTGCAGCGGCCACTGGCCGGCGGCCAGTGCCTGCGCGGCCAGCTCGGTATCCAGGCTGTGGACCAGGCCGAAGCCCAGGTCGGCCTCGAGGAACAGCCGGCCGGCCTCGTCCAGCCAGGCGGCGCGCGCCTGCGCCGGCAGCCCCGTGTGCGCCTGCACGCCGACCGGGCTGCCGGGCTGCAACCGCCACACCCAGGGCGCAGCCTCCAGATCGACGTAGACGCGCTGCGGCCCGTTCTGGAAGAACCAGCCGCCGTCGGCGTCGGCCGCGTAGTTGCGCGCGATGAAGCCGAGCAGGCCTTCGTGGTCGATGCGGCTGCCCTTGACCTGCGGGAAGGGCCCGGCCGCCTGCGCCGCCGCGTCGCGCAGGTACCAGCGGCCGCGCGCGTCCAGCGCCAGCCAGCCGTAGCAGTGCGGCACGTTCGGCCACTTGCGCAGCGCGGCTTCGACGATCGGATCCATCGCGCGGCGCCGTTTCAGCGCGCCGCCAGCCACGCGCACACCGCCTGCGGCATCTGGTGTACGTGGCCGGGAAAGCGCCCCAGCGGGAAGCCCACGTGGCCGCCGTGCGCCGGCTGCCACAGCGTGACGCAGGCGCCGGCCTCGCGCGCGGTGGGCAGGCTCGCCGCCGGCACGAAGGGGTCGTTGATCGGGTTCAGCACCAGCGCCGGCACGCGGATGCGGTGCAGCTGCGGCTTGGACGACGCGCGCGCCCAGTAGTCGCGGGTGCCGGCAAAGCCGTGCAGCGGTGCGACGAACACGTCGTCGAACTCGTACAGCGTGCGCGCCGCGAGCAGCCGCTCGCGGTCGAACAGCCCCGGGTGCTGCCGCCACTTGGCCAGCGCCTTCGGCACCATCGTGCGCAGGAACATGCGCGTGTAGACCTGCCGGTTGAAGCCGCTGCCGATCGCATGCCCGCCGGCAGCCAGATCCAGCGGCGCGCACACCGCCGCGAGCGCGCGCACCGTGGCCGATGCCGTGGCGCCCGCTTCCTCGGCCCAGCGCAGCAGCGCATTGCCGCCGAGCGACACGCCCACCGCGCGCAGCGGTGCACGGCTGCGCGCGCGCAGCCGCTGCAGCAGCCAGCCGATCTCTTCATGGTCGCCGGCGTGGTAGGCGCGCGGCGCCAGGTTCAGCTCGCCCGAGCAGCCGCGAAAGTGCGGCACCGCGTAGTGCCAGCCGAGTTGCGCGGCGCGCTGCGCGAAGGCGCGTGCATAGTGGCTGCGCGACGAGCCCTCGAGCCCGTGGAACAGCACCAGCGGCGGCGCGTCGGCGGCGGCGGCGTCGGCGTCGGCGAAATCGACGTCGACGAAGTCGCCGTCGGGGGTGCTCCAGCGCTCGCGGCGCATCGGCGCCGGCGCGCCGGCGGCGGCGAACAGCGCCGGCCAGATCGTCTGCGCATGGCCGCCGGGCAGCCAGCGCGGGGCCTGGAACTGCTGCATCGCGGTGCCGGCGCTGCGCCTAGTGCAGTGTTCCACTCTGTGCAGCACTTGAGAAAACCGATGGATTTGTCGTCCTGGCTAGGCGCAAACCGCAGCGATGCCCAGTGGCATCGCGAGGATCTGCAACGACGCCAGGGCGGCAAAGGCGCGGTTTTATGTGCTGCATAGCGTGGAACACTGCACTAGTGCAGCGTCGACGGCCCTTCGCCCGCGCCGGGCTGGCCGCCGTCGCCGGGGCTGGCGTGGTGCAGCACCAGCCGCCAGCCCTGCGTGGTCTTCACGAACACGTTGGACGCATGGGTCCAGGCCTCGGCGATGCCGTCGGGCGTGCGGATCGCGACCTGCTCGTCCACGTGGTGCACCGCGTGCGCCAGGCCCTGCAGCCGCCGCACCGCGTGCGGCTGCACGGGGATCGGGCCGTTGGCGAAGATCGCCTCGAAGCTGGCGCGGATCGCCGCATGGCCGACCACGCGCGGCCCGCCCGGATGCACGCAGGCGATCTCGTCGTCGTCGCTCCACAGCGCCATCAGCTTGTCCAGGTCGGCCTGCTGCAGCGCTTCGTAGAACTGCGCCTCGACCTCGTCGGGCAGCGCCATCAGCGCGGCGGTCTGGGCGGGGTTGCGCGTCATCAGCGGAACACCACCGTCTTGTGGCCGTTCATCAGCACGCGCCGCTCCACGTGCCAGCGCACCGCGCGCGCGAGCACCAGGCACTCGATGTCGCGGCCCACGGCCGTGAAGCCGTCGGCCGACAGCGAGTGGTCCACGCGCTGCACGTCCTGCTCGATGATCGGGCCCTCGTCGAGGTCGGCGGTCACGTAGTGCGCGGTCGCGCCGATCAGCTTGACGCCGCGCGCGTGCGCCTGGTCGTAGGGGCGCGCGCCCTTGAAGCTCGGCAGGAAGCTGTGGTGGATGTTGATCAGGCGGCCGCGCAGGCGCGCGCACAGCTCGGGGCTCAGGATCTGCATGTAGCGCGCCAGCACCACCAGGTCGACGCCGCCGGCCTCGGCCAGCGCTTCGATTTCGCGCTCTTGTGCGCGCTTGGCGTCGGCGTCGGCCCCAGGCGGCAGCGGCAGGTGGTGGAAGGGCAGGCCGCAACTGCGCACCAGCGGTTCGAAATCCGGGTGGTTCGACACGACGGCGGCGATGTCGGCCGCGAGCTGGCCGCTGCGCCAGCGGAACAGCAGGTCGTTCAGGCAATGGCCGTGGCGGCTGACCAGCAGCAGCAGCCGCGGCCGCTCGTCCAGCGGGTACAGCTGCAGCTCCATGCCGTACTGCTGCTGCGTGTGCGCGAACAGCGTGCGCAGCGCCGCCGGCTGCGCCAGGTGCGGCGGCGCGGCGAAGTGCACGCGCATGAAGAACAGGCCGGTCGCGTCGTCGCCCTGCAGGTCGCCGAACTGCTGCGAATCGATGATGTTGCAGCCGCCCTGGTACAGCAGCCCCGAGATCGCGTAGACGATGCCGGTGGTGTCGCGGCAGGCCAGCGTCAGTACGAATTCGCGCATCGCTTCCATCGGGGCATTCTAGGAAGCGGCCGGCAGCGTCACGGCGAAGGTCGAGCCTTCGCCCGGCCGGCTGCACACGTCGATGCGGCCGTCCATCAGTTGCACCAGCGCGTGCGTGACCGCCAGGCCGATGCCGCTGCCGTCGACGGCGCTGCCGGCCTGCGCCAGCCGGTTGAAGGGTTCGAACACATGGGGCAGGTCGGCCGCGGCGATGCCCGCGCCGGTGTCGCGCACCTGCAGCCGCACCTGCTGCGTGCCGTCCGCGCCCGCCACGCCCTCCAGGTGCAGCGCGACTTCGCCCTGCGGCCGGTTGTACTTGATCGCGTTGCCCAGCAGGTTCAGCAGCACCTGATGCAGCCGCGTGCGGTCGGCCAGCGCCACCGGGTGATCGTGGGCTTCCAGCCGCAGCCGCACGCCGGCCGCATCGGCCTGCGGTTGCAGCAGCGCCAGCGCCTCGGCCGCCAGCGGCTGCAGCGGCACGGCGTGCAGCTCCAGCGGCAGCCGGCCGGCTTCGATGCGCGTCAGGTCGAGCAGGTCGCCGATCATGCGCAGCAGGTGGTCGCCGGCGTCGCGGATCAGCCGCACGCGGCGTCGCTGGCCCTCGCTCAGCGGATCGGCGCGGTCCAGTTCGAGCAGTTGCGCGAAGCCGAGCACCGCGTTCAGCGGCGTGCGCAGCTCATGGCTCATGCGCGACAGGAACTCCGTCTTGGCGGCGTTGGCGGCCTCGGCCGCCGCCTTGCCCTGGCGCGCGCGCTGCAGTTCGCGCAGCTCGCTGACGTCCTGCGCATAGCCGTGCCAGACGGTGGGGCCGTCGGCGCTGCGCTGCGGCGACGCCACTGCCAGCACCCAGCGGGGCACGCCGTCGGGCCGGCGCAGCCGGAATTCGCAGCGCCACAACGCCAGGCGCGACGCCGAATCGGCGATCGTGGCCGCGAGCCGGCGGCGGTCCGCCGCATCGATGCGGTCCAGCAGTGCGGCTGCGTCGGCGCGCAGCGCCCCGGGGTTCAAGCCGAACACCGGCAGCGAGCGCTCGCTGACGTAATCGAAGCGCGGGCGGCCGGCGGCGTCGAGCTCGAACTGGTACAGCACCCCCGGCACATGCTGGGCGACCCGCTCGAGCCGCACGGCGGCGGCCGCTTCGGCCTCGTCGCGCGCGTGCTGTTCGGTGACATCGGTGAGCGTGCCGACCATGCGCCGCGGCCGGCCGTCGGCATGGCGCTCGACGATGCGGCCGCGCTCGCGGCACCAGTGCCAGCCGCCGTCGTGCGCCCGCACGCGGTACAGGTGCTCGTGGGTACCGGCCTGGCCGCCGGCGTGGCGCAGGTACGCCGCGTGGCTGGCGGCGAGGTCGTCGGGGTGGATCAGCCGGTTCCAGGCCAGCCGGGTGCGCGGCAGCGACGCGCGCGGGCAGCCCAGGAGCTCCAGATCCTGGCCGAGATGGTCGAGGGCGTCGCTGTCGATGTCCCAGTCCCACACGAAGGTGCCCGCGCCTTGCAGCGCGGCGCGCAACGCCGCCGCGTCGCCGGCTTGCGGCACGGCCGCCTGCGGCGCCGGCAAACCCGCGCCCTCGGAGCCTGCCGCCACTTCAGTGCGCGTGCAGCTTCTCGCCGGCCTTCAGCCGGTAGATGGTGCCGCAGTACGGGCAGCGCCCCTCGCCGGCGGCGGCGACGTCGATGAACACCCGCGGGTGCGTGCTCCACAGCTTCATCTTCGGATTCGGGCAGTGGACCACGCCCGGGCCGAGCAGGTCCTTGGCCGTGACTTCGACGATTTCGCTGGCCTGGCTCATGGCGGGGCGCATCAGACCGGGGTCAGCCATTCGGCGTACTTGGGATTGCGGCCGTTGACGATGTCGAAGAAGGCCGACTGGATCTTCTCGGTCACCGGCCCGCGCTGGCCGGCGCCGAGCGTGAGGCGGTCGAGCTCGCGGATCGGCGTGACTTCGGCGGCGGTGCCGGTGAAGAAGGCCTCGTCGCTGATGTAGACCTCGTCGCGGGTGATGCGCTTCTCGACCAGCTTCAGCCCCAGGTCGGAGCAGATCGCAAAGACCGTGTCGCGGGTGATGCCGTTGAGCGCGCCGGCCGACAGGTCGGGCGTGTAGACCACGCCCTTCTTCACGATGAACAGGTTCTCGCCGGCGCCTTCGGACACGAAGCCGGCCGAATCCAGCAGCAGCGCCTCGTCGTAGCCGTCGTCGGTGGCCTCCATGTTGGCCAGGATCGAGTTGGCGTAGTTGCTCACCGCCTTGGCCTGCGTCATCGTGATGTTGACGTGGTGGCGGGTGTAGCTGCTGGTCTTGACGCGGATGCCGCGCTTCATGCCCTCTTCGCCGAGGTAGGCGCCCCAGGCCCAGGCGGCGACCATCAGGTGGATCGGGTTGCCCTTCGGGCTGACGCCGAGCTTCTCGGAGCCGATCCACACCAGCGGGCGCAGGTAGCAGCTCTTCAGCTGGTTGGCGCGCACGACCTCCTTCTGCGCGTCCATCACCTGGTCGAGGGTGAAGGGGATCTTCATGCGCAGGATCTTGGCGCTGTTGAACAGCCGCTCGGTGTGCTCGCGCAGGCGGAAGATCGCGGTGCCGCGCGCCGTGTCGTAGGCGCGCACGCCTTCGAAGGCGCCGCAGCCGTAGTGCAGCGTGTGGCTCAGCACGTGGATCTTGGCGTCGCGCCAGTCGACGAGTTGGCCATCCATCCAGATCTTGCCGTCACGGTCGTGCATGGACATGGTGTGCCTCTTCGGTGCGCTGGGGGGACGGGCGATTCTACGATTCAGCCTCGCCTGCCGTGGCGGCATTTGCAGCGGCCGCGCTGTCGGGCCCGGCGGGCGCGCGCTGCAGCGACCAGTGGGCGAGCTTGCCGCGCTCGAACGCCAGTTCCACCGCAGCGCCGCCGGGGTCGGCCCAGCCCCAGCGCTCGGGGTTCTCGGCCAGGCGGCGGCCGAGGCTGCGCGTCAGCCCGATCACCTGCAGCATCGTCATGCCGGCGTGCAGCCGGCTGTGCAGCATCACCGCGTTCGGCACGTGCCCGACCGGGTTGGCGCCGGCGCCGCGCAGCACCCGCAGCGAGCGGCTGAACTGCAGCACCAGCCAGAACACCGTCACCGTGAAGGCCAGCGCCAGCCCGCGCCAGCCCCAGCCGATCCAGCCGGCGACGAAGGCCAGGGCGGCCAGCGCCCAGCCGACGACCGGATTCACGCCTTGGTCGCCTCGACGTTCAGGCTGATCAGGGTGCCGTGCTCGCGGTCCATGTGGGGGATGTAGGCCTGCGAGAAGTCGTCCACGGCCGCGTGCTCGGTCGCGCGCCAGTCGTAGCGGCGCACGTCGGTGTAGCCGCAGTCCTGCAGCAGCGTGCGCAGGCTCTTCTCGTCGAACACGTTGTAGTGGATGTTGTACAGGTAGTCCTGGCGGCCGAAGATCGGCCCGATCACCAGGCCCAGCTCGCCGGTGCGCTGATAGACCTCGCACAACTTCGCGAAATCCGGCACCGACACGCGCAGCGTGCCGCCGGGCCGCAGCACCCGGCGCCATTCGCGCAGCACCCGGGCCACGTCGTTGCGCCGGAAATGCTCGAGCACGTGGCAGTTGTAGATCAGCTCGACCGAGTCGTCAGGCAGGAAGCCGAGGTGGTCGATCGTCGCGACGTGGTCCACATGCGGGTACTCGACCGCGTCGATGTGCACGAAGCCGGGGATGTGCCGCTTGCCGCAGCCGAGGTGCAGTTTCATTGGCGTTGCCCTGGTAAGACCCCGGCCGCGATGGTACGGCCGGGCGGCGCCGCATCCGGCCCGGGCGGGCTCTCGGCCTCTCAGCCCAGCTCGCGCACCGCCGCGATCGCCTCGTCGATGCGCCGCACCGCATGGATCGCCAGGCCGGCGATCGGCTTCTTCGGCGCGTTGGCCTGGGGCACCACCGCCACGCCGAAGCCCAGCTTGGCGGCTTCCTTCAGGCGCTCCTGCCCGCGCGGCGCCGGCCGCACCTCGCCGGCCAGCCCGACTTCGCCGAAGGCGACGAAGCCGCGCGGCAGCGCGCGCCCGCGCAGGCTGCTCTGGATCGCCAGCAGCACCGCCAGGTCGGCGGCGGGCTCGGCGATGCGCACGCCGCCGACCGCGTTGACGAACACGTCCTGGTCCATGCACGACACGCCCGCGTGGCGGTGCAGCACCGCCAGCAGCATCGCCAGCCGGTCGCGGTCCAGCCCCACCGACAGCCGCCGCGGGCTGGGCCCGCCGGCATCGACCAGCGCCTGCACCTCGACCAGCAGCGGCCGCGTGCCCTCGAGCGTGACCAGCACGCAGCTGCCCGGCACCGGATCGCCGTGCGTGGACAGGAAGATCGCGCTCGGGTTAGCGACGCCCTTCAAGCCCTTGTCGGTCATCGCGAACACGCCGATCTCGTTGACCGCACCGAAGCGGTTCTTGATCGCACGCACCAGGCGGAAGCTGGAGTGCGTGTCGCCTTCGAAGTACAGCACGGTGTCGACGATGTGCTCGAGCACGCGCGGGCCGGCGAGCGTGCCGTCCTTGGTCACGTGGCCGACCAGCACCAGCGCGGTGCCGCTGGCCTTGGCGTGGCGCGTCAGCTGCGCCGCGCATTCGCGCACCTGCGCCACCGAACCCGGCGCCGAGCTCAGCGCGTCGGAGTACAGCGTCTGGATCGAGTCGATCACGCAGAAGGCCGGCGCCTCGGTGCGCAGCGCGTGCACGATCTTCTCGAGCTGGATCTCGGCGAGCACGCGCACGCGCTCGCCGGCCAGGCCCAGCCGGCGCGCGCGCAGCGCCACCTGCGCGCCGCTCTCCTCGCCGGTCACGTACAGCACCCGCATCGCCGCGCCTTCGCCGCCGGGGGCCGCAGCGACCGCCGGCGCCCGGCCCGTCGCGCGCGACAGGCTGTCGGCCGCCTGCAGCAGCAGCGTGCTCTTGCCGATGCCCGGGTCGCCGCCGATCAGCACCACGCCGCCGGCGACGATGCCGCCGCCGAGCGCGCGGTCCAGCTCCTCCTGCCCGGTGGGGGTGCGCGGCAGCTCGGCGGCGACGATCTCGCTGAGCGTGGCCACCGCCTGCGCACCGGCCAGCGCCTGGAAGCGGTGGTCGCCGGGGCCTTGTGCGCGCTGCTCCTGCAGCGTGTTCCAGGCCTCGCAGTGCGGGCACCGGCCGAGCCACTTCGGGCTGGTGCCGCCGCAGGCGGTGCAGACGTATTCGCTTCGTTCGCGTGCCATCGCGGCGATTGTGTCGCGCGGCGGGCAGCGGGCCACCGCGCCCGCGCTGCCGGGTGTTCGGCGCCGCGGTGCCGGGTGCTGCGCGCGGCGCCGGCTCATTGCGCGCCGTGCCGGGTGCTGCGCGCCGTGCCGGCGCGCCCGGCTACTCCGCGCCGCGCCGGCGCGCGGCCTTCAACTGGCCGCGGCGCGCCTTGTCGTCCAGCCTGCGGCGCTGCGACGCCGCCGTCGGCCGCGTGGCGATCCGCGGCGCCGGCGGCTGCGCCGCGGCTTCGACGAGCGTGCACAGGCGCGCCAGCGCCTCGGTCTGGTTGCGCGGCAGGCTGCGGTGCGCCTGCGCCTTGATCACCACCACGCCTTCGGCGCTGATGCGCTGGTCGCGCAGCGCCAGCAGCCGCGCCTTCACGCCGTCGGGCAGCGACGACGCGCGCACGTCGAAACGCAGCTGCACCGCGTTCGACACCTTGTTGACGTTCTGGCCGCCGGCGCCTTGCGCGCGGATCGCGCTGAAGACCGATTCGGCGCGCAGCCGGTCGCGCAATGCCTCGCCCGCGATCACTTGCTGCGCAGCTTGCCGCCGATGAACAGCAGCAGCACCGCGCCCAGCACCGAAGCGATCCAGCCCGCGCCCTGGCCGGGCTCGTACCAGCCCAGCGTGCGGCCGATGACCCCGGCCACCACCGAGCCGGCGATGCCGAGCAGGATCGTCATGATCCAGCCCATCTTCTGCTCGCCCGGCATCAGCCAGCGCGCGAGCGCGCCGACGATCAGGCCGACGACGATCGTGCCGATGAGGCCCATGGCCCTGCCCTTTCCGCGGTTGGACGAAGGCGCGACGATAGCGCGCCCGCAGCCCCATCGACGCCACGCCCGGCCGCCCCGGTGTCTTCTTGTCCCCTCGCGGGGCGGGCCGCACGCCGCGCGGCCGTGGGAGTCCTCACATGCCCGCGCCGCCCACCACCCGCGTGGGCACGCGCTGCGCGAGCGCGCACATCAGCTCGTAGCCGATCGTGCCGGCACAGCGCGCGACCTCGTCGATCGGCAGCACCGCGCCCCCCGGCCCCTGGCCCCACAGCGTGACCTCGCTGCCGGCGCGGGCAGCGGGCACCGGCCCCAGGTCGACGGTCAGCATGTCCATCGACACCCGGCCCACGAGCCGGGTGCGCACGCCGTCCACCAGCACCGGCGCATCGGTGCCGCAGTGGCGCGGGTAGCCGTCGGCATAGCCGCAGGCGACGACGCCGATGCGCATCGGCTCGGCGGCAGTGAAGGTGCTGCCGTAGCCGACCGCGTCGCCGGGCCGCAGCGCCTGCACCGCCAGCACCGACGCGCGCAGCGTCATCGCCGGGCGCAGCCCCCAGTGGGCGCTGTCGTGCTCGGGGTAGTCGGGCACGCCGCCGTAGCACAGGATGCCGGCGCGCACCCAGTCGCCGGCCACTTCCGGCGCGCGCCCGTGGCGCAGCGTGGCCGCGCTGTTGGCCAGGCTGCGCTCGCCGGGCAGGCCCTGCGTCGCCGCGGCGAAGGCAGCCAGCGGCTGCTCGATGCCGCCGGGCGCGTCGGCGTCGGCGAAGTGCGTCATCAGCGCGATCTCGCCCACCTGCGGCAGCGCGTCCAGCCGCGCCCAGGCGGCACGGTAGGCCTCGGGGCGGAAGCCCAGCCGGTTCATGCCGCTGTTGAGCTTCAGGAACACGTGGTGCGGCCGATGCGTCTTGTGCGCCGCGAGCCAGTCGATCTGCGCTTCGTGGCTGACCGCATGCCACAGATCGAGCCGCGAGCACAGCTCCAGGTCGCGCGCCTCGAAGCAGCCTTCGAGCAGCAGCACCGGCCCGCGCCAGCCGAGCGCGCGGATGCGCTCGGCCTCGGCCAGGTCGAGCAGCGCGAAGCCGTCGGCGCCGCGCAGCCCCGGGTACACGCGCTCGATGCCGTGGCCGTAGGCATTGGCCTTGACCACCGCGAACACCCGGGCGCCGGGCGCGGCGGCGCGCGCACGCGCCAGGTTGTGCGCGAGCGCGTCGGCGTGGATCAGGGCTTCGATCGGGCGGGGCACGGCGGTGCTCGGTCGCGCGCGGGTGCGGCATCGGCGCGGCGGCCCGGTCCATTCTGCCAGCCGCGGCGCCGGCGCCGCAGCGCACCGCAGCGCACGCGAAGCCGCGTGCTATAACGCCCGCGCCCCGCGCCGGCAGCCCGCCGGCCGCAACACCCGAAGCCCTCTAGGAGACCACGCGCGCGCCGCGCCCCAGCGGACCGAAGCGTCGCGAGCGGAAGCGCGCTGCCGATGAAAAGAGGCTTCTCCACCATCATGGCGGCGCAGTTCTGCAGCTCGCTGGCCGACAACGCGCTGTTCGTCGCCGCGGTCGAGCTGCTGCGCGCAGGCGGCGCGGCCGAGTGGCAGCGCGCGTCGCTGGTGCCGATGTTCGCGCTGTTCTACGTGGTGCTGGCGCCCTTCGTCGGGGCCTTCGCCGACGCCGTGCCCAAGGGCAAGGTGATGTTCGTGTCGAACGCGATCAAGGTGGTCGGCTGCCTGATGATGCTGTTCGGCTCGCACCCGCTGGTGGCCTACGCGGTGGTCGGCCTGGGCGCGGCCGCGTATTCGCCGGCCAAGTACGGCATCCTGACCGAGCTGCTGCCGCCGTCGCAGCTGGTCAAGGCCAACGGCTGGATCGAGGGGCTGACGATCGCGTCGATCATCCTGGGCGTGCTGCTCGGCGGCCAGCTGGTCGGGCCGAAGGTGGCGCCGCTGCTGCTCGGCCTGGACTTCCCGGTGTTCGACTTCGGCATCGACACCCCGCCCGAGGCGGCGATCACGTCGATCGTCGCGATCTACGTGGCCGCGGCGGTGTTCAACCTGTACATCCCGCGCACCGAGGCGCCGCTGCAGCCGATGCTCGGGCTGTTCGCGCTGGGGCGCGACTTCGCGCAGTGCAACGCCCGGCTGTGGCGCGACAAGCTCGGCCAGATCTCGCTGGCGACGACCACGCTGTTCTGGGGCGTGGCCGGCAACCTGCGCTACATCGTGCTGGCCTGGGCCGCGGCGGCGCTGGGCTACAGCACCACCCAGGCTTCGACGCTGGTGGGCGTGGTGGCGATCGGCACCGGCATCGGCGCGGTGGCCGCTTCGGCGACGATGAAGCTCGACCGCGCCACCAGCGTGATCCCGCTGGGCATCGGCATGGGGCTGCTGGTGATCGGCATGATCGCGATCCACGACGTGCGCGTGGCCGCGCCCTTCCTGGCGCTGCTCGGCGGGCTGGGCGGCTACCTGGTGGTGCCGATGAACGCGCTGCTGCAGCACCGCGGCCACAACCTGATGGGTGCCGGCCGCTCGATCGCGGTGCAGAACTTCAACGAGCAGGCCTGCATCCTCGGCCTGGGCGCGTTCTATGCCGGCATGACGCGCTTCGGGCTGTCGGCCTTCGGCGCGATCACCGTGTTCGGGCTGGCCGTGGCCGGCACGATGGAGCTGATCCGGCGCTGGCACGCGCGCAACCGCGTGCGCCACCAGGACGAGGTCGAGCGGCTGCTGGCGATCGCGCGCTCGGACAAGCATTGACCGCGGGCACGGCCGCTGCCGGCGCCGGGCCGGTGGCCGCACTGCTGTTCAACGCCTTCGTCTGGGGCGTGTCGTGGTGGCCGCTGCGCTGGCTGCAGGCGCAGGGCCTGCACCCGCTGTGGGCGACGATGCTGATCTTCCTGCTGGCGGCGGCATTGATCACGCTGGCGCGGCCGGGCAGCTGGGCGCAGCTGGCGCGCACGCCGCCGTTGTGGGTGCTGGTGATCGCGTCGGGCACCACCAACGCCGCCTTCAACTGGGGCGTGACCATCGGCGACGTGGTGCGCGTGGTGCTGCTGTTCTACCTGATGCCGCTGTGGGCGGTGCTGCTGGCGCGGCTGCTGCTGGGCGAGCGCCTGAGCGCGGCCGCCGCCGTGCGCGTGGCGCTGGCGCTGGCCGGCGCGGCGCTGGTGCTGCGGCCCGAGGGCGGCGGCTGGCCGCTGCCGCACACGCTGGGCGACGCGCTCGGGCTGGCGGGCGGCTTCACCTTCGCGCTGAACAACGTGCTGCTGCGCCGCCAGGCGCACCAGCCGCAGGCGGCGCGGGCGCTGGCGATGTTCGTCGGCGGCGCGGTGGTGTCGGCGCTGCTCGCGCTGGCCTTGCAGCGCCAGGCGTGGGTGCCGCCGCTGCCGGCGCCGGCCGCACCCTGGCTGGCCGGCGCCTGCGGCATGGGGCTGCTGTTCCTCGCGAGCAACCTGGCGCTGCAGTACGGCGCGGCGCGGCTGGCGGCGAGCGTGACCGCGGTGGTGATGGTCAGCGAGGTGCTGTTCGCGTCGGTCTCGGCGGTGGCGCTGGGCGCCGCGCAGCCGAGCGTGGCGCTGGCGGGCGGCGGCGCGCTGATCGTCGGCGCGGCGCTGCTGGCGGTGCTGCGCCGCTGACGCGGCCTTCGCGACGCGGCAGGCCCTTCGGCCGACCCCGTCAGTCGCTCGCGTCCCGGCCGCGGAACTCGTCCCACTCGAGCTCGGTCCACCATTCGGCTTCGAGGCCGTCGCAGCTTTCGCCGTGGGCGCGGCACATGAAGCAGCCGTCGCCGCGTGCGAGCACATCGTCCTCGACCGGCGGGTAGCGCAGCAGCAGCGCCGCGGCAGCGTCGCGCGCGGCGGCCTCGGCCGGGTGGATCGGCCGGTCGGCCAACTCGCGGATCCCGCACAGCAGGAGCCGCTCCTCGCCCTGCGGGTACAGCACCGAGTTCTCGGCGTCGATGTGGCGCCACAGCGCGCGCGTGTAGCGCGTGGCCAGCGCCTCGAGCCGGGCGCCGTCTTCGGCCGACGGCGGCACGTGGTCGAGCAGCGGTGCCAGCTCGCGCAGCCACTGCGCCATTTCGGCGTGCTCGCGCCCGAGGGCGTGCACGGGCCCGCGGTCGGCCGGCAGCTCCGCGGCCGTGACCAGCGCATCGAAGAGCACGCGCTCCTCGCGATCGTGATGGAAATGGCCGGCGTACTCGGTGAAGAACGCCGCAAAGCGCCTGCCGTCGCCCGGATCCGCAGCCCCGTCGACGAGCGCGCCGACGTAGCGGCGCAAGGATCCGAGCACCCGGTCGATCAGCGCGTGTTCGGCCTGGAGTGCGTCGAGCAGCTTCATCGCCGGCTCATCGAACAGCTTGCGCAAGGCTGCCGCGCTCGCAGCCGAACCACGGCAGCGGGAGCCTGGCGGCCTGCCCGGACGTCATTTCGCGGACGACAGGTCCTCGATCAGCCGCACGGCCAGGTACAGCCGGCGCGGGATGGCGTCGAGGTCCACGTATTCGGCCTGGTCGCTGTGGTAGCCGAAGCCGGGCAGCCCCAGGCTTTCGATCACCGGCTTGCCCGACAGCGCGGCGTAGGCGGCGTCGGTGCCGCCCCCGGTCTGCGGCACCACGGCCAGCGTGCCGCCGGCTTCCTTGTAGATCGCGACCGCCTGCTCGACCAGCCTGCGGCCGCCGGCGTTGGCGTTGAAGGCCGGCCGCCCGCGGTCGGGCGTGATCGTGATCTGTGACTTCGGCAGCTTCTTGTGGCCCTGGATGCGCTGCTCCAGCGTGGCCAGCAGCTTGTCCAGGTCTTCGCTGCGCGAATAGCGGATGTTGGCTTCCAGGCTGGCCTGGTCGGGGATGATGTTTGGCACGGCGCCCGCCTTGGCGACGGTCCAGTTGAAGCGCAGGTTGTTGGCCTTGTCGTCCAGGTCCATCGTGCGCAGCACGATGTCGGAGGCTTCGACCAGCGCGTTCACGCCCAGCTCGGGGTTCGCGCCGGCATGCGCCGCCAGGCCCTTGACGGCCACCTTGTAGTACACGATGCCGGCGGTGCCGAGCACCAGCGACTCCTTCCCGGCCTGCGTCGGCTCGAAGGACAGCACGAAATCGGCCTGCGACGCCAGTTGCTGGATCAGCGCGCGCGAGCCGAACGAGCCCTTCTCTTCGTCGGTGTTGAACATCACCACCAGTTCGCCGAAGCCGTCGAAGCCGCGCGCCTTCAGCAGCCGCAGCGTGTGCAGGATGATGGCGACGCCGCCCTTGTCGTCGGCGATGCCCGGGCCGTACGCGCGGTCACCCTCGATGCGGAACGGCGCCTTGGCCAGCGTGCCCTTGGCGTACACCGTGTCCATGTGCGCCATCAGCAGGATGCGCTGCGTGCCCCGGCCCTGGATGCGGCCGACGAGGTTCTGGCCGGCCACGCCGGCGTCGGGCTGGTGGCGCGTGACCGTCGCGCCGAGCGCGCGCAGTTCGGCCTCGAGCAGGTCGGCCATCGCGGCCATGCCTTCGGCGTTGCCGGTTCCGGTCTCGATGTCGACCAGCCGCTCCAGCGTCTTGACCGTCGCCCCCTTGTCGGCCTGCGCGGCTGCCATCAGCGCGCTGTCGGGGCTGCGCGCCGGCGCGGCCGCGGCAGGCGGGCTGGCGGGTTGGCTGGCGGGTGCCACCGCGCCGGGCTGGGCACAGCCGGCGAGCCACAACGCCGAACCGGCCGCGGCAGCGGCCACTGCGAAACGGATCGGGAATGCCATCGACGGCTCCTCTACGGATGGTTGGGCTGGACCCGACACTCTATCCGCGGCGGCGAAGCCTGTTCGCGTCCGTTGCTCCATGCCGCCGAATCGGCACCCGCGACCCAATGACGCCGAGCGGCCATGGACCGGTATCGGCCCGAAGCGGCCGCAGGCCGCTTCGGGCCGCCAGCCGGCAGCGAAGGAACGGGTTTCGCGTCAGGCGTTGGCCAGGCGCAGCAGGTTGGTGTGGCCGCCGCTGCCGAAAGGCAGCCCGGCCACGATCACCAGCGGCGCGCCGGCCTGCGCAAACCCTTCGCGGCGCGCGACTTCGGCGGCGACCGTGGTCATCTCGTTCACGTCGGCGGCGTCGGGCGTCTGCACCGCGTGCACGCCCCAGACGAGCGCCAGGCGCCGGGCGCTGCCGCGGTGCGGCGTCAGGCCGAGCACGGGGGCCTGCGGCCGCTCGCGCGCGGCGCGCAGCGCGGTCGCGCCGGAGCTGGTCCAGCACACGATCGCCGCCGGCTGCAGCAGCGCCGCGGCGCGGCGCATCGCGCAGCACACCGCGTCGGCGGTGTCGGCGCGTCCCGGTTCGGTGCCGGTGTGCGAGGCTTCGAGCAGCGAGCGGTACAGCGGGTCGGCCTCGGTGCGCCGGATGATCCGGTCCATCATCGCCACCGCCTCCACCGGGTAGCGGCCCGCCGCCGATTCGGCCGACAGCATCACCGCGTCGGCGCCGTCGTAGATCGCGGTGGCCACGTCGGAAGCCTCGGCGCGCGTGGGCACCGGGCTCGCGATCATCGATTCGAGCATCTGCGTGGCCACGATCACCGGCTTGCCCATCCGGCGGCAGCAGCGCACGATGCGCTTCTGGATCGCCGGCACGTCTTCGGCCGGCAGCTCCACGCCGAGGTCGCCGCGCGCGACCATCACCGCGTCGGTCAGCTCGACGATCGCCTCCAGCCGCTGCACCGCCTGCGGCTTCTCGAGCTTGACCACCAGCCCGGCGCGGTCGCCGACCAGCGCGCGCGCCTCGGCCACGTCTTCGGGGCGCTGCACGAAGGACAGCGCGATCCAGTCGGCGCCGAGCTCCAGCGCCAGAGCCAGATCCTTGCGGTCCTTCGCGGTCAGCGCGCTCAGCGGCAGCAGCACGTCGGGCAGGTTCACGCCCTTGCGCTCCGACAGGCGGCCGCCGACGAGCACGCGCGTGTCGGCGTGGTCGGGCCCGCAGCGCTCGACCTTCAGGCGCAGCTTGCCGTCGTCGAGCAGCAGCTCGGCGCCGGGCTGCAGCGCGGCGAAGATCTCCGGGTGCGGCATGCCGGCGCGCTGCACGTTGCCGGGCGTGGGGTCCAGGTCCAGGCGGAAGGCGGCGCCCGGCTCGAGCTGCACCGCGCCGTCGGCGAAGGTGCCGATGCGCAGCTTCGGGCCCTGCAGGTCGGCCAGGATGCCGATCGGGCGGCCGCTGGCTTCCTCGAGCGCGCGCAGCATCTGCACGCGCGCGCGGTGCTCGTCGGCCAGGCCGTGGCTGAAGTTCAGGCGGAACACATCGACGCCGGCCTCGAACAGCTGGCGCAGCGTGTCGGCCGACGAACTGGCCGGGCCGACGGTGGCGACGATCTTGGCTTGGCGGTGGCGGCGCATCGGGAGTGCAACGTGGTGGCGGGCATCCGCCGGGATCGCGATCTTGGCGCGGGCGCCGCAATCGCGCCAGCCGCAGCCGTGCATGACGCTTATTCGCCGGCCGAATGGCGCCGGCCGAAGCCGGCCGCGGCCCGGCCGGATCGCAGCCGGTACATGAATCCGGCGCGCCCGAGCGGGTGTGTCGGACTTGATCGCCGGCCCTCACAGCCTCTCAGCCCAGCCGGATCAACACCGCGCCGGCGAAGGCCAGCGCGAGCGCCGCGAGCGTGATGCGGTCGATCGGCTCCTTCAGCCACAGCACCGCGATCAGCGCCGCCCACAGCGCGCTGGTGTCGCGCAGCGCCGAGCCGAGTGCGATCGGCGCATGGCTCCATACCCACAGGATCAGCAGGTACGACGCCACCGCCGCCAGCGCCATCGCCCAGGCCTTCGCGCCGACCGCGCGCAACGCGCGCAGCGGTGAGCCCGAACCGCCCGCACCGCGCTGCGTCCAGCCCCAGACCAGCGCATTGATCACCGACAGCAGGCAGCCATAGGCCAACGGCGAGCCCGACGCGCGCGCGCCGCGCGCATCGCTCACCACGTAGGCGGCGGTGCAGGCCGCGGCGGCCAGCGCCCAGCCCAGGCCCGGGCGCGACACCGCCCCGGCGCCGCGCAGCGCCAGCGCGAGCACGGCGGCGGCCACCAGCGCCACGCCGGCCAGCCCGAGCGGGCGCGGCCATTCGCCGGCCAGCGCCGCGGCCAGCGGCACCACCAGCATCACCGACGCGCCGCGCGTGACCGGGTAGGCGATGCCGAAGCCGGCGTGGCGGTACGCGCGCAGCAGCAGCGCGACCGCGCCGAGGCTGAAGCCCACCGACACCGCCATCCACGGCAGCGCGCGCGCATCCGGCAGGCCGGCCCAGGGCAGCGCCGCCAGCCCGATCGACCCGGCCGCGTACATCTGCGCGGCCATCGCCTGCGGCGTGTCGGCGTGCGCCTTGGCCGCGGCGTTCCACCCGGCATGCAGCAGCGCGCTGAGCAGCGCCGCGGCAACCAGCAGGCTGTCCATCGCCAGTCAGGCCGCACGCGGGTACGGCGACGCCTGGCCTGCACCGGCCCGGCCGGTCAGCACCATCGGCTTGCACGCGCAGGCGTTCACTGGAGTGCCTTCGGGCTGCGCCCTGCGGTAATCGCCCTCGTGGCGGCCCGAAGCAGGTTCATCGCTGCGCCGGGCGGGCGCGGCGTGCACCCCCGGCTGCGGCGGTCTGCCGCGCGGCGCGGATGTCGGGCGCAGCCATCGGCGCGAGTGTAGGGGCGGCGCTTGCAGCACCACAGGGCGCGCAGGCGCGAAGGGCAGGCGCGAAGGGCGGGCGCAACGGGCGCGGCCGGCTAACATCCGAGCCCCGCACCGACACGCCGAGCACCCCCGCCATGACCAGCATCTACGACTTCGAATCCCAGTCGATCGCCGGCAAGCCGGCGCAGTTCGCCAGCCAGCGCGGCAAGGTGCTGCTGGTCGTCAACACCGCCAGCAAGTGCGGCTTCACGCCGCAGTTCGCGGGCCTGGAGGAGTTGTGGCAGGCCTACCGCGACCAGGGGCTCGTGGTGGTCGGCTTCCCGAGCAACGAGTTCGGCGGCCAGGATCCGGGCGACAACGACCAGATCGCCGAGTTCTGCCAGATGAACTACGGCGTCAGCTTCCCGATGATGAGCAAGGTCGAGGTCAACGGCGGCGGCGCGCACCCGCTGTGGCAGTGGATGAAGCGCGAAGCGCCGGGGGTGCTGGGCAGCGAGGCGGTGAAGTGGAACTTCACCAAGTTCCTGGTCGGCCGCGACGGGCAGGTGATCAAGCGCTACGCGCCCACCGACAAGCCCGAGTCGCTGAAGAAGGACATCGAGGCCGCGCTCGCCGCGAAGGCCTGAACCCGGAGCGCCGCCATGTTCGAACACGTCGAGCCCTTCGCGGGCGACCCGATCCTCGCGCTGGTCGAGGTCTTCAACGCCGACACCCGGGCGCACAAGGTCAACCTGGGCATCGGCATCTACTTCGACGAGGAAGGCCGCATCCCGGTGCTGCCGTCGGTGCGCAAGGCGGAGGCCCGCGTGGTCGAGGCCGGCGAGCCGAAGCCCTACCTGCCGATCGAAGGCGCGGCCAACTTCCGCAGCGCGGTGCAGGCGCTGCTGTTCGGCGCCGGCCACCCGGTGCTGCGCGAGCGGCGCGTGGCGACGATCCAGTCGGTCGGCTCGTCGGGGGGCCTGAAGGTCGGCGCCGACTTCATCCGCCGCTGGCTGCCGAAGGCGCAGACCTGGGTCAGCGACCCGACCTGGGACAACCACCGCTCGATGTTCGAAGGCGCGGGGCTGGCGGTGCACAGCTACCCGTACTACGACCCGGCGGGCGGCGGCGTGCGCTTCGACGCGATGCTCGACGCGCTGCGCGCCGTGCCCGAGGGCAGCGTCGTGCTGCTGCACGCCTGCTGCCACAACCCCACCGGCGTGGACCTGACGCACGCGCAGTGGGATGTCCTGATCCCGCTGCTGGCCGAGCGCAGGCTGCTGCCGTACCTCGACCTGGCCTACCAGGGCTTCGGCGACGGCATCGCCGAGGATGCGTACGCGATCCGCAGGCTCGCCGACAGCGGCGCGACGTTCTTCGTCGCCAACTCGTTCAGCAAGAGCATGAGCGTGTACGGCGAGCGCTGCGGCGCGCTCAGCGCGGTCTGCGCCGATGCCGACGAGGCCGAGCGCGTGCTCGGCCAGCTCAAGTTCACGGTGCGGCGCAACTACTCGAGCCCGCCGATCCACGGCGGCCAGATCGTCGCGCACGTGCTCGCCGACGCCGACCTGCGGCCGCTGTGGGAAGCCGAACTCGCGGCGATGCGCGATCGCATCCAGGCGATGCGCCAGACGCTGCACCGCGTGATCAGCGCCAAGGTGCCGGGCCGCGACTTCAGCTACTTCCTGACCCAGCGCGGCATGTTCAGCTACACCGGCCTGTCCGCGGCGCAGGTCGACCGGCTGCGCGAGGAGTTCGCGGTGTACCTGGTGCGCTCGGGCCGCATCTGCGTGGCCGGCCTGAACCACCACAACGTCGAGTACGCGGCGCAGGCGATGGCCACGGTGATGGCGGGCTGACGCGCCGCCCGGCCGCGCGCCGCCGGCTCAACGGCGCAGGCTGCGGTAGACCTCGCGCTCGAAGGCGTCGTACAGCCCCATGAAGCGCGGCTCGGCGAAGGGCAGCGTCTGCGTCATCAGCAGCGCCGCGACGTCGTTCTTCGGATCCCACCAGTAGTGCGTGTTGCACACGCCGGCCCAGAACTGCGAGCCGGCCGCGCGCATGCCAGGCACGTCCTCGTCGATGCGCTGGAACGCGAGGCTGTGCGACTTTCGGCGGCCGGGGAAGAACTCGGCATCGGCGGTGACCGGCGGCGCCGCGGTCTTCAGCAGCGGGATCGGCAACTCGCCGATCTGGTTGGCGAGCATGCTCTGCAACCCGGCCTCGCTCAGGATCCGCCGGCCGTCGAGCTGGCCGCGGTTGAGGAACATGCGCAGGAAGCGCAGGTAGTCGGGCGCGGTCGAGTACAGCGCATGGCCCATGCCGTAGAACTCGGGCCTGGCCGGCGGCGCGAGCGGGAACACGGCGAAGCGGCCGTCCTCGCCGCGCAGGCGCACGTCGGCCAGCCGCGGCGCGATGTCGGCATCCGCCTCGAAGCGGGTGTCGTGCATGCCCAGCGGGTCGAGGATCTCGTCGCGGCAGAAGCGGTCGATCGTGCGGCCGTCGACCTTCTCGACCACCTGGCCCAGCCAGTCGATGCCGATGCCGTAGTCCCAGCGCGTGCCGGGGTCGAACAGCAGCGGATAGTCCAGCGATGCGCGCGCGCCCGACAGGATCGTCGCCAGGCCGGTGGCCTGCATGTAGCGCGGCACCTCGGTGTTCCAGAACTCGTACACCAGCCCCGAGGTGTGCGTCGCCAGGTGGCGCACGGTCGCCCGGCTGCGCGGCGCGCGCAGCCGCGGCTTGCCTGCGGCGTCGAAGCCTTCGAGCACCTGCAACCGGTCGAACGCGGGCAGGATGTCGGCCACCGGCGTGTCGGGCGACAGCCGGCCGCGGTCGATCAGGATCATCGCCGCGGTGCTGCCGACCGCCTTGGTCATCGAGAAGATGCGGAACACCGTGTCGGCGGCGGCGGGCACGCCGGCGCGCGCGTCGCCGGCGGCGCCCGACCAGCGCATGCCCTTCGAGTCGCCGGTCATGCCGACGGCGAAGGGCACGTGCTCGGCAGCGACGGCATCGGCGAGGATTCGATCGAGTTCGGTCATGGCGGCGACTTCGGTAGTGGACGGCGCGGAAGGCAGCGGCCGGTCGGGGCTCCCGGCCGCGGATGATGGACGGGGATCAGCCGCGCGTCCAGGCCCATGCGCCGCGCGCTTCGGGCTCGGCCTATCCCCGCTGCGCGCCGAGATAGGTCTCGATCACGCGCGGATCCTCGGCCAGCGCCGCGGCAGCCCCGTCGAGCACGATCGCGCCGGTCTCGAGCACGTAGCCGTGGTCCGACACCGCCAGCGCCGCGCGCGCGTTCTGCTCGATCAGCAGGATGCTGGTGCCTTCGGCGCGCAGCCGCTCGATGGTGGCGAAGATGTCGCGCACGACCAGCGGCGCGAGGCCCAGGCTGGGCTCGTCGAGCATCAGCAGCTTGGGCGCCGACATCAGCGCGCGGCCCACCGCGAGCATCTGGCGCTCGCCGCCCGACAGCGTGCCGGCGAGTTGCGCCCGCCGCTCCTTCAGCCGCGGGAACAGGGTGTACACGCGCTCGATCCCGCGCTTCCAGTCGGGCACGCGCTGTTTCATCGGGCGCCAGCCGCCCAGCGCCAGGTTGTCCTCGACCGGCATCGTGCCGAACAGCTCGCGCTTCTCGGGCACCAGCGCCAGGCCCATCATCACGCGGTCTTCAAGCGTGCTGCCGGCCAGGTCGTGGCCGTCGAAGACGATCCGCCCGCCGTGCGGCAGGATGCCCATCAGCGCGGCCAGCGTGGTCGACTTGCCGGCGCCGTTGGGGCCGATCACGCTGACCACCTGCTTGGCGCCCAGCGTGAAGTGCAGCCCGGTCAGCACTTCGGCGCGGCCGTAGCCGGCGCGCAGATCGGTGACTTCGAGCAGTGCCATCAGGCTGTCCGTCCGGCGACTGCTTCCGGCCCGAAGCGGCCTGTGGCCGCTTCGGGCCAAGGCCCGTATGCACGGCTCCCCCGAGCCCCCTCCGAGAGGGGGCTCCAGCATGACTGTTGAGCCGGCCTTGCGGCCGGCGCAAGCCGCCTGCGTGTGACGGGCGCACGGGAGGTACGACGGTCCGTCGGCCGGCAGGCCGACTCGTCAAACGAACTGGAGCCCCCTCTCGGAGGGGGCTCGGGGGAGCGGTGCAAAAGGGCCGTCAGGCCCAAAGCGGCCTGCGGCCGCTTTGGGCCGCAAACCGCCAGCGAAGGACCGGGCTTCATTTCAATGCTCCGTCCCGAGATACGCGGCGCGCACCTCGGGGCTGGCCTGCACCTGCGCGGGCGTGCCTTCCATCAGCTTGGTGCCGAACTCCATCACCACCACGCGGTCGGCCAGGCCCATCACGAACTCCATGTCGTGCTCCACCAGCAGCAGGCTCATGCCTTCGGCCTTCAGCTGGCGCAGCACCGCGGCCAGCGAGCGCTTCTCGTGGTGGCGCAGGCCCGCGGCCGGCTCGTCGAGCAACAGCAGCGCCGGGTCGGTGGCCAGCGCACGCGCGATCTCCATCAGCCGCTGCGAGCCCAGCGGCAGGTTGCCGGCCAGCTCGTGCAGCTGCCCGGCCATGCCGATGCGCGCGAGCTGTGCTTCGGCCTCGGCGAACAGGCGCTTCTCCTCGCCGCGGTCCAGCCGCAGCATCGCCTGCAGCACGCCGGCCCGGGTGCGGCCGTAGCCGCCGAGCGCGACGTTCTCCAGCACCGTCATCTCGGGGATCATCTTCACGTGCTGGAAGGTGCGCGACACGCCCAGCCGCGCGATCGCGCGCGCCGGCCGCCCGCCGATCGCCTGCCCGCGCCAGCGCACCGCACCGCCGGTCAGCGGCAGCACGCCGGTGATCAGGTTGAAGGTGGTCGACTTGCCGGCGCCGTTGGGCCCGATCAGCGCGACGATCTCGCCGGCATCGACGCCGAAGCTCACGTCGTTCACCGCCACCAGCCCGCCGAAGGCCTTGCGCACCGCCGCCACGTCGAGCAGGCGCTCGCCCGCGGCCGGCTTCGCGCGCCGCGGCAGCGGCTCGGCGCCGGCCCAGTCGAGCGTGCGCGTGGTGGGCTTGCGCCAGCGGCCGAGCCCACTCCACAGCCCCTCGGGCGCGTACTTCAGCAGCGCCACCAGCACGATGCCGAAGACGATCGTCTCGAAGTTGCCGCTGGTGCCCAGCAGCTTGGGCAGCAGCACCTGCAGCTGGTCTTCGGTCAGCCGCACCACGGCCGAGCCGAGGAAGGCGCCCCACACATGGCCAATGCCGCCGAGCACCGCAATGAACAGGTACTCGATGCCCTTGTTGATCGAGAACGGCGACGGGCTGACGCTGCGCTGGAAGTGCGCGGCCAGCCAGCCCGACACCGCCGCCAGCACCGCGGCGATCACGAAGGCGGTGAGCTTGTAGCGGAAGGTCGAGATGCCCATCGCCTCGGCCATCGTCGCGCCGCTCTTGAGCGAACGGATCGCGCGCCCCGGGCGTGAATCGAGCAGGCGCAGCACCGCCAGCGCGGCGAGCAGCGCGATCGCCCACGCCAGCGGGTGCAGGCCGCGGCCGGTGCCCAGGTCGACGCCGAACAGGCGCATCGACGGGATGCCGAGGATGCCGTCGTACTTGCCCAGGCCCTGCATGTTGGCCATCGTGAAGTTCAGCGCCAGGCCCCAGCAGATCGTCGCCAGCGGCAAGTAGTGGCCCGACATGCGCAGCGTGAGCAGCCCCAGCACCAGCGCCGTCAACACCGCCAGCGCCACGCCCACCGCCAGCGTGGCCAGCGGCGGCAGCGCGGTCTGCGTCGCCAGCCACGCCGCCGCATAGGCGCCGATGCCGACGAAGGCCGCCTGGCCGAAGGAGATCAGCCCGGCGACGCCGGTCAGCAGCACCAGCCCGAGCGCGACCATCGAATACAGCGCGATGTAGATGCTCTGCGTGATCCAGAAGTCGGGCACCGGCAGCAGCGGCAGTGCCATCATCAGCAGCGCGAAGGCGGGGAAGCTCCAGCGCAGCATGTCAATGCTCGTCGGAATCGGGATCGCGCAGCGACCGCCACAGCAGCACCGGCAGGATCGCCGAGAACACGATCACTTCCTTGAAGGGGCTCGACCAGAAGCTGCCGAAGGATTCGAGCAGGCCGACGCCGAGCGCGCCCACCATCGCCAGCGGGTAGCTCGCCAGCCCCGCGAAGACCGCGGCGACGAAGCCCTTCAGCCCGATCAGGAAGCCGCTGTCGTAGAACACCGTCGTCGTCGGCCCGATCAGCAGCCCCGACAGCGCGCCGATGAAGGCCGCCATCGTGAACGACAGCCGCCCGGCGCCCGCCGTGCGGATGCCCATCAGCCGCGCGCCCAGGCGGTTGACCGCGGTGGCACGCAGCGCCTTGCCCGACAGGCTGCGGTCGAAGTACAGCCACAGCCCGACGATCAGCGCCAGCGACGCGGCGAAGATGATGACCGTCTGGCCGGCGAGCGTGACCGGCCCGATCGAGAAGCGCGCGTCCCAGAAGCTCGGGTTGCGGAAGCCCTCGGCGCCGAAGAAGAACAGGCCCAGGCCGACGAGCGCGAAGTGCACGCCGACCGACACGATCAGCAGCACCAGCACGCTCGCGTCGGCCAGCGATTCGTAGGCCAGCCGGTAGATCAGCGGCCCGAAGGGCGTGACCAGCGCCACCGCGAGCGCCGCCTGCGCGGCCAGCGGCAGGCCCCTGGGCGCCGCCCAGATCGTCAGCAGCGACACCGCCACCGGCCAGGCCAACGTGCGCAGCGCCTGCCGGGCCAGCGGCGCGATGCCCAGCCCCTGGCGCGCGCCGTTGACCAGATCCTGCAGCGTCGCCACCGCCGCCAGCACCAGCAGGAACCACACCGTGCCCGGCACGCGTCCGGTCTGCAGCAACGCCAGCGTGAGCGCGCCGAAAGCGACGAACTCGCCCTGCGGGATGAAGATCACGCGCGTCACCGCGAACACCAGCACCGTGGCCAGCGCCAGCAGCGCGTAGATCGCGCCGTTGGTCAGGCCGTCGAGGGTCAGGATGCCGGCGATCGTCGGGTCCATGGGTCTTCGTCCGCACGCCTGCCGCTGATCGGGCCCGACTCGCGCCGGGCCCGCGGGCCGGTCAGTTTTCGACGGCAGTCAGCCGGCGATTCACTTCTCGACGACGAACTTGCCGTCGACGACCTTGAGCATCACGCCGGTCTCGTTGGTGTAGCCGCCGTGGTCGGTCGGCGTCCACAGCATCACGCCGTGCGCGACGACGGTGCGCCCCATGTTCTCCATCGCGTCGCGCAGCGCGGCGCGGAACTCGGGCGTGCCCGGCTTGGCCTTGGCCAGCGCCACCGGCAGGATCTTCTCGAGCACGATGCGCGCGTCGTACGCATGGCCGGCGAACTGGTTGCGCGTGCCCGGGCCGTAGGCCTTCTCGAAGCTGGTCACGAAGTCGGTCGCGGCCTTCTTCGACGGGTGGCTGTCGGGCAGCTGCTCGGCCATCACCGCCGGGCCCGACACCAGGTAGCTGCCTTCGACATCCTTGCCGCCGATGCGCACCAGGTCGGGCGTGGCCGCGCCGTGCGTCTGGTAGATCTTGCCCTTGTAGCCGCGCTCGATCAGCGCCTTGTGCGGCATCGCCGCGGCCGAGCCGGAGGCGGCGATCAGGATCGCATCCGGGTTGGCCGCCACCAGCTTCAGCGCCTGCGGCGTGGCGCTGGTGTCGTTGCGCGCGAAGCGCTCGCTGATGACCACCTTGAGGCCGGCCTTCTCGGCCTGCGCGCTGAAGTCCTTCAGCCACAGCTCGCCGTAGCCGTCGGTGTAGCCGAAGAAGCCGACCGTCTTGACGCCGTGCTTCTTCATGTGCTCGACGATCGGGTGCGCCATCACCGCGAAGCTCTGCGGCAGGCGGAACACCCAGCGCTCCTGGTCGGGCGGCACGCCCACCGGCGCGAGCGTGACCTGCGGCGTCTTGGTCTCGGCGGCGATCGGCGCCATCGCGGCCGTGGTCGGCGTGACCGAGCCGCCGAGGATCAGGTCGACCTTGTCCTCGGTGACGAAGCGGCGCGCGTTGACCACCGCCTTGCCCGGATCGGTGGCGTCGTCGAGGATGATCAGGTTGACCTTCTCGCCGGCGATCGTCGCCGGCCACAGCTTGAACGCGTTGTTCTCGGGGATGCCCAGGCCCGAGCCGGCACCGGTCAGCGAGATCGACACGCCGACGTTCACGTCGGCCGCGGCGCCGCCGGCGACGAGCAGCGCCGCCGCGGCGGCCAGGGTGCAACGCAGGAACTTGTTCATCGCTTCGTCTCCTTCTGGGGTGGGTGGGGCCGATGGGTTCGGGGGCGCTACAGGCACAGGGCCTTGATGTCGTCGGGGATCGGGATCGCGTGGATGCGGTCCGGGTCTTCGGCGTCGCGCCGGACGAAGGCGCGCACCTCCTTGCCTTCGCACAGCACGGTGTCGCCGCGCTTGACGACGTGGCGGTGGGTGAAGGTCTTGGCCGCCCAGGTCTCGATCGTGGTGTGCACCGCGAGCGTCTGGCCGTAGGTGGCGGGCCGGTAGAAGCGGGTGTTGATCTCGAGCAGCGGCGTGCCGACGATGCCGCGCAGCTTGACCAGCTCGCGCCACGGCGGCACGCCGCAGGCCATGAAGAAGGCGAGCGAGGCTTCGTCCATCCAGCGCGAGAAGTTCGGGAAGTAGACGATGCCGGCCGGGTCGCAATCGCCGAAGTGCACGTCGACGCGGTAGACGTGGGTCTTGCTCATGCGTGGTCGGGATTCTCGACCAGCAGCGCGATGCCCTGGCCGCCGCCGATGCAGGCCGAGGCCACGCCCCAGCGCGCGCCGATCGCCTGCAGCTGGCGCGCAACCGTGATCGTCAGGCGCACGCCGGTGGCGGCCAGCGGGTGGCCGAGCGCGATCGCGCCGCCGTGCACGTTGAGCCGGTCCGGCTCCAGCCCCAGCTCGCGCGCCACCGCCAGCGTCTGCGCGCCCTGCGCTTCGTTGACCTCGAAGCGGGCGATGTCGGCGAGCGCCAGGCCCGCGCCGGCCAGCAGCCGGCGGATCGCCGGTGCCGGGCCAATGCCCATGATCTCGGGCGGCACGCCCACCACCGCGGCCGCAGCCAGCCGCGCCAGCGGCGCACGGCCCCAGGCTTTGGCGGTCGCGGCGTCGGCCACCAGCGCAGCGGCGGCGGCGTCGGTCAGCGCCGAGCTGTTGCCGCCGGTCTGCACGCCGCCGTCGAACACGGTGCGCAGCCGCGCCAGCACCTCGGGCGGCGTGGGGCGCGGGTGGGTGTCGCGGTCGGCGAGCTCGGCCTTGCCGGCGAGCTTCAGCCGGCGCGGCTTGTACCCGGCCAGCTCGAAGGTCTGGCTCTTCACCGGCACGATCTCGCCGGCCAGCCAACCCGATGCCTGCGCCGCCACCGCGCGCGCGAACGACGCGGCGGCGAAGGCGTCGACCGCTTCGCGCGTGATGCCGTACTGCTTCGCCAGGTTCTCGGCGGTCTGGATCATCGACACGGCGGCCGGGTCGTGCAAAGCCTCCCACATGTAGTCCTTGAAGGCGACCGGCGCACCCAGGCGGAAGCCGCCGCGGTGGTCGAAGGCGGCGATCGGGTTGCGCGTCATCGATTCGGTGCCGACCACCAGCGCCAGCGTCGCGACGCCGGCGCCGATCTGCTCGCCCGCCTGGCGGAACAGCTCGAAGCCGGTGCCGCAGATGCGCTGCACGCCCAGCGCCGGCACTTCCACCGGCACGCCCGCATACAGGCCGATGTGGCGCGCCACGTAGAACTGGTCGAAGCCGCCCGGCGCCATGTTGCCGGCGAGCACCGAATCGACGCGCGCCGCATCGACGCCGGTGCGCGCCAGCAGCGCGCGCGCCGCGCAGATGCCCAGGTCGATCGGGTTGGCGTCGGCGAAGGCGCCCTGGTAGTCGACCATCGGCGTGCGCACGCCGTCGAGGATCCAGACGCCGTCGAAGGCCTGGTACAGGCCCTGGCTCACCGAACCACCCTGCGCACTCATGACGCCTTGCCCACCTTGCCGGCGCGCTTGCCGAGGAAGTCGCGCACGCGCTGCTTGGCGGCTTCGTCGCCCTGGGCGATCGCCGACATCAGCGATTCGACGAACAGCCCCTCGGCCGGCGCCATCTCGGCGATGCGCGGCAGCGCCTGCGTGATCGCGTAGTTGGACAGCGGCGCATTGGCCGCGACCTTGCGCGCCAGCTCCAGCCCCTTGGCCAGGCCGGCGCCGTCATCGACCCGGTAGTGGCTCAGCCCCGCGGCCTGGCCTTCGGCGGCGTCGTACACGCGGCCGGTCAGCATCATGTCGGTCATGCGCGCCACGCCGATCAGGCGCGGGATGCGCGCCGAGCCGCTGCCGCCGACGAAGATGCCGCGCTGCCCCTCGGGCAGGCCGTAGAAGGTGCCGGCCTCGGCCACGCGCAGGTGCGCGGTCGCGGCCAGCTCGAGCCCGCCGCCGACCACCGCGCCGTGCAGCACCGCGATCACCGGCACCGGGCCGAACTGGATCGCGTCGAAGGCCGCGTGCCACTGGCGCGAGTGGAAGATGCCTTCGGCGACGCTCTGCTCGGTCACCTCCGACAGGTCGAGCCCGGCGCAGAAGTGCGCGCCTTCGCCGCTGATCACGGCCACCCGCGCCGCCGCGGGCAGGTTGGCGAAGGCGGTCTGCAGCTCGCGCACCAGCGTGCCGTTGAGCGCGTTGCGCTTGTCGGGGCGGTTCAGCCGCAGGTGCACCACGGCGCCGTCGGTCTCGGCGCGCAGCATCGTCAGCTGCGCGAGCAGGCCCTCGGCGGGGCGCAGGCCGGTACTCGATGTCATCGGGGGTCTCCTGCTGGGACGATCACCTCGGGCCCGCCGGCGTACAGCGCCCGCACGAGCGCGTCGCGGCGCTTCAGCACCGCACGCTGGTTGAGGTAGCCCTTGTCGGTGATCTCGCCGGCATCGGCGCTGGGCGGCTCGGCCATCAGCAGCGCGCGCGCCGGCGCCTGCGAGGTGCCGCCGCCTTCGGCGCGCAGGCTGCGCAGCGCCGCCGCCACCTGCGCGCGCAGCTCGGCGGCCGGCAGCGCCGCAGCCTGCGGCGTCGGGAAGACGAGCAGGCCGACTTCGGCGCGGTCGTGGCCGGTGACGACCACGTCCTGCGCATGCGGCGCCAAGGCGGAGACGGCGCGCACGCGCAGCGTGCCCACCGACACCCAGGTGCCGGTGGTGAGCTTGAAGTCTTCGGCGACGCGGCCGTCGAAGACGACGCCGCTGTCGGGACGCGCATCGTCGGCCAGCAGGCCGGCGTCGCCGATGCAGTACCAGCCGTCGGCGTCGAAGGCCTGTGCGGTCAGCTGCGGCGCGTCGCGGTAGCCGGGGAACACGCTGACGCCGCGCACGCGCATCTCGAGCTTGCCGCCCAGGTTGGACGGGTCGGCGACGAACTTCAGCTCCAGGCCCGGCAGCGGCACGCCGATGATGCCGGCGCGCGGCAGCCGCCAGTGCGCGCTGGTGATCGCCGGCGAGGTCTCGGTCGAGCCCCAGCTGGTGGTCAGCCACACCTCTTCGCCGCGCACGCGCCGGGCCAGCGCCTGCAGCCGCTCCCAGGTGGCCTGCGGCAGCGCCGCGCCGGCGTAGAACACCATGCGCAGCCGCTCGAACGCGCGCCGCGCCAGGCCCAGGTCGGCCTCGAGCAGCGGCAGCGCCATCTCGAAGCCGCGCGGCACGTTGAACCAGATCGTCGGCTGCACCTCGGCCATGTTGGCCAGCGTGCGCTCGATCAGCCCCGGCGCCGGCCGGCCTTCGTCGATCACCAGCGTGCCGCCGTTGCGCATCACGATGTGCAGGTTGTGGTTGCCGCCGAAGGTGTGGCTCCACGGCAGCCAGTCGACCAGCACCGGCTTCTCGTGCTCGAGGAAGCGCCACGCCTGCGCGATCATCTGCTGGTTGGCGCACAGCATGCGGTGGGTGTTGATCACCACCTTCGGGTGGCCGGTGGAGCCCGAGGTCAGCAGGTACTTGGCGTGGGTGTCGGGGGTGATCGCCTCGAAGGCATCCATCACCGCCGCGGTCTCGGGGCGCGCCAGCGCCGCGAATTCGATCGCGCCCGGGAAATCGGCGGCGCCGCGGCTGAACACCACCGGCACCTGCAGGCCCGCGGCGCGCAGCGCCGGGCCGTAGACCGCGGCGTCGGACGCATACACCAGCGCCGGGCCGAGCGTGTTCAGGATGCCGTGGATCTTGGTGTAGTCCTGCGTCAGCCGGCAATAGGCCGACGACACGGTGCACACCGGCACGCCGATGTGCTGGCCGGCCAGCAGCAGCAGCAGGTGGTCGAGCGCGTTGTCCGACAGCACGACGATCGGCGCCTGCGGCGCCAGCGCCATCTCCAGCAGGCCTTGCGCGATACGGCCGACCGCGGCGCGCGTCTGCGCCCAGCTCAGCCGCCGCCACGCGCCGCCGGGCTCGCGCTCGGCGAAGGCGGGCGCGTCGGGCGTGGCCGCGGCCCAGCGCTCGAGCCAGTCGCCGATGCAGCGCGCGTAGGGCAACAGCGGCTCGGGCGAACGCAGCACGAAGCCGCCGTCGGGCATGGCGACGCGCACCGTGCGCGCCGGTGCCAGCCAGTCGGGATCGTCGAGCCAGGATCTGCCCATGCCGCGCCGCCTCCATACATGCTTGTATGTTCAGGGGGGCGATTGTGGTCATGCGCGTACGGGCGTATATCGGGGTTTGTACGTGTTCCGTACAGAGCTGTATGGCGCGATCGTCGCTGCCGTCCTGCCTGCTGCGATTGCGCCTGCCGCTGCCGATGCCTGCCGCCCCTGCTGCCGCCCGCCGCCCGCGCCGCCGCGGCGCTGCCGCGCCCGAACCGGTGCGCGGCGCGCTGACGCCCGAACGCTGGATCGAGGCCGCAACCGAGGTGCTGGCCGACCGCGGCATCGACAGCGTGCGCATCGACCTGCTCGCGCAGCAGCTGCAGGTGACCCGCGGCAGTTTCTACTGGCACTTCCGCGACCGCGACGAGCTGCTGCGGCGGGTGCTGGGCGCGTGGCGCGATCACGCCACGCTGCAGCTGACGGCACGGCTGGAGCGCGCGCACGCCGACCCGCGCGAGCAGTTGCGCGACGTGATCTCGCTGCCGGTGCGCGGCCGCGCGGCGCAGCGTGCGGCGCGCATCGAGCTGGCGATCCGGGCCTGGGCGCGGCACGACGCGCTGGCGCGGCAGTCGGTCGACGAGGCCGACGGCGCGCGCATCGTCTACATCGCGCAACTGTTCTCGGCGCTGGGTTTCGGCGTGGCCGAGGCGCGCTGGCGCGCCTTCGCGCTGTATGCGTACGTGGTGGCCGAATCGCAGATCGCGGCGCCGATCGCGCAGCTGCAGCGCGAGGAGCGCGACCGCTTCATCGAGCGGCTGATGCTGCAGCCCGTGGACGCGCAGACCTGAGCGCCCCCAAGGCGCCGGCTGCCGCCCTGCCCGCCCCGTTGACGGGCCCCTTCCGTGCCAAGAGGCACGCCGAGCGAATGGAGCCCTGCCGTGCGGCTCGTATCTGGGGCCGCGGCACAACCCGCCGATTCAAGCCCGCCTGTCGATGTGCAGTCTGTCCTTCCATGGTGGCTCTCGCGTCGTGCCCGTTCGAGCAACCGAAGGGAACCTGGGGCGCATCACCAAACGCGGCGACGACTACCTGCGCACGCTGTTGATCCAGGGGGCGAAGTCTGCCGTGATGAGCGCCGGCAAACGCAGCGACCGCATCAGCCGCGGCGAAGTACCGCAGCCTGATGGTGCGCAAGTCGCACAAGAAGGCCATCGTGGCCGTCGCGCACAAGATGCGGCGGCTGATCTACCTGCTGCTCAGCCGCCGCGAGCCCTACATCGACCGCGGCATCGACTGCGCCGCGATGAGCGCGAGGAAGAACGCCCCGCGCTGGATCCGCCAGCTCGAGGCCATCGGCAAGTGGCCGCAGCCGGCAGCCGCGGGCAACTCCGCCGCGGCGCACTGATTCACCGCTGACCCTGCAGGGGCCCGCGGTCGTGCCGATCCTGCGCCGTGCGCGGGAGGGTTGCCTGTGGCCTCATCGTGGAGGGCTTTCTCGGTAACGTTGCGGGTAACCGGCAATTCACGGCCGGCGGGGCCGGCTGTCGGCTGTCCAGTTGACCCGTTGGTTAGCCGTCGCTATTCGTAGTGCGTCCACATGCGCAGAATTCTAACGACGCGCTCGCTTGTGAAGATCTCGTACACCAGCCTGTGCTGGATGTTGATACGTCGTGAATAGGCACCTTCAAGATCACCAACGAGCTTCTCAAATGGCGGCGGGTTCTGATAGGGATCGTTTGATAGTATTCTCAGCAAATTCTCGGCCTTGGCACGTAGCCCAGCGGCGGCGAGCTTCTTTGCGTCCTTTTGCGCTTGCTTTGAATAGACAACCGTCCAGTTCACCAGTCTAGTTCCTTTGAGCTTTCCCTCAAAGGCTCAGCCATTCCGTCTTTGATTGACTCTCGCATACCTGGTATAGAGAGCAGGAATAACGTTTCCTGTATTGCGTTCCAATCTTCTTCAGACACGAGAACAGCCGCTCGTCTCTTGCCGGAGATAAACACTGGCTTGTGCGATTCAGCCGCTTGGTCGATGAGGCGATATAAGTTGGCACGAGCCTCGCTAGCGGTAAGCGTAGTCATCAGACGTCCTTTGCACTTGGCGCAAATCTTAGCGTACGCGAAAGCGTACCGTCTGTCAAGATCGCACTTAGGCCATCGTGTCCCAAAGTCAACGGCTAACGTAGAGGTCACCGGCGCTGCGCGGCTTTATCGCGCAGCGTCCGGTGGACCGCCGGGTTGGGCCTTGCGACCGAAGAATATCTCTTCATGACCTCGGCCACAGCTCCAACGCTCGCTTGAAAAGGGAATTCGCCCGATCTGCAATCGTCCCTTCGTCCCATGTGTCGATGCTATGAAATTGCTGGTTGATCGGCAGTAGAGAATGTCGTAGCAACTCGGCCTTCTTTTCCGGCCAAGCGCTATTGGAAGCTGCCGAATTTAGCGCCTGCGTAAGAATCGTGAGGTTGCCGAATGTCTGAAGTAGCGCATTCCGGTTACGAGTGGCAGTGGCCTTCGCGTCTTGTGCCTCTGCGGTCCACAGTTCGGCTCCCGTTAAACCCTTGCTCCCATCTTGCAGAGGCCAATGCTCGATCCAGTTCTGCGGCAGGATGTGCTCGACGGTCAGTGCTCCATCGACGGATACGAGTTCGCTCTTGCTTCCAAGGAATGTTGCGTTCAACCGCTTGAGGATGTGAACTACCTTGGGATTATTGAGCGTCTGATACGCATGCTTCGAACGCCACGCTTCGCCAAATTCAGCATCTGTTGGCCATTCTGCGGATTCGCCCGTCTGTTCGGACAGTTGCTTCACGAGGTTGGCGTGAGTCAGGCCGTCGCGTCGGAGGTTCCGCGTTAGCGACAGAAACGTGCGGTTGTAGTTCTTTGTAGTAAGGCCGCACACCGCACGACGAAGGATGTAAGACTCCAATGTCGATGAAATCTTCCGCCATTCCTCGTCGTCGATCCCCACATCCAACATTGCGAGAAGTAGCGGATAGGAGGTCCGGACATCAAACGTGTCGAGTAAAACTGCCAGAGAACAAATCGGGTCGCCTGTCTTGGGTTCAATTATTCTGCGGAAATCGTTGCCCTGCCTTGATAGGGTCGCCAGTTCATCGGTAACGGTGGCGAAAGGCTGTTGGCGCTCAATCCAGAACTTGTACTCGACGAAGAGATGCTTGATTGGGATGTCAACGCCCTGCCGACTCGAAAGGAAGTGTTGCATGAACAGATCGCTCCGTGGGCGGAGAAGCCGGCCTTGCTTCACTTCAACGCGCCAGAATGGGTCGTCAAAGTGGCGCCAGTAGTCGTTGTACAGCGCTTCCTGCGGCTCCCCTTTTCGGGCGGCACGTAGGAAGATGAAATTGCGAAGCAGGTCAGCAGGAAGCAGGGGCTCGCCGCGAGCATTTAGGGTCTCGAAAATGACTTGTGCATCGTCATCGTGGTCAAGGTCGATAGCGACAACCTGCAAAGCATTCTTGAGCGCTTGAAAGCATTCCTCCAGGCGTTGCGCTACTGGTACTTCGGCGGCCAGGGGCTCGTCTGTTCCACTGCCGTTGAAGAAGTCCGCTATCTGTTCGTAGAAGAAGAGGTATGCGTCGACCATCCGAGGTCGTGGATCTGGCCTTCGCGCATACTTTCTGTACACCAGCGGATGCTTCTTCTCCAGACTGATTCGAGAGCCTGACGAAATCACATCCATGAACTGGCCGCGATCAAGCTGCGTGGGCCAGACCTTGAATTTGTCGACAGCCGGATCGGCCATCATGCCCTTGTTGAGCGTAAAAGCGTCGCACTCCTTGGCAAGTTCCTCGCAATCATGCGCTCGGCAGAAATCACGAAACGATGCGATGAAAATCTGCAATGTCGTGAGGCGCTGCTGTCCATCGATTACTTGCCGTCTCTCAACATGCGTCGTCGGTGTTTGCTTCTGGTCCAAAACCATCGCGCCAAGGAAGTGAACTGGGGCATCCTTGCGGCCGTCCAAATACTCGGCGAACTTTCGAGAGATGTCTTCCCAGAGAGGCTCCCATTGCTGGTCCTTACTCCAGACGTACTGCCGCTGGAACAAAGGAACCTCCAATCGCATCTTCTTCTCGAATATTGCGAGTAGTGGGACTGCATCAGCCTTCATTCATAGCTCCGATATGGATGGCGCAAAAACCGGTGGATGGGAAGGCCCAACGAATAGCGTTTATCTGACGCGCCCCGACGGCATCGAAGCGTCCGGCGCGACCTGCGTCAGATAAAACGTGTTCTCGACATCAATTCTGCAAGCGTATCCGGATACGCCTGCAATTCCGATGGCGTATCCGGATACGCCTGCGGAATCGGCACGGTTCGGGCGACGCGAAAGCAGCCGCCCATCGCCGCCGCAATAACCTCGTGGCCGACCGGCTCTGCTTCGTCCCCGCCGCGCCAAGCCCTCAGCTCGCCGTCGGCATCGCGAACTCGGCCCCCTTGGCGATGCTCTGCGGCCAGCGCTGCATCACGCTCTTTTGCTTGGTGTAGAAGCGCACGCCTTCCTCGCCGTAGGCGTGCATGTCGCCGAACAGGCTGCGCTTCCAGCCGCCGAAGCCGTGCCAGGCCATCGGCACCGGGATCGGCACGTTGATGCCCACCATGCCCACCTGCACGCGCCGCGCGAATTCGCGCGCGACGTTGCCGTCGCTGGTGTAGCAGGCCACGCCGTTGCCGAATTCGTGCGCGTTGATCAGCCGCAGCGCCTCGGCCAGGTCGTGCACGCGCACGCAGCTCAAGACGGGGCCGAAGATCTCTTCCTTGTAGATGCGCATCGCCGGCGTCACGCGGTCGAACAGCGTGCCGCCGGTGAAGAAGCCGCCTTCGAGCCCCGGCACGCGGTGGCCGCGGCCGTCGACGACGAGTTGCGCGCCTTCCTGCACGCCGAGTTCGATGTAGCCCTCGATGCGCTCGAGCGCCTGCCGGGTGACGATCGGCCCCATCTCGGCGTCCAGCGCCATCGGGTCCTTGATCTTCAGCGCGCGCGCGCGCTCGGCCAGCTTGGGCACGATGCGGTCGCCGGCTTCGCCCACCAGCACCGCCACGCTGATGGCCATGCAGCGCTCGCCGGCGCTGCCGTAGCCGGCGCCGATCAGGCCGTCCACCGCCTGGTCGAGGTCGGCGTCGGGCATCACCACCAGGTGGTTCTTGGCGCCGCCCAGCGCCTGCACGCGCTTGCCGTGGCGCGCGCCGGTCTCGTAGATGTGCTGCGCGATCGGCGTCGAGCCGACGAAGCTGAGCGCCTGCACGTCGGGGTGCGCGAGCAGCGCGTCCACCGCCGCCTTGTCGCCCTGCAGCACGTTGAACACGCCGTCGGGCAGGCCGGCCTGCTGCAGCAGCTCGGCCATGAACAGGGCCGGGCTCGGGTCGCGCTCGCTGGGCTTGAGGATGAAGGCGTTGCCGCAGGCCAGCGCCACCGGGAACATCCAGCACGGCACCATGCACGGGAAGTTGAAGGGCGTGATGCCCGCCACCACGCCCAGCGGCTGGCGCAGCGTCCAGTTGTCGATGCCGGTGCTCACCTGCTCGGTGTAGTCCCCTTTGAGCAGCTGCGGGATGCCGCAGGCGAACTCGACGATGTCGATGCCGCGCGTGACTTCGCCCTGCGCGTCGGTGAACACCTTGCCGTGCTCGGCGGTGATCATCGCCGCGAGCGTGTCGCGGTGCTGGTTCATCAGCTGCAAGAAGGCGTTGAGCACGCGCGCGCGCCGGATCGGCGGCGTGTCGGCCCAGGCCGGGAAGGCCGCCTTGGCGCTGGCCACCGCGGCATCCACTTCCGCAGTGGACGCCAGCGCCAGCTGGCGCGCGACCTGGCCGGTGGCGGGGTTCCACACCGGCTGCTGCCGGCCACTAGTGCCGGGCACGAGGCGCCCGCCGATCCAGTGGCCGACGTCGGTGGTGGCGGTGAAGGCTTGGGGTGCGCCCATGATGGATCTCCGGTGGGGGTGCGCGTTGCCGCGGGGGGTGGGGATGCGGGCAGTCTAGGCGGCGCCGGCCGCACTTGCCATCGTGCAGGCGCCGGCGTGGCGCGGCGGTCGGCGGTCGGCGGTCGGCGGCCTGCGGGCTGCTGTCAACGCCCGCTGCGCAGCGCGCCGCTGGCCGCCAGCTTGTGTGCCAGTTCGGCCGCCGGCAGCAGCGTCAGGCCGTGCGTGCGCGCGAAGTCGCGCGCCTTGTCGCTCAACTCGCCGCCATGCACGTAGATGCCGTCGGCGCCGTCGCGGCGCGCGCACGCGGCCTGCAGCTCGCGCAGCGGCTCGACGCCGGTGCTGGCCGCCTTCCAGCGGCGCAGGCTCAGCAGCCGGCAGCGGCCGGCGCGCTCGAGCACCAGGTCGGCACCGGCGCCGGCGTGGCGCGCCACCTGCCAGCCATCGGCCTGCCAGGCGTGCGCGGCGGCGGCCACGAGCGGCTCGCCGCCCAGCGTGCGCATCTGCGCCAGCGCGGCTTCGAGCTGGCGCCGGCTCGGCGCGCGCAGTTGCCTGCGCGCAGCCAGCGCGCCGATCAGCACGAAGGGCAGGCCGATGCCGAGCATGCCCACCACCGCATAGTCCGCCGGCAGCAGCAGCCGTGCGATCAGGGCCAGCACGGCGGCGATCGCCAGGCTCACCCACCAGGGCGAGCGCAGCAGGATCGCAAACAGCGAGTTCTCGGCCATGTGCAGCTTCACGTCACCCCCGGTTGCCGGCGTTGTGGGGCCGTGCTTCTAACACGGCCCGGCGTGCCGGCGACAATCACGCCCCGCTCCACATGCCCCGTCCGCAGGCGCCATGACCGTCCGCCATCCGTTCCACCTCGCCTTTCCGGTCGCCTCGCTGGCCGACGCGCGCGCCTTCTACGGCGGCCTGCTCGGCTGCCCCGAGGGCCGGTCGTCCGACACCTGGGTCGATTTCGACCTGCAGGGCCACCAGATCGTCGCGCATCTGGCGCCCGATGAAGCCGGCCATCGCGCCACCGGCGCGGTCGACGGCGACGACGTGCCGGTGCGCCACTTCGGCCTGGTGCTGTCGATGGACGAGTGGCAGGCGCTGGCCGATCGGCTGCGCGGCGCCGGGCTGAAGTTCCTGATCGAGCCGCACCTGCGCTTTGCCGGCCAGGTGGGCGAACAGGCGACGATGTTCTTCCTCGACCCGAGCGGCAACGCGCTCGAATTCAAGGCCTTCGCCGACCCCGGCCGACTGTTCGCCCGATGAACCCGGCACACCCCACGCCCCTGCCCTGACGCTGACGCGCATGGCCGCAGCGGCCGCCCTCGCGCTGGCCGCCGCGGTTGCTCAGGCCCAGGCCCTCGACGCGGTGCGGCTGTTCGCGATCCCGGCCGGCGACGGCCAGGGCATCGCCGGCGCCGCGGTGATCGCCGGCCACGAGTACCTGGGTTCGAGCGAACGCAAGCTGTAGGTGCTGCCGACGATCGACTGCCAGTAGATGAACGGATGGTTCGCCGGCACCGCCAACGGCATCGGCTGGCGCTTGACGCCGGCCGACGGCACGCTGCAGTACGGGCTGCGCGGTACAGATCGGTGTCGGGGCTGGTAGCGGCCGGCCGCAGGTTCTGACCTGCGGCGCCGGCCTCAATAGGCGGCGCCGCGCAGCACCTTCAGCCGCGCACAGGCCAGCGCCGCCAGCGCCGACAGCGCGATGCAGCCGACGATCACCGGCGCGTAGCTGCCGCTGCGGTCGAACACGGCGCCGGCCAGCACCGGGCCGGCCAGGTTGCCCAGCGCCGCACCGGTGTAAAGCGTGCCGATGATGCCGGCGACCGCGCGTGCGCCGAACAGGTCCATGCACAGCGCCGGCAGCAGCGACACGATGCCGCCGTAGCTCAGCCCGAACCACAGCGCGAACACCGCCAGCGCCGCGTAACCGCCGGCGCCCAGCCAGACGATGAGGGCCAGCCCGGACGACAACTGCATCAGCAACAGCGTCAGCAGCCGGCCGATGCGATCGGCCAGCGCACCGATCACGAAGCGGCCGACCAAGCTGCCGATGCCGATCAGCCCCACCAGGCCGACCGCGCGCGGCGCGTCGATGCCCAGGTCGCGCGCCGCCGCCGACACATGCGCGAACGGGATGAACATGCCCGGCGCCGCGAGCACCACGCTGGCATACAGCCACCAGAAACGGTGGTCGTGCAGCGCCTCGCGCAGCGTTGCGCCGGGGATGCGCACGGCTTGGGCGGCGCCCGCAGCGGCGCCCGCCACCGGCGCGCGCTTGAGCAGCAGCGTTGCCGCCAGCCCCACCACCAGCACGGCGGCAGCCAGTGCGCGCATCGCGTCGCGCCACTGCAGCGCATCGATCGCCGCGGCGGCGGCCAGCGGGACCACCACCGTGCCGGCGCCGATGCCGGCGCTGGCCAGGCCCGCAGCCAGGCCGCGGCGCTGCTTGAACCATGGCTGCACGCAGCCGATCGACGGCGTGTAGACCAGCGCGATGCCGAGTCCCACGCCCACGCCGTAGGCGGCATACACGGTGGACATGCCCTGCGCGGCGCTGCCCAGCAGCAGACCGGCGGCGATCAGCACCATGCCGGCGCTGGTGACCAGGCGCGGGCCGAATCGATCGGCCAGCATGCCGCCGCCGGCGCCGAACACGAAGTACACCCCTCCCGACAGGCCGAACACGAGCGACACGTCGGCGCGCTGTGCGTCGAATTCAGCAGCGAAGGCGGCGAAAAACGCGGCGAACGAGTAGGAAACGCCGAAGATGACCGCCAATGCGACGAAGGTCGCCCAGACGACGACCCAGGCGTAGGGCGCTTCCTTCATCGGCGCAGTCTAGCCGGGCGCCAGGGGCCGTCTCTGCAAAGGCGGCCTGGCGAGCGCGGGCACCCCGATCGCAGCGCCGGCGAACGCATGGCCCGCAGGGCCCTATTGGCCGCCGCCAGCGGTGGGCGCACCAAAAAAAGAGCCCACCGCCTGAGCGGTGGGCCCTGACAAGTCCTTCATGAAGGACGTCGTTGGGACCGGTGTGGACCTGCTCCGAACTTGCCTTCCCGGGAGCCTGGCCCCGGCAGCGCCGCTTGGGCGCCGCCGTGAAAACTGCAGTGTGACAGCTACGCGGGCCAATGTACGTCAGCCGTCATTCTCTCGCTATCCCTAGTTCGACGTGTTCCGGCTTCCGGCTTCCGATTGCGTCCGCGGGGCGAGCCGTGCACGCGCGCCGCCGCGGCCACAATCGCGCATGCTGCCCAAGTCATCCCCGCCGCCCATCGGCGACGCCGAAATCGGCCGCATCCAGACACTGCTCGATGCGCTGCCGGCTGCGCTGGAGCCGCTGGACCCGAGCGCGATCGACGGTCTGCTTTGTGCAGTGCTGGTGCAGCCCGAGCCGATCGACCAGGCGCGCTGGCTGGCGCTGGCAATCGACGCCAACGGCCGCGCCGCGCCGCCAGGCCTGGACCTGACTGAACTGCAGGCATTGCTGTGCCGCCGCCATGCCGAACTGGACCGCGCCATCGCCGAGCGGCAGTGGTTCGACCCGTGGATCTTCGAGCTGGAGCCCCCGGCCGAGTTGTCGGACAGCCTGCTGCCGTGGATCGCCGGCTTCGCACTGGCAGTCGAGCAGTTCGACCGCCTGCTGGCGCTCGCCGACCCGCGCCTGTTCGAGCCCTTGGCGCTGCTGTACCAGCACCTCGATCCCGACGACCTCGACGCCGAGCCGGCGCTGCTCGATGCGATCGACGCCGCCGATCCGCCCGAGGACCTGGCCGAGGCCGCGGAAGACATCGTGCGCGCGGTGCTGCTGCTGGCCGACGTCGGCCGGCCGCAGCCGGCGCGGCGGCGCGATCGGCCGGCGCGGCCCGCGCACGGCGGCGACCGCCGGCGCGGCCGGCGCTGATCGCGCGTCGGCGCCGCGGGCAGTCCGGCGCGCGGCACTGCCGATGCGCCGCCCGTCAGCCCATCAGCCCGTCGTCCCATCAGCCCGTCAGCCCGTCAGCCCGTCAGCCCGCGATCCCGCGATCCCGCATGCGCCGCAAATGCGCGGTTGGGTGCGCTGATTTCGATGCATCGGCAGTGCGCCCGCCGCCGACACTGGCCGCATGCATTGGCCGGCGAAGGTGGGCACATGGACCGCAGCTACCGCTTGCTGAACTGGTTGCGGCGCCGCCGCAGCGCGGCGCGCACCCGGGATGCCGCCGACATGGGCATCGACTGGGCATTGGAGCTGATCCTGGCCGACCGGGTCGGCGCGCCGGGCCCGGCCGCCCTGCACCCGGTCGCCCAGCACCCGATCGCCCTGCACCACGCCGCCCGGCGCCATGCCGTGCAGGCGACGCCGCTGCGTCAGGCGCCGCCGCCAGCTTGAACGCACGCCGGCGCCGGCTGGCGTTCAGACTTCGATCAGCTTCAGCGGGTCCCAGCCGGCCACTTCGCCCTTGTGGGCCAGGCCGCGCGCCTGGCAGACCACGCGGGTCGGCGCGGCACCCGGCCGCGGCACCGCGTAGTCGTGGCGGCAATGCAGATGCCCGTGCAGCCACAGGTCGGCATGGCGCAGCAGGTCGTCGTCGGCGTTGCAGAAGCTCGCAGTGCCGTTCTGCGTGCCGTAGCGCGGGTCGTTGCTGCGCAGGCTCGGTGCAAAGTGAGTTATTACTACCGTGCGATTCCAACGATCGCCTGCCGGCATCGCCAACTCACGCTCCAGCCACGATCGACAGGTGAGCGCACACTCGCGCACCGCGGCAGCGTCGAACGGCGCATCGCCCGAAGTGGCGCCCATCACCCGCAGGAAATAGTCGCCGGCGCGCATCGCAGCGGCGCGCCGCTGCGGCCCGAACAGATCGAAGTCGCACCAGCGCACCGTGCCGACGAAGCGCACGCGCCGGCCGGCCGCATCGGCGAGCACGACGCGTTCGCGCTCGAGCATCGTCCAGCCGAGCGCGGCCGTGCGCTCGCGCAGTTCGGGCCAGGCGGCGGCCACGTCGCGCCGGTCGAACTCGTGGTTGCCGGCGACGAACAACACCGGCACCGGCCAGCCGGCGAAGCGGCTGAAGCCGGCCCAGGTGGCGTCGATGTCGCCGGCCAGCACCAGCAACTCGGCTCCCGGCGCCGGCTCGGGGTCGAAGGCCTCGCTCTCCAGGTGCAGGTCGGACAGCAGCTGCAGCTTCATCGGCGCGGGCCGCAGCGCCGGTCGCTCGGCGTGCGCACCGCACCGCGCACCGAGCCGTGCCCCAAGTCGCGCCCCAAGCTGCGCACGGCGCCGCGCACCGAGCCGTGTCCGTCCGACGGCCGCGGCGCGCGCCCGGCGTTCAAGCCGCCAGCCGCTGCTCGATCCGGGCCTTGGTGGCCGGCAGCTCGGCCGGCAGGCCCAGGCTGAGCTTGGTGAACAGCTCCTGGTGCAGCACCAGCTCCTGCGCCCAGGCCGGGCGGTCGATGCCGATCACGCTCTGGAACTGCTCGCGGCTGAAGTCCAGCCCGTCCCAGCGCAGGTCTTCGTAGCGCGGGCTGAAGCCGAAGGCGTTCTCGGCCGCGCCGGCACGGCCTTCGAGCCGGCCGACGATCCACTCGAGCACGCGCATGTTGTCGCTGAAGCCCGGCCAGATGAACTTGCCGTCGGCACCCTTGCGGAACCAGTTGACGCAGTAGATCTTCGGCTGCGGCACGCCGGCGGCCGCCAGCTGGGCGCCGATGTCGAGCCAGTGCTGGAAGTAGGCGGCCATGTTGTAGCCGGCGAAGGCGATCATCGCGAAGGGGTCGCGGCGCACCACGCCCACCTTGCCGGCGATCGCCGCGGTGGTCTCGCTGCCCATCGTGGCGGCCATGTACACGCCCTCGGTCCAGTCGCGCGCCTCGGTCACCAGCGGCACGGTGGTCGAGCGGCGGCCGCCGAACATGAAGGCGTCGATCGGCACGCCTTCGGGGTTGTCCCACTCGGTGTCGAGCACCGGGTTGTGGATCGACGACACGGTGAAGCGCGAATTCGGGTGCGCGGCCTTGGCGCCCGTTTCCTTGGCGATCTGCGGCGTCCAGTCGCGGCCCTGCCAGTCGATCAGGTGCGCGGGCGGCGCGTCGGTCATGCCTTCCCACCACACGTCGCCGTCGTCGGTGAGCGCGACGTTGGTGAAGATCACGTCGCGCGCGAGCATCGCCATGCAGTTGGGGTTGGTGTGCTCGTTGGTGCCGGGCGCCACGCCGAAGTAGCCGGCCTCGGGGTTGATCGCATGCAGCCGGCCGCCCCGGCCCGGCTTGATCCAGGCGATGTCCTCGCCGACGGTGGTCACGCTCCAGCCGGCGTGGCTGCGCGGCGGCACCAGCATCGAGAAGTTGGTCTTGCCGCAGGCGCTGGGGAAGGCGGCGGCGACGTGGTACTTGCGCCCGGCCGGCGAGGTGACGCCGAGGATCAACATGTGCTCGGCCAGCCAGCCGCCGCTGCGGCCCATGTGCGACGCGATCCGCAGCGCCAGGCACTTCTTGCCCAGCAGCGCATTGCCGCCGTAGCCCGAGCCGTAGCTCCAGATCTCCTGCGTCTCGGGGTAGTGGACGATGTACTTGGTCGGGTTGCAGGGCCAGCGCACGTCGGCCTGCCCGGCCGCCAGCGGCGCGCCGACCGAATGCACGCAGGGCACGAAGTGGCCGTCCTCGCCCAGCACCTCGAGCGCGGCCTTGCCCATGCGCGTCATCGTGCGCATGCTCACGGCGACGTAGGCGCTGTCGGTCAGCTCGACGCCCAGCTGCGCGATATGCGAGCCCAGCGGGCCCATCGAGAAGGGCACCACGTACATCGTGCGGCCGCGCATGCAGCCCTGGAACAGCGCGGGGCTGCCGTCGGCCTGGCCGGTCTGCAGGATCGCGCGCATCCGTGCCGGCGCCATCCAGTTGTTGGTGGGGCCGGCATCTTCCTGGCGCTCGCTGCAGATGAAGGTGCGGTCTTCGACCCGGGCGACGTCGTCCGGGTCCGATCGCGCCAGGAAGCTGTCCGGCCGCTTGGCCGGGTTCAGCCGCTGCATCGTGCCGGCCGCCACCAGCTGGCTGCACAGGCGGTCGTACTCCTCGGCGCTGCCGTCGCACCAGACGACCTCGGCCGGCTCGGTCAGGCGGGCGATGCTCTGGACCCAGGCGACCAGCTTCGGGTGCTTCACGAAGGACGGAACATTCAGGCCCGGGGCCTGGTTCGGCGGTTGATTCATCACGACTCCATGACGACGACAAGATTCCGTGTCCTCGGCAGGCCCGTCGCTGGGCGGGCCGGCCGGTTGCGCGTTGCGCGCCGCCTTCGCGGCGGCGGGAAGGGCGCAAGGGGGAGGGTGCCGATTGTCGCCACAATGGCGGGGGCCGGCGCCACTGCGGTCAAGCGAAAGGCCGATCCCGGCAACCTTGCCCGGCAAATCACTTTTGACCAACCGGCACGTAAATGCCGCGCAGATCGGCCCATTTCCGAAAGACCGGCAACATGATCGAGGTCTGCAGCGTCAACGTCGGCCGCGCCGAAGCCCTGGAGATCGAAGGGCGCCGCGTGCTCAGCGCGATCGGCAAGCGGCCGGTGGACGGGCCGGTCGCGGTGCGGCCGCTGGGCCTGCAGGGCGACGAGCAGGCCGACCTGTCGGTGCACGGCGGCCTGTCCAAGGCGGTCTACGCGTACCCGCTGGAGCACTACGCGTTCTGGCAGGTGGTGCGCGCGCAGGCGCGCGTGGCCGCCTGGGACGCGGTGCTGCCGCCGGGCTCGCTGGGCGAGAACCTGAGCCTGCGCGGCCTGCTCGAGGGCGATCTGTGGATCGGCGACTACCTGCGCCTGCCGGGCTGCGTGCTGGCGATCAGCGAACCGCGCCGGCCCTGTTACAAGCTGAACCACGCGCTGGGCTTCGTGCACGCGCTGCGGATGATGCAGCAGTCGGGCTACTGCGGCGCCTACCTGACGGTGATCGAGCCCGGCCAGGTGCGCGCCGGCGACCCGGTCGAGCTGCTGCCGGGCCCGCGCGAGGTCAACCTGCGCGAGCTGTTCATGGCGCGCCGCCACGCCCGCTGAGGGCGGCCGCAGCCAGGCCGCTTCTCACCGCATCGCCCGCCCGCCATGCTCGCCTACCGCCACGCCTTCCACGCCGGCAACCATGCCGACGTGCTCAAGCACATCGTGCTCGTGGCGCTGCTGCGCCACCTGAACCTCAAGGACAAGGGCTGGCGCTTCGTCGATACCCACGCCGGCGCGGGCGACTACCGGCTCGACGGCGCGCAGGCGGCCAAGCGCGGCGAATACCGCCACGGCATCGGCCGGCTGTGGCAGCGCAGCGACGCGCCGCCCGCGGCCGCCGACTACCTGCGGCTGGTGCGCCAGCTCAACCCCGACGGCGCGTTGCGCCGCTGCCCGGGCTCGCCGTGGCTGGCGCAGGCGCTGCGCCGCCCACAGGACGAGTTGCGGCTGTTCGAGCTGCACCCCACCGACCACACGGCGCTGCAGCGCGCGATGGCCGGCGCGCGCGGCGTGCAGGTGGCGCGCGCCGACGGCTTTGCCGCGCTCAGGAGCCAGCTGCCGCCGCCGACCCGGCGCGGCCTCGTGCTGCTGGACCCGAGCTACGAGGGCCACCGCGACTACCCGCAGGTGGTCGCCGCGGTGCGCGATGCGCTGCGCCGCTTCGCCGACGGCACCTACATGGTCTGGTACCCGCGGGTGCTCAAGCCGGGCGCGGCGGCGATGGTGCAGCGGCTGAAGACCGCCGCGCCGCAGGGCTGGCTGCACGCGACGCTGACGGTGCAGCCGCTGGACGCGCAGGGCTTCGGGCTGGCGGGCAGCGGCGTGTTCGTGCTGAACCCGCCCTACACGCTGCATGCGACGCTGCAAGCGCTGCTGCCCTGGCTGACGGTCGCGCTCGCGCAGTTCGACGGCGCGGCCTGGGCGCTCGAGCAGCACGCGGTCTGAACGCCGCCGCCCCGGCGATCCGCGGCGTCGGGCGCAGGCGGCAGCGGCCCTGTGGAGGCGCGCCGTGCCGTTCCCGGGTTCCGCGGCCGCCCACCCGGCGGGCTGCAGGTGCGGCCCCCGGCCCAGCGGACCTCAACCGTCGCCGACGCCGCGCGCGCGGTCGGCGGCGAAGCGTGCGGCAAAGGCGCCGAAGCTGCCCGCCTCGAGCGCCGCGCGCACTTCGCGCATCAGGTTCAGGTAGTAGTGCAGGTTGTGGAGGCTGGCGAGCATCGGGCCGAGCATCTCGCCGCAGCGGTCCAGGTGGTGCAGGTAGGCGCGGCTGAAGCCGGCGCAGGCGTGGCAGGCGCAGCCCGGCTCGATCGGCCGCGGGTCGGCCTTGTACCGGGCATTGCGGATGCGCAGGTCGCCGAAGCGGGTGAACAGGTGGCCGTTGCGCGCGTTGCGGGTGGGCATCACGCAGTCGAACAGGTCGACGCCGTGGGCCACGCCCTCGACCAGGTCTTCGGGCGTGCCCACGCCCATCAGGTAGCGCGGCTTGCCCGCCGGCAACAGGCGCGGCGTGTGCGCCATGATGCGGCGCATGTCCTCCTTGGGCTCGCCGACGCTGACGCCGCCGATCGCGTAGCCGGGCAGGTCGAGCTCGGCCAGCGCCGCCGCCGAGGCTTCGCGCAGCGTCTCGTACATGCCGCCCTGCACGATGCCGAAGAGGGCATTCGGGTTCTCGAGGCGCGCGAACTCGGCGACGCAGCGCCGGGCCCAGCGCAGGCTCAGCTCCATCGAGCGCCGCGCCTGCTCTTCGGTGGTGACCTGCTCGCCGCGGCGGTAGGGCGTGCACTCGTCGAACTGCATCACGATGTCGCTGCCCAGCACCTGCTGGATCTGCATGCTGACTTCGGGCGTCAGCAGCAGCCGGTCGCCGTTGACCGGCGACGCGAACTTCACGCCTTCCTCGCTGACCTTGGCGCTGCCGCCCAGGCTGAAGACCTGGAAGCCGCCGCTGTCGGTCAGGATCGGCCGCTCCCAGCCCTCGAAGCGGTGCAGGCCGCCGAAGGCGCGCAGCACGTCGAGCCCGGGGCGCAGCCACAGGTGGAAGGTGTTGCCCAGGATGATCTGCGCGCCCATGTCGCGCAGGCTTTGCGGCAGCACGCCCTTGACGGTGCCGTAGGTGCCCACCGGCATGAAGGCGGGTGTCTCGACCACGCCGTGGTTCAGCGTGAGCCGCCCGCGGCGGGCGGCACCGTCGGTGGCGAGCAGGTCGAATCGCAGCATGGCGGCGATTGTCGCCGCCGGCCCCGCGGCCCTACGGTGCCGCGCGCGCCAGCAGCATCGCGTCGCCGTAGCTGAAGAAACGGTAGCGCGCCTGCACCGCGTGGGCATACAGCGCGCGCACGCGTTCGTAACCGGCGAAGGCGCTGACCAGCATCAGCAGCGTGCTCCGCGGCAGGTGGAAATTGGTGACCAGCAGGTCGGCGACGCGGAAGCGGAAGCCCGGCGTCACGAACAGCGTGGTCTCGGCCGCGCCGGCGCACAGGCCGCCTTCGGCCTGCGCCGCCGATTCGAGCGCGCGCAGCACCGTGGTGCCCACCGCCACCACCCGGCCGCCGCGCGCGCGCGCGGCCTGCACCGCAGCCACGGCGGCGGGCGGGATCTCGAACCACTCGGCGTGCATGCGGTGGTCGCCCAGGTCTTCGCTGCGCACCGGCTGGAAGGTGCCGGCGCCCACGTGCAGCGTCAGCGTGCTGCGCTCGATGCCGGCGGCCTGCAGCGCCTGAAGCAGCGCGGCGTCGAAGTGCAGCGACGCGGTCGGCGCGGCCACCGCGCCCGGCCGTTGCGCCAGCACAGACTGGTAGCGCGCCTCGTCGGCGGGCGTGTCGGCGCGCGCAATGTACGGCGGCAGCGGCACGTGGCCGTGGCGATCGAGCAGCGCGTGCGGCTCGTCGCTCAGGCGCAGCCGGAACAGCGCGTCGTCGGGGCCGGCACGGCCCAGCACCTCGGCGTCGAAGGCATCGGCGAAGCGCAGCCTGCTGCCGGCGCGCGGCGACTTGCTCGCGCGCAGGTGCGCCAGCACCTCGTGGCCGGGCAGCACGCGCTCGACCAGCGCCTCGACCGCGCCGCCGCTGGCCTTGCGCCCGTGCAGCCGCGCCTTGAGCACGCGCGTGTCGTTGAACACCAGCAGGTCGCCGGCGCGCAGCAGCGCCGGCAGCTCGCCGATGCCGCGGTCCACCGGCGCCGCGCCGGTGCCGTCGAGCAGCCGCGCGCTGCTGCGCTCGGGCGGCGGCTGCTGCGCGATCAGCTCGGGCGGCAGCGTGTAGTCGAAATCGGCGAGGCGGTAGCGGCGGTCGGGCATCGGCGGGCAGGGAGCGACGGGCGTGCGGTTGGCGGGCAGGCCGCAGGCATCCGGGGTTCGGGCAGCGGGCACCGGCACGCGGGGCCGCGGTGTGCGGCACGGTAGAGTAACCGCGGCGGACGCCGGTGCTTCGCCGCAGCCTGCATGCCCCGAACCGCAGACCCTCACGCCAACAGCGCCCACAGCACCGGCAGCACCGGCAGCACCGGCAGCACCGGCGGCGCGCGCGCACCGTCGGCGCCGCAGCGCGCGCTGCAGCGGCTCGGGCTGGTCGAGGACATCGACCTCGCGCTGCACCTGCCGCTGCGCTACGAGGACGAGACCCGCGTCACGCCGATCGCCGCGCTGCACGACGGCCAGAGCGCGCAGATCGAAGGCGTGGTGCGCAGCGTGCAGGTCGAGACCCGGCCGCGCCGCCAGCTGGTGCTGCGGCTGCGCGACGGCAGCGGCGAGCTGGTGCTGCGCTTCCTGCACTTCTATCCGTCGCAGACCAAGAACTGGGCCGCCGGCACGCGGCTGCGGGTGCGCGGCGAGCTGCGCCATGGCTTCTTCGGGCCGGAGATGGTGCACCCGGCGGTGCGCGTGGTGGAGCCGGGCGCGCCGCTGCCGCAGACGCTGACGCCGGTGTATCCGGCGAGCGCGCAACTGCCGCAGGCCTACCTGCGCCGGGCGATCGCCGCGGCGATGCAGCGCGCGCCGCTGCAGGAGGTGCTGCCGGCCGAGGCGCTGCCGCCGGGGCTGCCGCCGCTGCGCGACGCGCTGCGGCTGCTGCATCAGCCGCCGCCGCAGGTGCCGCTGGCGGCGCTGCACGACCACAGCCACCCCGCCTGGCAGCGGCTGAAGTTCGAGGAGCTGCTGGCGCAGCAGTTGTCGCAGCAGCAGGCGCTGCGCGAGCGCGAATCGCTGCGCGCGCCGGCACTGGCGCCGCGCACCGGCGCGCTCGCCGACCGGCTGCGCGCCGCGCTGCCCTTTGCGCTGACCGCCGCGCAGCAGCGCGTCGTCGCCGAGATCGGCGCCGACCTGGCGCGGCCGGCGCCGATGCACCGGCTGCTGCAGGGCGATGTCGGCTCGGGCAAGACGGTGGTCGCGGCGCTGGCCGCGGCGCGCGCGATCGACGCCGGCTGGCAATGCGCGCTGATGGCGCCGACCGAGCTGCTGGCCGAGCAGCATTTCCGCAAGCTGCTGGCCTGGCTCGAGCCGCTGGGCGTGACGACGGCGTGGCTCAGCGGCAGCCGCCGCGGCAAGCTGCGCACCGAGATGATGGCGCGCGTGGCCGACGGCCGCGCGGCGCTGGTGGTGGGCACGCAGGCGGTGATCCAGCACGACGTGCGCTTCCACCGGCTCGGCCTGGCGATCGTCGACGAGCAGCACCGCTTCGGCGTCGCGCAGCGGCTGGCGCTGCGCCACAAGCTGCGCGACCAGGATCTGGAGCCGCACCTGCTGATGATGTCGGCCACGCCGATCCCGCGCACGCTGGCGATGAGCTACTTCGCCGACCTGAGCGTGAGCACGATCGACGAACTGCCGCCCGGGCGCACGCCGGTGCTGACCAAGCTGTTCGACATCGGCCGGCGCGCGCAGGTGGTCGAGCGCGTGCGCGACGAGATCGGGCGCGGCCGGCAGGTGTACTGGGTGTGCCCGCTGGTGCAGGAGTCGGAAGCGCTGGACCTGCGCAACGCGACCGCGACCCACGCCGAGCTGGGCGCGGCGCTGCCCGGGCACGAGGTCGGCCTGCTGCACGGGCGCATGCCGGCGTCCGACAAGGCCGCCGTGATGGCGAAGTTCAGCGGCGGCAGCCTGCCGCTGCTGGTGACGACCACCGTGATCGAGGTCGGCGTCGACGTGCCCAACGCATCGCTGATGGTGGTCGAGCACGCCGAGCGCTTCGGCCTGGCGCAGCTGCACCAGCTGCGCGGCCGCGTGGGGCGCGGCAGCGCGGCCAGCGTGTGCGTGCTGCTGTACGGCGGCCCGCTGTCGGAAACGGGCAAGGCGCGGCTGCGCGCGTTGGCCGAGACGCACGACGGCTTCGAGATCGCGCGCCGCGACCTGGAGATCCGCGGCCCGGGCGAGTTCCTGGGCGCGCGCCAGAGCGGCGACGCACTGCTGCGCTTCGCCGACCTCGACGACGATGCGCCGCTGCTGCAGCACGCGCGCCGCGTGGCGCCGCTGCTGCTCGCCGAGCACCCGGACGCGGCGCGCGCGCACGTGCAGCGCTGGCTGGGTGCGAGCGCCGAGTACCTGAAGGCGTAGCGGCCGCGTGCGCGGCCCGCGCCGCGCGCGCAACCCGCAGCGCTGACCCACAATCGCCGCCATGACGCTGACCGAGCTGCGCTACATCGTCGCGGTGGCCCGCGAGAAGCACTTCGGCCATGCGGCCGAGGCCTGCTTCGTGTCGCAGCCGACGCTGAGCATCGCGATCAAGAAGCTCGAGGACGAGCTCGAAGTCAAGATCTTCGAGCGCGGCGGCAGCGAAGTCACGGTCACGCCGCTGGGCGAGGCGATCGTGCGCCAGGCGCAGGCGGTGATCGAGCAGGCGGCGGCGATCAAGGAGATCGCCAAGGCCGGCAAGGATCCACTGGCCGGCCCGCTGCGCCTGGGCATCATCTACACGATCGGCCCGTACCTGCTGCCCGAGCTGGTGCGCCAGGTGATCGAGCGCACGCCGCAGATGCCGCTGATGCTGCAGGAGAACTTCACCGTCCGGCTGCTGGAGATGCTGCGCGCCGGCGAGCTGGACTGCGCGATCCTGGCCGAGCCCTTCCCCGACGCGGGGCTGGCGATCGCGCCGCTGTACGACGAGCCCTTCATGGCGGCGGTGCCCAAGGACCACCCGCTGGCGCGGCGCCGCAGCGTCAGCGCCGAAGAGCTGAAGCAGCAGACGATGCTGCTGCTGGGCACCGGCCACTGCTTCCGCGACCAGGTGCTCGAGGTCTGCCCCGAGTTCGCGCGCTTCGCCACCGACGCCGAAGGCATCCGCAAGAGCTTCGAGGGCAGCTCGCTCGAGACGATCAAGCACATGGTCGCCTCCGGCATGGGCGTGACCGTGGTGCCGCGGCTGAGCGTGGACGCGCTGGCGCAGCCGCACGTACGCTACATCCCGTTCGCGCCGCCGGTGCCGTCGCGCCGGGTGGTGCTCGCCTGGCGGCGCAGCTTCACCCGCTACGAGGCGATCGCCGCGCTGCGCAACGCGGTCTATGCGTGCAAGCTCGACGGGGTGACGCGCCTGTCCGCCTGACGCGCGCCGCCGCGACCGCGCGCGGATAATGCGCGCCCTGCACTTCCCGCACCCGCCCCGAGCGCGCCGGGTGCGAACCGAACCCCGATGAACGACTCCGCCTCGCGCATCGCGCACGAGGTGCGGCGGCGCCGCACCTTCGCGATCATCAGCCACCCCGACGCCGGCAAGACCACGCTGACCGAGAAGCTGCTGCTGTACAGCGGCGCCATCCAGATCGCCGGCAGCGTGAAGGCGCGCAAGGCCAGCCGCCACGCCACCAGCGACTGGATGGAAATCGAGAAGCAGCGCGGCATCTCGGTGGCCTCCAGCGTGATGCAGATGGAATACCGCGAGTGCGTGATCAACCTGCTCGACACGCCCGGCCACCAGGATTTCAGCGAAGACACCTACCGCGTGCTGACCGCCGTGGACGCCGCGCTGATGGTGATCGACGCGGCCAACGGCGTCGAGCCGCAGACGCGCCGGCTGCTGCAGGTGTGCCGCGCGCGGAACACGCCGATCCTGACCTTCGTCAACAAGATGGACCGCGAGGTCAAGCCGCCGCTGGACCTGTTCGACGAGATCGAGGCCGAGCTGGGCATGAGCGTGGTGCCCTTCACCTGGCCGGTGGGCATGGGCAAGTTCTTCGGCGGCGTGCTCGACCTGCGGCGCGACCAGATGCGCGTGTTTGCCGCGGGGGAAGACCGGCTGAAGGACGCCGACGAGATCGTCGACGGCATCGCCAACCCGGCGCTGCGCGCGCGCTTCGGCGCCGCCTGGGAGCAGGCGGCCGGCGAAGTGGAGCTGCTGCACGGCGCCGCGCCCGGCTTCGACGAGGCCGCCTTCCTGGCCGGGCGCCAGACGCCGATGTTCTTCGGCAGCGCGATCAACAACTTCGGCGTGCAGGAGGTGCTGGACGCCTTGGTCGAACTGGCGCCGCCGCCGGGGCCGAAGGCCGCGTTGCAGCGCACGGCGCAACCCACCGAGCCCAAGTTCAGCGGCGTCGTCTTCAAGATCCAGGCCAACATGGACCCGTCGCACCGCGACCGCATCGCCTTCCTGCGCGTGGCCAGCGGCCACTTCGAGCGCGGCATGCGGCTGAAGGTCACGCGCTCGGGCAAGGAGCTGCGGCCGAACTCGGTGGTGAGCTTTCTCAGCCAGCGGCGCGAGCTGCTCGACGAGGCCTTTGCCGGCGACATCATCGGCATCCCGAACCACGGCGTGCTGCAGCTGGGCGACACGCTCAGCGAAGGCGAGGCACTGCAGTTCACCGGGCTGCCCTTCTTCGCGCCGGAGATGTTCCGCAGCGTCGAAGTGGCCGACCCGCTGCGCACCAAGCAGCTGCGCGCCGGGCTGACGCAGCTGGGCGAAGAAGGCGCGATCCAGGTCTTCCGTCCGGTGGCCGGCAGCGTGCTGCTGCTGGGCGCGGTGGGGCAGCTGCAGTTCGAAGTGGTAGCGCACCGGCTCGAACACGAGTACGGCTGCAAGGCGCGCATCCTGCCGGCTCGCTACAACGTGGCGCGCTGGGTCACGGCCGAGACCGGCGACGGCGCGGCCGCCGACGAGCGCGAACTCAAGCGCTTCATCGACCACAACGCGCACCGCGTGGCACTCGATGCGGTCGACGCGCCCTGCGTGCTGCTGGAATACGCGGGCGAGCTGCGCGCGATGCAGGAGAACTGGCCGAAGATCAGGTTCCACGCGCTGCGCGAACACGCCGGGCTGGTGTTCCAGAAGCAGCTCGACGGTTGACGACCAGGAACAGCGGTAATACGATACGTAGTACCGTTCGTTGAAGCCGTCCGATGACCGTCACCGTCAAGCTCGACATCCCGCTCGAAGAACGCCTGCGCCAGCGGGCGGCCAGCACCGGCCGCAGCACCAGCGAGGTCATCCGCGCGGCGCTGCAGGCCTACCTGGACCAGCCCGAGCGTGGAACTGCGCGATCGGCCTTCGACCTGGGTGCCGACCTTTTCGGCCGTCATCAGGGCCCGGCCGATCTGGCGCAGGGCCGCAAGCGCGCCGTTGCCGAAGCCTTCGGCGAGCGCCATGCCGGTCGCGGCGCGTGAGCCTTCGGCGCGCTGGCTGGCGCACGCCGGGCCGGTGCTGATCGACAGCGGCCCACTGATCGCGCTGTTCAACGGGGCGGACCGCTGGCACGCGCCGGTGCGCGGCTGGCTGCAGGCCAACCCGGGGGTGACGCTGCTCAGCACCTGGTGCGTGGCCACCGAGGTCTGCGCGCTGCTGGCACGGCGCGTCCACAACGACGCCGCGCTGGACTTCCTGCGCTGGGTGCAGCGCGGCGCCTTGGGCCTGGACCACGCCGTCGAAGGCAGCCTGACCAAAGTGCTGCGCATCAGCGAACGTTTCGCCAGCCTGCCCTTCGACCTGGCCGATGCGTCGATCGCCGAAGCCGCGGCGCGGCTGAAGCTGCGCCATGTGCTGTCGCTCGACGCCGACTTCGACGTCTATCGCGACCGCAGCGGGCGGCCGCTGGTCAACTTGCTGAAATGAAGCGCTCGCATCGGTCGGGTTCCGGCCCTGTTGTTGACTATCGGCAGGTCCGCTGCTTCCTTCTGCGTTTCGCGGCCGCTGAGGCGAAGCCGAAGAGGGGATGGCCGGCTCCGTTCAGCCAATTCCTATTCACTCCGCCGGCCACCCCCTCTTCGGCTTCGCCGGCACCGCCAGCGCGCTTCGGTAACGAACAGGGGAGCCGATCTCGGCACGAACAGCAGCATTGGCGAACCACTGATCGGGCCGACGGCGGGGTGGCCGACGGAGTGAATAAGAATTGGCTGAACGGAGTCGGCCACCCCATCGGCGGCCCCGTGCGCCGCGTTGGAGCATTCGAACGACCTCTGCCCGCACCACGACGAACGGCAGCAGCGGGCCGACAGCGGCCGCCGGGCGCCCGGCGTTTTGGCGGGTCGCGGGTCGCGGGTCGCGGGTCGCGGGTCGCACGATGGCGCAAAGGGTTCATTGACGCCGATGCACCACCCCTCGCCGCCAGCGGCCGCTGCGCCGAGCACTGCCGCCTGAATATGCACACGCCACTCGAAGTCCTGTCGCTGTATCCGCCGCACGAAGCCACGCTCGCCTCCTGGCTGGCGGCGCGGGTGGCGGTGGCCGCCGATCGCCCCTGCCTCGAATTCGGTGAGCGTGTGCTTACCTACGCGGAAATCGAGTCTGCATCGCGGCGCGCGGCAGCGCTCTATGCCGGCCTGGGGGTGCGCGCCGGCGACCGCGTCGGCGTGATGGCGCACAACCATCCGTCCACCGTTCTGACGCTGCTGGCGCTGGCGCGGCTGGGCGCGGTGCTGGTGCCGGTGAACCCGGACTACCGCGCGGCCGAGGCGGCGTACGTGTTCGGGCACGCCGGGGTCAGCGGCGTGCTGTGCGCGCCCGAGGCGCTGGCCACGGTGCGCGAGGCCGTGGCGGCGCTGGAGCCGGCACCCTGGCTGCTGCTGAACGCACGCGATGCGGCCGAGCCGGCGCTGCCGGTCTTCGATGCGCTGCTGGCCGCCGCCGGCACGGCGCCGCCACCCGCGCCCACCGACGCCCAGGCACCCTGCGTGTTCATCTACACCTCGGGCACCACCGGCTTCCCCAAGGGCGTGATGCACGGCCAACGCACGCTGATCGGCGCCGGCGAAGGCTTCGTGCAGCGCATGCACCTGCAGCCCGAAGACCGGCTGCTGTGCATCCTGCCGATGTTCCACATCAACGCGCTGTTCTATTCGCTGGCCGGCGCGTTGGCCGCCGGGGCGACGCTGATCCTGCTGCCGCGCTTTTCGGCCGGCCGCTTCTGGCACGAGGCGGCGCGCACGCGCGCGACCGAGGTCAACACCATCGCCGCGGTCACCAACATCCTGCTGCGCCGGCCGCGCAGCGAGTTCGTGCCCGGCCACGCGCTGCGCAAGGTCTACGGTGCGCCGCTGACGGCCGAGTGCTGCCGGGTGTTCCAGCGCGAGTTCGGCGTGCCCACGCTGATCGAGGGCTACGGCATGAGCGAGATTCCCGGCGTGCTGAGCAACCCCTTCGAGGGCCCGCAGAAGATCGGCAGTATGGGCCGGCCGAGCGCGCACCCCGACCCGGCCGTGCCGCCGCCCGAATTGCGCATCGTCGACGAGGCCGGGCGCGACCTGCCCGACGGCCAGGCCGGCGAGCTGTGGGTGAAGACGCCGCTGGTGATGCAGGGCTACTACCGCGACCCGGCGCAGCCCGCCGCCGCCTTCGCCGCAGGCGGCTGGTTCAAGACGGGCGACCTGGTGCACCGCGACGCCGACGGCTTCTACTGGTTCGTCGCGCGTGCCCGCGACATCATCCGCAAGCGCGGCGAGAACATCGCCGGCGCCGAACTCGACCGCGTGATCGAGGCCCATCCCGACGTGCTGCAGGCGGCGGCGATCCCGGTGCCCGATGCGCTCGGCGAGGACGAGATCCTGGCCGCGGTGCTGCCCAGGCCCGGCGCCGCGCCCGATGCGGCCGCCATCGCGGCCTGGTGCCGCGAGCGGCTGGCGCCGATCAAGGTGCCGCGCTACGTGGTGTTCGTCGAGCACCTGCCGCTGACACCCACGCACCGCGTGGCCAAGTTCAAGCTGCGCGAGCAGGCCGAGGCGCTGCGCGCGCAGGCCAAGGATCTGGCCGCGGACCGGGCAGCGGACAAGGCAACCGACGACAGCGGAAAATAACCGCTGCCGCCATCGACCCTTCGCCCACCCACCCGCCGCCCCGCCATGACTGGTCTGACTGCTCCCGCACCTTCGCGCCTGACGCTGTACCTCGACCTGATCCGCTGGAACCGCCCGGCCGGCTGGCTGCTGCTGCTGTGGCCGACGCTGGCGGCGCTGTGGATCGCCGCCGGCGGCTTTCCCGGCTGGCATCTGCTGGCGGTGTTCGTGCTCGGCACGATCCTGATGCGCAGCGCCGGCTGCTGCATCAACGACGTCGCCGACCGCGACTTCGACCGCCACGTCAAGCGCACCGCGCAGCGGCCGGTCACGCGCGGCGCGATCGGCGTGGGCGAGGCGCTGGCGCTGGGCGCGGCGCTGGCGCTGGCGGCCTTCGCGCTGGTGCTGAGCACCAACGCGCCGACGATCCTGCTGTCCTTTGCCGGGCTGGCGATCACGCTGCTGTACCCCTACGCCAAGCGCGTGGTGTCGATGCCGCAGGCGGTGCTGGGCGTGGCCTTCAGCTTCGGCATCCCGATGGCCTTCGCCGCGGCGCTGGGCGGCGATGACTGGGCCTTGAGCGCCGTCGGTGCCGCTGTGCCTTGGCACGCATGGGCGCTGCTGGTCGTGAACCTGTTCTGGGTGCTGGCCTACGACACCGAGTACGCGATGGTCGACCGCGACGACGATCTGCGCATCGGCATGAAGACCTCGGCGATCACGCTCGGCCGCCACGACGTGGCCGGGGTGATGGCCTTCTACGCGCTGCACCTGGCCGGCTGGGCGCTGATCGGCCGCCTGCTGGGCCTGGGGCTGGTGTTCGGGCTGGGCCTGGCCGCCGCCGCCGCGCAGGCGGCGTGGCACTACACGCTGATCCGCGGCCGCACGCGCGAAGGCTGCTTCCACGCCTTCCGGCAGAACCACTGGCTGGGCTTTGCCGTGTTTGCCGGCGTCGCGCTCGACCTGGCGTTGCGCTGACCGGCCGCGGCCGGTTCAGCCGGCCTCGCCGAGCTCGTGCGCGCGCCGCTGCGCCGCACGGATCGCACGCACGAAGGCCTCGCGCACGCCGTCGGCCTGCAGCGACGACAGCGCGGCATGGGTGGTGCCGCCCTTGGAGGTGACGCGCTCGCGCAGCAGTGCCACCGGCTCGTCCGACTGGCGCGCCAGCTCGGTCGCGCCGGCAAAGGTGGCCAGCGCCAGCGCGCGGCCCTGATCGGCGCTCAAGCCCATGTCCTGCGCGGCCTGCAGCATCGCCTCGATGAAATAGAACACGTAGGCCGGGCCGGAGCCCGACAGCGCCGTCACCGCGTCCAGGTCGGCTTCCTGCGCGACCCACAGCGTGGCACCGGCCGGCGCCAGCAGCGCCTCGACCTGCGCGCGCTCGGCGGCGCTGACCGCGGGCGTCGCGTACAGCCCGGCGATGCCGCGGCCGATCAGCGCCGGCGTGTTGGGCATGCTGCGCACGATGCGCTGCGCGCCGGTGGCCGCGGCGATCGCGCCGCAGCGGATGCCCGCCATCACGCTCAGGTGCAGCGCCTGCGCCAGCTGCCGGCCGCAGGCCGCGGCCGCTTCCGGAAAGACCTGCGGCTTGACCGCCCACACCACCTGCGCCGCACCGGCCAGCGACGCATCGGCCGCGGCCAGCGTGCGCACGCCGAACTGCTGCTCCAGGCGCGCGCGCTGCTCGGCCAGCGGCTCGACCACCGTCACCGCGGCAGCCGGCCGGCCGCTGCGCAGCAGCCCGCCGATCAACGCGGTGGCCATGTTGCCGCCGCCCAGGAAGAGTGTCGCGTCCGCCATGGCGCGCAGTGTAGCCAGCGGGCGCCGGCGGCCCCCGCGCCTGCGGGCCGCTGCTGCGCGGCCGGTGCGGCGGGCTGCGCTCCCCGCGCCCCAGCCCGCTCCCCCGGCCCGCACCCCCGGGTCCGCCACCCCGGCCCGCCACCCCGACCCGCGCCCGCCCGCCTGGCCCGCCCGCCTGGCCCGCGCCCCGCACCGTGCAGGCCGGCGCGCAGTCCGGCATGCTGGCCAGCCCGCAGTCCGTAAGATGCGCGCCTTTGCCACGAGCCCCGACGCGCCGATGCACCGCCGCCTGCTGATCAAAGCCGCCCTGTGTGCGGCCGCCGCCCCTGTCGCCGCCCAGCCCGCCGCCCAGCCCGCCGCCCAAGCCGCCGCCTGGCCGACCCGGCCGGTGCGGATCGTCGTGCCCACGGGGCCCGGCAGCTCGCTCGACCTGATCGTGCGCGCGATGAGCGACCGCCTCGGCCAGCGCTGGGGCCAGCCGGTGGTGGTGGAGAACAAGCCCGGCGCCGGCGGCATGCTCGGGCTGGACATCGCCGCCAAGGCCACCGACGGCCACACGCTGGCGATCGGCTTCAACGGGCCGATCGCGTTCGCGCCCTTCCTGTACCGCAAGATGCCCTACGACCCGGCGAAGGACCTGCTGCCGGTCGTCATGACCACCAGCCAGCCCAACGTGCTGGCGGTCAGCATCGACAAGGTGCCGGCCCGGACGGTGGCCGAATTCGTCGCCTGGGCCAAGGCCGAGAACGCCAGGCCCGGCGGCAAGGTCAGCTACTCGTCGCTGGGCAACGGCAGCTCGGCGCACCTGACGATGGAGCTGTTCATGGCCGCGGCCGGCTTCCAGGCGGTGCACGTGCCGTACAACGGCTCGCCGCCGGCAGCGATGGCCGTCGCGCAGGGCGAGGTGGACGCCACCTTCATGGTGGCGCCGGCGCTGCTGCCGCATGTGCGCAACCACAAGGTGCGGCTGCTGGCGGTGAGCAGCGCGCAGCGCCCCGACAGCCTGAAGGAGTTGCCCACGCTGGCCGCCGCCGGCTTCCCCGAAGTCGAGTCGCTCGCCTGGAACGGCCTGTTCGCGCCCGCCGGCACGCCCGACGCGGTGCTGCAGCGGATCAACGCCGACGCCAACGCAGTGCTGCAGGACGCAGCCGTGCGCCAGGCGCTCGATGCCCAGGGCCTGACGGTGGTCGGCGGCAGCGCGGCCGACTTCAAGCGCGTGATCGACGCCGACGTCAAGCGCTGGGGCCCGGTGATCACCCGGATCGGCGTCAAGCTCGACTGAAGCTGCCCGCGCTGCCCGCGCACGCTTGAACCCCACCGCATCGTCCCGATATCGCCATGATGAACGCCGCACCTGCCGACCCCAGCCTGTCCTTCGACGTCACCGAAGCCGACTTCCGCCAGACCGTGCTCGAGCGCTCGCTCGAGGTGCCGGTGCTGGTGGACTGCTGGGCGCCCTGGTGCGGCCCGTGCACCAACCTGAAGCCGGTGCTCGAGAAGCTGGCGCAGGAGTACGGCGGCGCCTTCCTGCTCGCCAAGCTCAACACCGACGAGGCGCCGCAGATCTCGGCCGCGCTGCAGATCCGCAGCATCCCGCTGGTGGTGCTGTTCATCGGCGGCCGGCCGGTGGACCAGTTCATGGGCGCGTTGCCCGAAGGCCAGGTGCGCGCCTTCCTCGACAAGCACCTCGGGCCGCAGGTGTCCGAAGCCGAGGCGCTGCGCACCGAAGCCGAAGCCGCCGCCGACCCGCAGCAGGCCGAGATGCTGCTGCGCGAAGCCTTGCGGCTGGAGCCGGGCAACGCGCCGGTCACGCTCGACCTGGCGGCGCGCTGGATCGAGCGCGGCGCCTTCGACGACGCCGCCAAGCTGCTGGGCAAACTGTCGGCTGAAGCCGGCGGCGAGCGCCGCGACGCGCTGCTCAAGCGCATCGAGCTGGCGAAGAACAAGCCCGCCGGCGACCCGGCGGCACTGGCCGCGCGCATCGCTGCGAATCCGAAGGATTTCGACGCGCGCTTCGCGCTCGCCGCGATCCGCGTGTGGGAAGGCAACTTCAACGCCGCCTTCGACGAACTGCTCGAAGTGGTGCTGCGCGACAAGGCCGAGTGGCGCGAGAAGGCGCGGCTGCAGCTGATCGAGTGGTTCGGGCTGTGCACCGACGCCGAGGCGGTGAGCCGCGGCCGGCGCTACCTGGGCATGTACCTGAACTGATCAACGCGCCGCCAGAGCCACGGCCTCGGCGATCGAGACGGTGTGGCCCGGCGCCGCGGCGCGCAGCCGTGCATCCTCGGTCACCAGCGGCGCCTCCAGCCGCTGTGCGCAGGCGATGAAGCGCGCGTCGTAGGCCGACAGCTTCCAGCGCAGCGCCACGGCCAGCGCTTCGGCATGCGGCACCTCGGCCCAGCCGGTCACCTGCTGCGCGGCCAGCGTCAGCAGCGCCGCCGCGTCCGCAACGCTCAGAGCCTTGCCGCGCACCTGTGTAGCCAGCAGGTTGCTGAATTCGACCAGCACGAAAGGCTCGCTGCGCCAGTCCGGGTCTGCCCGCTTGAGCGCCCGTGCGTCGGCCGTGCGGTCGCCCTCGATCAGCAGATAGGCAACGACATTGGTGTCGACGACGATCATTCGCGGCCGCTGGCGATCGCCGCCTCGATCGCCTCGGCCGTCAACGGGCCGCCGCGCCGGCGCTTGACCGGTTTGGGCAACTCCGCGGGGGCGGCGGGGCGCGCACCGAAGATCGCGCTGCCCACGCGCACGATCGTCGCGCCCTCGGCGACGGCGGCTTCCAGGTCGGCGCTCATGCCCATCGACAGCGTGTCCAGCTCGAGCCCCTGATCGTTCAGCGCCTGCAGCAGCCCGCGCAGCCGCCGGTGCGGCGCGCGCTGCGCCTCGTAGTCGCCGGCCGGCTCGGGGATGCCCATCAGCCCGCGCAGGCGCACGCGCCCTGGCGGCAGCGCCGCCACCGCGCGCGCCAGCGCCGGCAGATCGGCCGGCGCGACGCCGCTCTTGCTGGCCTCGCCGCTGACGTTGACCTGCAGGCACAGCTGCAGCGGCGCCAGGCCCGGCGGGCGCTGCTCGGCCAGGCGCTGCGCGATCTTCAGCCGGTCGACGCTGTGCACCCAATCGAAGGCCTCGGCCACCGCGCGCGTCTTGTTGCTCTGCAGCGGCCCGATCAGGTGCCAGCGCAGATCGGCGCGCAGGCCGGCCAGCGCCGCGATCTTGGGCAGCGCCTCTTGCACGTAGTTCTCGCCGAAATCGCGCTGGCCGGCGGCGGCGGCGGCGCGCAGCGCGTCGGCGCCGAAGGTCTTGCCCACCGCGAGCAGCGTGACGCTTTGCGCGCTGCGCCCGGCGGCGGCGCAGGCGCGCGCGATGCGCCCCTTCACTTCCTGCAGGCCGGTACCGATGCTGCCCATAATGCCCCGAGCTTAGCCCGGCGCCGCGCCGGCGCCCGAATCGCGCATGGACATCACCCAGCTGCTGGCCTTTTCCGTCAAGAACAAGGCATCCGACCTGCACCTTTCGGCCGGGCTGCCGCCGATGATCCGCGTGCACGGCGACGTGCGCCGCATCAACGTGGAGCCGCTGGACCACAAGCAGGTGCACGCCATGGTGTACGACATCATGAACGATGCCCAGCGCAAGCACTACGAGGACACGCTCGAGTGCGACTTCTCGTTCGAGATCCAGGGGCTGGCGCGCTTCCGGGTCAACGCCTTCAACCAGAACCGCGGCTCGGGCGCGGTGTTCCGCACGATCCCGAGCAAGATCCTGACGCTCGAGCAGCTCAACTGCCCGAAGGTGTTTGCCGACCTGGCGCTCAAGCCGCGCGGCCTGGTGCTGGTGACCGGCCCGACCGGATCGGGCAAGAGCACCACGCTGGCGGGCATGGTCAACCACCTGAACGAGAACGAGTACGGCCACGTGCTGACGGTGGAAGACCCGATCGAGTTCGTGCACGAAAGCAAGAAGTGCCTGGTCAACCAGCGCGAGGTGGGCCCGCACACGCTCTCCTTCAACAACGCGCTGCGCGCCGCGCTGCGCGAAGACCCGGACGCGATCCTGGTGGGCGAGCTGCGCGACCTGGAGACGATCCGCCTGGCGCTGACCGCCGCCGAGACCGGCCACCTCGTCTTCGGCACGCTGCACACCAGCAGTGCGGCCAAGACGATCGACCGCGTGGTGGACGTCTTCCCCGCGGCCGAGAAGGACATGGTGCGCGCGATGCTGTCCGAATCGCTGATCGCGGTGATCTCGCAGACGCTGTGCAAGCTCAAGGACGGCTCGGGCCGGGTGGCGGCGCACGAGATCATGATCGCCACCTCGGCGATCAAGAACCTGATCCGCGAGAACAAGGTCGCGCAGATGTACTCGAGCATCCAGACCGGCCAGAGCCTGGGGATGCAGACGCTCGACCAGAACCTGGCCGACCTGGTGCGGCGCAACGTGGTGTCGCCGGCCGAGGCGCGGGCGAAGGCGAAGTTTCCCGAGAACTTCCCCGGGTAGGGGCGCTGCGGCTGCGGCCTCTTGGGTTGGCGGCTTCGGGGAGGCGGCCCATGGCGCCGGAACATCTCGACCGCGGTCGGAGGGTGCATTGCCCCTAAGCGGTTGGGTTGCCCGAACCGTGCTGATTCCGCAGGCGTATCCGGTTACGCCATCAGAATTGCAGGCGTATCCGGATACGCTTGCAGAATTGATGTCGAGAACACGTTATGTGGCAAGGAGAGATATCGCGTGATTCTTGACGAAGCAAAGCAACTGCTCACTGCGAGCGGGTTCCAAATCAAATCCGAGGAGCGCTCTGGAAACGATCTTGGCTGGCAACTGCGCCTGACAAATGGCGGCATCGTCAACGTCTTTGATACAGGTGCGTTCAACGTCCAGGGCAAATGCCAACCAGAAATTAAAAAAGCCCTTGGGACGGCAGCTCCCGCGGTCACCGTTCCGGTCGCAGCGCAGGTGGCAAGGCCCAACACCAACCACAAAGTGTTCGTCGTCTACGGCCATGATGAAACGGCGAGGAATCACCTAGAGGCAATGCTGCGCCGCTGGAATCTGGAGCCGCTAATACTGGATCAGCTTCCGTCGGAAGGGCAGACAATCATTGAGAAGCTGGAAAAATACACGGCAGAGGTCAAGTTCGCTGTTGTTCTCGCAACACCCGACGATCAAGGCCATAGAGCGGGCAGAGAAGATGAACGTGCATATCGAGCACGTCAAAACGTCGTGCTGGAGTTGGGCATGCTCCTATCTCGTCTCGGCAGAAGTCGCGTTGCCATCGTCCTGAAACAGCAGGCCAATATGGAGCGCCCGTCGGATATTCAGGGCCTGATCTACATTCCCTTCAAGGATGATTTACAGAAAGAAGCCGGCACAATCTTGGCCAAGGAAATGGCGGCACAGGGCTACCACATTGATGTGGCGCGGCTATAGCCACATAACAACAGGTTCCAGCCGACGGCCCCGCCTTCGGCGGGTCCGCGCCTGAACCTGGTTAGGCTTCACAAGGAGCACACCGAATGAGCGCAATACTACTTATCATCGTTGGCATCGTTGTCGGAGGGTGGGCTGCGAAGGCAAACACTGTTATCGAGTCCCAAAGGCCAATAATTCTCCAAGGCCCACTCGGTGGCCTAATCCAATTCGTTTGCCGATTTGGTGGCCTCGGGTTGCTTATCTACGGTGTCATTAAACTATTCTCATGAGGTTGCCAATGGAAATCATCATCGGATTGTTCCTCGTCGTTGTGGCTCTAATAGTAATTGGCAAGATTAAAGGTCCGCCCGATCCCGCCACTATGTCTATTGAGGCCATCCTTGCCCGCATGCAATCCGAGGGCACTCATGGCATCTTTCAAAGGCAGTAGTTCCGAGTTCAAGCGGTTCATTGGACCTCACCTTAGGAACGTGGTTAATCAGATTAGCAAGAACCACAAGAAATCTATTGGAAGCTGCGAGCATTGCGGTACAAGCGGTGAATTGCATGCTGCCCATGTGCATGGGAAAACTCGAACCGAAATCATCGAATCTATTCTGTCGCGTTTGCACCTCTCGGACTCGCCGGTGCTCGAGATCGAACTCGACGCCTTCGAACAAGAGTTCAAGCATGAGCACTCTCCGGTCGAAAAGGCGATCTTGGTCCTGTGTCAGGCGTGCCATTGGAAGTACGACTCGAGGCACTTCGTCGCCGGAAGCACGGCGACGTCGCCATCATTAACTAACAGTCAGTTGAATCCACCAATGCTTTCAGACCTTCTGCCGATCACATTGGAACCACCGAGGATGAACGACTTCATCGATCACCTTCTTACGACTAGAGCAGCCGAGATTCAAACGTATTTTAGCGATGGCCGAGTGAAGTCTCAAACCTGGCACGCCAACCGATTCACGCGCGACTCGAATCTGTTCAAAAACCTTCGCTCGCGCCCCGATTTCAGGCAAGGCACATGGCAGGGCCTCGGAATTGCGAAGGTCCATGTACGCGTGGTTGCTCGTTGACGCCTAACCCGCTGGTCAACCGGACTCACTTCGGTCGGCTTCGCCTCCCTATGCGGGCCGGTTACCAGCAACGTTGAGCATAGAAGGGAGGATCCATGACAGCACAGATTTCTGACACATTCATCTTCAAGGGTGATGAGTATTCCCTCATCGGTATGAAAAGTGGTGACCTTGCTTCGCCTGAACAATTCGGTATGGAACCGGAGATGATCCATACAGCCTGCTATCGAGGTTTCTATGCTACGTATGAACTCACGGAAAAAGCGCTCTATCTCAGAAAACTTTCGCTGAGAGAGAAGAATGAAAACTACCTGCCTATTGGGGGAATCGAGCCTGAACAAGAGGAATTCCAAGCCACATATCACGGCTTGAGTGTATTGGTTCCTTTCACGGGGAAGATAAGGCTGGCCAAAGATTTCATAGAGGAACTCTACATCCACATGGGTTACCAGAAACCCACCGCTTTCAAGACAGTCTTGGACATGACCCTGAAAGGCGGGCAAGTAGTTGAGTTGAAGGATCGCTCTCAGGAAATGGAAGAGAAGCGCGGTGCCTTCAAGAAGCACTATAAGTCTGGGACTATGCTGCAGACCATCGACGAGGCATTTAGTCTCGACATGGATTTGGAATAAGCGTGTCCAACAAACGCTCCAGCCGACCGCTCAACTGCTACGCGGTTTCGCGTCAGCTGAGCTTGCACCTTACCGTCGGGATCGGGCCATCATTCGTATTGCAACCTCGCTTGCCCCGTGTGCCAGCCCCAATCTTCCCGCCGCCAGGGATTTCATGCTCGGGGGCGAGTAGCCATCATCATGTCGGGTTAGGCGTCGAAGACCTGCCCGCCACAGCGCATCGCGACGTAGGCATGCACCGGCCCACACACCGTAACCGACGACTGCCGATGTACCATGCACCCGTATGCCCGTGAAAGTCCAGGATCTGCTCGCCATGCTGCAGAGTGACGGCTGGTTTCAGGTGCGTCAGAAGGGGGCCATCGTCAGCTCCGCCACCCGAGCGAGCCGGGTACGGTCACCGTCGCCGGAAAGCCGAGCGTTGACGTGCCGCCGGGGACACTGAACAGCATCCTGAAGCAAGCCGGCCTGAAGACGTGAGGTGTCCTATGCAGTATTTGGTTGTGATCGAGCGTGGTCCGTCAAGCTACGGCGCCTACGTTCCGGACCTGCCGGGCTGTGTGGCAGTCGGACAGACTCGAGAAGAAGTCGAAACGCTGATCCATGAAGCAATCGAGTTTCACCTCGAGGGGATGCGCGAGGACGGTCAACCTATCCCTGAACCGTCGTCATCGGCTCAGCTGGTCACTGTCGACGTCTAACTCGGACGTGTACGTGTTCACGTGCCTTCGCGAGGAGCTGCATACCTCGTAGCGTGGGTGCACCGGCAAACTCAAACGTCGGGCGTCTCACCCCGCGCGGGCGGCAATCGGACCAGCCCCTCGTTGGAGGGTTTCGCGACGGTTCGGCCAAGCGGCAGCCACCTCACTTTGCGGCACGCCGAGCGTGTCGCAGGGGCAGGCGGCCCTTGGCGGCGGAATATCTCGACCGCGGTCGGAGGGTGCATTGCCCCAAAGCGGTTGGGGTTGCCTGAACCGTGCTGATTCCGCAGGCGTATCCGGATACGCCATCGGAATTGCAGGCGTATCCGGATACGCTTGCAGAATTGATGTCGAGAACACGTTAGCCATCACGAGGACGACCATGCCAGTACATCGAGCGCGAGCAAACCGGAACTGGGCCTCGCTTTTATTGGAAAGGGAAACGCGCGGCGCAATTCGAGACAAGACAGGACTACGTTACAGAGTTGGACCGGACTACGTCGTCGCCGGCGACGATGACAGAGCAGAGCGCTATTTCAAGTGGTTCGCAAGGGAGTTCCCGGACGACGCGGGAGAGCCAATTCACTTGCTCTACAGAGCCATCGAGCGCTTCAACTGCGACGACATTGAGGTGGCATCGCGGCACCTCAAAGAGGCAATGTTGAGCAACCTCTACATGCTTCCGCGCGTCTTCGGCGATCCAATTGGAAGGCTCGACGTATGGCACGGCAGCAACTGGAGCGAACCGGAGTATCTTGAGGAAGTTGAGGACTACTTATCGCCAATAACGTTGCCACAGCGGCAATGGATTCGTGCGAGGTACTCGACATCGTCGTTCACAGAACTTCGGGACAAGTACATTGAGGCTTACGCCATCTTGCTAACAGAACGCAACGTCCAGCGCCGCAGCAAGGTCCTCGATAGTCTAGCGCTGTACGTGGCGACCAATAGGTCAAGCGTCAGCGAAGGTGACGGCTAACCCGCTGGTCAACCGGACCCGCTCCAGTCGGCTTCGCCTCCTTTCGCGGGCCGGTTACCAGCAACGTTAGCCCGCGATGACGAACCACCAGCGGATTGGCGCCATCTCGAATGCTCACGCCGGCAGAGAATTCGAGGCATTCGCCCAGGCCTATTTCGCCTCCCACGAGGGTCTGCACCTTCAGCGCTCGTTCGCGGTCCCCATTGGTCACTCTCCGGCATCCAAGGTGCACAGGTTCGACTTCGGAAGTGATGAGCCTCCTGTGTTGGTCGAGTGCAAGTCGCACAACTGGACCATCACGGGCAATATGCCGAGTGCCAAGGTCACCGTTTGGAACGAGGCTATGTATTACTTCCATCTTGCGCCTGCGCGCTTCCGGAAGGTACTCTTCGTGCTCAATGCCAGGCACGCGCGCCAATCCGAGTCATTGGCGGAGTTCTATGTGCGCTCGTGTGGCCATCTCATTCCTCCCGGGGTCGAGGTTCTTGAGTACACACCTGATAGCAAGACCGTTCGTCGTGTTCTGCTCGCGGGCTAACCCTTCGTTGCACCCGTTAGGCATCGCACCGGGCGGGCTTGTTGGCGTAGTTGACAACACATACCTGTGTTGTCATTATGATCAACATGAAGGCGACCCTCGTCGCGCGAACGCGCATCGTCTACGCCGAGTACGCTTTCGTCGAACTGGTTCTCTGGAAGGTGCCGGCCCCAGTAGCTGGGTCATCCCACGAGTTCAAGTACCGCCTCGCCTACGTCGTTGACGGCGTTTGCGTGGTTCGGTACGACAACGAGGTCGGCAATGGGGATCATCGCCACTACGGCGAGAAGGAGTCCGAGTACGCCTTCACCACGCCCGAGGCACTTCTCGCTGCCTTCGAGCGAGATATAGCGAGGTGGAACCGTGAAAACAGTCACTCTTGAAGTTCGAGCACCCAGGAAGTCGATGACCGACTTTGCTAGCGCCTGGCGCACTGGCAAGCCGCAGAGGTCGGCTCGGATCAGTTTTTCCTCTCCTGAACTTCTCTGGAAAGTTCTCACCGCCAAGCGCTGGGAACTCTTGAAGGCACTTTGCGGAGCTGGGCCTGTGTCCATCCGGGAAGCAGCGCGTCGCGTCGATCGAGACGTCAAGGCCGTTCATAGCGACGTGATGGCGCTCCTCAGTGCCGGCGTGCTTGACCGGGCAGAAGGGGGGGGAATCGTCTTCCCGTACGAAGCCGTCAAGGTCGAATTCCTGCTTCAAGCTGCATAGCTGCCGGGTGTACTACTCGCTCCGAGGCAATGGGCTGCTGCTCTTGCTCGCGGGCGGCGACGAGTCGACCCAGGAGAAGGACATTGCTCGGGCGACCAAGCTGGCACAGGGGTTCAAGGCGCAGGAACCATGGCCAAGTCCACCGCCGCAACGACGCGCAAGCCGAAGACCAAGACGACGCTCTACGACGTCACCCAGTACCTCAAGACACCGGAAGACATGGCGGCTTACCTAGACGCTTGGCTCGAGGAGGCGCCCGACGATGCTTCCGGCATTGCTCGGGCGCTCGGCGACGCCCCACGCGCCAAAGGCATGACGCAAGTCGCCAAAGACGCCGGGCTCAGCAGGGAAAGCCTCTACCGCGCGCGCAGCACCGACGGCAATCCAAGCATTGCCACCGTGCTCAAAGTCGCATGAGCCCTCGGCGTCAAGCTTCACGTGGAGGCCGCATAGGTTGCGGCTGGCGGCGAGGCCGAACCCTTCGCTCGAGCCGACAGTCCGGGGACACCATCCAGCAGGTGGTCAACCCCGGGCATTCATCGCCGGGCATTCCGGCACCGGCTGTGCAGCAGCCCGCACCGCGGTGCTATGGCACAGCGCCGCCGAATGGATTGACGAGGGCGAGGGCCACGCCGAAATCAGCGAAGTCGGCTACGTTTCTCGTCACGACCGTCAGCCCATGAGTCTTGGCGACTGCGGCAATCATCGCGTCCTCATACAGGGTGTCGGAGCGGCGGTGCATCAGTCTTGCCCACATGCGGAAGGCCACGGCATCCATCGGCAGGATGTTGTATGCGCTTGCCACCAGGTTCAGCCAGGCTTCGATCTCCGCGGCCTTTGCCGCGTCTTGTTCCCGCGTGAGTTCTATCCCGGCCTGAATTTCGCCCAGGGTGATGGCAGCGACATGGAGGTGTGCGTCCTCCACCGAGTCGAGCCACGCCAGCACGCCGCCATGCGGACGCTGCTTGCGCAGTTCCGATACGACGTTGGTGTCCAGCAGGTACATCAGCCCTACCGGAATGCGCTTACCGGCCGGCGCCGGGCGTGCCCGCGCTCGGGCAGCGCCAGGTCGGCGCGGGCCGAATCGGACAGCAGCAATTGCTTGAGTGACGGCCTTGCGGCTGCCTGCAGGCGCCGCCATTCCTCCACCGGGACGAGGACTGCAGCTTCGGTGCCGCGCCTTGTCACCATCTGCGGGCCCTCAGCCAGGCACGCGTCCAGGAATTCGCTGAACCGGGCTTTGGCGTCCTGCACGGGCCAAGTGCGCATCACATCTCCTGCGTCTAGTCAGATGACCAGTCCATTTGAATATCGTACAGACAGCAAGCGGCTGCGCGCGATGCCGGTGCCAAGGCCGCCTTGCTGTGGGCGGCACAGACCGCACCGGCGCTGAAGCCGATGCCCGGCAGTTGCTCGCACGCGTCGACGATGCGGGTGATGGTGGGATGGGCCTGCAGCGGGCAATGGAAGCGCCGCGCGTTGCAGACCTGGGGCACCAGACAGCGATCGGCCAGGCCCGGGCGGTCGCCGCGGCAGCAGCGCGCGCGGGTTGTTCGGCGGATGGATGTCGCAGGCCGCCGAACCTGCGCAAGCAGGAGCAGCGCTCGAGCCTGCGCAGCGTCACACGGCCTTGGCCGTGTCCACCCGGTTCTCGATCGTGCCGAAGATGTTGCGGCCTTCGGCGTCGAACATCTCGATGCGCACCGTGTCGCCGTGCTGCATGAAGGGCGTGACGGGCTTGCCCTGCTCGATGGTCTCGTAGGTGCGGACCTCGGCCAGGCAGCAGTAGCCCACGCCGCCGTTGGCGATCGACGAGCCCCACAGGCCGCCCTGCTTGTTCGACACCGTGCCCGATCCGACGATGGAGCCGGCACACAGCGTGCGCGTCTTGGCCACGTGGGCGGCGAGTTGGCCGAAGTCGAAGGTCATGTCCACGCCGGCGTCGGGCTTGCCGAAGAGCCGGCCGTTCAGGTGCACCACCAGCGGCAGGTGCACCTTGGCATCCTTCCAGGCCGCGCCGAGCTCGTCGGGCGTGACGGCCACGGGGCTGAAGGCGCTGGCGGGCTTGCTCTGGAAGAAGCCGAAGCCCTTGGCCAGCTCGGCCGGGATCAGGTTGCGCAGGCTGACGTCGTTGACCAGCATCACCAGGCGGATCGCCCGTGCAGCCTGCTCGGGCGTGGCGCCCTGGGGCAGGTCGCCGGTGACCACCGCGACCTCGGCCTCGAAGTCGATGCCCCACGCTTCCTTGGCCACGACGTCGCCGCGCGGCGGGATGAAGCCGTCGCTGCCGCCCTGGTACATCAGCGGGTCGGTGTAGAAGCTCTCGGGCACTTCGGCGTTGCGCGCGCGGCGCACCAGCTCCACGTGGTTGATGTAGGCCGAGCCGTCGGCCCATTGCCAGGTGCGCGGCAGCGGCGAATGGCACGCGGCCGGGTCGAACGCATCGCCTTCGATGGCGCCGCTGTTCAGCGCTTCGTAGACCTGGCGCAGCTGCGGCTCCACCGCGGCCCAGTCGTCCAGCGCGGCCAGCAGGGTGCGCGCGATGGCGGGCACGGCGCGGCAGCGCTTCAGGTCACGGCTGACGACGACCAGGGTGCCGTCGCGGCCGCCTCGTTGCAGGGTGGCGAGCTTCATGGTGCGAGTCCTTTGCTTGGGTGGTCTGATGGGGTTTGCGCTGCAGTCAGGCGGTACGCGCGGCAATCCCGGCGCCGCCGGGCGCCCGCCGGCTGCCGATGTGGCGCTTGACCAGCGCCAGCGCCACCAGCGCAGCCAGCATCGCGTAGCCCAGCAGCGACAGGTAGCCGGCCGCGCCGCTCGAGGTGATGATCGCGGCGCCGGCAAACGAGCTCAGGATGGCGCCCAGCCGGCCGAACGACAGCCCCGCCGCGGTGCCGGTGGCGCGGATGTGGGTGGCGTACACATGGGCGCACAGCGCGTACATCGGGGCCTGCACGCCGTTGACGAACAGGCCGTGCACGCCCAGGCCGAGCATCAGCAGGCTCGCATCGCGGTGGAAGTCCACGCCCTCGAGCAGCAAGGCGCTGGCGGCGGCGCCGGCACAGGCCAGCATCAGCGGCCAGCGCGAGCCGAACCGCGACATCGCCCAGGCGCAGCCCAGCGCGCCGAACACGCCGCCCAGGTTGTAGGCGGTCAGGCCCGAGCTGGCCATCGACACCGGCAGGCCCTCGGCGGTGAGCATCGACGGCAGCCAGCTGAAGGCGCTGTACGACGCCAGCATGACCATGAAGAAGCCCACCCAGATGGCCAGGGTGTCGCGCGCCAGGCCGCCCTGGAACAGCGCGCCGAAGCCCGCGTGCGGCTTGTGCCCGGCGGCCTGCTCGAGCGCATCGACGAAGCCGGCGCCGGCGGCGGTGGGCCGCTGCATGCGCGCGAGCAGGGCGCGCAGCTTCGGCCACTGGGCGGGCTGTCGCGCCATCAGGCGCGGCGATTCGGGCAGCCGTGCCAGCAGCACCAGGCTGTAGGCGAGCGGCAGCGCGCCGCCGATCCAGAACATCGCGCGCCAGCCCAGGGTGGGCAGCACGAAGCCGGCGAACAGGCCGGCGAGCATGCCGCCCAGCGGGTAGCTGACGATGGCGGCGGTGACGGCCACGGTGCGGTACTTCGCCGGCGTGAACTCGGCCGTCAGCGTGGACGCGCTCGGCAAGGCGCCGCCGATCCCCAGGCCGGCGATGAAGCGCAGCGCGGTGATCGCGAAGATGTCGGGCGCGAAGCCGATCGCGATGGTGGTGGCGCCGAACAGCGCCACGCTGCCGGCAATCACGAGCCTGCGGCCGAAGCGGTCGGCCATCCAGCCCGCGAAGGCGCTGCCCACGGCCATGCCGGCCAGGCCGACGGCCACCGCCGGCGCGAAGGCGCTGCGGTCGATGCCCCATTCCTTGATGATGACGGGAATGGCGAAGCCGATGAGCTGGCCGTCGAAGCCGTCGAGGATGATGGACAGCGCCGCCATCAGCACCACCAGCTTTTGCAGGCGGCTGAAGGGGCCTTCGTCCAGGGTGAGGCCGATGTCGACGGCGGCCGCGTGCGCGGTGCGGGGCATGCGTTGTCTCCTGCGGGCGGGGTGTCGGTGCACCCTCGGGGTGTTCTGCGCTGCGCCGGGCGCAGCAGCGCCCGGCGCAGGACGCCGTGGCGTCTGCGCTGGGATCGGGAACGAAGAAGGGGAAAAGCGGCGGGGCTGCGGCGCGGCGCGTCAGCCCATCGCCGTCTTCAGTGCGGCCCGACGCGGCCCGAGCCGTCGTGCATCCAGCGGGCGTGGGTGGGGGCCTTCTTGGTGCGGTCCCACTCGTCGAGCATCTGCCACTTCACGTCGTCGAGCGCCTTGTCCATCTCGGGCGTGGCGGTGTTGGCGGCCAGCTCCAGGCGGTGGCCCGAGGGGTCGCGGAAGTAGATCGACTGGAAGATCGTGTGGTTGGTGGGGCCGATCACCTCGATGCCGTCGGCCTCCATCCGGGCCTTGATTCTCATCATGGTGTCGACGGAATCCACCTTGAGCGCCAGGTGCTGCGTCCACGACGGCGTGTTGGCGTCCGAGGGCGCGATCATCTCGGGCTTGGTCGGCAGCTCGAAGAAGGCCAGGATGTTGCCGCCGCCGATGTCGATGAAGATGTGCATGTACGGGTCCGGCTCCTTGGTGGAGGGCACCTCGTTCTCGGCGATGGCGAGGATGAAGTCGGCGTCGAGGTACTTCCGGTACCACTCGACGGTTTCCTTCGCGTTCTTGCAGCGGTAGGCGACATGGTGGACGCCGTTCAGAAAGGCCATGGTTGTCTCCTCGGGTGGGACGCGACTGCGCGTCAGTTGAAGGGCTTGCGCGCGATGGCCAGGGCCTCGCGCAACACGGCGATGTCGCCGATGTGGTTGGCCAGCAGCAGCACCAGGCGCGCGTTGACGGCCAGGCTCTGCTCGTCGGACAGGCCGTGGTGGGTGTCGATCAGGGCCTCGTAGAAATCGTCGCCGGGCGAGTAGGCCTGGAAGTAGCGCTTGCCGGGCTCTTGGAGGTTGGCTTCGGTGATCAGGGGCATCGTGGTCTCCTTCGGTGTCAGGCGTTGCCGGTGGCGCGCGCCACCGCGGCGCGCACCTTGGCCGCATCCAGGCTGCGCCAGCGCGCGGCCACGTGCTGGTCGGGGCGGATCAGGTAGCAGGTGCCGGGCTGCAGGTCGTAGCGTTCGCGGATCGCGCCGCTGGCGTCGATCAGCGTGGCCAGCGGCGCCGGCGCCTGGCCCTGCGCGGCGACCACGGTGGCGCGCACGCCGATCGCGGCGTCGGCCAGTGCGGCCAGCGCCTGGGCGGTGGCGGCATCGATGCGGCCGGCGTCTTCGGCGCCGTACAGCAGCTGGAACTGCGTGTCCATGTTGGCCAGCAGCCAGCTGCCCTGGCCGCCGCGCACGGGCGCATCGTCCATGGGCGCGCCGGGCACCATGTTGCCGGCGAAGCGGTCGGCGTCGGGCGTGTTCAACGGCGAGTCGACCAGCCAGCTCGGCACCGACAGGCGGCCCGAGTTGACCAGGGCCCGGGCAAACGGGTAGTCCTGCGCCAGCTCCAGCACCGCGTTGCGAAAGGCCTTGCTGGTCTTGCTCTTGGGCGTGATGAAGTCGGTCGAGCGCGTCGAGTTCATGATGTTCTCGTCGGCGGCCCAGCAGCGCTCGGCGCTGTAGCTGTCCAGCAGCGACGCGGGCGCCTTGCCGTCGATCACGAGCTTGAGCTTCCAGGCGAGGTTGTCGGTGTCCTGGATGCCCGAGTTGGCGCCGCGTGCGCCGAAGGGCGAGACCTGGTGCGCGGCGTCGCCGACGAACAGCACGCGCTGGTGGTTGAAGCGCCCCATGCGGCGGCACTGGAAGGTGTAGACGCTGACCCATTCGAGCTCGAACTCGCGCTCGTCGTCCAGCATCGCCTTGATGCGCGGGATCACGTTCTCGGGCTTCTTCTCGGCCTCGGGGTCGGCGTCCCAGCCGAGCTGGAAGTCGATGCGCCAGACGTTGTCGGCCTGCTTGTGCAGCAGCACCGACTGGTTGCGGTGGAAGGGCGGGTCGAACCAGAACCAGCGCTCGGCCGGATAGTCGGCCTTCATGACGACGTCGGCGATCAGGAAGCGGTCCATGAAGATCTTGCCGTCGATGTCCAGGCCCAGCATGTTGCGGATCGGCGAGCGCGCGCCATCGGCCGCCACCAGCCAGTCGGTGGTCAGCGTGTAGGCGCCGTCGGGCGTTTCCACGCGCAGCGTGGCGCGGGATTCGTCCTGCGTGACCGCAATGACGTTGTTCTTGAAGCGCATCTCCAGCAGCGGCAGTTGGCGCGCGCGCGCCACCAGGTAGTCCTCCAGGTAGTACTGCTGCAGGTTCACCATGCCGGGGCGCTGGTGGCCTTCCTGCGGGCGCAGGTTGAAGTTGAAGACCTCGCCCTCGCCGAAGAAGGTGCGGCCCACGTTCCACGACATGCCCTTGTCCACGCAAGGCGTGCCGCAGCCCATGCGGTCGAGCACCTCGAGCGTGCGCTTGGCGTAGCACACGCCGCGCGAGCCGATCGACACCGTGTCGTCGTTGTCCAGCAGCAGCACGCGCTGGCCCTGCTGCGCCAGGTCGATGGCCATGGACAGCCCCACCGGGCCGGCGCCCACCACCACCACCGGGTAGTGGCCCTCGCGCCGCTGCGCGAGCTCGGGCGGACACACGTAGTCGAACTTCGGGTAGGTGTAGGTCTTCAGCATTTGTCTCTCGAATCGTGTCGTTGATGCCCAAAAGGCCGCGTGGGTCGCCTGCCGCCGGTGCGCCGGCAGCCTCAGCCCTGCTGCAAGGCGTGCCACATCTGCTGGTCGCGCTCGGCCGTCCAGATGCGCGGGTCGCGGATGCCGCTGGCCTCGTCGTGGGCGCGCGTCACGTCGAAGGGCAGGCAGTGCTCGTAGATGAAGACGTCGCCGAACTTCGGATCCATCGCCCGGCGCGTGTGCTTCATGGTGGCGTTCAGGTCCATGCCCTGGGCCACGGCTTCCTGTGCGCTGCGGTACAGGGTGCTGACGAAGTCGCGCGTGTAGGCCAGGCCTGCCTGCACCCGCGCCGGCGTCATCAGCGCCGGCCCGCGGCCGGGCACGAGCTTGTCGAACTTCATGGCGGCCAGGTTGTCCAGCGTCTGCGGCCAGTCGGCCAGGTAGGCGTCGCCGGTGTAGCAGGCGGCGTCGGCTTCCACCAAGTCGCCCGAGAAACAGATGTTCTGGCTGGGGATATAGACGATGGCGTCGCCCTTGGTGTGGCCGCGGCCCACCTGCTTGATGCGCACTTCGAGCTTGCCCAGCCACAGCGCCATCTCGCCTTCGAAGGTCATCGTGGGCCAGGTCAGGCCGGGCACGCTTTCCACCGCCTGGAACAGCCGCGGGAAGCGCCCGATCTCGGAATCCATGTCCTGCTGGCCGCGCTCGACGATCAGGTCGTAGGTGTCGCGGCTGGCGATGATCTGCTCCAGGCCCTCGCCCTTGTAGCCGCTGGCGCCGAGCACGCGCACCGCGTGGTAGTGGGTCAGCACCACGTACTTGATCGGCTTGTCGGTGATCTCGCGGATCTTGGCGATCACGCCCTGGGCGGCCACCGGCGTGGCGGTGGCGTCGATGATCATGCAGCCGTCGTCGCCGATGATCACGCCGGTGTTCGGGTCGCCCTCGGCGGTGTACGCGTAGGCGTTGTCGCTGAGCTTGTCCCAGCTGACCTTCTTCTCTTCCAGATCGGCCTGGGAGGCGAACTTTTTCTCGCTCATGGCGTTGGCTCCTGTCGTGGTAGTGCTGGATCGTGTCCGGGTATTAGAGACCGGATCGATTTATCATTCAAACGGTTTTTTGTTATCCAGTTATCGGGTTACCTGATGAATGTGACGCTGCGGCAGTTGAGCGCCTTCGTGGCCGTGGCCGAAACCGGCAGCTTCACGCTGGCGGCCGAGCGGCTGTTCGTCACCCAGTCGGCGCTCAGCGGCCTGATCAAGGAGCTGGAATCCAGCCTCGGCCTGCGCCTGTTCGACCGCAGCACGCGCCGCCTGCGCCTGTCGGACACGGGGCTCGAGCTGTACCCGCAGGTCGAGAAGATCCTGCACGACCTGGACGGCGTGGTCAGCGAGGTGGGCAACCTCAAGGCGCTGCGGCGCGGCAAGGTGCGCGTGGCCGTGCCGCAGTTGCTGGCCTGCACCCTGCTGCCCGAGCTGATGGCCGGCTTTCGCGCGCAGCACCCGGGCGTGCAGCTGCGCCTGGTCGATTGCGCGGTCGAGAGCGTGATGGCGCGGGTGTTCTCCGGCGAGGTGGACATCGGCATCGGGCCGGAGCGCGCCGCCAATTCCGACATCGACGCCCAGCCGCTGTTCCACATGCCCTTCATGGCCGTGATGCCGCCCAGCCACGCGCTGGCCGGCCGCCGCCAGCTGCGGTGGCCCGACCTGTCCGGGCAGCCGCTGATCACCTTGCAGGGGCAGTTCACCGAACTACTGGTCAGCGACGTGGGCGAGGCCGCGCGCGACCTGCACCAGGAATCCTTCATGCAGGTGACCTACATGACCACCGCGCTGGCGCTGGTGCGCGCCGGCTTGGGGCTCACGCTGTGCATGCCGTATGCGCGCTCGCTGGTCGAGCAGTTCGGGCTGGTGATGCGGCCGGTGGGCGACCCGGTCGTGGCGCGCAGCTTCTGGATCTTCACGCGCCGGGGGCGCGCGCCGACACCCGCCGCGCAGCGCTTCCGCAGCTTCTTGGAGGACCGGTTCAGGCAGCCGATCTAGTGCAGTGTTCCACTCTGTGCAGCACTGAAGAAAACCGATGGATTTGTCGTCCTGGCTAGGCGCAAACCGCAGCGATGCCCAGTGGCATCGCGAGGATTTGCAACGACGCCAGGGCGGCAAAGGCGCGGTTTTATGTGCTGCATAGCGTGGAACACTGCACCAGGAGCAGCGCGGGCGATGCCCGCTGCGTGCCGGGGCCGCCAAGTCCTACCGGAAAGCGCGACGGGAAGGCCGGGGGCGGCTGTTCGATCGCCCAGTCCGGCCGAAATCCTCATGCGGCCGCGCTCGAGAAGCCCGCGGCGATGCGGCTGCCGCACCGCGGCGTCGCATACTCGCAAGGCACGGCCGCCGGGGTCGGCCTCGCCCGCAGCGGCATGGCGGCACCGCATCGCGACGCAATGCAGCGCCCGGCCGGGAACGCGCCCAACACCCACAGGATCCCGCATGGAACGCGACCAAGCCTCCAAGTTCGTCAACGACCTGCTGCGCCTGCTGGTGGCGCGCGGCGGCTCCGACCTGTTCCTGACGGCCGAATTCCCGCCGGCGATCAAGGTCGACGGCAAGATCACCAAGGTCAGCCCGCAGCCTTTGTCCGGCCAGCACACGCTGCAGCTGGCGCGCGCGGTGATGAACGACAAGCAGGCGGCCGAGTTCGAGAAGACCAAGGAGTGCAACTTCGCGGTCAGCCCGCAGGGCATCGGGCGCTTTCGCGTCAACGCCTTCCTGCAGCAGGGGCACGTGGGGCTCGTGTTCCGCACGATCCCGCAGACGCTGCCGACGATCGACGGCCTGAACCTGCCCCGGGTGCTGAAGGACGTGGCGATGGCCAAGCGCGGGCTGGTGATCTTCGTCGGCGCCACCGGCTCGGGCAAGAGCACGTCGCTGGCGGCGATGGTGGACTGGCGCAACGAGAACTCCTACGGCCACATCATCACGATCGAGGACCCGGTGGAGTTCGTGCACCCGCACAAGAACTGCATCGTCACGCAGCGCGAGGTCGGCATCGACACCGAAGACTGGGCGCCGGCGCTGAAGAATTCGCTGCGCCAGGCGCCCGACGTGATCCTGATGGGCGAGATCCGCGACCGCGAGACGATGGACCACGCGGTCGCCTTCGCCGAGACCGGCCACCTGTGCATGGCCACGCTGCACGCCAACAGCTCCAACCAGGCGCTCGACCGGATCATCAACTTCTTCCCCGAGGAGCGGCGCGCGCAGCTGCTGATGGACCTGTCGCTGAACCTGAAGGCGCTGGTGTCGCAGCGGCTGCTGCCGCTGCAGGACGGCAAGGGCCGCATCGCCGCGGTGGAGATCATGCTGAACACGCCGCTGGTGGCCGACATGATCTTCAAGGGCGAGGTCGGCGAGATCAAGGAGCTGATGAAGCGCTCGCGCGAGCTGGGCATGCAGACCTTCGACCAGGCGCTGTTCGAGCTGTACGAGGCCGACAAGGTCACGCTCGAAGACGCGCTGCGCAACGCCGATTCGCTCAACGACCTGCGGCTGCAGGTCAAGCTCAACAGCAAGCGCGCGCGCAACCCCGACCTGGCCGCCGGCACCGAGCACCTGCAGATCGTGTGACGGGCCGGGCAGCCGCCGCGGCCGGTCCTTGCGCCCGGCAGCGCGCGGCATACTCGGCCGGATGAACCACAAGACCTGCGAAGCAACCGCGCCGCGCACCGTCGCCTTCATCGGCCTGGGCGTGATGGGCCACCCGATGGCCGGCCACCTGGCGCGCGCCGGCCACCGCGTCACGGTGCACAACCGCAGCGCCGCCAAGGCGGCGGCGTGGGCAGCCGAGTACGGCGGCACGGCGGCCGCCACGCCGGCGCAGGCCGCGGCCGGCGCCGACCTGGTGTTCGCCTGCGTCGGCAACGACGACGACCTGCGCGCCGTCACCGTCGGCGAACACGGCGCCTTCGGCGGCATGAAGGCCGGCGCCGTGTTCGCCGACCACACCACCGCATCGGCCACGCTGGCGCGCGAGCTGCACGCCGCCGCGCGTGCGCGCGGGCTGCACTTCGTCGACGCGCCGGTCTCGGGCGGGCAGGCGGGCGCGCAGGGCGGCGTGCTCACCGTGATGTGCGGCGGCGACGCCGAGCCCTTCGCCGCGATGCAGCCGGTGGCGATGGCCTACGCGCGCGCGGTCACGCACGTCGGCGGGCCGGGCGCCGGGCAGCTGGCGAAGATGGTCAACCAGACCTGCATCGCCGGGCTGCTGCAAGGGCTGGCCGAGGCGATCGCCTTCGGCGAGGCCGCCGGGCTGGACATGCGGCGGGTGCTCGAGGTCATCGGCAAGGGCGCCGCGCAAAGCTGGCAGATGGAGCACCGCGGGCCGACGATGATCGATGGCCGCTTCGACTTCGGCTTCGCCGTGGACTGGATGCGCAAGGACCTGGGCCTCGTGCTCGACGAAGGCCGGCGCAACGGCGCAAGCCTGCCGGTGACGGCGCTGGTCGACCAGTTCTACGCCGACCTGCAGCACATGGGCGGCGGCCGCTGGGACACCTCGAGCCTGGTGCGCCGCCTGCGCGGCTGAGGGCCGGGCCTGCGCCGCACGCCAAGACCGGGCCGGCGCGGGCCGGCGTGACCGCGCGCGAGCCGGGCGCCGTCCGGACTTGGGGTGCGGTCAGCGCGCCGTCCGTGCCTGGAGCGCGCTCAGCGCGCCGGTTCCGAGGCGGGCGCCGAAGCAGGCGCCGGCGGGGTCACCGCACCGGTCGAATAGGGCGGCATCGGCATGGCCGCCAGCTCAGCCGGCGTGATGATCTGGAAGATCTTGACCACCTTCGCCACGCCGGCGACGTTGCGCGCGGCGTTGGCCGCCGCGGCCGATTCGGCTTCGGTCACGCGGCCCATCAGGTAGACGATGCCGCGCTCGGTGACGACCTTGATCGACGCGACCTGCAGATCGGGCGCCTCGAAGAAGGCGGCCTTGACGCGGCCGGTGACGACGGCGTCGTTGGCGATCTCGCTCGCCGGCGCATTCGGCCCGACGGTGAGCTCGTTGACGATGCCGCGCACGTTGTCGATGCGGCGCACCGCGTTCTCGGCGTCGGTGCGGTCGGCCTCGGTCGGCACCTGGCCGGTCAGCAGCACCACGCGGCCGTAGCTGGTGGCAGACACGCGGCCGCCGCGCTTGGCCACGCCTTCGTCCAGCACCACCGAGGCGCGCAGCTCGATCGCCTGGTCGTCGACCTGGGTGCCGGTGCTGCGGCGGTCGACCGCCATGCCGACGCCGCTGACGGCCGCGCCGCCGATCACCACGGCGCAGCCGCCGAGCAGGCCGCCGGCCAGCAGCGCCGCCAGCAATGCGCGTTCAAGTCCGCGCCGGCGCGCGGCCCGTCGGGGCTCTTGGTTCATGTCGGGTCCTGTTCTCCCATCAGTTGCAGGTCGATCGCGTCGCACAGGCAGTGCAGCGCCAGCAGTTGCAGTTCGGCCACCCGGGCGCGCCGCTCGTGCGCGGCGGCGATCAGCACATCGGCCTCGCCCAGCGCGGCGCGCAGCCCCAGGTTGGCGGGGCCGGCGAGCGCGATCACGTTCGCATCGGCCGCGTGCGCCGCCTCGACCACCGGGCGCCACGCACCGTTCAGGCCTTCGGCGTCGATCAGCAGCAGCAGGTCGCCGCTCTGGGCCAGCGCCTGCACCGGGCGCACGAAGGCGGCTGCGGGATCCGCGGCGGGCGATCCGGCGGCGGCGCCGGGGGCCAGCACCACCGCCGCCAGCGGCGGCCGATCGCGCTCGAAGCGGCCCAGCAGCGCGGCGCCGAACAAGGCCGCCAGCGGCGCCGATGCGCCCGCGCCGGCCACCAGCACCCTGCCGCCCGAAGTCAGGCAGCCGAACAGCGCCGAAGCCGCATCGGCCAGCGGCCGCGCCAGCCCTTCGGCCGCCTGGTATTGCAAGTCCGCGCTGTCGAAGAACTGCTGCTGGATGCGCTGCTCGAGCATGACCATCGATCATATGACACGGGCCTGAGAGGCCCGGTTCCCGGCGGCGGCACCGGGCAGCGGCCTGGCGGACGGGCGAGGATGGCCGCGGACGGGCGCGGACGGCTGCGGATGGCGGCGGGCGCGCGCGGACGGCCGCGCCCCGCGCGCGGGTTGCGCAGGCTCAGCCGGCGTCGAAGGCGCCGCGCAGCCACTGCAGCGCGTCGCCCTGCACCGCGACCACGTCGAAGCGGCACGGCGGCGGGCTCGGCAGCCGCAGCAGGTAGTGCTGCGCGGCGCGAACGATGCGGCGCTGCTTGGCGCCGTCGACGCTGGCCAGCGCGCCGCCGTGGGCCGCGCTGCGGCGCGCGCGCACCTCGACGAACACCAGCGTGCCGTCGCGGTCGCGCAGGATCAGGTCGATCTCGGCGCCGCGCGCGTGCGGGCCGCCCGCCACCCGATAATTGCGCTGCACCAGCACCAGCCCCTGGCGCTGCAGATGGGCCAGCGCCCGCGCCTCGGCCGCGTCGCCGATCGCCTTGGTGCCGGTGCCCGAACCGCGGCCCGCTGCCTTGTCCATCGCCCCCTCGTCCTTGTTGCGCGCCGCCGCCGAAGCCGCCGGCGCGCAGCACTATCCGCCCGGGTTGTACATGGTGGCCACGCCGATCGGCAACCTGGCCGACCTGACGCTGCGCGCGGTGCAGGTGCTGGCACTGGCCGACGCGGTGGCCTGCGAGGACACCCGCGTCAGCGGCGAGCTGCTGCGCCACCTCGGCCTCGACAAGCCGCTGCTGGCGCTGCACCGGCACAACGAGGCCGGCGCCGCGGCGCGCGTGCTGCAGCGGCTGGCGGCGGGCCAGCGCGTCGCCTACGTCAGCGACGCCGGCACGCCGGCGCTGTCCGACCCGGGCGCGGTGCTGGCCGCCGCCGCCGCCGCCGCCGGCCACCGCGTGCTGCCGGTGCCCGGCGCCAGCAGCGTCGCGGCGGCGCTGAGCGTGGCCGGCGACGCCGCGGGCGCCGGCCACCGCTTCGTCGGCTTCCTGCCGGCGCGCGGCGGCGAGCGCGAAGCGGCGCTCGCGGCGCTGGCCGCGGCGGCCGAGACCCAGGTGCTGTTCGAAGCGCCGCACCGCATCGAGCGCCTCGCGGCCGAGCTGGCGCAGGCGGCGCCGCAGCGCACGGCCACGCTGTGCCGCGAGCTGACCAAGCAGTTCGAGACCGTGGTCACGCTGCCGGCGGCGGCGCTGCCCGACTGGCTGGCCGCCGACGCCAACCGCCGGCGCGGCGAATTCGTGCTGGTGCTGCATGCGCTGGCGCCGGCCGCTGCCGACGCCGCCGCGCTGCCCGAGGCCGCGCTGCGCACGCTGGATCGGCTGCTGGCCGAGCTGCCGCTGAAGCAGGCGGTGCGGCTGGCCGCGGCGATCAGCGGCGCGCCGCGCAACGCGCTGTACGAGCAGGCGCTGCGCCACCGCGGCGATGGCGATGATGACGATGGCAGCCCTGGCGACAGCGACAGCGACAGCGACAGCGACAGCGACAGCGACAGCGGCGCAGGCGCCGGCGGCAGCGGCAGCGGCGCCGACGACAGCGCCTGCCGCCGCGACGGCGGCTGAGCCTCGTCGCGGCGGCAGGCGACCCCACGCGCCGGCCGCCGCGAGGCCGGCTCCTACAATGAATTCGATGCCTGCCACGAAAGCCCGCGCGATGATCAGCCGCGAACCGACCCTCGAACGCCTGGCCGTCGCGCGCGGCGTGCTGCTCGAACCCTACGGCCTGGACGAGCCGGCGCTGCAGCGCGCGCTGGGCACGATCCGCGAACACCGCGTCGACGACGCCGACCTGTACTTCCAGAGCACCCGCCACGAAGGCTGGAGCCTCGAAGAAGGCATTGTCAAGAGCGGCAGCTTCAGCATCGACTGCGGCGTCGGCGTGCGCGCGGTGGCCGGCGAGAAGACCGCCTTCGCCTACTCCGACGAATTATCGGAAGACGCACTGCTCGACGCGGCGCGCACGGTGCGCACGATCGCCGCCGCCGGCCAGCAGCGGCGCGTGAAGGTGGCCGCGCGCGAACGCATTGCGCCGAGCCGCGCGCTGTACGCGCCGGCCGACCCGATCGCGTCGCTCGACAGCGCGCGCAAGGTGGCGCTGCTGGAGAAGGTCGAGCGCCTGGCGCGCGCGCGCGACCCGCGCGTCGTGCAGGTGATGGCGGCGCTGGCGGCCGAATACGACGTGGTGCTGGTGGCGCGCGCCGACGGCACCCGCGCCGCCGACGTGCGGCCGCTGGTGCGCGTGTCGGTGACGGTGATCGCCGAGCAGGACGGCCGGCGCGAGGTCGGCAACGGCGGCGGCGGCGGCCGCGTCGGGCTGGAATACTTCAACGACGAGCGGCTCGCCGCCTACGTCGCCCAGGCGGCCAACGCCGCGCTGACCAACCTGGAATCGCGCCCCGCGCCGGCCGGCGAGATGAGCGTGGTGCTCGGCCCCGGCTGGCCCGGCGTGCTGCTGCACGAAGCGGTGGGCCACGGGCTCGAAGGCGACTTCAACCGCAAGGGCTCGTCCACCTTCGCCGGCCGCATCGGCCAGCGCGTGGCGGCCAAGGGCGTGACGGTGCTCGACGACGGCACGATCGCCGACCGCCGCGGCTCGCTGAACGTCGACGACGAGGGCCACGCGACGCAGCGCAACGTGCTGATCGAGGACGGCGTCCTGAAGGGCTACATGCAGGACGCGCTCAACGCCCGGCTGATGGGCGTGAAGCCCACCGGCAACGGCCGGCGCGAGAGCTACGCGCACGTGCCGATGCCGCGCATGACCAACACCTACATGCTCGGCGGCAACCGCCCGAAGGACGAGATCGTCGCCAGCCTGAAGCGCGGCCTGTACGCCACCAACTTCGGCGGCGGGCAGGTCGACATCACCAGCGGCAAGTTCGTGTTCTCGGCGAGCGAGGCCTACTGGGTGGAGGACGGCCGCATCCAGTACCCGGTCAAGGGCGCCACGCTGATCGGCAACGGGCCCGAGGCGCTCAAGCGGATCAGCATGATCGGCAACGATCTGCAGCTCGACACCGGCGTGGGCATGTGCGGCAAGGACGGCCAGAGCGTGCCGGTCGGCGTCGGCCAGCCGACGCTGCGCATCGACCGGCTGACGGTGGGCGGCACGGGCTGAGAGGCTGGCACAGGCAGCGGCCGGCCCTGGCCGCGGCCGCGGCCGCCCATCCCCGGGCAGCCGCTGCGCCGCCACCGCGGCACGCTGCGCCTTGGCGGGCGCGTCTACGGCGAGCGCAACTGCTCGAGCAGTTCGAGCGTGGGCCAGCCGTCAGCCGGCAGGCCCACGCTTTGCTGCCAGCGGCGCAGCGCCTGGCGCGTCCTGGGCCCGAAGCTGCCGTCGGCCGCGCCGCTGTCGAAGCCTTGCGCATTGAGCGCCGCCTGCAGCGCCTCGACCTGGCTGCGCGACAGCGGCGCCTGCGCGCGTGGCCAAGGGGCGACCACGCCCGGCCCGCCAGCCAGCCGCTGCGCCAGCACGCCCACTGCGAGCGCATAGCTGGTCGATGCGTTGTAGCGCAGGAGTGCGCGAAAGTTTGCGCCCACCAACAAGGCCGGACCATGCATCCCCGCAGGCAGCCACACCGTCGCATCGGCCAGCGGCGGCAGCGGCGCGCCGCCGATCGTGCGCAGCCCTTCGGCCTGCCATTGCGCCGACGGCTGGCGCACCGATTCGTCGGCCCGCGCCGGGTCGAAGCCGCCGGGCAGCTGCACTTCGACGCCCCAGGGCTCGCCGGTGCGCCAGCCGGCGCGCGCGAGCAGGTTGGCGCTCGACGCGAGTGCGTCGGCCGTGCTGTCCCAGACGTCGCGGCGGCCGTCGCCGTCGGCATCGACCGCGTACGCGAGCCAGCTCGACGGCAGCAACTGCGTCTGCCCGATCGCGCCGGCCCACGAGCCGACCATGCGCGCGGGCGCGACATCACCGTCTTGCAGGATGCGCAGCGCCGCCATCAGCTCGGCGCGCGCCCAGGCTTCGCGCCGGCCGTCGAAGGCGAGCGTGGCCAGCGCGCTGATCGTCGGGATGCTGCCGTTGTGGCGGCCGTAGTCGCTCTCGATCCCCCAGATCGCGACCAGGATCTCCGGCGCGACGCCTAAGGCCGCCGCCGCCTCGACCTGCGCGCGCGCCGCGTCCCATTCGGCGCGGCCCTGCGCGACGCGCCGCGCCGACACCGCCGCATCGAGGTAGGCCCAGACCGGACGCACGAACTCGGGCTGTGCACGGTCGAGCGCGACCACCTGAGGCAGGTATTCGGCCTGGGCGAAGGCGGCGTCGAAGGTGGCCGGGGCGATGCCGGCCGCAAGCGCGCTCGGGCGAAAGGCAGCCACCCACTGCGCGAAGCGCTGCTCGACCGCGGCTGCGCCCGCGGCCGACGCGGCGGAAGCTGCAGCCGGCGGCGGCGCAGCGGGCGGCGGCGCGGCACAGCCCGCGAGCGCGGCGGCCAGCCACAGCGCCCAGGTGCGCGAGCCGGTCGGTCGAAGCAGGCGGGCGATGCGGCGCGTCATTGCGCCGATTCTCGCCGGGGCGTCGGCGGCGGCCGCGCGCACCGGGCTCGCCGCCGCATCGGCTCGATTCGATTCGGCTCAGCTCGTCTCGTCTCGTCTCGGCTCGCCTCGGTTCGGCTCGGCGCGGCCGCCGCGCGTGCGCGCCGGGCGGCACGGGCCGATACTCAGCGCGTCGCCTGCGCCAGCCCAACCCAACCCAACCGCAGCCACGAACGATGCAACGCCTGCTGATCGCACTCGGGGTGCTGTTCGTCGCCGCGGGCGCGCTGTGGCCGTGGCTGTCGCGCCTGCCGTGGGGGCGGCTGCCCGGGGACATCGCGGTCGAGCACGACGGCTTCGGCTTGTACTTCCCGTGGGTGACGTCGCTCGTGGTCTCGATCGTGCTGACGCTGCTGCTGTGGTGGTGGCGCAAGTGATGCGCGCGGCAGCCGCCGCGGCCCGCGCCCGCCTTCGACCGGGCACCGAAGCGGCGGCGCACGCCCGCCGGTGATCAGCCGCCGCCGTCGCGGCGCGGCGGCAGCGCCACCATCACCGGCTGCCCCGGCGCCGTGCAGCCGGCGTCGCAGCAGCGGCCAGGCTCGCGGTTGCGCGTGATCGCGCGCTTGTCGTCGTGCAGCACGCCGCGGTCGAGCAGGCGTTCCACCAGTTCCACCTTCGAGCCCAGCGGGTAGTTGCGCCAGATCTCCTGCTTCATCGCCGCCGGCGAGCCGCCGCCGTGCAGGCTGATCACCGAGTACCAGCCGCCTTGGTACGACGCCGTCAGGTCCTCGATGAAGCGCGCCGTCTGGATGCGCTTGTCGTACGGGATGCCGGGGCTGGCCTGCAGCACCTCGGACAGCCGCGCGGCCGTCTCGGGGTTGTGGTCCTCGTCGGGCCCCGGCAGCGCGACGATCAGGCCGCCCGACACCTCGTGCGCCAGGCGGTGCATGTCGTAGATCTGGGTGGCCAGCAGCAGCTTGCCGATGTTGCTGAACACCGGGTCGGGCATGTACGAGCCGCTGTACGCGTCCTGGGTCGCATACACGCTGGCGGCAACGCCGCAGGCGAAGAAGCCTTCGGTGATCTTGATCAGCTCGACCATCGGGTCGCGCAGGCTGCTCTTCCGGCCCGGGTCCAGGCCGTTGGCCTCGCACATCAGCGCGCCGGCGCCGATCAGCAGGTCGCCGAAACCGGCGCGCGCGCCGATGCAGCTGTGGCGGTGGTGGGTCGCGTAGCTGTAGGTCAGCACGTGGCTGTGCTCCCACTCGCCGGCGTAGAACACCTGCTCCCACGGCACGAACACGCGGTCGAACAGCACCACCGCGGTGGATTGGCCGTACTTGCGCGAGAACGGCGCGTCACCGTGCTCCAGCGCCTCGCCGGGCCTGCCGGCGGGGCGCGCGACGATCGTGATGCCGGGCGCATCGACGCGCACCGCGCAGCACACCGCGAAGGCCTCGTCCTCGGGCCCCAGGTTGCGGCTGGGCATGACCAGCAACTCGTGCACGTAGGGCGCGCCGGTGACGATGGCCTTGGTGCCGCTGATCACGATGCCCCGGGCGTTGCGCTCGACGACGCGGACGTAGGCGTCGGGGTTGGCCTGCTGGTGCGGCTTCTTGCTGCGGTCGCCCTTGGCATCGGTCATCGCGATGCCCAGCGACAGGTCTTCGTCCTGCACGTGCGCGAGGTAGGCCTGGAAGCGGGCGCGGTGCTCGGTGGAGCCCCTGGCGTCGTCGATGCGCGCGGCCGCCTGCCAGATCCCGTTGAGCGCGTCGTGCGCCAGGTAGCGCTGCGCGCAGCCGGTTTCCTGGCACAGCCCGCGCACGGCTTCCAGCTTGTTCAGCAGGTCGCCGGCCGATTCGTTGACGTGCAGCATGCGGCTGACCACGCGGTTGCGCGAGGCCTGCGTGGCCAGCGCCACCGGCGCCAGCTCGGGCCGCAGCGCGTAGTCGTAGGTGTAGGCGAGCGCGTTGACGCCCGGCCTGAAGGCGGGCTCGTCGGCCACGCTGGCCACTGCCCGCCCGTCGACGTGCACCCGGGGCTCGTAGCGGCGCAGCGATTCGCGGTAGGCGTCGCCCGACATCAGCGCGGCACGCGCGGGCACGGCGGCAGGGGGAGTGTTCATGACGGCCTCGGCTTCGTCGGACGGAGCCAGTATTTGAACACTGTTCAATGCACTGATCAACCGTACACTCCCGCCATGTCCCCCGCTGCCGCAACCGCGCGCCGTCCTGCCCGCAAGAGCGGCGATTCCGCCGCCGACGCCACGGTCGACCCGCGCCGGCTGCGCACCCAGGCGCTGGCCGACGCCCGGCGCGCACTCGTCCTCGAAGCCGCCCGCTCGGCCTTCTTCGAGCTCGGCATGGACAAGACCAGCATCCGCGAGATCGCGCAGCGCGCCGGCTACACGCCCGGCGCGCTGTACAGCTACTTCGCGAGCAAGGAAGATGTCTACGGCGCCCTGCTCGGCGAATCGCTGGCGCGGCTCGACGCGCAGGTCCGCAGCGCGGCCGGCGCCGCCGCGGCCGGGGCGCCGCGGCTGCGCGCTGCCGCCGGCGCCTTCTTCGACTTCTATCGCGCCAACCCGCGCGACCTGGACCTGGGCTTCTACCTGTTCCAGGGCATGAAGCCCAGGGGGCTGACGCCCGAGCTGAACGATGCGCTCAACGCCCGGCTGCTGCAGGCGCTGCAGCCCTGCCGGGACGAACTGCGGCGCCTGGGCATGCCCGCGGCGGCGGCGCTGCAGGAAGTGACCGCGCTGTTCGCGCATGCGGTGGGGCTGCTGGTGCTGAGCCACACCGGGCGCATCCGCATGTTCCGGCAGGATTCGGCCGGCCTGTTCCGCCGCTACCTGGACCAGCTGGTCGAACGCGCCGGCGCACACGAAGGGAGCTGACGATGGACGTGATGAACGCGAAGGCGAGCGTGCTGGTGCTGGTCGACTACCAGGCGCGGCTGATGCCGGCGATCCACCGCGCGGACGAGGCGGCGGCGCTGGCGGTGCTGCTCGCGCAGGCCGCGCAATTGCTCGACATCCCGGTGATCGGCACCGAGCAGAACCCGGCCGGGCTCGGGCCCAACGTCGCGGCGGTGAAGGCGGTGTGCGCGCACACCGTGTCCAAGATGCACTTCGACGCCTGCGCCGACGGGCTGGTGCCGGCGCTGCAGGCGGCCCGGCCGGGTTGCCGCGAGGTGGTGGTCGCCGGTTGCGAAGCGCACGTGTGCCTGCTGCAGACTGCCCTCGGGCTGGGCCGCGCCGGCCTGCGCGTGTGGGTGGTCGAGAACGCCTGCAGCTCGCGCCGCCCGGCCGACCACGCAGCGGCGATGCGCCGGCTGGCGCAGGCGGGCGCGGCTGTCGTCACGCACGAGATGGTGCTGTTCGAGTGGCTGGCCGACTGCACGCATCCGCGCTTCCGCGAGGTGCTGAAGCTCGTCAAGCAGGCGGGCTAGTGCCAATACTGTTCAGATACGCAAGCACGGTGTTGGCTGATGTCGCCGATGCAGTGTTTCACCGCGATGGCGGACGTTGAAGTTGCTCATCTTGCGCTTGACGCCGCGCGGGTTGAAGCGGCCGCGGCT